>OOBZ01001586.1_pt1 | contig 14844 bp, 14 predicted proteins | sample 1671601 | NCBI WGS metagenome assembly OOBZ01 (sample SAMN06348173, study PRJEB24527) | human gut metagenome | biome: human gut; feature: ankylosing spondylitis patient; material: feces | host: Homo sapiens | place: China | collected 2015-10
GGAAGCCCAACGTCAAACGTGTCAAGGCAATCGTTGACGGTACTCCGCGCCATGTATATGTCTGCACAAGATGCCTGCGTTCCAACAAGGTTGAGCGTGCGATCTGATCGAAGACAAGCCAAAGAGCAAGCCAGACGGCTTGCTCTTTTTCGTTGCCCAAAGGCTCCCCTTGGGCTCAAGGGGAGCTGGTGCGAAGCGCCTGAGGGGATTCGAATGCAGAAAATTCAGGAGCACTCTGAGCCTTGCAGGCTATCCTACCCACTTCAGCTGTTGCAACCCCAATATTGTTTCCGGGCACAAAAAGCGTGATTCTCTGTCCGATGGATTCGTCTGCTTCGAAAAACCGCACTCTGTTTATGTACTTATCCTTCTGATTTCCTGATATGCTGCCTGATTTCAGCTTCGTGCTTTTGGCAATAGGCATAGCTGTTCCGCATAAACTCTCTGATAGACTGGCTTCTGTACATGGTATCCAATGTATCCAAAATTGGCCTATCATCTATCATCATATCAAAGAAATACGGATAGATACAGCCGCCATTCTCTCTTGGAAAGTATGGGTTGATAGAACTGAGGCGTTCATCCTTCATTACAGATTCAACTACCATCTCACTTAAAATCCATTTAAGAGATGGACGTTCGTATTCATCGTAATCATCCCTGAATAGTTCGTTCCACACATAGAACCAAACAAAGTGTATGATTTCATGTATTCCGCCACCGATCGCGCCGCGTTCGCTGTTCAGAAAGAATGTGTCGTAACAGTGCTCTTTCAGAAAGCGGGGTTCGATCGGATTCAGGCTTACATTACACCGTATGTCATCAAACAAGTTGGCACAATCCACACCAAAAGCATCCGATAAAGCCGCAGTAATTTGCGGTTTGCAGACTTTCCAATGGTGCGCGTATAAAGCAGCCTTTTCGTTGATCGTATTCTCTGATTCAGCGTAAACAGTGCGCATTGTCCGTGCAATATATTCTGTTCGTTCATCGAATGACAGGCCCGCAGCATAGACCTTGTCCAACTGCGGATAGAAATGGTACAACGGTTCAGACCAAAAGGCCGATTCCTCTTCGGCCTGAAAATCCATCATTCGCTGGATCATATAATCAGCACCGGGATTTACAAACGTGATTTCCATGCTCCCTCCGTTCATCCTTCGAATCTCAGTAATTTTACGATGCTCTCAAACGTTTTGTCTTACCGGTATACACCCAGAGTTGTACTTTTTATCAGACGTGCAGATAGCCTTTGATAGTTTTGAGCGTATTCAGAACGCCGTCCATGTGGCTGCGCTCGTAGCCGTGGCTGGCGTAGACGCCGGAGCCGATGAGGCCGTGGCGGATGTCATAGCCCGCGCGGAGCGTCGCTTCCACGTCGGAGCCGTAGTACGGATAGACATCGACGGCATAGTCCGCGCCCTCGCGCTTGGCCGCGTCGATGAGCTTGCCGACGACGGCGTAGCTGTACGGGCCGCCGGAATCCTTGGCGCAGATGGATACCTGCCGTTCCGTGCAGGCAAGGCCGTCGCCCACGCAGCCCATGTCGACGCTGATGGATTCCGTCACACCCTCCGGCACGGAGGCCGAACCGCCGAAGCCAACCTCTTCATAGACGGTCACATGGACATACGTGCGGCGCGGCAGCGTCTTCTTTTCGTCATGCAGGTATTTTGCAAAGCCGAGCAGAATACCGACGGAGAGCTTATCGTCGAGGAAGCGGCTTTTGATGTAGCCCGAAGCCGTCACGTGCGTGCGCGGGTCGAAGCAGACGATATCGCCTGTCTCAATGCCGAGCGCACGCGTCTCTTCGGCAGAAGAAACATTCTCGTCCAGCAGGATCTCGGTCGTGTCGAAGGTTCGGTTCGTCTTGGCGTATTCGCCGTTGACGTGGACAGAGGCGTTGCAGAGCTGGAGCGTCCCCTCATAGACCTTGCCGGAGCGCGTATAGACGCGCACATTTTCCGTTTCGCCGTTTTCTGCGCGCATACCGCCGAGGCTCGTCACGCGCAGGCGGCCATTGGCCTTGACCTCCGCGACCATCGCGCCGAGCGTGTCCGTGTGCGCCTGCAAAAGCAGCCCGCCCTCTGCGGACTCCTCACCGCCGAGATCGATCAGAATGCCGCCCTTGGTCGTTTTCCGTGCGTCAAAGCCGAGCGATGCAAAAGCCTCCAGCACCCATTCGGCCGCTTTGTCCGTAAAGCCCGTCGGGCTGTCGATTGCAAGCAGCTGGACGGCTTTTTCTACTGCATATTGCGCATAACGCTGTTCCATTGTTTCCGATTCCCCTTTTGAATTAAAATTCCAAAAATCCCGGCAGAGCTGTGGTTTCTGCCGGGATCGTAATTTACACGTCTTCCTTGTCGCCCTTCTGGCGGATGGTGATCTTGATCGGCGTACCGGTCAGACCAAAGACCGCGCGGATCTGGTTTTCCAGATACCGCTGGTACGAGAAATGGAACAGGCGGCTGTCGTTGCAGAAGAAGACAAAGTGCGGCGGCTTGACGCCGACCTGCGTGATATAGTAGATCTTCAGACGGCGGCCCTTGTCCGTGGGCGGCTGGACACGCGCAGTCGCGTCCTCCAGAATGTTGTTGAGCATACCCGTTGTAATGCGCATACTGTTCTGGTTGGAAACAGCGACGATCATGTCAAACAGCTTGTCGACGCGCTGACCGGTCAACGCCGAGATGAATACGACCGGCGCATAGGTCATGTAGCTGAGGTCACGGCGGATCTCCGCTGTCTTCTCGTCCATGGTGTTCGTGTCCTTTTCGACCGTATCCCATTTGTTGACGACGATGATACAGGCCTTGCCCGCCTCGTGTGCCAGCCCTGCGACCTTGGTATCCTGCTCCGTCACGCCCTCGTTGGCGTCGATCAGGATGAGGCACACATCCGCACGCTCAATGGCGGCAATGGAGCGCAGATTGGAATATTTCTCAACTGCATCGTCGACCTTCGACTTGCGCCGCATACCGGCGGTGTCAATGAACAGGAACTTGCCGGATTCGTTTTCAAAATAGCTGTCGATGGCGTCACGCGTCGTGCCTGCGACATTGGAGACGATCACGCGCTCCTCGCCGAGAATCTTATTGAGCAGGCTCGATTTGCCGACGTTCGGCTTGCCGATGATGGCGACCTTGATGACGTCCTCGTCGTATTCCTCGCCGTCGTCCGGCGGGAAGCTTTCGACGCACGCGTCGAGCAGGTCGCCGGTTCCATGGCCGTGGACGGCGGAAACCTCGATAGGGTCGCCGAGGCCAAGCGCGTAGAATTCATACGCGTCGGGATTGGCATGGCCGGTCTGGTCGCACTTGTTGACGGCCAGCACGACCGGCTTTTTCGACCGCTTGAGCATGGACGCGACCTCCGCGTCCGCAGCGGTCAGGCCGACCGTCACGTCGACGACCATAACGATGACCGTGGCCGTCTCGATGGCGATCTCCGCCTGACGGCGCATGAACTTCAGCATTTCGTTGTTCGTGCCGGGCTCGATGCCGCCGGTGTCGACAAGGGCAAAGCCGCGGCCGTTCCACTCGCATTCGCCGTAAATGCGGTCGCGGGTGACGCCGGGCGTGTCCTCGACGATGGCCATGCGCTTGCCGGTCAGTTTGTTAAAGAGCATCGACTTGCCGACGTTCGGCCGGCCGACGATGGCTACGATGGGCTTCGACATGGTAGGCCCTCCTTTCAGGCTTCCTTTTCAGGATAAGAAAAGAGGAAGGCGCACAGCCTCCCTCTCATCTCTTTCAGCGAAATCACTTAGCTTCAACAGAAATGACTTCACGGCCATTGTAGTAGCCGCAAGCCTTGCAGGCTCTGTGAGGCAGGCGGGGCTCGCCGCACTTCGGGCAAGCGACGACACCGGGGATCGCCAGCTTCCAGTGGGAACTGCGTCTCTTATCTCTTCTTGCGCGGGATACTTTTCTCTTGGGTACTGCCATGTGGTACACCTCCTTGGTCTAAATGCCCGAAGGCACATTATCTACTTATTTATCCAGTAACTGCTGTAAAACAGCAAAACGGGAATCGGGTTCCTTTTTGCAGCCGCACGGCCCTTCGTTGAGGTTTTTGCCGCAGCGGAAGCAAACGCCCTTGCAGTCGGGCCTGCACAGAAGCTGGCTGTCCATATTGAGAACAAAGGCGGTCGTGATGATGTCGGTCAGATCGGCGCAGCCGTCGTGGATGCCGAACACCCATTCATCCTCCGTCTTCTCCAGCTCCTCTTCTGAAACCAGAACCGCGTGGACCGGGATCTGCACCGCACGCGTAAACTCACCGGCGCAGCGGTCGCATACGCCGTGCAGCGTCGTGCTGAGTTCGCCGGTCAGTTCGAGAACGCCTGCCGTATTGCGAACCTTGCCGCTGGCCAGAATCGGCTCTGACGCGGGCCTGCAGCTGCCGAAAACAAGATCGGACAGATCCTCGCGCGTCTCAAACGGAAGACTTGCGCCGGGCGTTACAAGAATTGGCTTCAGATCCAGCAGCATAGCGCCCTCCAATCCATAATCGTGCGATGGATATTATATCGAATAATCGCAGGGAAGTCAAATACTTTTTCATAAATTTTTCGTTCTTTTTCGCGAACACCGGATTCTTTACAGAAAGGACGCCGCGTGATAAAATAAAAACAGACTATTTGTTTTGTATGGAGACCGCTATGAAGGAATTCACCATCACACAGAACGACGCCGGGCAGCGGCTCGACCGGTGGCTGGCAAAGGCCGTTCCCCTGCTCCCCGCTTCGCTGGCACAGAAATACATCCGGCTCAAGCGCATCAAGCTGAATGGCAAACGCGCCGAGCGCGACACGCGGCTGACCGCCGGGGACACGCTGCAATTATACATCAACGACGAGTTTTTTGATACCCCAAAAGAAGAAAATGCTTATCTGACCGTCGCCGCGCCGAAACTGCATATCGTCTATGAGGACGAAAATCTCCTGCTGGTCGATAAAAAGCCCGGACAGGCCGTGCATCCGCATGACGGCGCGGAATACGGCAAAACGCTGATCGATCACATTCAGGCATATCTCTACGCCAACCGCGAGTGGCGGCCCAGAGAGGAGCACGCCTTTGCCCCGGCCCTGTGCAACCGCATCGACCGCAATACCGGCGGCATTGTCATTGCCGCAAAGAACGCGGAGGCACTGCGCATTCTGAACCAGAAGATCAAGGATCGCGAAATCGACAAGCGCTATCTTTGCATTGTGCACGGAACGCCCCGCCCGGCCTCCGGCAGGCTCGAGGGGCAGCTGTTCAAGGACGCGAAGGAAAACCGCGTCTACATCACGAAAACGCCGCAGAAGGGTTCAAAGACCTGCATCACATTCTACAAAACGCTTCAGAGCCGGAACGGGCTGAGCCTTGTGGAGTGCGAGCTTGTGACCGGGCGCACCCATCAGATCCGCGCGCAGATGGCCGCCGCAGGCTGGCCGCTGCTGGGCGACGGCAAATACGGAAAGCTCGACAAGCGCTACGACCGGAAATTTCAGGCGCTCTATTCCTACAAGCTGACGTTCCAATTTACAACAGACGCCGGGTGCCTTTCCTATCTCAACGGCAGGACGTTTCAGGTCGAGTCTGTCGATTTTGTGCAGGAATACTTTACATAATCAATCTTTTTCTTCGTTTTCTCCAAAGTTGGAAGAACTTTCAAAATGTTCTTCCAACTTTTTTGCACAATTTTCTGTTTAGATATTGACAAATCCACCCCCGCCGGATATATTCAATTCAGTATGTTTCGGGCGGCTCCGGCAAGGTTCGACGCATACAAATTTTTTTGAAATGGGGGAGGATACATGTCCAAAGAGCTCATTCGCCTCACGAATCTCACTATGACATTCGAGGACGGAGAGACGATTCTCGACAACATCAATCTGTACATCAACAACAAGGAATTCCTCACATTGCTGGGGCCCAGCGGCTGCGGAAAGACGACCATGCTCCGGATCATCGGCGGTTTTTTGACCCCGACGTCCGGCGACGTGCTGTTCAACGGCAAACGGATCAACGATCTGCCCGCCTATCAGCGCAAGATCAACACGGTCTTCCAGCGCTACGCGCTGTTCCCGCATCTGGACGTGTACGACAACATCGCCTTCGGCCTGCGCATTGCAAAGGTCAAGGAGGATGAGATCGACGAACGCGTGACCGAGATGCTGGAAATCGTCAGCCTCAAGGGCTTCGAAAACCGCAAGGTGACGAGCCTGTCCGGTGGCCAGCAGCAGCGTGTGGCCATTGCCCGCGCACTGGTCAACCGCCCGCAGGTGCTGCTGCTCGACGAGCCTCTGGGCGCACTCGATCTGCGCCTGCGCAAGGATATGCAGAACGAACTGAAGAATATCCAGCAGCGAATGGGAATTACATTTATATATGTCACGCACGATCAGGAAGAGGCGCTGACCATGTCCGACACCATCGTCGTCATGAACAAGGGCAAGATCCAGCAGATCGGCCGGCCGGAGGATATCTATAACGAGCCGAAGAACGCATTCGTCGCGGATTTCATCGGCGAGTCCAATATTCTCGACGGCGTGATGCTGGAGGACTATGTCGTCAAGTTCTTCGGCCGCAAGTTCCAGTGCGTGGACAAGGGCTTTGCGCCCAACGCGCCGGTCGACGTCGTTATCCGTCCGGAGGACGTGGATATCGTCCCGCCGGAGCAGGGCCATCTGTGCGGCACCGTCACCTCCGTCACCTTCAAGGGCGTCCACTACGACACCATTGTCGATTTCAAGGGCTTCAAGTGGCTCATTCAGACCACGGATTACTGCCCTGTTGACGCGTACATCGGCATTCGCCTCAATCCTGAGGATATCCATATCATGCACAAGAGCGAGTATTCCGGCCTCTACGGCGACTACTCCTCCTACAGCGCGGAATATGACGAGATTGCCGACGCCTCGGAGGAAGAAGCCGATGAAGAATAACAACAAGCTTCTCGCCTGCCCGTATATCATCTGGATGGTCCTGTTTACGATCATCCCGTTGGGCATCGTCGTCTATTACGCGCTGACCGATTCTATCACCGGCCAGTTTACGCTTTCCAACCTGTCCGGCATGGGCACGTATCTGCCGATCTTCCTGCGCTCGATCTGGCTGAGCCTGTTTGCTTCGCTGATCTGCCTGATCATCGGCTACCCTGTCGCATATTTTATCGCGCAGTGCAAGCCGCTCACGCAGCGGTTCCTCGAAATGCTCATTATGCTCCCGATGTGCATGAGCTTCCTGCTCCGTACGCTGGCCTGGGTCGGTATGCTGGAGGATACAGGCATCATCAACACGCTCCTGCAGCACATCGGCATTTCTCCGCTGCCGCTCATCCGGACAAACGGCGCCGTCATTCTCGGCATGGTGTATAACTACCTGCCCTACATGATCCTGCCGCTCTACACGGTCATTATGAAGATCGACAACCGGCTTGTTGAGGCTGCGCTTGACCTCGGCTGCCGCCCGTCGCAGGTGTTCTCCAAGGTCATCCTGCCGCTTTCCGGCCCCGGTATTCTGTCCGGCCTTACGATGGTCTTCGTCCCGGCTGTCTCTACCTTCTACATCTCCCAGAAGCTCGGCTCCACCGGCACGACGCTCATCGGCGATGTGATCGAGTCCCAGTTCAAGACCGCCTACAACCCGAACCTCGGCGCGGCCATGAGTCTGGTGTTGATGATCCTGATCTTTATCTGTGTCGCCGTTATGAACCGCTTCGGCGAGGGCGATGGAGAGGAGGTCATCAAGGTATGAAGCACTTCAACCGCACTGTCACCGTTCTGGTGTTCATCTTCCTGTATATCCCGATGATCGTTCTGGCCGTGGCCTCGTTCAACACCGGCACGGACATCGCAAGCTTCAAGGGCTTCACGCTCCGGCAGTACGCCAATCTGTTCCGGGACGGCACGCTCCTGACGCTCCTGCGCAACTCTGTCATCATTGCGCTGCTGGCGACGCTCATCTCTACCGTCGTCGGCACAATGGCTGCCGTCGGCATCCACAGCATGAAGGGCCGGCTCCGCTCCGCCGTCATGACCATAACGAACATCCCCATGACGAATCCGGATATCGTCACCGGCGTTGCGCTGGCGCTGCTGTTCGCGTTCGCGGGGACGGTTTTGAAGACCAACTCCGTGCTCGGCTTCTGGACGCTTCTCATCGCGCATATCACGTTCGATCTCCCCTATGTCATTCTGAACGTCATGCCGAAGCTCCAGCAGATGGACAAGGATCTGGTCGAGGCCGCGCTGGATCTCGGCTGCACGCCGTTCCAGTCGTTCACCAAGGTCGTCATTCACGAGATCATGCCCGGCATCATTTCCGGCGCTCTCATGGCATTCACCATGAGTCTGGACGATTTCGTCATTTCGTATTTCGTCACCGGCTCCAGCTTCATTACACTCCCGGTCGAGATCTACAACTATACGAAAAAGCCCATTCAGCCGAAGATCTACGCGCTGTTTACGCTGATGTTCATCGTGATTCTTGTCCTGATGGTCGTCATGAACCTGCTGCAGGCCAAATCCGAGAAGAACCGGCAGCAGCCGAGGAGGGTCCGTGCATGAAAAAACGATTTTTTTCTGTTCTGCTGACGCTCGTTCTGCTGCTCTGCGCCTCTCCCCTGCCCGTGCACGCCGCCGCCAATGAGATCACCGTCTACAACTGGGGCCAGTACATCTCCGACGGCACGGATGACAGTCTGGACGTGATCAAGGCATTCGAGGAAGAGACGGGCATCAAGGTCAATTACCTGACGTTCGACTCCAACGAGTCCATGTACACCAAGCTCAAGACCGGCGGCACAACGTTCGACGTGATCATTCCGTCCGATTATATGATCGCCAAGCTCATTTCTGAGGATATGCTGGAACCGCTGAACTTCGACAATATTCCGAACTACGAATACATTGACGAAGCCTTCCGCAATCAGGCGTACGACCCGGAAAACACCTACTCCGTTCCCTACACATGGGGCACGGTCGGTCTGATCTACAACAAAAACTACGTTTCGGACGAGGATGCGGAAAGCTGGTCCTGCCTGTGGAATTCCAAGTATCAGGGCAAGCTTCTGATGTTCGATAACCCGCGCGACGCGTTTGCCATTGCGGAATCCATGCTGGGCTACAGCTTCAACACGGAGGACGAGCAGGAGCTTAAAAACTGCGCCGACCTGCTGGCCACGCAGTCCCCTGTTCTGCAGGGCTACGTCATGGACCAGATCTTTGACCGCATGGAGCGCGGCGAAGCCTGGGCAGCTCCCTATTACGCGGGCGACTACCTGACCATGGTCGAGGAAAATCCCGATCTGGGCTTCAGCCACCCGAAAGAGGGCTTCAATATCTTCATTGACGCCATGTGCATCCCGAAGGGCTGCCAGAACAAGGAGGGCGCGGAGGCATTTATCAACTTCCTCTGCCGCCCGGATATCTCCGCCGCCAATCTGGATTACATCGGCTATTCCACCCCGGAGACTGCCGCAAAGGACTATCTGGACGAGGAAGTGACGTCCAGCCCCGTCTCCTACCCGGACGACGAGACGCTTGCGCGCAGCGAATCCTTTGCCGAGCTCGGCGTGGAGGCCACGCAGGTGATGAATGACCTGTGGCTTTCCGTCAAGACCTCAACATCAAACACGACACTGTATCTGATTCTGACGATTGCGGCCATTGCCGCAGTGATCCTGTTCTTCGTGATCTCCGGCATTGTCCGGCGCCGCAAAAAAGCACGCCGCTGCCGCAAGTGGAAGCAGGCATAAAAATGTTTTTGGCCAGCAGCTACGCTGCTGGCCATTTCTGCTGCAAGCTGTTTTTTACGGCCCTGTCCGCAGCTCGACATCGCCGGAGACGGTTTCTGCGGTGATGGCGCAGAGCTTATCGCCGCTGGAGAGGAAGCCGTCGGTGTCACGGTCGCCGCTGACGGTGCTGAGATCCAGCGTGTACCGGCAGCTGCCCTCCGGAAGCGTAAGGCGCAGATCGCCGCTGACGCTGTTGAAGCTGACCTCATCCGGGGCTGCGGTGCAGCTGATGCGCGCTTCCCCGGAAACGGTCTCACAGTCAATATCGCTGCCGTCCGCCGGAAGCGCAGTCAGGGAGATATCTCCGCTGACAGTACCGAAGTCATAGTCCTCAGCCAGAAGCCCCGGGCCGGTAATATTGCCGCTTGTGGTGCTGACGGTGAGCGAATCCACGCTGCCTCCCATCAGCTCGACATTCGCCGAGACAGTCTCGACCGTAATGTTATCCAGCGTCAGCGTATCCGGCAGGAAGACGGTCAGCGCCTTTCTCGGCAGATCCATGTTGCTGAAAAGCCTCGATTTGCACGGCTGGATGATGAGCTTTCCGTTGCTGACTCTGTAGCGCATCCGGTAATCCTCATTGTCTCCGGTATAATCCTCCTGAAAAGCCACGCCGTCCGCGTTCGATTCGACCAGATACACATCGCCGGTCAGCCAATGGATCTCGATTTCTGTGATATCTGTCAGCAGCTCGGAAGCCGCTGCAGGCTGCTCTTTGCTGCCGAAGCCGGTGCGGTCCAGCGTTTCATAGCTGCCTGCGCTCTCATAGATATAGCGTTCCCCCACGCGCAGTGCGGCATAGACTGCCCGGCCCGCGAAGTTCAGCGCCAGTATCGCTACGACTGCACCCACGCAGATGAGCGCGATGGCCCAGCCGGGGAGCTTTTTCTTCCTGCCGGTCTGCGGCGCAGTGGATACCGCGTCCGGTGTAGGCGGCGCAGGAAAATCCCGCTTTTTGGGTTTTTCCGCCGCCTGCTTGTGCTCGTACAGCTCTGACACGTCGCCGATGCCGCCGACGGCCTCGTCATACGCTTCCTGCTCCGATTTACCGGCGGCGATCAGATCGTCGTACCGGTCGAGCGTATGCTGCAAAATCTCCTGCTGCACCTCCGCGTTGCGGATGGTCAGCGCAGCATCGGAAAAAAGTTCATCTACATAGACACTGATCTTCTCTCTCATGCTTCTCCCTCCAATAATGCGTTCAGAATGCGCACGCTTGCGTCCCATTCTGCCCGCGCCTGCCGGTAAGCCTCCCGGCCCTTTTCTGTAATTCTGTAATACTTCCGTCTGGCTCCGACCGCTTCATCGCCCCAGTAGGAGGTAATGTACCCGCTGTCCTCCAGCCGCCGGAAGGCGGTATAGAGCGTGGCCTCCTTCAGGACGAATTCGCCGCCGGAACAATTTTCAATGTTTTTGTTGATCTCATAGCCGTAGCTGTCGCGGCGCAGAAGCTGCGCCAGGATCACCGCGTCCGTATGACCGCGGATCACGTCTGCCCGAATGGACACATCCCCACCTCCGTTTCGGTGCGGCTAGTATAACACGATATACCTCGCCTGTCAAGGTATATCACGATAATATTTTACATGAAAAAATTTCATGAACTACATTCGAAATCAGCACTTGTCATGCGACCCGCAATATGCTATACTTCCACACAGCAAGATACGGAAGAAGGGACGCCTGTATGCGCATTGTCATTAAAATCGGCACCTCCACCATCACGCATCCAACCGGCAGGCTGAACATCCGCCAGATGGAAGCGCTCTGCAAGGTGCTCAGCGACCTCAAGAATGCCGGAAATGAGGTGATCCTCGTCTCCTCCGGCGCGATCGGCATGGGCGTGGGCAAGCTCCGCCTCGGAAAGCGGCCGGCAGATGTACCGACCAAGCAGGCTGCTGCCGCAGTCGGTCAGTGTGAGCTGATGTATACCTACGACAAGCTGTTCTCCGAATACCGCCACACCGTCGCACAGATCCTGCTGACGGCGGACGATATCGCCGACCCTGTCCGGCACGAGAATTTCCAGAACACGATCCAGCGCCTGCTGGAGCTGGATGCGATTCCGATCGTCAACGAGAACGACACGGTTTCCGTCGCAGAGTTCGGCATCGGCGACAATGATACACTCTCGGCCATCGTCGCGACCAGCGTTCACGCCGATCTGCTCGTGCTGCTGTCGGATATTGACGGTCTGTACACTGCCGACCCGCATAAAAATCCAGACGCTGCGCGCATCGAATTGGTTCCCGAAATCACAGAAGAAATTCTGCGCCTTGCCGACGGCAAGGGTTCCGAGCTTGGAACCGGCGGCATGAAAACCAAGCTTACCGCTGCGCAGATCGTCACAAAAGCCGGAACAGATATGATCATTGCCAACGGAGCAGAGGTCGAGAAGCTCTATGCGCTGCTCGACGGGAAATCCATCGGCACAAGATTTTTAGGAAAGAAGGCAGACATATGACGACACAGGCGCTTTTACAGCAGGCCAAGGCCGCCTGCCCGCAGCTTGCGTGGCTGGGGAGTGAAGAAAAGAACCGGGCCATCCTGCAAATGGCAGATGCAATTGAGGCAAATGCAGATGTCATTCTCGCCGCAAACGCGGAAGATCTGCACGCGGCGCAGGGCGTCATTTCAAATGTCATGCTCGACCGTCTGCGCCTGACAAAAGAGCGCATTTCCGCCATGGCGGACGGTATGCGGCAGGTCGCGAAGCTCCCTGACCCGGTTGGGGAAATTCTGGCTGAGGTGAAGCGGCCCAATGGACTTGTGATCCGCAAAACTGCGGTTCCGATGGGTGTCGTCGCCATTATCTATGAAAGCCGCCCGAACGTTACCTCTGACGCGGCGGTGCTCGCCCTCAAAAGCGGCAATGTCTGCGTCCTGCGCGGCGGGAAAGAGGCATACTGTTCTGCCGCAGCCATTGTTGCGGCTATGCACGAGGGCCTGCGCGCCGTCGGCCTGCCGGAAGCCTTCGTGAATCTGGTGTCGGACACCACGCGGCAGAGTGCGCACGAGCTTATGACGGCAAACGGCCTGGTTGACCTGCTCATCCCGCGCGGCGGCGCGGGACTCATCCGTGCCTGCGTCGAATCGGCGACCGTCCCGTGCATCGAGACGGGCACCGGCATCTGCCATGTGTACGTGGACAAGGACGCAGATTTGGACAAGGCGCTGAATATCATCGAAAACGCCAAAACCAGCCGCCCGTCCGTCTGCAACGCGGAAGAAGTCGCAATCGTCCATGCGGATATCGCCGGGCAGTTCCTGCCCATGCTCAAAAAGCGCCTTGTCGACGACCGCGCTGCGGCCGGTCTGCCGCCCGTCGAGCTTCGTCTGGACGAGACTGCGCAGCAGATCATTTCCGGCACACCTGCGGGGAAACAGGATTTCGACACGGAATTTCTGGATTATATTCTTGCCGTCAAGACCGTTTCCAGCGCGGACGAGGCGATTTCCCATATCGCCGCGCACTCCACGCACCATTCCGACGCGATCATCACCGAAAACGCGCAGACCGCGCAGCGCTTTACGCAGCTGGTTGACAGTGCTGCAGTTTATGTAAACGCATCCACGCGGTTTACAGACGGCGGCGAATTCGGCCTCGGCTGCGAAATGGGCATTTCCACGCAGAAGCTCCACGCCAGAGGCCCTATGGGTCTGCGGGAGCTGACGACTTATAAATATATTATAACGGGCGACGGGCAGACCCGGTAAGGAGGAACTTATGTCAACTTATCAGTTTGGATTTATCGGAACCGGGAATATGGGCGGCGCGCTGGCGCAGGCTGCGGCAAAAAGCGGCGCGGGTATGCTCCTGTCCAACCGCACAGCGGACAAGGCGGTGCGTCTGGCCGCAGAGCTCGGCTGCGCAGCCGGGACGAATCTGGAGGTCGCAGAAGGCTGCAAATACATCTTTCTCGGCGTCAAGCCGCAGATGCTCCAGGCGCTGCTGGCAGAGCTGAAAGCGCCGCTTTCGGCGCGGACGGACCGGCCCGTGCTCGTCTCCATGGCGGCAGGCGTTACGATCAGGACGATCAGAGAAACGCTGGGCCTCCCCTGCCCGGTCGTGCGGATCATGCCGAATCTGCCGGTCGCGCTTGGGAAGGGCGTGGTTCTGATCTCCCCGGACGATACTGTTACGGAGGATGAGCTGACCGCACTGGAAGAAGCACTGAAACCGGCCGGGCTTCTGATGCGGATGCCGGAGGACAAGCTTGACGCGGGCAGCGCAGTTTCCGGCTGCGGCCCGGCGTTCGTCTATCTGTTTCTGGACGCGCTGGCAAACGGCGGCGTAAGCTGCGGCCTGCCATATCCGCAGGCGCTGGCACTTGCCGCACAGACCATGATCGGCGCGGCAGAAATGGCGCTTGCCTCCGGCAAGCACCCCGGAAAGCTCCAATCCGAGGTTTGCAGCCCCGGCGGAACGACGATCGCAGGCGTCCGCGCGCTGGAACAGCGCGGCGCCCGCGCCGCTGCCATGGACGCAGTGATCGCCGCCTACGAACGCACCTGCGAGCTGACCGCACACTGAGCCGGAATAACCGATTCCATATACAACAGCCCAGACTGCCGTTGAAAGCGGTCTGGGCTGCTGCATATTTGTTTGCAACTGATCCATCCGATTGATTGAAGGTCAAACTATGGCGATGCACGTGTTTCGACACGGGAGCGCTGCCGGCGGCTGGAGCGGAATTTTCGCAAGACAGGCCGCAGAGCAATTAAAAATCACCCACCGGACAGTTCTCCTGTGGGTGAAAGAAAAACGGATATATCTTGGCTGCAACTGATGAATTGAACGGACGGCCTCGCAAGAAGCTTGGCTACCGCACCCCGGAGGAACTGTTTGACGAGTTCCTCGACTCTGTTTACGCAGCCGAAGGCTGCGGCAGCATCGCCCAGGACGGAAGCCAGCGGCTTCCATCCTGACCGACGCTCTGATTCACTAAGTTCTACCGTGCAGGTGTCCAACTTGCACTTGCAATTTGCGAACAAAAAACATAGTTACTCATCTTTATAATCCTACTTGAATTTGCTTTCTTCTTGAGATCGGAAGAG
>OOBZ01001588.1_pt1 | contig 14831 bp, 14 predicted proteins | sample 1671601 | NCBI WGS metagenome assembly OOBZ01 (sample SAMN06348173, study PRJEB24527) | human gut metagenome | biome: human gut; feature: ankylosing spondylitis patient; material: feces | host: Homo sapiens | place: China | collected 2015-10
TGCGGAAACTCGTTGAAAACGGCGAGTTGAAACGCGAGGGAGCAGGCAAATCAACCGTGTACCTGCGGTTGAAGTAATCCCTTAATCGCTCTATCTTTCCCTTAAAATACGGCCGATTTTAAGGGAATTCGCATTAAGTAAGGGCTAAAGCAGTCCTATTTACTTGACTTTTTGTTGGTTGTCAGTATATTGATACCAATTGGTATCAATAAGTATCAGCAAATGGATACAACAAGACCCACAGATTGGATGCTCATCCCAATCTGTGGGTCTTGTTCATTTGAGTTCAGTCATCATCGTCCGGGTCAGGAACTTCCACCCACTCTGAAAGCTCTTCGCAGTAGTCCTCATATTTGCCGCCTTCGGTGGTCCTGATGACACGCCGCAAGTAGTCCTTGCCGCCATCTACACAGCAGAGACCACAGCTACACCTCTCCAAATCGTAATGGCTTTTGCTTTCGACGACGTCTCCACAGCGTTTGCAGCGGATTTTGTTCGATATAATAATTCTCATCTTTCTGTTTCCCAATTTACAGACACACATACAAGCATTTGCTTCTGTAATATTTCTTTTAGCTTTTTCTCAGTACATCCAATGCATAGAATCTGTTGTGACTTGACTTTTTTATCTGAATAAATACTGGTGTTATTCCGCTCAATCAATATGGGCAGCATATCATTTGAGGATGGCGATGTGTTTTCTTTTGAGGGGTGCATTTTTTCAATGCGCCCTCTTTTGCTGATCGAGCAAAGCAAAATGTGTCGTCGTGAAACAAATTGTGTTGAAATAGCACCAGGGGTGTGATACAATAAGGTTATCGTTACTTTTGTTCCGGATCTGGATAAGAGCGGAGGTATAGAATGAACACCAATCAGAAAGAGCTCCTTATCAAGAATATGACAGAAAACCTTCCGACCTTAAGGAAAAGACTCGGTATTTCTCAGGAAGAATTGTCTGAAAAAGTAGGTGTAAGCCGCAGCACTATTGCTGGAATAGAGAACAAAAAGAGAAGCATGTCATGGAATATGTTCCTTTCCCTGCTGCTTATTTTTATTAAAAATGAAGATACCGATAGACTTTTGAATGTGATGGGGATATATACAGATGAATTAAATGCATTTATAAAGAAATGAGTCCGTTTTTTGTACATTGTCACTCGTATAATAGAAATCGAAAATATCAGAAGGGCCAGTATAGCAGAAAGGAGTTGCAGATGCGTACAATAGAATTGCCGCCATATGCACCGACGCTGATAGAATCAACACGTGCGATCGGCTACTCCCTCGAGGCAGCCGTTGCCGACATTATCGACAACAGCATTGCCGCAAGTGCAAAAAATGTAGATATCTTCTTTTTTCCCGTAGACGGCGCATATATAGCCATTCTTGATAATGGTAATGGAATGGGAACAGAAGAATTGAATGCTGCAATGCAGTATGGAAGCAAAAATCCCATAGACGCCAGAGACGCTAAAGATCTTGGACGCTTTGGCCTTGGATTGAAAACAGCCTCGCTTTCACAGTGCAGATGTCTTACCGTTGTTGCAAAACAAGGAGACCGGATTGAAGGACGGCAATGGGATATTGATCATGTCGCGGAGACCGGTTCGTGGTCGCTGATTGTTCTTGAGGCTGGAGAGCTTGACAGTATTCCTAACATTGACGATCTCAGAGCGTATGAATCCGGCACGCTGGTTGTGTGGCAAAAGCTTGATAGATTAAAAGCAGGAGAGATCAATTTTGAGCAGGCGCTGGGTCGTAAAATCGATGGCGTCAGAGAACATCTTTCTCTGGTTTTCCATCGTTATTTAAGCGGAGAAAAAGGAATCACAAAGCTGAAGATTTCTATCAATGGAGAGAAAGTATCCGCGTCTGATCCGTTTCTTGAAGCAAAAAGTGTACAAGCTATGGATGATGAAACACTCGTTGTGCATGGACAAAAAATTATTGTGCGGCCTTATATTCTTCCACATATATCTAAAATGACATCTGCTGAAATAACAGCATTAGGTGGAAAAGAAGGACTGCGGAGGCAACAGGGATTTTACGTTTACCGCAACAAACGATTGCTGGTATGGGGAACATGGTTCCGGATGATGCGTCAAGGAGATATGTCTAAGCTCGCACGCATCCGTGTAGACATTCCTAACACGCTTGATGCTCTCTGGACCCTTGACATCAAAAAATCGTCAGCACTCCCACCGGCAGAGGTCCGCAAGAATCTGGAAATCATTATTGCTAAGATTGCTGAATGCAGCAAGCGTACATGGACCTTCCGGGGCAAAAGGGAAATCGATGATAAGGCGATGCATATATGGAACCGAATGAAGAATACACATGGAGGTTTCTACTACGAAATAAACCGCGATTACCCAATGGTAAAGCAAATTCTGGAACAGAATCCAGATATCGCGTCAATGCTTGATACATTGCTGAAGCAGGTTGAAGCGGGGCTCCCGTTAAATCAGCTTTATGTGGATCTGAACAACGATGAACAGCTGATAAATGATCAAGAACAAAATGAGAAAGATATAATTGCTGCGCTTAGAAATATGCTGACTGATCAGATGTCTTCGGCAGAAAAAATGGCATTTTTGTCAGCTATGGAGAGCATAGAACCTTTCTCACAACATCCGAGAGCTATTGCCAAGTTAAAGAAGGAGGCTTCAGAAAATGCCTAATATGAATACCAATCCGAGTGTTGAACAACTTGAGAATACAATCTCAGCATATATTAACTCCGTCTATAAAGATGTGCCGCCGACTGAAGAAGAATTTAAGGAAAAAGCCGATTTAATGCGCGCAAGCATGGCGGCGATCATGCCGGTAAGTGATCAGGAATATGATGCGGTTCTTAAACGCCTGAAGCAGACACTGGTCATCCAGATGGATATAGGGACTTACATCAATGACCGCAATAACGGGCATCAGTCATGGCTTCCCGCCAAACGTGCCGATTTCGACTTTTTCTTCTGGAATCGCTATAAAAAGTATCTCGAAGAAGTAAAACATTGGAATCCGCGCGTTACAGCAAATCTCGGTAAAGTCTCGGATGAAATTTTGGACCTTTGCGGTGATCCAAGTGAGAAGCAGTTTCTTATCAAAGGCCTGGTGCTCGGTGATGTTCAGTCCGGCAAGACAGCAAACTACACTGCAATCTGCAACAAAGCAGCCGATACAGGATACAGAATCATCATTGTCCTCGCCGGCATGCAGAAAAATCTGCGTGAACAAACCCAGGAACGGCTGGATGCCGAATTTACCGGACGCAAGAGCGAATATTATCTGGATCCGAAGGCAGAACAGGGAATCAAAAACACCCCCGTAGGCGTTGGCCGTTATGGTCACGATAAGAAGATTGTTGCTTTTACTTCCGTTACAAAAGATTTTGACAGCGGTGTACTTCGCAGCAACAACCTCGGAATTGAAAACGTTAATTGTCCGGTTGTCCTGGTAATCAAAAAGAACAAACAAATTCTCAACAATCTCATCAACTGGCTCGAAAGCAATAATACGCTGAACGCTGCAGGACAGATTGAACTTCCTTTACTGCTGATCGACGACGAAGCTGATAGTGCTTCCGTAAATACCAAGGATCCCGATTCCTCTCCTGCAGCTATTAACGACTGTATTCGCAGACTTCTTGGAAAGTTCAGCAAGGCAACCTACCTTGGAATTACGGCAACACCTTTTGCCAACATCTTTATTGATCCTGGCAAAGATGATGACCTTTTCCCCTCGGACTTTATCTACGCGCTGTCAGCGCCGACAAACTACATCGGAGCAGACAGAATATTTGGTGATGGCGGAGACTTCTCTGAAATGCTGCAACCCATTGATACGCTGGATTTAGAGAGTGTATTCCCGCCCAAGCACAAGAAAGATCTTGTGGTCAGCAGACTGAATGATGAGCTTATAGAAGCGGCAAACTACTTTCTTTTGGTAAATGCGATTCGTGACCTGCGCGGCGATACAACTGAGCATCGGTCAATGATGGTTCACCTCAGCCGCTTTACGGATGTTCAGAACCAAATCGCGGATCTGCTTCTGGTATGGCTGGATCAGGTAAAATCAGACCTTCGCAATTACTCTCAGCTTGCTCCTGCGAAGGCGGAAAAAATCGAGAATATTCGGGACCTTCATGAGGTTTGGGAAAAATATGCCTTAAGCATTGAAGCTGGTGTGGATTGGGAAGAAATTCTTCACACATATCTTTACAGAGCAGCTGCACCTATTGATGTTCGTGCAGTTAATATGAAAACTGGTGCCAGCAGCCTAGATTATTTCAACCATAAAAATGATGGCCTTCGTGTTATTGCAGTCGGAGGCAACAGTCTTTCCAGAGGATTAACACTTGAAGGTCTGTGCGTTTCTTACTTCTGTAGGAATACGCAGATGTATGATACGCTTCTTCAAATGGGCAGATGGTTTGGATATCGGCCGAATTACGAAGACCTTGTCAAGATATGGATGTCTCAGGAGGCCATTGACTGGTACAGCCAGATTACAAGGGCGACAAATGAGCTGAAAGATGAAATTATTGCGATGCGCAATGCACATCAGACGCCGAGAGAATTTGGCTTGAAAGTTAGACAGGACCCGGGCTCTCTGATTGTTACGGCCCGCAATAAGATGAGAACCGCTACCAGCATCACATGCCCAATTACGGTATCTGGGCATCTGCTGGAAACGCCAAGGCTGAAAGCGGCGCTGCCTGTTTTGGCCGAAAATGAGAAAGTCTTTAAGGATTTTATCGCCAACCTTGCCTCACAGGGTGAGCGTATACCGTCTGATGATAAGCGCGCAAAAGGACATTATTTCTGGCAGCATATTTCTGCAGAGTCAATCGCACAGCTTTTGCTTTCGTTCGAAACACACCCCTGGCATTTGAGTTTCAACGGCAGGGCCTTATCTGAATATATCGAAACGCACGAATGGACAAACGGCTGGGATGTTGTTCTGATAAATTCAGGTAAGGGTTCCGCATATCCAGGTGGTATTGTATGCGGAGATGAAACACTCACAATTACAAATACAGAAAAGCGGACTATTAAAGCTGATTCTAAAATGATCAGCGTTTCCGGAACCAAGGTCAGAGTTGGTGCCGGCGGATGTACCCGTATTGGTTTGACATCTGATCAAATCGAATCAGCGGAAATAGCCTTTAAGAATGAAACCGGAAAGAAAAATGTTCCTGACAGCGCATATCTTGTAAAGGACAGAAATCCAATTTTGATGCTGCATGTTATTCAGACAGACCTTGACCCCACATCGTCAAATCAAGATGTACCTCCATTCCTGTTTGCGTTGGGCGTCGGTTTCCCGAAGACAGCTGGCGGAACTGAAACAGCCAATTATATGGTCAATCTTGTTGAACTGTCCAACTGGATGGATCCTGATGAGGAGGAAGATGAGTAATGAACGACTACGAGCAGGAGCTGAGAGATAAATGGAGTAATATCAGCTATCAGCAGGGCGGTTCTCTTGAGCTTGGAATTCAGCATCCGCTCGAGTGGCACGTTGGCTACTTTTCTCCGGAAGCAAAATCCATTGTTATTGTAAGCGATGAACCTGTAAGCATGATTGAATCATCGAAGAGTATTCAGGCCTCCTGCATGCCGCGTAAAGACGGCAGATACGCAACCTCCTTCACTCTCGTTTCGAGAGAGCAGGAAGATGTATTTATAACAATGTGCGGAGATATGATTCGTTTCTCAAGCACAGAAAATGACAGGTCTCGTTCTCTGGCACGCGTTCTTAAAAGATATACTGCATGGCTGAAGCTGCTGCAGCACAAAAATAGTGCTCTTCTTGGCGCGACAGCTCAAAAGGGACTTATTGGAGAACTGCTTTATTTGAAAGACAGAATTGAGAGAGGAATGTCTGCGGCTGATGCTTTAGCTGGGTGGGTAGGCCCTGAAGGCGCCGATCAGGATTTTGCTTATGAAGATGGCTGGCATGAAATAAAGACCACCGGTGCCGCGTCTGCTGAAGTTACAATATCTTCTGCAGAACAGCTGGATAACGCCCAGCCAGGAGAGCTTGTCGTAATGCGTGTGGATAAATGCGCCCCGGCGCAGACAGGAGCATTCACACTGTACAAGCTGGTTCATCAGATCATAGGGATGCTTAACGTGAGCGCCGGAGCAGCTGATACATTTGTCTTAAAACTCGGCAGTGTTGGTTATATTGACATGCCGGAATATGATCAACAGACTTTTGTATTCTCGTCAAAAGCAAAATATACGGTAGATGAAACATTCCCGTGCCTTGTTCGGAATAGCCTTCCGCCAGAAATTGTTAATCTAAACTACGTGCTGAGCTTGCCGAGCTTGGAAGCCTGGAAAAAATAAGGAGGACCGCAAATGGATTCCAGTGAATTTAAAAAAGATTTTTTGGAAAGCATAAAGGCTGCGGCCGCAGTCACTGGAGAAGGATCCTGTGCGGCATTTGTAGACAATATGTCTCAGTATCTCATTGATTCTGAGGTTTTGTCTGATTTTACGCCGTCGTTTTATACGGGACGTTCCGGCCGCAGCAAATACCGTGTCGATGGATATGTTTATGATGAGTTTGACAATACTATGAATCTAGTCATTGCCAACTTTGACGGCAATGACTTGGAACGCCGTATGACAAACACTGTAGCTATGCATGATTTTGGCGAACTGAGAGTATTTCTTAAGACGGCATTAAAAACAAACTTGTATAAAGAAATCGAAATGAGCACGCCCTGTGCGGATCTTGTTGATTTCCTGCGGCAAAATGCAAAGGAAATCCGCAAATATCGGTTCTTGATTTTTACAGATGCCGATTTGAGCTCAAATGTCAAATCAGTTGATATTGAGGCTTGCGATGATGTTCCTGCAGAAGGACAGATATGGGATGTGGATCGTCTGTTCCGAGTTTGCTGCTCGGAACAGGGTCGGCAGATTATTGAGATTGATTTCCGACAGTATTGCGAAGAAGGAATACCGTGTTTGGAAGCGAGTTCTGCAGCAACGGATCAATACAGCAGTTATCTGGGGGTTATTCCGGGCTCAGTTCTTGCCGACATATATGATCGGTATGGAAGCAAACTTTTGGAAGGCAATGTTCGCTCTTTCTTGTCTACTAAAGTTGCCGTCAATAAAAAGATCAGAACAACCATTTTGAAGACACCGCAGATGTTCTTTGCGTTCAATAATGGTATTTCTGCAACGGCTATGGATGTTGAAATCGCTAACACAGATCACGGGCGGTTTATTACATTTGCTCGTGATTTTCAGATCATAAATGGCGGTCAAACTACGGCATCAATTTCTAATGCAAGGTATAAGGATAAGGCAGATCTGAACGGCATTTATGTTCAGATGAAGCTCACTGTAATTGACGAATCCTCTCCGGAAGAGTCCGACGAATTGATTAGGAATATTTCGAGATCTTCGAACAGCCAGAACAAAGTCAGTGATGCAGACTTCTTTGCCTCCCATCCGTTCCACAGACGCATGGAGCAGATTTCCAGGCTTATATTTGCTCCTGCTGTAGACGGTGCACAGTATGAAACAAAGTGGTTTTATGAACGTGCAAGAGGACAATACCTCCAGGAACAGATGCGTCTTACACCTGCAAAGAAAAAACAGTTTGAACTGCAGAATCCGAAGAATAAGGTTATCAGGAAAACCGATCTTGCCAAGGTACAGAATACCTGGAGAGGTTTTCCGCACACCGTCAGCAAAGGCGCACAGACAAACTTCTCGTCTTTTGCGGAATACATTGATGAGCAGTGGACCGCTAATGATGCGCAGTTTAACGAGCGTTACTTCCAGTCAACAGCCGCACTGATTCTGATGTTCCGATACCTTGAGAAACAGATCCCGAAACAGCCGTGGTATGAAGGAGGCTACCGTGCAAACGTAATTTATTATACGATTGCTCAATTTCGCAGACTGATAAAACATCAGTTCCCGGGTTCTGATCTGGATTTGATCATCATATGGAACAAACAGGGCCTGCCTGAGCAGGTTGAGGAGTCTCTTATTGCATTGGCCGAGCTGGTATTCTTGAAGATTACTGACCCGCATAGAAAGGTCATCAACGTAACTCAGTGGTGTAAACGCCAGGAATGTTGGGACGGCGTAAAAGGTGTGACCCTCGCGCTTCCGGCGAGTCTGGAATCCTGTCTGATTACAACAGATGACGAAAAAACCGCTCAGCGTTCAGCTAAGAAAGAGCAGAAAGTTGTTAATGATATCAATGCCCAGGTTGAGGTCGTAAAATACTCTTCGGATCAATGGAAACGGCTGTCTGAGTTTGCAGTAATGAGTCACCTGGTTACTCCGACCGATGTTTCGGCTCTTGCTGTCGCATGCAAAATGCCGGAGAAGCTGCCCAATACTTATCAGAGCAAGCGACTGTTGGCTCTTTTGGATAAGGCAGTGGAAGAAGGATTCAATATTAACCAGTAAGTGAGGAAATGGAAATTGTATAAAGTGATTGATTTGTTTGCTGGTGCCGGCGGCTTGAGCCTTGGGTTCTTGCAAACAAAAAAATATGAAATAAAAGTAGCCTTTGAAAACAACCCCAATATGCAGGCCACCTATCGGCGCAACCACCCGGGCGTTGATGTTCGCGGAGATGTGTGCTCAGCAAATTATAAAGAAATTCAGGGACAGTATGGTACGATCGATGTGGTGATTGGAGGACCTCCATGCCAGGGCTTTTCAAATGCAAATCGTCAGAAAAACCATGCGATCAGTCAAAACAACATGCTCGTAAAACAGTATATACGAGCCATACTTGAACTACAGCCTAAAGCCTTTGTCATGGAAAACGTCAGTATGCTACGGTCAGATGTCCATCGATTCTATCTTGATGAAAAGGATGCGCAGATGATTGGACAGTATGATATTCCAATGACAGAAACCAAACTGGTTCTCCTGGATCAGGAGTTTATGTTTGATGATGCACTGGAAATCGCAAGCAGCAAGGAACGAATTGCAGAATTCATATGGCCGGAAGAGCATTATGTTGCTTTGAATGTAATATATAAAGCAGCAAGAAATCCGAAGAAGATGATTGATGCTTTGGAAAAGCATCGAAAGACACTTTTAAAATATGCAGCCGTCTATGTGTCTTCTGAGAACACTGACTACATCTCAGAAAAATCAAAGGAAGCTTTTCATGCGATTGCTCAGTATTATAACGGCGTATTTGACGCCGTTGGCATTCAAGCAGCAATTGAGCCGGCAATTATGATCCAGCGTATGCTCAGCAAAGCATCGGAGATTTATTCCAATCACCTTGTTGTGGAGCGATTTGAGAGTGTGTCTGGGTTGGCAGCTATTATCAAGTCATTTGCTGTATTTGATTATTTAAAAGCGATCTTGGGTTCTAAGCCTAATGATTACGCTATTACTGCAGATGTGCTTTGTGCCGCTAATTACGGTGCTCCACAGAAGCGCATGCGTTTTGTTGTGATGGGAATAAAGCGTTCTTTATCCAATTCAATAAAACTCCCGCAGGGAAGTTTTACTGAAGAAAACTATCGCACAGTCCGCGATGCAATTGCCGATCTTGAGGATGTAGCGCCTGTCAAAAATATATCTGATGATGTTGGAACACCCCTTGGAGAATGTGCTGAAATCAGTGAACTTGGCAAAGCACTGAGAGACACAAGCGTGTTAAAGAACCACATCATTACTGATACAAGAGATACCGCCATGGAACGATTTAAGGCACTTAAACAGGGCCAGAATTTCCACGCCCTTGATGATTCTCTTAAAACGAATACATACACAGATATTTCTCGGACGCAGAACACGATTTATCTGCGTCTGGATTATGATACTCCATGCGGAACCGTTATAAACGTCCGCAAGTCAATGTGGGTTCATCCAACACTGGATCGAGCTGTTAGTGTTCGTGAGGCGGCAAGACTGCAGACATTCCCAGACAGCTTTGTATTCTGTGGTTCAAAGGATAAACAGTACCAACAGGTTGGAAATGCTGTGCCTCCAATAATGGCAAAAGCCATCGCAAAAAAACTTGCAGCCCAATTAAAGAAGAGCATTCGGGATTCGGAGGCATAATATGGCGGATAACCACACTAAGGAAGTGCGGAGCCGCAACATGTCCCACATCCGAAGCACAAACACAAAGCCCGAGGAGAAAGTGAGAAAGTACCTTTTTTCTAAGGGATTTCGATATAGAAAGAATGTACGCAAACTTCCCGGATGCCCAGACATTGTCCTCCCAAAGTATCATACTGTCATATTTGTAAACGGGTGTTTTTGGCATAAGCATGACTGCCCACGATTTGTATGGCCCTCTTCTAACGAGGATTATTGGATACCGAAGATCACAAGAAATGTTGAAAGAGATCTGAAAAATCACCAGATTCTGAGAGAACAAGGCTGGAGAGTTGTTGTTGTCTGGGAATGCGAACTGAAGGAAAAATGTTTTCAGGGAGCCATGGATAAACTGGTCCAAGTTATTTCTGAAGGCTGAAGATATAGCCATTACCGAGGTGAAACATGAAGCGAGAATATTATTCAAATTCAATCTCATCTTTTCTGACGGCAGATCCGGAATATGTCCTGGGGCAACTGCTAATCAATGATGCGTTTGAGACAACAGATCTCCAAAAAAATGCATGGAAAAGAGAAATCTGTATACTTCAAACTGAACTGGCCAGTTTCCCTGATGGAGAGATTGCTTTCGAGTATACGATTCCGCGAATTGGTCACCGGATTGACGTTGTATGTATAATCAGTGGGATTATCTTCCTTTTGGAATACAAGGTCGGCGACAGGGAATATAAGAAATCAGCTGAGGATCAGGTAATGGATTATGCACTTGATCTCAAATATTTTCATGAGGTCAGTAATGAAAGATATCTTGTTCCTATCAGTGTGCCGACTGAAGCGCTGGCTGTAGAGAACCGCCTGCAGGTTATGGAAGATAAGATCTGTGAGGTTTTGTACTGCAACAAAGAAAATATTGGGTTAACTATTAAATCTGTTCTGGCTGAGATCCAGGATTCTCCGCTGAAAATGGATGAATGGCTAAATTCACGTTATGCCCCGACACCGACTATCATCGAAGCGGCTCAGGCAATGTATAGGAATCATTCTGTCGACGATATTAAGAGAAATGATGCGGCTAATTTAGCTGAAACGACTGATGCTATTGGCCGGATCATTGATAAGTGTAAAGAGCAGCGCAGAAAAGCAATCTGTTTCATAACCGGTGTTCCTGGTGCGGGGAAAACGCTTGCTGGGTTGAATATTGCCAATGCCCGTCATCAGTTCGAAGCGGATGAACATGCGGTATTCCTGTCTGGAAATGGCCCTCTTGTTGATGTCCTTCAGGCAGCATTGGCAAAGGACCGTGCGGCGCGTGAAGGAATAACCGTAAGTGAAGCAAGCAGACAGACAAAAGCATTTATTCAGATTATTCATAAATTTAGGGATGAAGCTTTGACCACAGAGAATCCTCCAGTAGAAAAGGTTGCCATTTTTGATGAAGCTCAGAGAGCTTGGAATAAGAGCAGCCTCACAGACTTCATGAAGAGGAAAAAAGGTGTCCCCGACTTTAACCGTTCTGAACCTGAATTTTTAATCGAAATTATGGATCGTCACACGGACTGGGCAACGATAGTATGTCTTGTTGGCGGCGGACAGGAAATTTATACAGGCGAAGCAGGCATTGAAGACTGGTTCTGTGCCTTGAGATCAAACTATCCGGACTGGGATATTTATCTGTCCGATAAGATGACGGATTCAGAATATATCGGAACGTCATCTATTGACCAACTTCTCGATGGGCGGACGTATACGGTAGAATCTTCGCTTCATCTGGGTGTTTCGCTTCGGTCTTTCCGAAGTGAAAAGCTGGCTTCATTCACAAAAGCTTTGCTCGATAATTGCCCGGAGGAGGCGGCGGAGATTTACAAAGTCCTAAACAAAACCTATCCAATATATTTAACGAGAGACTTTGCTCAAGCAAAATCATGGGTAAAGACAAAGGCGCGTGGAACTGAGCGCTATGGGCTATTAGCAAGTTCTGAAGGAAAGCGTCTGCGTGGTGAGGGCATTTGGGTGCCTTCAGAGATTAACCATGTGGGCTGGTTTCTAAACGGGAAAGACAATGTAGACTCTTCTTACTACCTGGAAGTTGCAGCATCGGAGTTCAAAGTCCAGGGCTTAGAAGTTGATTATGCGCTTCTTGCCTGGGATGCAGATCTAAGGAGAAATAACGACAACTTTGATTTTTTTCGATTCAGGGGTACATGTTGGAATCATATCAACATCAAGCAACGGCAGAAGTATCTGAAGAATGCTTATCGTGTATTGCTGACTCGTGCAAGACAAGGCCTGATCATCTATGTTCCAAGGGGCGTGGACAAAACGAACGATCCATCTCGTGATAGAACTCTGTATGACGGTATTTTCAACTACTTGATCCAATGCGGCATTCGAAAGCTCGCAGAATAATATTGTGATGATTGGAGATCAGCTATTTCATCAACGAGAACCTGTTTCACTGGCAGAGCCAGAGCACCACAGCCGAAAGTTCTGCCACCGGACAACGGTACATCCATCACCGGGAGAAAGGAAGCCGTGTGTTGCTGTTTGTCCGGGAGTTCAAAGCGGATTCCCGTTTCGGCGGTGCCGCCGCTTACACCTATCTTGGCACTGTGAACTATGTCCGGCACGAAGGTTCCCGCCCGATGAACATCACATGGAAGCTCGACCGACCCATTCCGGCACGGATCCTCAAAAAGACCAACAAACTGATCGTGGGGTAAAGATAGTGAAAATTATTCGCGTTGTCGCGGCCGTCATCTGCGACTCCATCCAGACCAAACACAAAATTTATGCCACCGCCCGCGGCTATGGCGACTATAAAGGGCAGTGGGAATTTCCGGGCGGCAAAATTGAGCCGGGCGAGGCTCCACAGCAGGCGCTGAAACGAGAAATTGAGGAAGAGCTGGACACTGAAATCGCGGTACATGATAAGATTGGAACCATCGAATACGACTATCCGACATTCCATCTTTCCATGGACTGTTTCTGGTGCACCGTTGTTTCAGGCGAGCTTATCCTGAAGGAAGCCGAAGCCGCATGCTGGTTGACAAAAGACGAGCTGGATTCGGTGCAGTGGCTCCCGGCAGACCAGACGATTCTGGAAAAAATTCGAGAGATGATGAAATAAATCTGTTGAGCCAAGTTGCATCTGCAAGCAGTGCTTTTGTGCGTACAAAGGCCAGAATACGCACGGCATTGCAACTTTGCCGTGCTTGTTTTGCTTGTTGGGATGCAATCCCAATCCCTGCGAACATCACGGAACCGTGATGGCTGCGCACTCCTGCGGAGTGCCGAAAGAGCATTTTGCAAAAACGCGAAGCCTGCATCGGCACGATACAGAACAACGGGTTTGGGCTGCGCCTAACAAGCTCTTGCAAGGCAAGGGTCTTTGTATATACAAAGACATTGCTTGCAAGAGAGTTTCGTTGTACCAGAATGGTACCACGAAGCACTGTTTGCAGAAGCGATTGTGCCAGTCCGAATTGTCAATTCCGATCACAACTGCTATACTGGACTCATCAAAAATTTTTCAGGAGGCTGCTACAGTGACTGCACAGATAATGCAAATCGGGAACAGACCTTGCCGCATTTACGGTGAAGCCCATGTAGAATACCTGCTGCTCCAAATGACCGGCGAGCACGAGCTGCAAAGCATGGAAAGCGAGGTTACCGCTATTGCACAGAGCGCACATCAATTTTTGTTTGCCGCTATTCCGGTAGAGAACTGGAACGATGCGCTTTCTCCCTGGGAAGCCCCTGCTGTATGGGGAAAGCAAGGTTTCGGCGGCAAGGCTGGGGACACCCTGCGCTTTCTGACGGAGCAGGTCATGCCAACGCTGAAACAACAGTTCAATCTCCCGGAGAACGTCAAAATCATTCTGGGCGGCTATTCGCTGGCGGGATTGTTTGCGCTGTGGGCATCTACGCAGGCAAATCTATTCTGCGGCATCGCTGCTGCATCCCCCTCGGTGTGGTTTCCGGGATGGATGGAGTTTGAACAGCAGCACCCCATTCAAGCACAGTGCATTTACCTGAGCCTTGGCGACCGGGAAGAGCGCACAAGGAACGCAACTATGGCCGCTGTCGGGGAGAACATCCGCGCCCTGCACCGGGAGCTTGCTGAGCGTAGAAAAAGTTGCGTCCTTGAATGGAACTGCGGTGGCCATTTCAAGGATGCCGACCTGCGCACGGCGAAAGCCTTTCGGTGGGTGATGGAGGAAAGCCGATGAATATTTTGATCGATGCAGACGGCTGCCCGGTTGTCGATTTGACGTTACAGATTGCAAAGCAGTTCTGCGTTCCAGTCATCATTCTGTGCGACACCGCCCACCAAATCGAGCGGGAAGGTGCGCAGACGCTGGTGTTCGATAAAGGGGCTGACAGCGTGGACTTTGCACTTGTCAACCGGGTAAAACCGGGGGATGTGGTCGTGACGCAGGACTACGGGCTGGCGAGTATGTGCCTTGCCAAATGCGCCCGGGTACTGAATCAAAATGGTCTGGAATACACCGCCGACAATATAGACGCTCTTATGCTGCGGCGTTATGAAAACAAAAAACTCCTTCGTGCCGGAAAGCACCCCAAGGGGAGCCCAAAACGGACGAAGGAGCAGGATGCCAGGTTTGCGGATACGCTCGAGAAGATCCTGAATTACAACCATTGATACATACTATTGGAAGTCTGGAGAAATCCAGTCTTCTTTTTTTATGAGAAAATTGTAACATTTTTTGCAATTTGGTTGCGTTTTGAGGGGGAGTGAAT
>OOBZ01001643.1_pt1 | contig 14581 bp, 21 predicted proteins | sample 1671601 | NCBI WGS metagenome assembly OOBZ01 (sample SAMN06348173, study PRJEB24527) | human gut metagenome | biome: human gut; feature: ankylosing spondylitis patient; material: feces | host: Homo sapiens | place: China | collected 2015-10
CGACCACCGAGATCTACACTCTTTCCCTACACGACGCTCTTCCGATCTCCATTTTCAAACAGGATATGGTTTACAGCGTCCTGCATATCCGATAGGGTGTCTAAAAGTGTGCCGTCCATGTCGAAAAGAACGGCCTGAAAGCGGGGGCAAAGAGGGAAATTCATGTGGCAGGTTCCTTTACATTCAGGTTATTTTATGTTGCGCTAATGGTCACTTTATCTTGCTCTTAATGAAACATTATAGCAAACTGTGAGGCACATTGCTATATGCAGTTGTCGTTTTTTTGCGGTGCGGCACATTTTTGGCCGGACAGATGGGTCAGCAGGTGGGGCAGGAGGATACTGCCCGGGATCAGCAGGATGCCGACGCCGCCCGGAAGGGTGATCTGCGTCCTCGGGAGCACCGCGCCGCGGCCCACGGTGCGGCGGCTGAGGCGGCCGAAGGGCGCGCTGCCGCCTGCGGAAAAGGTGGGACGGGCGCCGGCAGAGCCGACGCCCGTCCCAATGCAAAAGGGGAACACACATGGACGTGCGTTATACGCTTGTTACGCCTTCCTGCCGCTCTTGAAGAACGCGCCGATGACCTCAATGACCACAAAGACGATCAGGTAATACACCACGTTTATCTTGTGAGAGTAGATAGCGGCGAACACCATGAACAGGGAGCAGAGGATGGCCAGCACGGGCATGACCTTGCCGCGGAAGCCGGACAGATCCCTGCGCTTCAGCAGGGCGATGTAGATGGGGATATAGATGGCGTACAGGGTGATGATGGGCAGCTCGGAGGAGTCGAACTTGAAGGGCCCGAAGCCTTCCATGATCGCGCCGCCGTAGAAGTACAGCAGCCACAGGGAGCTGACCAGCAGGCCGAACACGGCGGAGTTGTTGGCCATGTTGGTGTTGGCGTCCACGTTCTTGAACATAGCCAGCTTGGGGCTGTTGCTCTCGGCCGCCAGGTCGAACATACCGCGGGTCACGGCCATGGTCAGGCCGTTGCAGGTGCCCCAGCAGGAGATGACGACGAACACGAAGATGGCGGCGCCGCCCACCTGGCCGAAGATGTTCTGGAAGGCGATCTTGGCGCCGGCCTCACCGCCGGCCATCATGACCTCGGACTCCACAGCACCGGCCAGGCCGACGTAATAGATCACGTACACGATGGCGACGATGACCGTACCGATCAGCAGAGCGCGGGGCATATTCTTCTTGGAATCTTTCAGCTCCGTACCGATGGAGGTGGCGCAGATCCAGCCCTCAAACGCGAAGGCCAGGGACACGATAGCGCCGAACAGGCCCTCGGTGAAGGGCATCTCGGTGACGACGTTGGAGAAGTTGAAGCTGGTCATGCCGCTGCTCAGACCCACGATCGTGCCGACAATGGCCATCAGCAGCAGGGGGATCAGCTTGATGACGGTGGTGCAGATGGCAAACTTACCGGCCAGCTTGGGGGCAAGGGCGTTCATGGTGTAGGTGACGACCATGAACACGCCGGCCAGCATCATAGTGCGGCCGCCGACCACAGCGTCCTCCCAGCCCATCAGCACGCCGAAGTAGCGGGCGGGCAGCCAGCTCAGCACGGACACCAGGGAAGGATAGTAGATGACGGCCATGAACCAGCCTACGTAGTAGCCGTAGGTCTTGCCGCAGGAGGCGGCCGCATAGCCCACCAGGCCCTCCACGCCCTCGTGGCTCTGGGCCACGACGCCGAAGGTGCAGGCGCTGATGATCATCACAACGCCCATGATGATGAACGCCAGGATGCCGACAGACAGGTTACCGCCGGTCTTGGTCAGAACGGCCTCGGCCTTGAAGAAGACGCCGGAACCGATGACAGTGCCCACCACCAAAGCGATGGCTACGGGCAGGGTATACCGTTTTTCCATAGTTGAATTCCTTTCTGATTTCTCTCCTCGATGGTCGATCGTTATGAATTTCACGATCGCTGTTATTATTATATCGTGCTGACAAAAATTTCACAAGCAGTTTTTGCGTCGGAACAGTAGAAAAATACCGCCGTTTTTTATGTATTTTTACTAAGTCGCGCTTTACACCGTTACATTTTCGCAGGTTTCGTCATCAGAAAACAGCGCAGGGTCTTCCCCTGCGCCGTTTCGTCTCGCTACTATATTTCCGTCACACGTTGAAGCGGAAGTAGATCATATCGCCGTCCTTGACCACGTACTCCTTACCCTCGGACCGCAGCAGGCCCTTCTCCTTGGCGGCGGCCACACTGCCGCCGCAGGCCATCATCTCGTCGAAGTTGATGGTCTCCGCCCGGATAAAGCCCCGCTCGATGTCGCTGTGGATCTTACCTGCCGCTTGGGGCGCCTTCGTCCCCTTTTCAACTGTATGTATCCGCAATTTCTTTTGACGCATAAAATACTCCGAGCCGCGCTGTCACATGGTTAATCGTATCAAGAAATTGCTGGTATTCTTCCTCAGACATACTCTCTCGAAGTTCTCCGGATTCGTAAGCCTCATACACAGATTCGGCCATAATCCATAAATCGGCATAGTCACTCTGTCCAAATGCACTATAGCATTCCAAATCGCTCTCTACAATTATCCAGACGACATCCGTTTGATAGTTGCTGTTTATATACAATTGTCGCCATACTGTCTCGTACAGGCTTGGCGCGCCCCAGTAAAAACTCTCAAGATCATCCTGCGCCACGGCAAGCATAAACGTCTTTTTTAGTCTGGCTGACTCTGCTTCAGCAAGTCTGTCGGCCTGATCTTGCGTCATCCACGAAGGATTCCGCGCTGTCTCCTCCGTTTTCTGTTCGGAACTGCTATTTGAATTATCAGCCACAAAATTGTTTTCCTCATCAGACAGAGAACCTTTCTCCGTATTGGAGGGTTCACTGATGCTCGTCTCACTATCTCCGATAGAAATGTGGATTTTTGGCACGCATCCCACACCCAAAAGCAAAACTACAGCTGCCAGCAGAGAAACACTAAGTTTTTTCATTTTTCCCTCCCCGTCCTATCATACATAATAAGGATTGGGCTTACATAGAATGGCAATCAAATCAACAATGACTCCTATGCCGCACAATCCGCCCGTCAGCAAATACAAGACAGCCAAGCCATATCGTTCCTCGTAAAATTTGTGTGCCCCAAAAAGGCCAAGAAACAAGCAGAGCAGAAACGCGACCCACTTATCGCATTCCTTCCCGTCCACAAATATATCCGGCGTTATATTGGCTTCGCTCGTGTTGTTGTTAGCGTTGTTAATAATGATCTGAGGCTGTTCCTGCTTCACGATACCGACCTGTTTCCCGCAGCCGGGACAGATAACGCACTCCTTATCGATTTCCTTTCCACAGTACTGGCAGTACTTACTTTCGCTCAAAACAAATCCACACATCGGGCAAGATCGTGCGTCAAGAGGTAACTCACCACCACACTGTTGACAATACTTGATTTTTCTGACTTTCACACCACATCCCGGACAGTTGTTCGCGTCAAAGGCCACTTCCTTGCCGCAATTGCTGCAATATCTGGTGTTCGCTCCCATGGCATCCGTCTCCTCCGCATAATTTGATAGCAAATATGCTATCATGCGGCATAATAATAGCATATTTGCTATAAGCTGTCAATAAAAAGGAGGGCTTATAGCATGATACAGCGTATGATAGATGTCCGTATTGACCATGATGAAAGTCAGCGTGAACTTGCAACAGCCATCGGTTATCATCAAGTACAGATTGCCCGCTATGAAACCGGCCGCAATACACCTCCCATTGCATATCTTGTCAAATTCTGCCAGCATTACCATGTTAGTGCCGATTATATTTTGGGACTTCCCCATGATGCAGACTGGCCTCGTACTACGCAGTAACTGTCCCCCGGTAAAGCTGGGGATATTTACTGTCTAGGCGAGGCCCTCGACCCATACGGCATCAGTACGACTTGCTATTTATATAAGCCAATCTATACATACCGGTATAAACCCATTACCTTACACGAAAACGGCACAGGGTCTCCCCCTGCGCCGTTTCGTCTCGCTACTATATTCCCGTCACACGTTGAAGCGGAAGTAGATCATATCGCCGTCCTTGACCACGTACTCCTTACCCTCGGACCGCAGCAGGCCCTTCTCCTTGGCGGCGGCCACACTGCCGCCGCAGGCCATCATCTCGTCGAAGTTGATGGTCTCCGCCCGGATAAAGCCCCGCTCGATGTCGCTGTGGATCTTCCCTGCCGCTTGGGGCGCCTTCGTCCCCTTTTTGATGGTCCAGGCCCGGCATTCGTCCTTGCCGTAGGTCAGGAAGGAGATCAGGCCCAACAGCTCGTAGCTGCACTGGATCAGCCGGTCCAGACCTGACTTCTCGATGCCCAGATCCTCCAGGAACATAGCCCGTTCCTCCGGGTCGTCCAGCTCCGCGATGTCCTGCTCCAGCTTGGCGCAGATGGGCAGCACCTGCGCCCTCTCCTTGGCTGCCAAGTCACGGACCAGCGCGAAATATCGGTTGTCCTCATAGTGAGCGAAGCCGTCCTCGTCCATGTTGGCGGCATAGATGATGGGCTTCAGGCTCAGCAGGTCCGCCGTCTCGATGATGGCCCGGTCGTCCTTGTCGCACTCGAAGGTGCGGGCAGACTTGCCGCCGTCCAAATGGGCGGCCAGCGCCTTGAATACCTCCGCCTCATGCAGGAACTTCTTGTCGCCCTTGGCGGCCTTCGCCGCCTTTTCCACCCGGCGGTTCACCATCTCCAAATCGGCCATGATCAGCTCCAGGTCGATGGTCTCGATGTCGCCCAGGGGGTCTACCGGCACGTTCTGGCTGGCGTCGGCCACCACGTGCATGATGTTCTCGTCGTCGAAGCAGCGCACCACGTGTACGATGGCGTCGGTGCGCCGGATGTTCTCCAAAAACTTGTTGCCCAGTCCCGCGCCCTGGGACGCACCCTTCACCAGGCCCGCGATGTCCACAAATTCGATGACGGCAGGCGTCTTCTTGTCCGGCTCGTACATCTCCGCCAGCTTGTCCAGCCGGGCGTCCGGCACGGCCACCACGCCCACGTTGGGCTCGATGGTGCAGAACGGATAGTTGGCGCTCTCCGCCCCGGCGTTGGTAATGGCGTTGAACAGGGTACTCTTGCCCACATTGGGCAGCCCCACGATACCTAATTTCATATCTTCATCTTCTCCTTTATTTTCGAGGAAGAAAGTTGCAGAATAACAGTTTAATCTTGCGATTTTCGGAACTTTCTTCAATTATAAACTTTTTGACGGGTGATTTACTCACCTTTTACTCACCTTTTTACGCGCTTTTGGCTTCTTCAAATTGACGCACAGCTTGAAACAGGGAGTCATCGGTCACATGGACGTATTTGTCCATTGTAGTCTTGATGCTGGCGTGACCCAACAGCTTTTGCAATACCTTGGGCGGCATCCCGCGCTCGATTGCCCGCGTAGCATAGGTGTGGCGCAGGGCGTGCATACAGAAATGCTCTATACCTGCCCGGTCACACAGCTTATACAGGTGCGTATCATAGCTGCTGTTCTTTGCGGGCATTCCGGTACGGAAGTTGATAAAGACAAGGTCACGCATATTCATCTTTGCCTTTTCCGCTGTCCGCCGGTCAACATAGGTCAGCACTTTGTCCAGTTCGGTGGCCTCTTTTCGGTACTCCCGTACTTGATACAAGTCCCACAGGATTTGATAGGCAGTATCCGTTAACGGTATCGTGCGGTAGCTTTTCTTGGTTTTCGGAGGCCCTGCCCGCCACTCCTGTTGCTTATAGCGGAACTCCAGCGTCTTGTTAACCGTCAGCGTGTGCCGTTCCCAGTCAATAGCGTCCCATGTCAGACCAATCATTTCGCCGGTACGCAAGCCTGTCTCCAAAATCAAGGCGTACTGCGCGTAGTTGTGGGAACGCTTTGCCGCCTCCATGAACTTCGCCTGCTCCGCGACCGTCAGAAAGTGAATTTCGTCCGGGGCTTTTACAGAGGCTTCAAACCGTACCCCATCCAACGGGTGTGTGTCAATCAGCCCGTTTTCCTTGGCAGCCTTGAACATCGTCCCCATCGTGATATACGTCTGTCGGATAGTAGAACCGGCATAGGAGGCGGTCATGCTGTTAAGTACAGTTTTGCAGTGCATGGGCTTCACGTCCGTCAGCAGCATATCGCCTAATACGGGCTTTACATTCTTTTCATAACGTTCCCGATAGTTCCGTATGGTGTTCGCAGCCAAGCCGGTGAGCAGATTTTCTCGCCAAAATGTTTCCCACGCGTTTACCGTCATAGGGACAGGCTTCGGCTTTACCGACGGGTACAGTTGATGATACAGCTGCTCTTTCTGCCAATTTTGGGCATCCCTCAAATTCTGAAAGCACTTTTCCAAACGCCTTCCCGCTTTGTCTGTGCATCGTGCGTAGTACAGGCCATCTTTTCTTTGACCTATACCTTTTCCAAGCTCTTTTCCTTTCAAACTTTTTCCCATATTTAGCTCCTCTCTGCCACAGAGAAATGAGCCATGTAACGCGATAATTGTACCACGGTAGCTTCACTTTCTCAATAGATAAACGGTATTTTTCTTAACTGCAAGGTGCAGAAATGCCCTGCCACACAGCGGCGACAGGGCATCCCGCGCCCATCAAACGACGAAGCGGCTGGAAATGTATTCCTCAAACTCTTTTCGCTTGACCAGTTTCCGACTGCCCACATACAGTACGAAGGGACAACCTTCCTCCCGCAACATGGCGTCAATACGATTGATGCCGATATTGGAGTATGCAGCGGCTTCCTTGATAGTAAGCAACAGCTTTTTGTCAATAGGGACACGTGACTCTGAGTCCATGGCGTTCACCTTTAGAGCGTTTTATCGTCAAAAAGAAAAGCCTGAAATACCGTCCCGTCATGGAGCAAAAAACGCCCACGCGACGTTTTGGGAATGCGGTCAGCGGCATCCGTACTGTCAAGGATGATTTGAGAAAGAACGTTATCTGCCCGCCCGCAAATGCGACAATCGATGTTGTTTTTGATTTGACCCGCAAGGATGTTGGCATCAGGCCGTTGTGTTGCCAAAATCAAATGGATACCAAAAGCGCGCCCCTGCCGTGCGATGGTTGCCAGCCTGCTCTCCACCTGCGCGACCTGTTCTTTCTGTTCTTTGCTCAAGCCGGTCTTATCCAGCACCTCTGCCACCTCATCGCAAGCGAAGATATAGCGGGGCAGATTTTCATCTGTGGTCGCATTATATTCGCCCAAATTGGCGCAGCCAGCATTCTTGAAAAGCCGCTTGCGTTCCTCCAAGATAGCAAGAAGTTCGTCCAGCAGCGGCACCAACTCCTCCAAGGTAAAGCAAAAGCGGCAATGTTCGTGCCAAACGGCGGGGTAATCCACGCCGCCCTTAAAGTCCGCCACGCAGACCACCGCGCCCTTTTTGATGGACTCCATCACGAGCAGCTTGAGCAGGACGCTTTTCCCACTCCCGGTAGAACCTCCGAGGAGAATGTGTGGTGTTGTTGCCAAGTTTACAGTCACAAGCCCAGCAAGGCCGCGTCCCAGTACCAGCACAAAATCCTCGCGGCTTAGATAGCGATTTGTCCATGGAAGTATAGCAGGCAGCGCACCGCTGGCAGGGACAACTCTCAGCTGCACGGTACGGTTATTTTTGCCCTGTTCGATGGAAATAATGTTAATATCCAATGCGCTTTCCAGTTTTTCGCGGTGATCCTCAAATTGCGTGAGGTGTACGCCGTGACTGAGAAAAGTCAGCACCTCCACTGTTTCATCTTCCTTGTGTCGGTCTATGAGAACAGGATGCTCTCCTGCTGCGTTTTTAAGCCCAATGCGTTGAATGTCCTGCGCGATGGAAAGAAAACCACGCGGCAGTCGTTCCAAAAGCCGCCAGCATTACGCCGAAGATGGCGAATGCCATCCCGTACAAGCCACGCTCAAACGTGGCCAATGCGCCATCTGGCACAGTCAGCATCGCCAGCAGGAGCAACAGCACGAAAGCAACCACGGCAATGATTGCCCGCGTCCGCGTCTGACGGTCTGAGCGAATATTTTTCGTTCCTTTTTTTATAAAAAGCCACAGTACTGTAAGCTTAAAATCTGATGTCATAGACTTCTCCTTATGAATTTGCATTTTGTAACTGTAACGAAGACGGGTGGGGTAATACTGCCCCACCCGTCTTGCTAATCAGCATAGGAATTGGGGTATTTATTCCGACAGGGGTGTCCGTTCCAACGCTTCGGCTTGCAACTCATTGTAGCCCACATATTCTGTCATCGATTGTGTGTATCGATGATAACTATCACCATCGCGAAAGCAATATGTTATATCCGTCAGGCGGCGAAAAAACTGCTCAATTGGGTCAGATTTTTGCAAACTTGGTGGAACCATTAACGCATATAGTGCTTCCGGCGGGAAGATTGAAGCGATGTAAACCTCATCCCAGAGGGCAAAAATATTGGTGTAGCGGGCGTGAATCTGGGATTTGTACTCATCTAAAATTGAGAGAAGTACTCCATAGGGGATGGTTCCTTTGAACTCATCCAAGAACAGTATAGGCTGGCCACGATACAAATCGAACCCGCCATTCAGATAATCCGTAACGTGGTAAAGCTTGTTTTCACCGTACTTCTCACAAAGCTCTACATATTTGTAAGATTTCCCCGTACCGGAATCGCCTACCAAATAATGGGATTTTATTTCCCGCACCACAGGCGTTTCGCGACGCCTCCTGTCCATGTATTCAGCCGTAATCATACGTTCATACCGGCGGAAACGGAACTCCTGTTGAAATATCTCCTCAGGCGTCAGACCGGCATCCAGCAAAGAAGCGATTTCGTCCAAGTCACTGCGCTTGCCCTGCGCTGCTTTGATCTCGCCGTGACGGACGATACAAATGACCTTCTCACCCTTCTCATCAAAAGGTGGCCGTTTCTCAATATAAGCCTCTGCCTGAGCCTTACTGCCCTTAGTAGCTTCAAAGTGCATCCCTGCGGCATAGCTTGATTTAACCGCGGAGAATCTCATGGATTTAGTGTCTTCCAGCACCATGTGAATATGGGGCAGGCCATCCGCCGAAACGCAGTAAGCCCACGCCCCCGTCCGTTCTGTGCCGCCAGCCAGCCATTCGTCACGCAGGCGGTAACATACTTCCTCAGGTGTGCCCTCATAACCGTGTTCGGCAGGATTGTTTAGAACTGCAAACCACGATTTTGTGACGGTATCTTTCACCGTTCTTCTCCTTTCCCAGCCAAGAAAGCATTGCTCTCTTGGCTGGTTTTCATTATAAGTTCTCCTTTCTTGACCGCCCCGAATGCACGGGTCTGCGGTGTCCTTGAGAGGCCTCCACAGCCCCCAAAAGTGGGCGGTCGAATCACGGCTTTATGACATGAATATCCTCTGCCGTGATAGAAACTACCATTTTCTTGTTGATGTAATAGAGGCGTATATTCAAGCCATCAAATGTAATCTTAGGGTTTTTCGCAATGTCCTCCGGAGGAATCTTAATTCCGCCGGAAATCGCAACCCTTGTGGTCATATATCCTCTGTCTGCACAGAGGATGGAGTAGTATGTTCCTTCTACCCTTTCAGTTCGTTCTCCGTTCACGTACGCGTATTTGGGTGACACTTCAGTTAATACAAAAGTCTCTCCCAACGTACCAAATTCATCAATTACAAGATCTTTGATCTTCATTTTAAAACTCCTAACTTTCAGTCATCATTTTAGTTGTCGCGTCGATCGATCGTGTCCTCATTCTAACTCAAATCTTTTGAAATTGCCTTGCCTATGAGGCAAGACATTTATCATTACAATCCGAGATAGTGCGTAAGAGGCGCAACCCCATATTTATAGAGCAGGTCGTTCGTTTCCTCTACACTAAGCCCGCGAGCTCGCGCGTTACGCGTAATATATCTCCACGGCTCAAAAGCCAAACGCCACAGGTCTTCGTCTTCCTGTGAAACTTTCAGTGCGATAAGTAGTGCTTCAAAACTCCTGCTGCTGAGTCGCCTCCCTGTAGAAATTATCCGGCTAACAGACGATTCGGAAATGTTCATCTCCGCCGCCAATTCGGCATTGGTCATATCCAAGTCGCTCTGACGACGACGAATTAAATCGCCAATAGACGGAATCTTTTTGAATTCCTCCTCAGAAAACACGTCGATCAGGTCGGCCTTGCGATTTATGCTCAAGACTTCCTCAATCAACTAAAAACTACTGTCACTCCGACGGTTGTGCCGATAGTTTCAAAAATCATAACCAGCACCTCCTTTTGGGGAGTGATTGTTTTTTATAACTGCTAAAATTTACTTTCAATTTCTTTTTATACCCGACTTTTACAAGGCTCTACGCCTTTACATATTTGAGAAAGTGCAAGGGCAAAGAACTGAAAGAAAATGTAAGGGGCTTCTGCTTTTGGGATGAGGTCGGTGTGACAAATAGAGTAACAACGGAAAATTGTGAGAATCGCCATAAACAAGCAAAATTCCATGCAATTAAATATGTTTCTCCTTTCAAGATAAAAACGCAAAAAAAGACAGCTATCCCTTAAAAGGGATAACTGTCTAATGTATTATGGTGACCTGAAAACGGCGCTTTTGCGCCTTATATAAAAATATCTTCGTAATTATAATTCTATACTACCACACATTGTGCAGATGTCAAGTGAAATTCTCAATAAATTGTGTTTCACGCCCTATACGACCGCATGACTTGCAGAACGGCGGCCTTTTGCGTGTCGGTCAGCACTTTCCATTCCTTCAGCAGTTCCCGCACCTCCGGCGATACCTCCACCATTTCGTCTTGCGCGAAGAACTGCGCCACGGTGATACCGAACGCGCCGCATAAGGCCTCCAATGTGGACACACTCGGAAGTGTACCACGGCGGAAAATATTAGAAACCGTATTGGGCGACAGCTTCGCCTCTTTTGCGATTCGATAGTCCGACCAACCGCGCTCCTGCTGAAGCTGCCTTAATTTCTGCAAAACGTCCATACAGCACCTCACTTGTTGGATATATTATATCCTCAAGCATGGTGGTATAAAAATAGCATAGTTGTGACTTGCATAGCGCACAGAATGGTGATACACTAAGCACATCAATGCAACAGAAAGGGAGGACCTTCCATGAAAAGAATCGGTATACTCTTGCTGACACTGGCGATGCTGCTTTCCCTCGCTGCCTGTGGGGCGAAAGATACACAGACCATCAAGGCCGAGGAGAAGCAGGGCACAGAACAGACTGCCTCAGGTACGGCAGCGAACGAAAACCAGCCCGCCGCTGATCTGCAAAAGCCGGAGGACAAAACGATTACGCCGGGCGCGGGTGATGGCGGTGATAAGCAGGAAGAAACCAAGACCGATGATACCAAGAAGGACGAGCAGAAACCCGACACATCCAAGAAGGACGATGTAAAGCAGGATGAGCAGAAGCCCGCTGACACTGCCAAGGACACCACGCCTGAGAGCAAAGCCGAAACGCCCAACTACGGCAACGGCAGTCTGACCACCAGCCAAGTCAAGGAAATGCAGCGGTGGTATGGTGTCAGCGCAGATGGTCAGTGGGGTGCAGGCTCTGCCAAGGCTGCCGGTGGACGCACCGCCGATGAAGCATGGGCGTACTACCAGAGCAACAAGCAGATTACCACCCCCGAAACTCCTTCTGGCGGCAACACTGGCAACACTGGCAACACTGGCTCCACGGGCGGTGGTTCCAGCGACCGGGCGGATTGGGAAAACGTTGAGGTTATAGTTCCCACTCCTACCGGCAAGGCGGACATTGATTGCGCCGCCGCTGTTGCGGCAGGAAATGCTTACGCTGAAAGTATTGGTTTCGAGATTTGGAGTGGATGCCGAAGCTATTTCCCTCCTGTTTTTCTGGAGCGCGATTGCCCTGAGTCTTGCTGGAATCAGGAATGGGTCGAGTCTGCAATAAAGCAGAAGGTGGATTATGTTAAGGAAACTGCCATCCGCCTTGGACGTTGGAGTCCTGTTGATGAAGTTCCTGAGGGTTGCGCTTCCGCCGTCAACTGTGTGGTTCGTTGGAATGCCTCTGCTGGATACCATGAGATTTACGTATATTATGCCGCATGAAAAGAGGAAGCTCTCAGCTTTTGCTGAGGGCTTCCTGCTTTTTATATGTGTTACATGGCTCGTCCTTGGCACTCACCTTTTACTCACCTTTTTGCTGGGGAGATACATTGATTTACATGGACTTATGTGAGCCAAAAAGTTTTGAATTTCTCAAAATATGGAGATATATGGACATTTATAAAGATACTTGGCAGGTGGAAATGCCCACGATACCTAATTTCATAGCTTCCTCTATCTCCTTTGCTGTATCAGCATTCGTCGGCTGCTGACATTGTAGCACAGGGCGGCTGTTTTCTCAATGAAAATTTTTATTCTTTCCATGTCCATAGACAGGGGTGTCCGCCGTTTATATAATAGAGCCACAGAACCACGAAACGAGGTGAACGCAGTGCTGGTATATGCGCAGACGCTGGACGGTCCGGAGCGGCGGCAGCGATTTGAGTCCATCTATACCGCCTGCCAGGGGCGGATGCTGACGCTGGCCAGGCGCTATCTGCCCACTCGGGAGGACGCAGAGGACGCGGTGCATCAGGCGTTCGTAGCACTGGCAGAACGGTTCGACCGGCTGGAACGGCTGTCCGCCACGGAGCTGGATGCGTATCTGGTGGTGGTCGTGGAAAGGAAGGCCATCGACATCCTGCGGCGTCAGGCCAGGCAAAGCGGCATTCCCTTTGATGAGAATATACCGCTGGTGACACCCGCCCCCTGCGGCAGCCCGCTGGCGGACGCCATGGGCCGCCTGCCGCCCCGCTGCCGGGAGGCGCTGCTGCTGCGGTACGGCTATGGGTACAGCACCCGGGAAACGGCTTCATTGCTGGGTTTGTCGGTGGCGGCAACGCAAAAAGCATTGCAGCGGGCCAAGCAGGCGCTGCAGGCAGAACTGGAACAGGAGGAGGCGACAGTATGACTATGGAACGAAGGGAAACAGCGCTGCGTCAGGCGGCGCGGCAGATGGTACAGGGGCTGGCGGCGGCCCTGCCCGCAGAGGAGACACCCACCTCCCCTGCTCTGACGGAGGAGCTGATATTGCTGGGCCGCCGCGCCGCCCGAGGGCAGGTGTGGCGGCGGCTGGGACAGCGGGCGGCTATGATCGCGCTGACGGCGGTGCTGACGTTCGGCGCGGTGCTGACGATCAGTCCGCAGGCGCGGGCCGCTGTGGAAAATTGGCTGTTCCTATTAGCGGAAAATCGTGCGCTTTACGAGCTGCTTGTAAAAGTCGAAACTTCGCTAAGACCGCGGGACTGCACACCTCAGTGGCTGCCGGAGGGGTATACAAAGGCCAGCGACCTGGCAAACGAGGAGGGCGTGCGGTCGGTGTTGTATACGTCCCGGCGGGGCGACCTGCTGCTCAAGTGCTTCCCGCTGCCGGGAGAGGACCGCACGCTGGAGATACGGGCCAGCGGCGTGACGGATCTGACAGGGCAGCCGGCGGACGCACTGCCGGAGGAGCTGACACCGGAAAAAACCGCTGTACACGGCTTGACAGCTCACTTTTACCGCTTTCCGGAGAACACAGCGCGGTACGGGCAAGCAGAGTATCTGCTGGCGTTTTACGAGGCTGGAACACCGCGGTACAGCATGACGCTGCCGGAGCTTTCCACGGCGCTGGTGTGGATCGACGAGGACACCGGGTCTGTGTTCCTGCTCACCGGCAACCTGAACAAGGACATTTTGGTACAAATCGCGGACAGTATTTACGAAAACGGAGGAGAAACAACGTGAAAAAGTTATTCATTTTGGGATTGGCGGCGCTGCTGACGCTGGCGGCGGGCTGCAGCGAAAAGGACACTGATACTGACGGTACGCCGCCCATCGAGGGTATTTCCCAGACGGGAAATACGACGGATGACAGGAAAATCGTGTATATTCCCCTTTGGATGCAGGACTACTCCGTGGTGTACTACGACGGGGAGCTGAACCGCACCATCGCCCAGGGCGGAGAGCTGACAGAGAAGGAGATCGCCGGGCGGGAGGACATCGACCCGGCGCAGATGTACGGAAGCATGACGGCAGAGCCCAACACGAAGGTGGAATACGACCTGCACGGTTATATCCAAAATGTATATTATTTGGGCGGTTTTGGGGAATATCAGCTTTCTGATCCGACAAAAGGTTCATATCTTCTCATCCCCCTGTGGATGAAGGACAACTCGGCGCTGACGTATGACGAGATGCAGCGGATCACCATCGCGGCGGGCGGCTTCCTGACGCCCGAAGAGGTGGCGGGACGGCAGGACATCGCCGACGCGGGCGGCATGGACGCGGTGCTGCTGGCATCCGAGCCGAGCATCCGGGCTGAGTACGGCCCGGACGGGCACTTGCAAACGATATATCGTATATCGGCATCAGACGGCCGTGAAACAGCCTGTGATCCGGCGGAGTGGCCGCTGGCAGAAATGAGCTGATAATTGGAAATTTCAGGTGGAAATTCTTTGAAAACACTTTGAAAAACAATGGAAGAACTTTAATAGATATTTGAAATCATTTGGAATTTTCGTGAAGAAATTTGAAAAGGGGGA
>OOBZ01001647.1_pt1 | contig 14559 bp, 8 predicted proteins | sample 1671601 | NCBI WGS metagenome assembly OOBZ01 (sample SAMN06348173, study PRJEB24527) | human gut metagenome | biome: human gut; feature: ankylosing spondylitis patient; material: feces | host: Homo sapiens | place: China | collected 2015-10
GCCTCTTCGCTTTCGGCTTGGGCCTTTTCGCTTTCGGCCTCTTCGCTTTCGGCTTTTGCCCTCTCTTCCATCAGAACCCGCACAATGTTATATTGTGTAGCATCCTCGGGGAAATAGCCAAAATGATAGAGCGCATGGGCTTTAGTTAATGCGTACTTTTCGGTTACCACACGTTCTATATCCGGAAGCATTTTTGAGGCTAGGCCTAAGAAATATCGATAATTCACGTCGATATCTGCGCGCTCTCCCATAGCCCGGGATATTTCCATAATTAGCGCTTTAGAATCGGATATAACATCGAGTAACTGAGGCCTGCTCTGAATTAATTGGATACCGTATTGCCCAGTCTTTTTCAATTTCAATAAAAAGTCCGGGATAAGCCGCTGCATACTTAACCGATGTTGATTATCGTAAAACGCCAAAAGCAGGGTTAATTGTTCACTTTTTTTCATCGTTAATGGTTTTAAATGGTTCTTTATTTGGTTTCACACTCTTAAAAGTATAACTATATAAACATACATCCGGAGACGCGGGAGGGGTAACAGATGTAATTTTAAATCCTGCGCTGTCTCCTAATTGTAGGTTATTTTCGTCGCTGAATACTTCGAACATGTAATCGTTCTCTATCCACTTCAACAGGTCGGTTTTAGAAGCAATACTAAACTCTATATCATACCCTAATCGAAAAGGTTCGTACTGATTAAATACCGGATCAGCGCCGAACCATTTTTGTACATCTACGATAATATCATCCGACGCATCCTGTTGATGTCTTCTGCGATAGAATGGCCGAAGTCGTAAATTGCTGATTGCTATGTTCTGAAATATATTCATGATGCTACATTTTAGTCTCTAAAACAAAATTTGTATACGATATAACCGTTCCGTTTGTTTCGGTTTGAGATACCAAAGCAATACCAAATTTTTTAATTTCTACATCCGGGAGCGGATCGATAGCAATTGTAAATGTATGTTTACCTTGGTTTAAAGGCTCAAACTGAGTTGTGTAAGGGTTATCGTCTAATTCGTTTAAATAGAACGCTATAGCACAAGTCGGAATAGCTTGTACATTTAATTCTATTTCTCCATTTAAAAACAGATTTTCTCCTTTATGTGCATTTAAGATGTCGATTTGGGATTGATCTGAATATTCCCCATAAATTTGTATAGACGTTACTCCTGCCTCTTCTACAGGGTCAAAGATAATATTTTTCCCATTTATTTTGCCTCCATTTATCACAGTGCTAAACTTCAATTCTCCTACTAAGCCCTGCATATTATTGTTGGTAGCTGTAGGTTTACATATATTAGCTTGGATGGCTTTAAATAAGTCGGGGAGAGCGTTCGGGCTATCTATGTTATTCGCATTCTCTATATATTCGATTGTAAACTGGGCTTTCGGCTGAGAGAAGGATAAAGTAGTCATTCCTTTACTGTCATTGTTGCCGGAATATATCATCTCGGCGATTTCGTCGGCTACCGGGAAGTAACCACGAGGACCACCGTAAACGTGCAAAATTTGGTTGTCGTAACTCAGTTTCAAGAAAACCCAAGACTTACTCTGCATAAACTGGGCGAACATGTCGTAGTACATGTCTGAACCAATTGGAATGCTGATAGTTGACTGCTGATAAGGCACACCGTTGGCCTCAATTGCATTGCCCACAGTAGGGTTGAAAATCAAAGCGTTACCCTTGAAATACAACGCTACGTCGGTCGGAAAACCTTCCGGGAAAAGAGTAGACAAAGTTTCCGGAGCGTTATACTGGTAACTTACCAGTGGTGATCCCTCTTCTGCTACCAACACTTTTTTAGGCGATTCGGAGGCACCATTATTCAGGTTCAACCAAACACCTTTTAACTGATTCCATACGGTTGAAGGAATGGCAATTAAGTCAAAGCCTTCCCCGTAAGAAAATAGGTCTTTCAAACACCATTCATTTCGATCTAAAGTATTCGGGCGACACGGAGTTAATTTCATGGTTATATAATTTTCAGCGTTTTTTGTATATAATTTTCAGCGTTTTTTGTATATAATTTTTCCGCTAAAAATTAATTAATACCAACCACCGCCATAAATCCCGAGGAAGCCTAAGTTGGTCCCCATTTTACCGGATGTATTGGTAGAATACCGGGTCGGTTCTACATAGCGGTAAACTTCCAATTTAAGCGGGTTTTTCCCTTCTTGGCCTAAATAGTCATGCAGCGCAAACAAAATATTACGGGCCTGAAATGCTAAGGCCTGCGTAACTTCGTTTTCTTCGCGCCTAGTTATTATGCGGGAATTAACGGGTTGTTTGGTGGCATTTTGCCGGGCGATCTGTAATCGGCCTTGGCTTTCTAAGTTTAGCGCAATAGCTACGCTCAGCAATGCAATTAACCCGGAGAACAGTATATTATCTCCGTAGATCAATTCGTTTATCTCTCCGAAATCCCATCGCCGGGGCTGCTCTACCGGATTCCCCCCAAATTCATAATCCTCCGGCAAATTAGATGTCGGCAACGTAATAGGCATTTTGTTTGCGTTAATGTATTCGATCAGCCGTTTAGCGCCTTCCTTACCGAATACCAACAGTAAAAACTGGCGTTCCAATACGTCGATATTTTCCTGCGTAATGCCGGAATTTTTTAAGGCTATCGAATATCGGTATACATCGTAAGCAGTTATTATCATAGCTTATTCAGTTAAATTTTCCGTAGCTTCTTTTACGTCCTCTTTACCCTCTCCGGCGGCTAAGATTGTCAATCGCCAATCGAAGATTGAATTTTCCAAAATCTTGTTAATTACGCGCTCGATGGTTCGGCGATCATCTTCTAAATTAGCGTTTATTTCTGCCATCATGGTGGCTCTATTTTCCTGATTTATAACGCCGCTTTCCATCTTGTAAATGTACTCATATGGCAATTGTAAAGCTACACATATTTTCCTTGCCGTCCTATCGTCGATCTTATTTATTTCGTCGATAAATTTAGGCATATCAGCCACCTTTACGTAATTCTCTATCGGTTCATCGGTACCGATATTCAAATACTCCGTTTCTCCAGCCGCTTTCACACCTGTATTATAAAAGTCACTTCCGGTGCTTGCGATAGAATCGATGCCTCTTCCGTCTCCCTCACGTCCCCAAATCCGGTTGAGATTAGTCCATCCTAGTAAGGAGTTAGCCGTATCGGTCCCGGTAGCGCCTTGTTTCTTTTTGTATGTTTTACAGATATCCGCGTTACCGAGGTAACTCATTATCATCGTGTCCGATCCACCATCGGCCAGCAAGATCGGAACCATAGCATTGAAAATACAATCCGGGTAGTCCTGATCGTCAGCACTGTTGTAGAACAAAATTTGTCCCGGAAATTCCTCTCCGGTTCTTTCGGTCTCTTCTTTTATCTGATCTAAAACCCTAGTAGGATCGTAGGGGTAATATATTTGGCCTATTCTATTTTCTTCGTTCATTAAGGCGATCATGTACCGATCGCGGGTTTGGGTGTAGGTTTCTTCATCCCGGATAACATAACGGACGTTATCCAACGATAGACGCTTAAATTCGTTCACTTTGCCGTTTTCGTCGTAGCCTACCCACAGGGCAAAGGATTTGTCGAACATTACGTAATCTCTGCATATATTTTGCAGAAGATTTTCTACGGTGTTTGTATAAGAACTTTCGAAGGTAGTTCTTTGGACCTTTATTTCTTGCGGGACATTCCCGACTATTAAATTCACCTTCTTTCGAATAAGGCTTGTTGCAGTAGGAGCATATTTAACGAAAATGTTAAACAGATTCGGGTACATGTTATAACCTATCGAAAAATTCCCCCACTGTACTAAATTCTTTTCGAACGTGGCTTGTTCCTCTAGGTTATTCGGAGAAAAAGGGGTAAACTTCTGCAACCAAACAACACCCGCTATAATTCTGTCATATAGTTTCATCGATTTTTAGTTTATATCCGCCCGGGATGCAAGGCCCGGACGGATAGATCAAACAAATAGTTAGGCTCCCGGTGAAATTGTGGGAGTGGTCGGAATACAAATGGCCGTTTGAATTTCGGCAAACAGTTTTGGAAGCGCTTCGGAGTCCGTAGAATCTTCTGCGTTCTTGATGTACTCAATTGTATATGCGGCCTTTTCCTGAGTAAAGGAGAGTTGAGTTTCTCCCTTAGCATCGTTGTTACCGGAATACATCATCTCGGCGATTTCGTCGGCTACCGGGAAGTAACCACGAGGACCACCGTAAACGTGCAAAATTTGGTTGTCGTAACTCAGTTTCAAGAAAACCCAAGACTTACTCTGCATAAACTGGGCGAACATGTCGTAGTACATGTCTGAACCAATTGGAATGCTGATAGTTGACTGCTGATAAGGCACACCGTTGGCCTCAATTGCATTGCCCACAGTAGGGTTGAAAATCAAAGCGTTACCCTTGAAATACAACGCTACGTCGGTCGGAAAACCTTCCGGGAAAAGAGTAGACAAAGTTTCCGGAGCGTTATACTGGTAACTTACCAGTGGTGATCCCTCTTCTGCTACCAACACTTTTTTAGGCGATTCGGAGGCACCATTATTCAGGTTCAACCAAACACCTTTTAACTGATTCCATACGGTTGAAGGAATGGCAATTAAGTCAAAGCCTTCCCCGTAAGAAAATAGGTCCTTCAAACACCAACCGTTGTGATCGATATCGTTAGGTCTACAAGTTTTTACTGCCATAATTCTAAATTTTTTAGGTTAATATTATCCCTGAGACGGTTTAGCGCCCGGCAAATAAACAAACACTTTATCCGGTTCACGGAACAGAATAGAGTGGTTCAACGAAGCAATCACATTGTATTTCAACTGGGCGGTTTCTACCTTGTTGATTGCAAACAATTCCCCGATCTGATATGGAAGATCGAAAAATCCGCGTGAACGGTTAGCTACGTCGACGGTTAATTCGTCGTTACGAGTGAAAGCACCTTCGATAACCAAGTAAAGGTTATTCATCAGGTTTGCAGGCACTTTATCGTAGAACACCCGTCCCCGGTCGATTCCTTCCTGATAGGTCGTGATGATGGTGTCTTTTGCCAGTCCATTTAACGGAAGGATAAGCATGTTACCAAATACGATCTTTTCAAACTCGAATTTGTTTCTTTCCTCTTCCGGAGTGGAAGCTTCTTTCACGTACTGGAAGTAGGTGGTTTGCAAACCTCCGGCATTCTGATATTGGTAAGCGGATGCTACACCATTTTTCATCACCAAAAAGTCCTGAGCGGATACCCAAGTAACTACGATCCGGGATGCGCTACCACCGGGAAGCATTTGAATGGGCAAGCTTGCGTTAATGGAAGACAGGATAGCCGAAATATTCGTACTTCCTTCTGCTGCGGTTTTGGTCGGGTCCCATTCAATTTTACCCTGCTGTTCGTATACGATGTTAGCTTCGGGCAACAATGCTGTAAACTGAGCAGGCAGGCCAGTAAAGAAGTTGGTTAACAACTGCTCACTCATTTTCCGGCCAATGGTATCTAAAACTTCGTAAATAGTAGCTTCGGTTAAACCGGATGCATCGGTTCTCATTTCGTTCGGAACGGTTACGATAGCACATTCCAAATCCAATTGAGAGAAGTATTTGTTTTTAGCCAACTCATACCCTACTGTTTCTACGGTAGTTGTAGAGCCGGACAACATTGCCGCAGTTAATGTGGTGCATTGCGGCTGACTGCCAATGGTTGCCTTTACACTAGTCACCAAACCAACGTTAGTATTGGTAACAATTACGGGGATTCCGGCCCCTAATACCACTTTGTAGATGGTATTGAAAAGCGGTTGGACTGGCTTGTCCATCATCGCCTTACTGATCTGATCTGCTGATATTGCCATAGTAATTTAAATTTAGAGTTTATTTTTCAATCATCGCACCTACAGCGCCCCGGCCGCAGTATTTTTGCGCTAAGTAATACTCGCGTTCTACCTTGCTGAATTTTGATCCGGACGTTCCACGGTTTACGGGAGCCTTAGTTACAACTTCGTGTTTGGTGATTTCTTCGGTTTCGTTTTTCTTATCCTCCGGCTTAGTTTCCTCTTCGGTTTCGTTTTTCTTATCCTCCGGCTTAGTTTCCTCTTCGGTTTCGTTTTTCTTTCCCTCTTCACCGCGACCGTGGATATAGGCAGTTGTACCAGTGGAATGCAACAAAAACTCGTCGTCTCCGTCATTCACTTTGTAGTCACCTTCGGGCAACATTTTTGCTTTTCCGTCTTTGTCGATCGGAATTACAAAGTGGTCTTTTTCTACATCTTTTCCCGGGTGGGCGATATACTTAATATCTTCCTGACCTTCTACAGTTACGGGAGTTTTCCGGAAGTGAGGCGCCATGCTTTTTGCCTCTTCCTCGGTCAATGCTTCACCTTCATTTTTTTTGTCTTCTTTTTCGTCCTCATTTTTTTTACCTTCTGGCTTGAGGGCTTCTTGAATGGCATTCTTAACTTCCGCAAGAATCTCATTTTTCATGTTCGTAATTTTTTCGTCAATGTCCATACCGAAATCATTTTTGAATTGTTTATAATTTCTAGTTAATTTATATATCCCTGTTTTTCTGTTAGAAAACAAGTCCTTTAAAAAGCCGCGCTTCATGTTCATGGGGGCCGAAACAGGCTCCAATTCGGTAAGCAAACCGTACCCCTTGGCCAACAAAGCCGAAGTAATGTTTAATTCATCTTCCCCATAGAGGAATTTAATAACCTCTTCTTTTACACCTTTACTCCGGTAGTGATTTTCAATACCGTACGTAATATCCCAAATGCTAGAAGCAATATCATTAGCCTCTTTCGCGTTAATATCTCCGGCTTCGTCTACATTTACCGTTACCGGATGGATCAGGAAGCTAGCGCCTTCGGTGCATTCACGAATAATACAGGATAAAAACGGGATAATCGCTGAACTGTTACAGCGTCCCGTAACAATGCCTCGGGTTACAATGCCCTCGCTTGTTAAAACATCGATACACTGCGCAATTACAAAAGCAGGCTCGATATACCCACCCTCCGAATCGAAATAGAAATCTACTTCATCTCCCGATTCAAAACCCATCCCAGCCAACTGTCCGGTTATCTCAACCGCTGTTTCCGGTTTTATTTCGTCTTTTATAAAAATTTGATGGATCATAATTAATTTTTTACTTGAATTAAAATTATAAATTTGGATACATTTTTATAACCAACATGAATAAAGTTTGTTCCATTTGATGCATAAATATAATGTGGATCAGTTCCTAATCCCGCTAGTTCGAAAATGCTCGCTAATACCCCTATTATATTTGAGGGGCTAGTACGTAAACCTATATTTACCCCATCAGTAACATAACTAGCATTTCCTAATACTCCATCTTCCGATGTAGTAATTTCTTTATTCACAACATCTACTATTGCAGTCATAAATCTATAAACATTCCCTTTATATAGAGTTCCTTGAAGTTTGCTAAGGTTTATTGAAGACTCCGCAATTTTAGTAATGGTAACGGCTCCCACAGCTATTTTTTCCTCCGTAACTGCCTCGGAGCCTATTTTAGTTTTAGTGATGGCAAAATCGCCTATATTGCCGGAAGCTACGGCTTTGGGAGCTATTTTTAATGTCGTTACGGACCCGGTGGCTAATTTAGCGCTTGTAACATTCCCATCTATAATATTCCCTGTAGCTACACTATTGCTAGCCATTTTTTCATTTGTTACTTGCCCGTCTCCTATTTTTTGTGTAGTAACCGCTCCGTTACCTATTTTAGAAGTAAGAACTGAACCACTATAAAGTTTCCCCGCTGTAATGGCCTCTGTAGCTATTTTGTCTTCTGTTACTGCTTGATCAGCTATTTTAGCAGTTACAACTTTACCATCTCCAATCGATGGATTAGGGTAAGTACCCGTTAAATCCCCTCCAGCCGAACCTACCGCTCCCGAATTAGCTAGGTCATAAATTTCATTCAACACATTTACTAACAGGTCTTTCTTTTGGGTTTTTAAGTTCTTAATGTTGTTTCGGTAAAAATTGTTATTGTTGATATCGATTAGTTGTATATTCCCACCTACTAAATCGAATTTAATCATCCAAATCGATTCACTTTGCAAATACTGATCTGTATATTTGTCTTTTCCGATAAAATCCGAATTGTTCCAGTCTATTGTATTCCCTTGGGCTACATACATTATAACATAATACTCAGCACTACCTACCATTGCATTAAATGACTGACCACCAATCGATATATTCTGAGTATTAAATTTAATAGGAATTTTTTTTGAACTTACATTAACCACATCAGAATTTGATCCAATTATATACACGTTAACCGGGAGATAAGAGACAACCGTATCCCCATTTACAATTACATTTCCAGGCTCGATCATCGGCAGCTTGTAAGGCTCAGGAGTATAGCCATTAGGTAAAGGCATAGAATAACTTCCTGAAATAAATTGAGCCGCCGTTACCGTTCTCACCACGGGCACCGTATGTGTCACATTTAACTGACTTAAAAATAAACCTAATCCGCTTTCTTGCGAATAGTTTACGGGTACCTTAATGTTATTTTGCGCGTCTACGCCGGATTGGTTAGGTGTTGCGTATAAATTAGCCATAATTCTAGTTTTTACAAAGTTACAAACTATATATAAATTATTTCATCATAGAAGCAGTTTTTTTTGCAGCTTCTATTTTTCCAACTAAAGATATTTCATTATCTGTTATAAATGTGTGTAATGGCCTGTTATTAATTTCCTGACCTATATAATATGCTAAGGTCTGATAATCAATTTCAAACGGCGTACTTGGGACGTCTCCAATCAGGGGGACGCCGGAATAACTTGCATTTACTGTAGAAATTTCCCTTAAAGCATCTAATACCCTAGGATCAGAGGACGCAAATTTATTCACTGCGAAAAGTTTTTCTCCTCCTTCTATTTCTGCGATCGGCGTACCTCCAACAGTAACCGGGATACCACCATTGGCATGAGATGCCCCGGTTGCAGTATATACACCTTCGCCTGTGGCAATCACACCACCTGTTGCATATTTTTGGGGTAAGCTTTCTACTTGCTGCGTCAGTTCATCGATGGCGTTTTGGAATGCATCGGCGCCAATCTGAACCCCGGCTACTTTTAGATTTGCCAATATGGAATTTAAGTCGGCTAACTCTTTATTCAGACCTGCCACTGTATTATTATATTCCTCTTCAATTATCGCTTTTTGCTTTTCAAAATTTTCCTCCCATGCGGTTTGTTCCTCGGCTAGGTATGCAGCTTTTTTGTCATGCAGTAATTCGGCCTGTTCAAGTTCTTTGTTATAGCCTTCGATTATCGCATCTTGTGCGGCTATCTGATCGTCGTAGGTTTGGTTTATTGCTTTTAGCTGTTCATCCAGTTCTTTGCTTAACTGCTTTTCTAAGGTCCAATTGTTGGCCTCCTCTTCCTGTAGCTGAGCGCCTAACTCTTTTATTTTGGCTAGAAGATCGTCGAAATTATTCATTTCGTAGGCTTTCAACGCCTCTTCCATAGAGTTTTCGCGCTGTTCCTGAAAAGCATCTTTAGCACTTTCAATCGCCTCCTCTTGGGCTGCCCGTTCCTCTTCCTTCGCTTTTAATTCCTCTTCCAAACGGGCTTGTTCTTCTTGGATTCTTTTTTGCTCTTCCTGTAGTGCTAATTGTTCCTCCCGGCTCAGGATTATACCATCGTTTAACTCCAGTTCAAGATCGGCATACTTTTGGGTCAGCTTAGCGGATTTTTCGTTTATAGCTAACTTTTCCTCTTCGATCTCCTTCACCCGGTTGGACATTTTTACCATTTCCTGAAAGCGTTCCAAGTCAGCCCCGGTTAACTCCGAAACTGCTTTATTTGCACTACTCAGGTCGGATAATATTTCCTCCGTTGTGGCCTGATAATTTTCTGTCCATTCTTCGCGTAATTGCTCTAGGGCCTGCGTCCGGAAATCTGCTACTTCCTGCGCGGCGGCTAATTCCGCTTCCCGTTCCTGTTCGATCAGGGCTTTAGTAGCTTCTACCTGTTTCTTTTTCAGGTTAATAATTTCCTGCGTACTGGCTCCGTAACCGTGGGTTATCTGATCGATATAACTGGCGTGCTCTTCTGCGGAAATCTCCCCGGCTTCCAACATTTCATCCAAAATCTTCTTGTTGAAATTCAGGGTAGTTGTTTCCAGTTCTTCGTCGATTGCGGCCGATCTCTCTTTAAATTCGTTGATCTTTTCGTCATACTGCATGCGGTCCTTTAAATCCTCTAACCGGGCATCGGCTAGTTCTTTATAGGCGCTAATCATCGTCTGCAATTCCTGTGCACGCTGTTCCTTTTCGGTTTGGGTAGCGGTAAACTGGGCAAAATCCGATATCCCCATCTCCCGGAGGATTTCGTTATCCCGGACCTTTGCATTTTGGGCAGCCATCATTTGGGCCTCCTTAGCTTCCAATTTAGCCAACTCAGCTTTCCGGTAGGCTTCAAATTCTTTAGTAGCTATTTCCTCGGCCACATCATTCACGATTTGGTCCTGTGCGATTCCCCGGCCTTTGTTAGGAAGCTTGTACTTTTTACCATTTACCCACAATTTACGTCTTTTACGTTTAATCTGTAGGCTTGCTTTAGCTTTTTCAAAGAAATCGTCATAGGTCAGATAACCACCATCTTCAAACTCGGGGCCTTCTGATGTACCGCTAATCTCTTCGTTGGCTCCTTTTAACATAGCTAGCAACGTCCGGATTTGTTTATTTTTCATCGCCTTCTTGGAGATGATTAAAGCACCTTCCCCACCTTCAACTTCTGCTACTTCATGTCCTCCAATAGATACTGGAACCCCGCCTTCTTTGTGGCTTGGGCCTTGGATTTCCATAAAGGGAACAATACCACCTTTTTCATATTTTGGTTTTTCAGGTCCTTTTCGGGCAGATATCGCGGCGATCTGAGCGGCCCCCAAAGCTGATATCACCGGGACCACAACGATACCGGGCAAACCAGTTGATAAGGCGGCGGTTATTCCCAAAGCAATGTTAATCCCAGCTTTAGCAAGATCGGCCGCTTTTTCCATTCGGAATTGCTTCATTTCAATGGAATAAAGCTGATTTGCCTTCTGACGTTCGATCTCCTTTTCTTTATCTGCTTGTTCGTCTTGGGCTTTTATCTGCTCGATCCGGTAGCGGGCTTCGGTTATCTCTCCCTGCTGTAAACTTTTGTTTAGCGCTTCAAGGCGGTTGTTATAACGGCGTTCTGCCTGTTCTTGTTCGAAGGCGGCAAATTCTTCTATCGCTTCCTTTTGTCTTTGCAGACTGGTAGAAATTAAGGTCGTAGCCATGTCAATACCCTCGGAAACGGTTTGCAATGCTACTTCCGTTACTTTCTGCTTAAACTGGCCTAGGGATAATTGCCCATCTTTCAGCAATTTCTTAAAATCTAATACCTTCCCTACGCTTTTTACGATGCTTTTACTAGACTTCAAGAAAATATTATCTGTGGAATCGCCTAATTCCTTCATTTGGTCGATGGCCTGTGCGATACGATCGGCGGTAAACTCGCTAGCATCTTCGACGTATATTTTCTCCCGTTCCCACAATTCCTCAATATTGGTCCCGTGGGCTTCTACTATTTGCGTAATGGAAGACAGGGCTTCCCGTTCATTCCGGATTTGTTCCGCTAATTTGGCCTTCTGTGCGATGTTTTCTTCGTTGTTGTACTGTACTGTTAACTCGTACAATTTTTGCCTAGATGCAACATAGGCCTCTTCCTGTTGCGTCCAGTATTCCAACTCAGCCTGACGGCGTTCCTCTTCCTGTTCCTGATTGTATTCTAATTGTTCGGTGTTGAATTGATCCAACTTTGCCTTCCGGACTTCGAGTAACTGGGTATATAGGTTAATTGCCTCTTCATCTCCCTTTTTCTGTGCGTCAATAATTTTCTGCTGAGCCGCCCGGACATTATTCACCAAGTTGTTGTAGGTGGCTATCGCTGTTTCGTTCGCAGCTTTTCGGATATCTTCGATCTCTTTGGCTCCGATCAACTGGGCCAACTCGATATCATCCTGTTCCTTTTGGGACAACTTAACATTAGCATCCGTGTATTTTTTTAACAGGTCTTGTTTGGCCTGTAGATTGGCTTCGTATGCAGCTAACGATCTTTGCGCTACTTCGATTTCTGCCTGCTCTGCCTTCTTGTTTTCTAGGTCTCTGATCTGTGCCCGGGTGGAAGCGATATTTTTTTCTCCGGCGATAACCTCCGTTAACAAGGTTTTGTAGGCATCTTGGTTAGATGTCTTAATTTCTACGATTTGGGCTAATATTTCTTTTTGTTGTTCGACTGCCTCCCGTTGTACTTGCACCATTGCGGCCCTTAGGTCAGCCTCTTTTTGTAAATCTTCCTGAGTAGATTTGCCAAGGGCATTCTTGGCCTTCTGTATTTCATACTCCCGGGTGGCTAAATCCACGCGGATTTGGGCATTTCGCTCTATTAATTTTTGGGCTTCCTGTAGCTGATCTATGGCTTTTAGCTGCTGCTCTATACTTTTTCTATCTCTTTCTTCGGCCTTGCTTCTTAGACTAGATATTTTTATTTCGTTTTCTGCTAGTTCTTGGGTAGTAGCCAATCTTTTCCGGACTAACTCGTTTTCCATATTAGCAATATCTAAGCCTTCCCGGGCCTTCTGCCGGGCCTGTTCGACCTTAGATGTTATCCCATCCCATACGTCTAGAGCGGTTTGCTTTAAGTCGTTAAAATCCTGCTTGATTTGGTTAAAGTATTCTTTGCTTTTTTCCCGGGATTCTTCGGAAAAAATACCCGCAATCGCGTGCCCCACTCCCATAGCACCGTTGTACAATACTTTAAACTGGAAGGTAAGAGGATCAAGGACATATTTTTTAAACTTCTTGTAGGCTTCTTGGGGTTCTTCGAAGATAGAAATTAGGTATTCTCCAAACTCAGCGAAGGTGTCTTTTAAGACCGTAACGATACCGGTTAGCGTTCCCAGTAGTTTATTATATTTTTCCTGCCCCTCGGCGCTAGATGTAAAGGCGGCTTTTAAGGCTTTGAAGGCGACAACAATACCCGTCAGGACTATTCCGATAGGAGTGGCAATAAAAGCTTTCGCGGCCGACAACAACTGCTTGAATCCACTTACAGCACCGGATAAGCCGGGGGATAATGCGCTCAAATTGCCCTCCAGTCCTTCGAATGCCGATGCGTAATTTCCCACATTCCGGCTAAATATTCCGACTGCTTGTTCAGCCTTATTTAATTCCTCGGTGGTGGCCTTTAGTTCATCGCGGACTTTCGCAAATTCGGGGCTGTTTTGGTTTAGACTTTTCCATTCGTTTTTAAGGCTAGACACTTTTAGCCGGAGGGCTTCTACCGATCCGGCTTCCGCTTCCATCTCTTTGGCCTGTTGGCGCTGATTCCTACGTAAGGTGTTAATAGTAGTAGAAACCTTCGCCAATTCTTGCGATAGTTTAGTATATTTTGGCGTACCGAGTTCTGTCTTATTTAACTGGTCTTGCAAATATTTTTGGGCGGATGATAAATTCTGCATACTAGTTTTTGCATTATCCATGCCTTTCGAAAGTTCAGCCATTACTTTCTTGTAATTAGCTGCAACATCCTCCGTATCTTTTATTTGCTTAGTAGTTTTGGCCTGCTGCTGAGACAGGCTATTTAATTCCTTTTCGTACTTCTTGGTAGCCGCTTCTAGGTCTACAATCTGTTTTTTAGTAGCCTCGAAAGCTTCACGGGCCTCCTTCCCGGATGCAGCAGTTAAGGTCTTGTTGAAATTTGAATAGGTCTTAGAAAGCTTGCTTAATTCCTTATCGCTGTCCTCTAAAACCTTCTGCAAAGTGCTTTGCTCAGACACCAACTTTTTTTGCGTATCGATTAGCTTTTCTAATTGCTGTTGTGTCTCTTCATAACCGCGCTGCGTAAATTCAAAAAGGGTTACTATCTTGCTTTCCGTTTCCATCTTATTTCAAATTTATAAAGGTACCTACAAATGTCTGATTTAATACATCATACTCACCGTCAATCAGCACCGCGTCACCATTATAGAAAAACAAATTACTTTGCTTCATTAAATTGTAATACTGGTAGTAGGACATTCGTAGGGTAGCCTTGAATACGTTCGGATTCTGTAACTGATTACTGGATAAGAAAGTCAAAATGTTATTCCAGTATTTTTTTACTACGTTAGCTATCACCAAATTGTTAAACTGCATACCATTAACACCGTAAGGAGACCACGGATATAGTACATCACCCATCGTTATTTTTATGTTTTTTACATTAAAAACGTACGTTCTTTTGGTTTCATCATTCCGATTGCCTTGTATATACATATTTTTATTTTTGGATTCATCAGTCGGAAATGAACTAACATAAATTATCACCTCATGCCATTCGTGGTCTTGTGGGAATGGTATTCCATTTTGGTAAAAATCACTTTGTAATACGCCGTCAAAATACCACTTAGAGATTGTCCCCAAGAAATGCCCTCCGAGTTTTAAAAACTCTCCCGATTCCCATTTTATTTTATAACTTAAGATCGGAAGAGCGTCGTGTAGGGAAAGAGT
>OOBZ01001653.1_pt1 | contig 14538 bp, 10 predicted proteins | sample 1671601 | NCBI WGS metagenome assembly OOBZ01 (sample SAMN06348173, study PRJEB24527) | human gut metagenome | biome: human gut; feature: ankylosing spondylitis patient; material: feces | host: Homo sapiens | place: China | collected 2015-10
TCTGACGAAAAATCTGACTGCGCAATCGCACGACAATAATTATGCGGTATTGCCTAAGATAAAACACCGGAGGATAAATTATGGGACCGTTGGAATTATTTCTGATTGCTGTGGGACTTTCTATGGATGCATTTGCGGTGAGCGTCTGTAAGGGGCTGTCCGAGCGACAGCTTAAAGCTAAGCATTATCTGATAATAGGCGCTTGGTTCGGCGGTTTTCAGGCATTGATGCCTGCTGTGGGTTATCTTCTCGGCTCGACCTTTGAGCAATATATCACAGCCGTTGACCACTGGATAGCATTCGTGCTGCTGTGCTTTATCGGAGGAAATATGATAAGAGAAGCGCTTTCAAAGGACGAGGAAAAACTCGACGCATCATTCAGCTTCAAGACAATGCTGCTGCTTGCAATAGCGACAAGCATAGACGCACTTGCGGTCGGCATAACCTTTGCGCTTCTTCCCGATGTAAATATAGCTGCGGCCGTCCTGTTCATCGGAGCAACAACATTTATCCTGTCAGCGATAGGTCTGAAGGTCGGAAATGTATTCGGCACAAAGTACAAGTCGAAGGCGGAGCTTGCAGGGGGCATCATACTGATATTTATCGGTACTAAAATCCTGCTGGAGCATTTAGGGGTTATTAATTTCTGAACGAGCATCACATAACAAAAAGAGCAATCGTGTGACAGCGACTGCTCTTTTATATTATTGCGTATTATCAATCAAGGAAATATGTAGCTTCCATATCGGCGGTGCTGAGAGCAAATGCAAGAGGAAACATTCCGAATGCCTTCCCTACGTTATTTGCGTTTTCTTCGCCCGAAAATCCCATATGATAGCGTATAGCGAAGGCTTCCTCACGGGTAAGACGCATAAAGCCCGTTATCATATAAACGGACTTTTCGCCGTGACCGTAAGGCAATCCGTCATCGAAGAAGAATGTCGGCACCTTTTCCCACTGACCCGTTTCTTCGTTCTTCACGTTTCTTGTGCCTCTCGTGTAGACGTTGACCTTGCATATATCATGAAGTAAAGCGCATACCGCTATCGTTTCATCGCTTGCGTTGAGATTATAAAGCTCACGGACACGATCTCTTTCAAGATAAGCCTTGAAGCAGTTGTAAACGTTCAGAGAATGCTGTGCAAGTCCTCCGTCATACGCACCGTGAAAACGTGTGCTTGCGGGGGCTGTAAAGAAATCGCTCTTGTTTATAAGATAGTCGAGCAGTTTATCCGAGCCTTCTCTTTTAACATAATTTCTGTAAATATCTATTATCTGCTGTTTGTTATTTTCAATCTGTTCGGGTGTGAGTACCTTTGCTTCGTTGTTCTGCGTCATCGCAAAACCTCCTTTTCATATAAAGTCAAATAAAAGCCCCGCAACGCAGGGCTTCAATATTTTTATGTTTAATCTCCGAGTGCGATATTTTCGGGGAAGATGTTGGCACTTTCATCCTTTGAAAGATAAGTCGTGGTAACAAAGCCGTTGATAACCGCACCGTCGGAAATTGCGATCGAGCCTGCCTTTATATCGCCGATTATGACAGAATCCCTGTCAAGCATTATCTTGCCCGAAATCTCGATATTGCCCTTTATCTTGCCGTTGAGCTGTGCCACCTGGGAAGTAAGGTCGCCTATCAGCATCGAATCGTTAGCCATTACAGCCTGTCCTTTAAGACGTACATTGCCCTGTACAGCCGAATTTTTCATACTGATATTGTCACAGGTAAGATCGCCTACGACCTTGCCGTTTATAGTGATATTCTTGGTCGTTTCAACATTGCCTTTTATATTGCCGTCAATCTTCATATCGGCAAACGAGCGTACATTACCGTCTATCATGGTGTTTTTGGATATAACGGTCATTTCCTGCGAATTATCAGCCCTCATACCACTCATAAAGGGATTGTTGCCGCCGTTGTCTGAACCGCTCTGCGCAAATCCGTTCTGACCGCCTGAGAATCCGTTGTTCTGAGGTGTCTGCGTAAAAGCATCACTGCGTACATTCTGATCAAACGAGTTGTTCTGTGTGTATTGTTCATTCATATCACGGGCTATCCTCTGTGAAAAATCCTGTGTCTGCTCCTGCTGTGTAAAGCCGTTGCCTGCTGTTTCGGGCTTTACGCTCTGCTGTGCCTGCTGCGCCTGCTGTTCGGGCTGTTTGTTCTCGGACGGCTGAGTATTCTGTACGGACTGTACGGGCTGTACAGGTTCTGTCGGCTGTGCGTCGGCAGTATCATTCATATATGAGGCAACGTCCCTGACCTCTTTACGAGCGTCAGACGGTCTGGGATTCGTCAGCTCCTTCATAGCCTGTGTGAAATTATCCTTGATTCCCATTGTTATCCCTTTCTTGAAATCAGAATTTAAAATTGAACCGGCTTTATCTTCTGAGAAAGACTGCCGAATTTATAGCCTTTGTTTTTAAGCGCCTTGATTATATCCTCTATCACAAGCACCGTATTATCACGGTCGCCTGTATTATGGAAGAGTATCACGGGCGAGGAAAATTCCTCAGCATCTTTTAAAACGTTTGTGTACAATGTTGTCCAGCCGTAACCCTGCCAGTCGTTGCTGTCCACGTTCCAGTCGAAATATGTAAAACCTCTGCGATCCATCTCGACGATAATATCGTCACGGGTCTTTTCGTTATAATCGTTCACACTGCCTCCGGGAAATCTGTAAATGTCGGGTGCTTTGCCCGTAGCCTCAAGGACTATCTCATACGCTTCGTTGAAATCTTCGAGAAATGCGTCAACCGATGCGTATATCTTTTCGTAATCGTGAGATGCGGAATGTATTCCTATCGTGTGTCCCGCATTGCTTATTTCTCTCAGTAATGAATAGCAATACTCCGTTCTTTCGGGAACTACAAAGAAAGTAGCCTTGACGTTTTCCTGTCTCAGATAATAAAGCAGATTTTCCGTAAGCACAGAAGGACCGTCGTCAAATGTAAGATAAACGGTGTTCTCACTGTTTTCATATTCGCCGTCATATTTATCTGCATACAGCGTCGGGAAAAGTGAAGTATAGCTGTCCGCACCGGAGGACGGAGAACTGTCGGTGCTTTCAACCGCCGATGATGAAGCAGGCGTTGTTTCAGGCGCCTTTGTGGTTTCCGGGACAGCCACCGATGTTTCGGGAACCGCCGATGTTTCCGGTTTTACGCTTTCGGTCACAGAAGGCTCCGCTTTAACATTGTCGGAGCTTTCTGTCGCCGAAGACGTTTTGCTCTGATCGTCCGATGTCTGTGACACCTGCGACTGCGCAGAAAGCTGAGACTTCAGCCTGTCTATCTCATCCGACTTTTTGCCGTTGTCAACCGCAAGCAATATACAAAGCACCGTAGGCACTATTATCAGTAATGCCGTTACAGTCAGAATAAGATGCTTGAAAAATCTGACACTACCGAAATACAAGCGCACCACTCCCCTTTTACATATATCAGTATAATACTATATTTATCGGCTTTTGTCAAGTAAAGTCGAACCGAAAGCCAAGAATTACTGACTTTTTTTCTTGATAATGTATTTATAAACCCGGAAACATATTTGTTGCTTTTGGCTAAAATCACACTTCAATTTTTATTTATTTTCTATAAAATGCGAAATATCTGTTGTAAAAAATGCTTAAATGTATTATAATAGTTATATTATTTAATCTGCGTCGGCAGATGCAGGAGAGCGGAGGGTGATTTGTTGAATACCGAAGAGATTAAATGGATATCGTATTATGGCAAGGACATAAGTGCGATAAGCTGTTCTTTTCACGAAAAATTAAATAAATACGGCTTTTGTCTTGTCCTTGACGAATACGGCTCGGATAAAGCGACAAAGGCTCAGATAGGTATACTTGATACGGTGCTTGATGTTCAGGCGCCGAACATTTTGCTGATATGCCCCAGACACCTTATGCATAGCTGGTACCGTTGTGTCGTAACGGGTAACGGCGTTGACTTCAAGATGATCTCAGGCTCGTCTAAGGCTATCACATATTTTAACGAAAAAGCATCAAATACATATATAATCGCAGAAGAAGCACTTGAGGCGGACAATCCTCTGATGCAGAAATTTGCGGATGCAGGTCTTACATGGGACCTTGTGATAATAGACGCAGGCCTCAGCACATCGGGTATAAAGTGCGGACTTTATACGGAGCATCTGAAAGCAAAAACGAACAAGCTCGTTATTCTCAGCCCCGTACCGTGCGGTTATCACCAGAGCTACGATGAGATAAAGTCGCTTGTCAAGGCACTGCTTGCCGACGAAAATAAAGCCAATGCGGTCGATGACATCAGCTTTGACGAAAAATCAATATGCTTCAACCCCTACACTCCGGTAATGCGTTATTTCGACAAATCGGTCTATAACGGCGAGGTAGCAAGAAATGTTGTGATGCTCGAATATGAATTCCCACAGGATTTCATCTCGAACTCACGAAGACTTATCGACATAAAGACAGGACTTCCTCTTTATGCGCAGGGCGGTAACGTCTTTGAGGAATACGGACTGGAAGCAAAAAAAACCTACACCAAGCCCTCCTATAATATAGCTGATGTGCAGGAGCTTCGTCAGGTCGACAAGAAGCTCGACTGCTTCCTTGCAAAGCTGGACGAGGTGCTGAAAAGCTCGGAAAACAGAGCGGTCGTTTACTGTGTTACAGGCTCGACCATACAGTATCTGAAGAAAGTTATATCCGCTCTTTATCCTAATATAAACGGTCTTTTGAAAATAGACAGAGGCGACATATTCAACACACGCTACGATAATTTCACAAACGATGTGCGTGACAATGCAAGAGTAGTGCTTACAGTTGACAAAATCGGCTCGATAAACCCTCAGGTAAAGAGATTTACCCATATATTCAACTATGAGCTTCCCGACAGCCCTGTTATCTTTGAACAGCGTGCCGCACGTCACGGAGGCAGAAACGAACAATCAAGAGAATTCATAATTATGTGCGACAAGAACAATCTGTTTGACGCAAGAATGCTGTCAAAGGTCCTGTTCGGAAAGATATACAAGAGCATTGTAGCGGGGCTTCCCGGACGAAACGTGCTTTTCGACCTTCCTAATGCCGCACAGCTCATAACCGACGCTATACGGGATCTGCAGTACGTCTGCTCCTACACAGGCGAGGTTTCAAACTGCCACGATGTAATAACGCAATTCAAAAGCGATTACAACATTTCGCCCTCTATAGATATTTCCTCTGCGGCAAAGACACACGAATACACAAAGCTGAAGCTGGATAAAATTTATCGTGCATTCGGTCTTGAAAACAGAATAAAGGAAAACACCTCCACAGAAGAAAAGGTGCTGAAACCTATGATAAAAGAAGCACTGGAACGCTTCAGCGGATCGCTGCTCTACCTGGACGATCAGCAGCATATAGTTGCACTCGGCGGAGCGGCGCTTGAGGAATGTCTGTACAGCGAGCAGTACCATTCATATAAGGAGCAATGCCCCACGCTTGATATTTCGGCAGGCATAAAAGCTGCTCAAAAGGCTTTTGAGAACTTTATCACCGATAACAAGAATGCGGAACTGCGTTTATGCGTAAATATGCTGCCTGACACGGTAAAGATGCCTGTGCTGCTGAACTCCTGGCGTTATCTTACCGATAACTTTATGATACAGGAAACGTTCAGACAATTCATGAAAAAATATAACGAGGGAGTGATGTAAGGTGGAGGCTTTTCGTAACGAAGAAATTGCGGGGCTTTTAGGCGATTTTTATCAGGCGCACGCAAACGAGAACCGTGAAGTGATGGAACAGTCGCTGATGAAGATGCAGAACCTGCTTTACACAGGTGAAGCCGACAGCACCCCGTTCAAAGACTACTTCAACTCGGTATTCGGCGGACGCACACCGTATAACGCTTCGCTGTCCGTAAGCGACTATCCGAAGGAATCAATAATAAGAGAGCTGTTGCAGAACACATTCGGCTGTTACTACTCCGACCCCGACATCAAGGTTCTTTTCAACTTTGAGCAGGACGGCGAAATAAGGCTCACATACAACGAGGATGGCTTTACGCTTGAGCAGATACTTTATTATCTCAGTATCGGCAGAAGCGACGGCGACAAATCCCGTGAAGGTCGTTTCGGCGTAGGCTCAAAGAGCGTATTTATGAACGTTGAGTGGCTGAAGCTGCGTTCAAACAACTTCAATTTCAGAATAGTAAACGATGCGGGCATTCTCAAGATAAGAGAACTTAACCTTACTGCACCCGTTTTCAAAGGTACAGAGATCGTCTTCAAGGTTTCCGAAGAAGAACAGGCTAAGATCAAGGAAAACCTCGTAAACCTCACTATCCACAAGGGCGAATATATAAATCTTGTCGAATTCTGCTTTGCATTTATCAGAAAGAAGCAGCTTGGCAGATTCGGTGAAGCGGAAAACCCCAACCGCACGTTCAATGTTGCCGTTATGGATATGGGCAAGCCTCTTGCGGTATATAAGGTTATCCGTTATCAGAAAACGCCTGACGACGACCCGACAGTACGTTTCTTACAGAACGGCAAAAGCGTTATCGAATTTATCTGGCACGAAAACGAGGGCTTTGTATATCTTATTCCGTTTGCGGTTTCTTCCGCAAAGCGTGACACGCTGGTAAAAGTCCTGCTTGATAAATACAACTACTTCTCCACTTATGAGCTGACAGGTCTTATCAAGTCAACGGGAGAAGATTTCATCAAGGAAAAGCTGTCGGCATTCTTCATCAGTGTGCCGAACTCATATATTACCACCCACAGAACAGGCATCCGCCACGAATGTGAGGAGGAGGTTTCGGAAGCTATAAACCGTGATCTCAAATATATGATTGAAAAGTATTCACGCTATTTCGTTATCGAGCTGCTGCCGAGGACGAATTCGGACAAATATTATATGCGTCCGAAGCACTATGTGTTTGAATTCTTCAGCAATTATCTTTCTACCAGCGTTATGGTAGGCGATCTGCGCAGTGTTTTCCACAACAGCATCTCACTGCTTTTACCCGGAAAAAGCGAGGCTATGCCGTATTCCGAAGTAAAAGAGATTGGTTTCTTCTCGCTCACCGACCACGTTTCAAAGCAGGAGCATGAGAACGGCTCGGCATTTACCGAGTATATCGAAGATGAGCTTGTCAAGATGCGTAAGGATGTATCGGATATGCCCGAAAACATCATAATGGCAAGCTATAAGTGGGTTGACGAGGACAGTGACGAGGAAGGCAGAGAGTTCTGCTACAACTTCAACTTTGACGGTAATACATACGTTCTTGACAGCGAGAAAAATCCCGCTATCAAAGACTTCGACCTTAGCTTCGGCTTCAGAAGTATAGTCAGCCTTAAGCTCGGCAAGTATGTTATAAATGACGCTGTTGCCGATGAGGACGCACTTATCGGAGCGCTCGGTCTGTTCGATACGATGTACGGTCAGGATTATAAGATAGGAATGAGATACTACCAGTTCAACGTCCACTACCGTGACATCACCCATAACTTTGACGTTGCAAGAATGACGGTGCATAATCTCAAGCGGGCTTATGACTGCATTGTGGCGCACAAGAACAGCTTCGAGAATCACCAGATATACAACGAAGTCATAAATATGCTGATAAACACCTTCACACAGGGCAAGGATACTATGACCTTCCTGCGTGAGATGAAATCGCAGGGCAGTGACATCACGCTCCAGCTTGATATTAACAAGAAGTTCAGATTTGCCGCATACGGCAAACAGTTTATGATACCGAGCAGTATCACAAACGCCGACCTTCTTGAGATAATCGGTGACGTTTATGCGCTTATCAACTGCGGAATGTTCAACGGACGTGTATTCGACTTCCCGTTCATGAAGTCCGGCTATTCGTTCGAAAAGGCTTCGCTTATGAGCCTTCTGCGTGAGAGCAATCTGACAGATGAAAAGGTATCGGCAACTATGCCTAACCTTTATATCTGCGACCTTAAAATCCCCCGTATCGCACTTCTCGGCGAAAAAGACAAGATTATCCGTATCATAGATATAAACGACCCGATAAGCGATGAGGAGCGTCAGAGCATCACAAAGTATGTTATACTCCGTGACGACTGCACCAAACCCGAATTCGCAAAATATGTCGAATATCTGCTGGTAGGCGAGAACAACAACGTTCTCAGCCAGTTCTACTCAAGCACCGAAGAACCGAACCAGGTACTTCTTGACCAGATTCCGTACTACTATAAGCCTCTGCCGTCAATTACCGCTGAGGAACTTCAGTACCTGCGTACAAGATACAAGTCGCTCCGCAGCCTTTCAAATCTGCGTGTTTACCGCAACTATTTTGCAAAGGATATTAACGGCACGATGTTCGGCTACGGCGGAACCTGCTCCTGCTGCGGATTTGAATCAAGCATTATAAACAACTACGTTATAAAGAGCTTTGAAGTCGGTCTGTTCAAGGACGACAGAGAAGAAAAGTTCAAATTCTCTCTTTATATGTGCGCTAACGATTCATATGCGGCAAGCGGCTGGATTATCGAGGATATAAGCATAGGCGGAATGAGTCCTTTCGTATGGCTTGACGAGATTGCAAGCTGTGAGGTCATTCCTCCCGAATTCCTACTCTGCTCCATCAAGTACCGTTGTCAGCTGACCTACGATATAATAGGCAGTGAGGGACGTGAAAAGGGAGAGATCGTTACTATGGAAAGCGTCAGCGACGGTGAGCAGAAGACTATGGACATCATACTTTCACCGCTGATGATGGCTAAGTGGATAGAGGATAATCTGTCGGACGAATACGACACTGCCGAATCTTCAAACATCGAATCAAACGAAACAACAGCACAGTTTTAAGCGAAAACCGCCCTGCGAAAGCAGGGCGGTTATTTCAAACGGCATAAGCGTACATCTGTTCTTGCAAATATGAATTGCCACAGCTTAATGCAAATCTCCGTTACCGGTACAATCTCAGCCCGTATGTCACAATCATGGCATAGGGGCTATTGAATTTATCACTTTTTTATGGTATACTAGAATTAAATAATTATATGTATTTGAGCCGACTTTAGAGTACGAAAATCCTTTGCACCGGAATACGTACTCTTTACTTGATATGAACAAGGTCTGCCCGATCATTTTTTCTTATAGCTGTAACTTAATATTTTTCTCGGTCAACAATAACGAATTTTCCGTCGGAACCGGAAAATTCGCAAGAAGTTGCGAATTTTATCTATAAATTTGCTGAAATCTGTTGACTTTTTGAATTGTGCAGTGTATAATACTAAGTGATCAGGCATACCTTTAAAGGTATGTTTTCATGAAAATCAGCTATAAGAAATTATGGATCAGACTAATTGAAAAAGATATATCCCCGGCGACGCTCAGAAAAGATCTCAATATAGCGACAGGTACAATGACCAAGCTCCGCAAAAACGAGGAGGTGGCTTTATCGGTACTGCTCCGTATCTGCGAGTATCTTGACTGCAACATCGGCGATATATGTGATGCAATCCCCGATACCGACAGGTATACGGACTGATTTGTCTTACCCATAATTAAAAAACGGCTTTAGTTCCGATAAAGCCGTGAACTAAAGGGAGAAAAAATATGGCAATATGCAGTAAATGCGGCTCGCAGTTACCGGACGGTGCAAAATTTTGTCTGAACTGCGGTGCACAAAGCTCCGGCTCTCCGGAAAACTCACAATCATATCAGGCAGGCAGCTCAAAACGTGAAACTGTTTTTGAAGGCGAAATACATAAATGTCCGTCATGCGGAGAGGTGCTGGGCGCTTTTGTTACCACTTGTCCGTCATGCGGCTATGAAATAAGAGGCGGAAAATCATCGGCATCCTTACATGAATTCTCTATGTCACTCGCAAACGCAGCATCAGACGAACAGCGCACATCGCTTATCAGAAATTTTCCCGTTCCGAATACAAAGGAAGATATATTTGAATTTCTCATTCTCGCATCCTCAAACATAACAGGCAATACAGAACAGAATATATGTGACGCATGGGCGGTAAAGTTCAGACAGGTCGAGCAAAAAGCTAAGCTCGCTCTTACTGCCGATGCAGACAAAGCAAAATTCAACGAGCTATACGAGCAGGCAAAGAAAAAGCTCACCCGTGACAAATATGTTAAAACAGCTAAAAAAGCAGGAAGTTTTCTTGTAAAGATAAGTAATTCTCTTCCTCAGGTAATCATTACTCTTGCATGGTCGATAAGTATTGCTGTTCTTGTAATAATCTGCTGTCAGAACGTTGACAGTTCAGGATTCAGCCCGTTACAGTTAGTTACTATGCTTGACCTTATTCTCGGTGCTATAATTGTTCCTCCGATGACACGATGCGATTCGGCTATTCCTAAATTCATAGCAACTATCGGCTTGCTCGTCTGCTTCGGACTATTGATTCCGAGATGTGCCGACAAAGACAGCATCGGATATATTATGATATTGGTCGTTGCCGTTATATGCGCAATCATTATGCTTACACGAATGTTCAAGGCAAAAAAGAAGTAACATATTTTTTACAATCTGTCAAGGAGAAATATTATGGGATTATTCGGCAAACCAAAAGCAGGCGGATTTATGGACGAGATACGTTGCGACGAGCAATCATATCTTATATGGAAATGGCGTCCGGCGGGTGCGGAGCTTAACAATAACAGCCGTGAAAATGCAATACGCTGGGGCTCATCGCTTCGTGTAAAGGACGGCGAGGTAGCCGTATTTGTCTATAATCGTCCCGACGGCGTTATGGAGGACTTTATTGAAGGTCCTTGCGACAGAAAGCTCGACACAGGCAATCTGCCTGTGCTTGCAAGCATAGTAGGACTTGCTTACGCAGGCGGAACACCGTTCCAGGCTGAAGTATACTTTATCAATACAGCGAATATCATTCAGACAAAGTTCGGAATACCGTATTTTGATGTATACGATCCGAGATTTATGGACTTCGGCGTACCTGTAGCAGTAAGAGGTACTGTCAGCTTCAGAATAACAAATTATCGGGAATTTGTAAAGCTGCATCGCCTTACACAGTTCTCAACGGATGACTTCAACAAGCAGATAAAAGACGCTATCTGCCGGTATATCAAAGATGCGGTAACAGCCGCTCCTGCTGAAAATAACATTCCTGTTATCCAGATTGAAAGCAAGATTGCTCTTATCAACGATAAGATAGAATACGACATAGGAGAAAGACTTCGTGAAAATTTCGGAGTTACTGTATCCGGCGTAGATATCAACTCTATAGAAATTGATAAGACAAGCGACGGCTATGAACAGCTTATGGCGGTAACACGCAAGGTAACAAGCGATACAATTCAGGCTCAGACAGCCGCAAATATCAAAAATATCCACGACAAACAGCGTATAGAAGCCGAGAACTATGAGCAATCGCTCCGTGTTCAGCGTGAGGAAGGACAGTATGCAATGCACAAGCAGACACAGAGTGCAAACCTCGGAGCGTTCCAGTCCGAGTTACAGGCAAATGTCGGCATAGCAGGCGCAGAAGCTCTCGGTCAGATGGGGGCAAACGGTGCCGGCAGTGTAGACCTCGGCGGGCAGGGCGGCGCAGGCTTCAATCCTGCCGCAATGATGGCCGCTATGGCTGTTGGCGGTGTAGTAGGTCAGAATATGGCAGGTGCTATGAACAACGCTATGAGCGGAATTAACGGAATGAATAACGCAAATGCGGCAAATCAGGCAATGCAAAATGCAATGCCTCAGTCTGCGGCAGCCACACCTCCGCCCATCCCGACAGCAGCTTATCATATAGCCGTAAACGGTCAGACAACAGGACCTTATGATATGAACACTATGGCTCAGCTTGCCGCAAACGGTCAGCTTACCGCCGAAACGCTCGTATGGAAAAACGGTATGGCTTCATGGGCAAGAGCAGACTCGGTTGCAGAACTTGTTTCTCTTGTAAGCCGACCCGTTCCGCCGCCGATACCGACTATATAAAATAAGGAAGACTGTATCAATGAAATGCAGATACTGCGATTCGTTCGTACCCGATTATTATAACAATTGTCCGCATTGCGGCGCACAGCTTATAAAAGACGGGTTTTCCGAACAGCATTCCAAGCCGGCAGTAAATAAAACGCCAACCGTTCATAAAAGGAAAGTGCCTGCAGATAATAATTGCAATAAAGAAGATATAAGCGGCAACGAATTAAAAGCAATCGGAATGACATTTTTGTTTATGATTATATTAATTCTGATCATGCTGGTTTTTGCATTGTTGTATAAATAAGCAAAACGCCCTTGTCTGTGGATTGTATTCACAGACAAGGGCAATTTTTATATAATACTGCTCTGTTATCAATCTATCATTATCTTATTTCTTCCTGCCGCCTTAGCCTTATAAAGTCGCTTGTCGGCAGTTGTGAATATCTCGGTTATCATATCCCGCATTCATGCCTGAGCATCTTTTCACGGACAGACAGCGAAAACTTACGGCTTACAGGAATTATTACACCGCTGTCAAGCTCAATCTGTTTTGTTGTATACGAAACGATATGATGGATATTCACCGCATAGCTTTTATGGCACTGTATGAAATACGGCGGAAAAGCCTCAAGCACATCGGACAGCTTACTTCTGACAGACTTGTTTTCGCCCGATGTAACTATAATAAGGGTGTGGGCATTGCTCTCAAGATATAAAGTCTGCATAGGCTCTACGAAAAACGTTTCCGAATTAACCGTTACGGCGATCCTGCTTTTCTCCTTATCGGAATCAAGCGCCGTTCTCAGCTTATCCATTGCTCTTTTCAGATTCACATCAAGATTCTGTTTGTCAACCAATGCAAACGGAACTAGATTCTTCCCTGCAAGAAAAATCTCCTCGCAGTATTTGAGCGAATATGCCGTCAGGAATATTATTCTTATATCCGGATACAGATTGCTTATCTGCTCGGCAACCACAATTCCGTTTTCCGAATTGTCAAGTTCAATATCCATAAAAACAGCCGCTATATCCTCAGTGCCTGCGCTGAGCCTTTTTAAAAGCTCCTTACCGCCGAGAAAGCATTCGGGTACTGCTTCGGTATTATCCCTTATGTATTTTTCTTCATTTGAGAGGCAGTTTTTATCATCGTCACATATTAATACTATCATTCTTGATCTTTCCCTTTTATTCTTATCGAAAGAGCCGTGCTGAATTTCCTATCCTTACAGGTAAACAGCACATCACCGTCATATTTCTGCACTATGTTCCGTATTATCTCCGTGCCGTAGCCGTGATTCTTGTTTGCCTTTGTACTGGGCAGTTTCTCTGTGCTTTCAAAGTCGGGCATATCGGCATAATTTGAAACGGAAATATATATTCTCCCGTTCTCCTCTTTTATCTTTATGCCGATGCTTTTATCGTTTTCCGCCGCTTTTGCTCCCCTTATCGCATTGTCAAGCATATTGACAATAAGACAGCATAAATCAACATCATCTACCGGAATGTCATTACTAAGGCTCGCATCGCAGTCAAGCGTAACACCCGATTCTTTAGCTGTATTCGACTTATCCCACAGAATCGCATTAACGATATTGTTAGCACAGTAGAACGGCATTTTGTTGCTCTGATTTTTACGGCTCAGCTCATCAAGCATTTCCTTTCCCTTTTCGGCTGTATCGGGATAGGTGTACAGGTTCATCGCCGTTGTGAGAACGTTGTTGAAATCGTGGCGGTACTTCATTATTTCGTGCTGAAGCTCGTTGATTTTTTCGTAATAGCGGTACTGCGTGCTACGTTCATATTCAAGCTGTTCGTTTCTCATTTTCGTTTCATACAGCTGTGAATTCTGTATAAGGCCTCTGTAGCACAATACATCGCTGATTACGCAGATTACAACGCACGCAAGAGTGAAATATGTAATTTCAGCGGTAGCATTCTCCGAATTTGCCATAATCAGTTTCATTATAACGCATAATATCAGAACCTGACTCAAAGGAAACAGCATAAAGACAAGGGCTTTTTTGTTGATACCGGTTTTAAGCCGTACTCTTTTGATAACCATCGTTGCGGCAAACAGAAATATACCGTATATAAGCATTTCTATATCAGCCGCAAGAAGTGCAGGATACGAAAGGTGTCCGATTTCGTAATTGAAGTCCGGGAAACAAACAAATATAATTGCGGCAAAAACTGTATCTACGAGTATCTGTGACAGAAAAGAAAACGAGCCGATAAATATGCGGAAACCGACTGAATCCGTGTGAAAGAATAAGCTGTAGCAAGTAACCAATATCAGTGCAAGTGAAAAATCGACTACCTGAATATTGTAAGCCTCTCTGAGATACTGTCCTATCAATCCCGCAGCCATATATAAAAGGCTGACGCACGTCCATTGTATGTATTTGTTGAATCTGGATGTCAGATTAACATCAATAAATAAATACACTACTAAAGCCGATGGAATAAACCTGAATATTACTTCCACTATCAGCGGTACTGTCGTCATACTGATTCCCCCTAAAACTTATATAGCTTCTGCTTCACGTTCGCCTTTTCTTATCGAAAGAGCCGTGCTGAATTTCCTATCCTTACAGGTAAACAGCACATC
>OOBZ01001677.1_pt1 | contig 14370 bp, 9 predicted proteins | sample 1671601 | NCBI WGS metagenome assembly OOBZ01 (sample SAMN06348173, study PRJEB24527) | human gut metagenome | biome: human gut; feature: ankylosing spondylitis patient; material: feces | host: Homo sapiens | place: China | collected 2015-10
ACGAGCCCTTGTAGATGCGGTAGGGAATGCCCCGGCGGCGGAGGTTGTCCTCCAGTACGGCCGACTGGTTGTTCGTACGGTAGAGGATGACCGCCTCGGACCAGTCGTCGCCCGTGCGGCGGATGCGGTCGCGCAGTTCGGAGACCACCATCTCGGCCTCCTCGCGGTCGGTATAGGCCTTCAGGATGCGGATTTTCTCCCCCTCGTCGCCCGCCGAGAAGCAGTGCTTCTCCATGCGCTTGGCGTTGTGGACGATGACCGAGTTGGCCGCATCGACGATGGTGCGCGTCGAGCGGTAGTTCTGCTCGAGCTTGAAGACCTGCGCCGTGGGATAGTCGTTGCGGAACGAGAGGATGTTCTCGATTTTGGCGCCGCGGAACGAGTAGATGGACTGCGCGTCGTCGCCCACGACGCAGACCTTCGAGTGGTGCTGCGAGAGGCGGCGGATGATGACATACTGCGCGTAGTTGGTGTCCTGGTACTCATCGACCAGGATGTATTTGAAGAGCTCCTGGTAGCGCGCCAGCACGTCGGGGCAGTCGCGCAGCAGGATGTTGGTCTGCAGCAGCAGGTCGTCGAAGTCCATCGCGCCGTTGTGCTTGCAGCGCTGGCAGTAGAGGTTGTAGATGTTGCCGAACTCGGGCATCTGCGCCTGACGGTCCTCGGCGGCATAGGAGGCGTTGGCCAGATAGGCCCCCGGGGTGATGAGCTTGTTCTTGGCCAGCGAGATGCGCGAGGCCACCGCGGCGGGCTTGTAGCGCTCGTCGGGGAGGTTGAGCTCGCGGACGATGGTCTTCAGCAGGTTGCGGCTGTCCGACGTGTCGTAGATGGTGAACGACTCGGTGAAGCCGATGCGCCCGGCATTCTCGCGCAGGATGCGCGAAAAGACCGAGTGGAAGGTGCCCATGCGGATGTAGCGCGAGCGCTCGCCCGGCACCATGCGCGCGATGCGGTCGCGCATCTGCTCGGCGGCCTTGTTGGTGAAGGTGAGCGCCAGGATGTTCCACGGCTTGACGCCCTGTTCAATCATGTAGGCGATGCGGGCGGTCAGCACGCGGGTCTTGCCCGAGCCCGCCCCGGCGATGATGAGCGAGGGCGAGTCGTAGTTGACCACGGCGGCGAGTTGGGCGGGGTTGAGCCCCTCGAGTATGGGTGATTGCGGAGATTCCATCGTTGCGTAATCTTGGAAGGACAAAGGTACGAACAAATTCGGAATCCGGCAGGCTGATTTTTCCACGAATTTTCCCGCCGCGGGGCCCGTCGCGACGCATCGCATCGGCGGATTGTGCTTTTTTTTGTAATTTTGCAATAATTTTGCAGGGCTGTCGTTACCTAACTGAACGAACCGGAATTTACTTATATATAAATACCTCAAATGAGCGAAGTCATCAATATCAAGGAACTCAACGAGCGCATCGAACGCGAATCGGTCTTCGTCGATACGCTCCGCAACGAAATGGGCAAGGTCATCGTGGGCCAGAGCCATCTGGTCGACACGCTGCTCATCGGCCTGCTCTCCAACGGCCACATCCTGCTCGAAGGTGTGCCGGGACTGGCCAAGACGCTGGCCATCACCACGCTGGCCAAGGCCGTCGACGCCCAGTTCTCCCGCATCCAGTTCACCCCCGACCTGCTGCCCGCCGACCTCATCGGTACGCTCATCTATTCGCAGAAGAGCGAGGATTTCATCGTCAAGAAGGGCCCCGTCTTCGCCAACTTCGTGCTGGCCGACGAGATTAACCGTTCGCCGGCCAAGGTGCAGTCGGCGCTGCTCGAGGCGATGCAGGAGCGTCAGGTGACCATCGGCGAGGAGACCTATGCACTGCCGCAGCCCTTCCTGGTGCTCGCCACGCAGAACCCGCTGGAGCAGGAGGGAACCTATCCGCTGCCCGAGGCCCAGGTCGACCGTTTCATGCTCAAGGTCCGCATCTCCTACCCCAAGAAGCAGGAGGAGCGCGACATCGTCCGCATGAATCTCTCGGGCGCCGGCATGCCCGTGGTCAACAAGGTCATCTCGCCCGAGGACATCGTCAAGGCCCGCCGGGTGGTCGAGGACGTCTACATGGATGAGAAAATCGAGAAGTACATCGTCGACATCATCTTCGCCACGCGCGAACCGGCCGAGTACAACCTCCAGAAGCTCCAGAACCTGATTGCCTACGGCGGTTCGCCCCGTGCCTCCATCTCGCTGGCCAAGGCCGCACGCGCCTACGCCTTCATCCGCCGCCGCGGATACGTGATTCCCGAGGACGTGCGCGCCGTATGCCACGACGTGCTGCGCCACCGCATCGGACTCACCTACGAGGCCGAGGCCGAGAACATCACCACCGAGGAAATCATCACCGACATCCTCAACAACGTCATCGTACCTTAACCCTCCGCCGAGCATGGAACAGAGCGAGAACGATATTCTCAGACGCGTCCGCAAAATCGAAATCAAGACCCGCGGTCTTTCGAACGAGATTTTCGCCGGAAAGTACCACACGGCCTTCCGGGGACGCGGCATGTCGTTTTCCGAGGTGAGGGAGTACCGCGCCGGCGACGACGTGCGCGACATCGACTGGAACGTCACGGCACGCTCGTCGAAGCCCCACATCAAGGTCTACGAGGAGGAGCGCGAGCTGACGATGATGCTCATCGTCGACGTCTCGGCCTCGCGGATGTTCGGCTCGACCGACCGGCTCAAGAAAAACGTCATCACGGAGATTGCCGCCGTGCTGGCCTTCTCGGCCGCCCAGAACAACGACAAGGTGGGCTGCATCTTCTTCTCGGACCGCATCGAGAAGTTCATCCCCCCGAAGAAGGGGCGCAGCCACATCCTCATGATTATCCGCGAACTGGTCGGCTTCCGCCCCCAGGGCACGGGCACGAAACTCTCCGAGCCGCTGCGCTTCCTGACCAACGTCAACAAGAAGCACTGCACGACCTTCATCCTCTCGGACTTCCTCGACACCTCGTCCGACGGCGAGGCGCTCGAAGACGCCCTCAAGATTGCCGGCGGAAAGCACGACCTGGTGGGCATCCGCGTCTACGACCCCCGCGAGGCGGAGCTCCCCGACGTGGGCATCATCGAGCTGCGCGACGCCGAGAGCGGCCGCAAGGTGTGGACCGACACCTCGTCGCGCGCCGTGCGCGACCACTACGCCGAGACGTGGCGCCGCCGCAGCGAGCAAATCGAGACGATGCTCCGCCACAACCGCATCGACACGGCGACCGTGCCGACCGACGGAGACTACGTGGTCGAGCTCATTAAACTCTTCAAACAACGATGAAACGACTCATAGCCACGATGCTGTTCACGGCCGGAGCCTTTGCCGCCGGCGCCCAGGAGCGGCCCGTCGTCACGGCGCGGCTCGAACCCGACAGCGTCTTCATAGGCGACCGCTTCGACTACGTCATCGAGGTGGAGAAGGACCTGGTGCAGGTGGTCGAGTTCCCCGAATTCCGCAACGCGGGCGAGGGGCTCGAACTCGTCGCCTCGCTTCCGGTCGACACGCTCGAGCGCGAGGGCCGGAGCATGAAGCTGCGCAAGCGCTACCGCATGGCCGCCTTCGAGGAGGGACGCTTCAACCTCGGCACGGGACAGGTGCTCTATGCCGACAAGAACATCATCGACACGCTCTACACGGCCGACTCGCTGCTGCTGCGCGTGGGCACCTTCCAGATTGACTCCACGTCGCAGTCCATCTACGACCTCAAGATGCAGAAGACGCTGCCGTTCCGCTTCGCCGAAATCCGCAGCTACGTGCTCTGGGGCCTCGCCCTGCTGGCCGTACTGCTCGTGGGGCTCTACGGCGTGGTGCGCTATCTGCGCCAGAGAGGCAAGGGGCTCGGCTCGCTCTTCAAGCCCGCGCCCCCGCTGCCGCCCCACGTCGAGGCCATCAAGGCGCTCGAGACGCTCCACAACCAGAAGCTGTGGCAGAACAGCCGCTACAAGGCCTACTACTCGGCGCTGAGCGACATCCTGCGCAACTACATCGTCCGCCGCTGGGGCATCGGCGCACTGGAGATGACCTCGGACGAAATCATCGCGGCGATGCGCGGCATCGAACTGCCCGACAAGGCGCGCATGGACCTCGGCTCGCTGCTGCGCGACGCCGACCTGGTGAAGTTCGCCAAGGCGGAGCCCGACCCCGAGCAGAACGAGAACGACTATCTGAAGTGCTACTACTTCGTCGAGGAGACCAAACCCGAGGTCGACCCCTCCGAAGGGCAGAAACCCAATACCGAGTACAAAATCGAGGATTAGCATGCAGCGATACCTATTTTTCCTGCTGGCGCTCTTCGCGGTTGTCGGCGCACGGGCGCAGCAGATGCCCGAGCGGCGCGAGGTGCGCAAGGGCAACCGCCTCTACAACAAGGGCGAGTATCAGCAGAGCATCGAACGTTACGGCCGGGCGCTGATGTTCGACCCCACGTCGTTCGAGGCCACCTACAACATGGGCAACGCCATGAGCAAGGCCGAAATGTACGACAAGGCCGAGCAGATGCTGGGCCGTGCGGCGGCCGACACGCTGCGCAGCGACAGCGACCGCGCCGAGGCGTACTACAATCTGGGCAACACGCAGTTCCGTCAGAAGAAGTATCAGGAGGCGCTCGAGAGTTACAAGCGTTCGCTGCTGCTCAACCCCGACGACCGCGAGGCCAAGTACAACTACGCCTACACCAAGCACCTGCTCGACGACGAGCAGAAGAACGGCGGAGGCGGAGGCAACGACCAGAACCAGCAGAACCAGCAGAACGACCGGAACCAGCAGGGCCAGAACCAGAATCAGAACCAGCAGGGTCAGGACCAGCAGGACCAGAACAAGGACCAGGGTCAGGACCAGCAGGACCAGCAGGACCAGAATCAGAATCAGGACCAGCAGGGTCAGGGTCAGCCCGGGCGTGAGGAGGGCGAGCCGCGCGAAGGCGAGGGTCAGCCCCGTCCCGAGGGACTCTCGCAGCAGGAGCAGGAGCAGATGCTCGACGCCATCCAGGCACAGGAGGACCGCACGCAGGAGAAACTCAAGGAGAAGCGGCGCGCCATGGTGGTCCGCAGCGGCAAGAACTGGTAACGCGGCCCGCCGGAACGACTCTTCCGCAGCCTCCCGGCACACGGCCCGACGAACGATATTAAAGAATACGACATGCACTTCGCAACACCCCATTTGCTCTGGCTGCTCGTGCTGCTCGTCCCCATGACGGCCTACTACGTCTGGCGGACGCTGCAGGGCGGTGCCGCCATCCAGATTTCGACGGTCGAGGGGGTGCTCCGCGCCCCCAGGACCTGGCGCTACTACCTGCGCCACCTCCCCTTCGTGCTGCGCGCCGCCGCCTTTGCGCTTGCCGTCGTTGCGCTCGCCCGTCCGCAGGATATCGAACGCAACACGCACAGCTCGACCGAAGGCATCGACATCATGCTCGCCATCGACGTCTCGGGCTCGATGCTCGCCCGCGACTTCAAGCCCGACCGCATCACCGCCGCCAAGGAGGTGGCCGGCTCCTTCATCGCCGACCGCTACGGCGACCGCATCGGTCTGGTGGCCTTCGCCGGCGAAGCCTACACGCAGAGCCCCCTGACCACCGACCAGAGCACGCTCCAGACGCTCCTCTCGCGCATCCGCAGCGGCATCATCGAGGACGGAACGGCCATCGGCAACGGCCTGGCCACGGCCATCAACCGCCTGCGCGAAAGCGAGGCCAAGTCGAAGGTCATCATCCTGCTGACCGACGGCGTGAACAACAGCGGCGAGATTGCCCCCCTGACGGCGGCCGCCATCGCCCGCGCACAGGGTATCCGCGTCTACACCATCGGCGTGGGCACGCGCGGCATGGCCCCCTACCCTGCCGTCGACATGTTCGGCAACACGACCTTCATCCAGCAGAAGGTCGAAATCGACGAGAAGATGCTCTCCCAGATTGCCGAGCAGACGGGAGGACGCTACTTCCGCGCCACCGACAACTCGAAGCTCAAGGCCATCTACGACGAAATCAACCAGCTCGAGAAGAGCCGCGTCGAGGTTTCGGAGCACGTCACCTACCACGAGCTCTTCGTGCCGTGGGTCGTGGCGGCCATCGTGCTGCTCCTGGCCGAGTTCCTGCTCGGCGCCTTCGTGCTGCGGCGGCTGCCGTAGCCGGCGCCGCGCCTCCGGACACTCCCGCCGGAGGCGCGCAACCCCATCGGGAGAGGATGCCCCGCGTCGGGAGCGCCTGACCGGCGCCCGAAAGCTCCGACCGGAGACGAGGCGGCATCCCCCACGTAACCCCCTCCGGTCGGACCCCATTCCGCTATGTTCCGCTTTGCCAATCCGCAATACCTCTGGCTGCTCTGGCTGCTGCCGCTGCTCGTGGCGCTCTTCTGGGCGGCCGCACGCAGCCGCCGCAAACGGCTCGAACGCTTCGGCCATCTCGACGTGCTGCGCGAGCTGATGCCCGACGTCTCGACGGGGCGCGTGAAGTTCAAGTTCATCCTCTTCTGCACGGCGATGACGCTCCTCATCCTCGCCGCCGCCCGCCCGCAGTTCGGGTCGAAACTCCGCGAACAGAAGAGCCAGGGCGTCGAGATGATGCTCGTGGTCGACATCTCGAACTCGATGCTGGCCGAGGACTTCGAACCCAACCGCCTCGAGCGGACCAAATACGCCATCAACAAGCTCTTCGACGGGCTGCATCAGGACCGCGTGGGACTCATCGTCTTCGCCGGCGAGCCGAAGGTGCAGCTCCCCATCACCTCGGACTACCGCATGGCCAAGGCCTTCGCCCGGCGCATCGACCCCTCGCTGGCCGACGTCCAGGGCACGGCCATCGGCAAGGCGCTCTCGCAGGCGCTGCTCTCCTTCTCGGGCGAGACGGCCGACAGCCACAGCCGCGTCATCATCCTCATCACCGACGGCGAAAACCACGAGGACGACGCACTGGAGGTGGCCCGGCAGGCTGCCGAGGCGGGCATCCGCATCTACACCATCGGTATCGGCACCCCCGAAGGTGCTCCCATCCAGATTAACGGCGAATTCATCAAGGACGCCAAGGGAGACATGGTGGTCTCGAAGCTCGACGAGGAGACGCTCCGCAAGATTGCCGAGCTGACCGACGGAGCCTATGTCCGCTCGTCGAAGCAGTCCATCGGACTCGACGAAATCGTCAAGAGCATCAACGACATGGAGCAGACGGAGTTTTCGACCGTCAAGTTCGAGGAGTTCAACGAACAGTACCCCTATCTGCTGGCACTGGCGCTCGTCATCCTGCTCTTCGAGTTCGTGCTGCTCGACCGCCGCAACCCGCTGCTGGCCCATCTGAACATCTTCCGCGAGAAGAAGAGACGGTAACCCGGTCGTCCCTCACCACCGAAAGGCCGGGACGACGTGTCGCTCCGGCCTTCCGGGTTACTTTTTTTGCACACACGGCGCACGCGAACCGCCGCAGCCCGCCGGTTCGCGCCATTTGCGCCATCCGCGCCATCCGTTCGATTCGCGCCATCCGTTCGGGCCCGCCATCCATTCCGACCGCCCCATTCGCTCTACTCGCTTCTTCCGCCCCATTCGCCCTATTTGGCCTATTTGCCGCGACGCCGGACAACCGTCCGCAGGCCGCATGACGGATGGAGGGAAGAGCCCCCGTCCGGAGGCATCCCGGCGCGGCGGGGAGGCGAAACGGCGGATTTTTCGGCCGACACAGCGGTTTTTCACGCATTAATTCCTACCTTTGCCGTGCAGGTCCGCTCTGTCGCCGCCGGTTCGTCCGGGGGAGGAAAGTCCGGGCAACGCAGAGCGCCACGCAAGCCAATCACTTGATATCCGTGAGGGTATAGGAGCGTAACAGAGAATAACCGCCCCGCATCCCGGGTTCGCCCGGAGCGGTGGTAAGGGTGAAAAGGCGGGGTAAGAGCCCACCGCAGAGGCAGCGATGTCATCTGGCCGTACGTCTCGTGGGTTGCAAGACCATGTATACCGGCAATTAAGGGTTGCTCGCCCGATGCCGGGGGGTAGGTTGCTTGAGACGGCAGGAGACTGCCGCCCTAGATAAATGACAGAGACCCGGAGGCAACTCCGGGGACAGAACCCGGCTTACAGGACCTGCACACCTCAGAGACCGGCTTCCCGCGGGGAGCCGGTCTCTTTTTTGTTCGCGGCGGCCGCGGCGGAGTCCGCGGTGGGCTCCGAAGTGGATTCCAAAGTGGGATCCGAGGCAGGTGCAGGTACAGGCTCGGATGCCGCGGCCGGTTCCGGAGCGGCTGCGGGGCGGCACGGGACGGCCTCAGCCGGCGGGCACTGCACGGGCTGTGCGGCCGCAGCCGGCGGGGAGAGCCGCGACGAGGCCCATGCCAGCACGACCCCGATGGCCACACCGAGCGCCGACTCGACGAAGCGCAGCAGGCAGTTCATCCCCGGGGCGAGCGCATGGTTCTGCTGCGAGACGAGCAGGATGGCCAGCAGCGTGATGGTTGCCATGCGGCCGTTGTCGGGAATGCCGAGCAACATGCTCAACGTGACGAGCAGCGCCACGGAGCACATCATCCCGAAGGTCGAAAAAGCAAAGAGCCGTAGATAGAGATAGGCGAGCAGCGCCCCGATTGCCGTGCCCGCAACCCGAAGCAGCCCGGCGCGCAGCGACTCGCGCAGGCCCGGGGTCTGCAGCACCACCACGGCCGACGTACAGGCCAGCATCGCCCCCATGCTGCCCGAAGCCCGATGGAAGGGGCCCATCACAAGCATCCCCGTCAGATAGGCCAGGACAACCCCGGCACAGCTTGCCGCCACCATCGCGGGCCGAATCCGGCGGAACGGGGCCCGGAAATCAAATCCCATACTCCACGAATTGTTTGTCCGCACCGGAGCGCATCAAGAAACGGGCCGAAACGCCGGGTGACCATCCGCAGCAGCCGAGGTCCGCGTTGCGGAAAGCCCCACCCTCCCCCATCGCGAAAACAACGGCTCCCGCCCCTTGTGCAAAGGGACGGGAGCCGCATGCAGGCGCGGGGCCGGTCGTCACTCGACAACCACCTCGTCGGTGAAAATCCACTTGCCGGGACGGCCGTTGTGCTTCGCCCGCAGCCGCACGTAGCGGCACGAGGCGTCGCCCTCCCAGGCATAGGTCTCGTAGTAGCCCGACAGCGCGTCGGGCGCTACCGGCGCAGCGACGCTCCCGAGCAGGCGGAACTCCTCGCCGTCGTCCGAGACAGAGAACTCGACCGACTCGGGCAGCAGGATGTCGGCGAAATAGTTCTGCATGAAGTCGGCCGCCAGCCGCTTCACGGGGCGCACCTTGCCCAGGTCGACCGTCACGGCGACATCCGTATCGAGCCACCCCTGCCAGCGGCCGTCGGCATAGTTCCAGCCGCCGCGGAGGCCGTCGGTGAGCGAGCCGTCGCCCGCCGCACGGTACTTCTCGCTGCAGGGCGGGTCGTACGCTACGGGGCACCCCGTCGAGAGCGAGCGGCAGGGCGTCAGCGATTCGGGACGGGGACCCACCTCGTGCTCGAGGTCGAAGGGCGTATGTCCCCGACGCTGCATCCATGCCACGGCTTCGAGCGCCCGGGTGCGGAAGTCGGCAAAGTCCTTGCGCTCCGGAGCGCTCCACCCCACCTCGGCAACGGCCAGCAGGCGGGGCCACGCATGCTCCTCGGCATCGCGCGCCGTCGGGACATGCTCGCACCAGAGATTGCCCTGCACGCCGAGAATCCGCCCCGTCACCTCGGCACCCAGCGAATCGGGCGCCGGGTCGTAGCCGTAAACCCGTTCGAGCGGGAGGAAGGCGAAGGGGGCCTCGACCATCTTGCGGGGGTCGTCCTGGCAGTAGTCCAGGTAGCAGTAGTCCGACGGCGACATGATGGCATCGTGCCCGGCACGGGCCGCCTCGATGCCGCCCGACACGCCGCGCCACGACATCACCGTGGCGTTGGGGGCCAGGCCGCCCTGGAGGATTTCATCCCAGCCGAGCAGGCGCCGCCCGCGGGCGTTGAGGAACTGCTCCACGCGGTGAATCATGTAGCTCTGCAGCTCGTCGACGCCGGCCAGCCCCTCGCGGCGCATCCGCTCGCGGCACTTGGGGCAGTCGGGCCACGACCGCTTGGTCGCCTCGTCGCCGCCGATGTGGATATACTCCGAGGGGAAGAGCTCCATCACCTCCTCGAGCACCCCCTCGACGAAGGCGAAGGTCTGCTCGTTGCCGATGCAGAGGTCCGCATCGACGTAGGGCCGGCCGCTGCACGAGAGCCCGGGATAGGTGGAGGTCACCTCCTCGCTGTGGCCCGGCATCTCGATTTCGGGAATCACCGTGATGTGGCGCTGGCGCGCATACTCGACCACCTCGCGAATCTCCTCCTGCGTATAGTAGCCGCCCCGGGCTGCGGGGTCGTCGCGGTGGCAATAGCGTTTGCCGTTGGCCGTCCAGGCGCTCCACGTCGCCTCGGGACGCCATGCGGCGAAGTCGGTCAGCTCGGGATAGCGGCGGATTTCGATGCGCCACCCCGCCCCGTCGGTCAGATGCCAGTGGAAGCGGTTGAGCTTGTAGCGCGCCATCAGGTCGAGCTGGCTCTTCACGAACTCCGCATCGCGGAAATGGCGCGAAACGTCGAGCATGTAGCCGCGATAACCGAAACGGGGCGCGTCGGCAATCCGCACCGCCGGGATGCGCCCGCCGTAGTGCTCGGCCAGCTGGCAGAGCGACTGCAGACCGTAGAAGAGGCCGGCGGCATCGGAAGCCGTGATTTCGACCCCCGCAGGGCTCACCTCGAGGCGGTACCCCTCGGCCGGGCCCTCGCCCGTACGCTGGAGCTGAAGCGGTGCGTACTCGTCGCTTTGGGCCTCGCGGAGCGGCAGAGGCGACGTGCGGCACCAGGCTGCCAGGTCGTCGTGTTCCGGCCCGGGGAGGTTGTCGCCGTAAAGGAGCGTGTCGGGCATCTCGAAATGGCCCTTGCCCCACTCGACCGACTGCGGGACGGGAATGATGCCCGGACCCGACGGCGCATCGTGACCGCAGGCTCCCGCCAGAAGGGCCGCCAGTAGGCAGCCGACCGTCAAACGGATGGTTTTCATGGTTCTCTTGGTTCTTGTGATGTTCATGGATTTCAGTATCGGATTTGTCCCCCTCACGACAGGGCTCTTTTCGCGCAGTCCCGGCATTCGCTGCCGGCGGATATGGAAAAAAGGCCGTACAGTCGCTGCGTCTCGACGCAACCGACCGCACGGCCTCTTGCTAAACGGTTACCCGGCTGTTGCGGGTCCCGCAGGGATTACAACCAGCGGGTATCCATCATCGTCGGGTTGCTCGAACCGCCGACGGCATCGTGTCCGTGGCCCGTTTCATCGCGCACGATGTTGCCGCTTCCATTCGGATTGGGCTCCCATGCGTTCATGCGCCAGTAGGCCACCAGGCCCTCCGACGTCGGGTCGACGTAGTTCATGTTGTTGGCGATTTCGTTCTGCGAGAGTGCGCGGCTCCATACGCGGGCCTCGGCGATGTAGCCGTAGAGGTAACGGCCGCCGCCATAGGATGCTCCGAGGTAGAAACCACCCGAGTTGTCGCTCGTCAGGTTCATCATCTCGCCCTGCGTCGGAGTACCCGTCGCATACTGGCCGTCGATATAGATGTCCCACGACGAACCGGTCCATACGGCAGCCACGTGGTACCACTTGTTCGTGTCGAACGGTTTGTCCGTTGCAGCCGGCTGGTAGCTGTCGTGGCAAATCTGCAGCACGTTGGGGTCGATTTTCACGTCGCCGAAACGGACGCCGCACATGCCCTCGATACCCATAATCGACGAAATGTAGGGGTCGCTGCTTGCAAAACGCTCCATGAAGACGCGCGCCTCGAGCGTCAGCTGCGGCATCTCGGCAAGACTTGAGGTCTCCTGGAACGACGGAATCTTGTAGACGTTGCCGCTGCCCAGCATAATGGCCTTGCTGACAACCGGAGTCTTGAAGACGATGTAGACCGTACGCGACGGTTCGAGAATGCCAATCGAGCCGTTGACCGACTGGATGCTTACCGGCATGCAGTAGGTTGCGCCCTCGGCGAAGTCATCCATCGAGGTCACCGTGAAGTCGGCCATCGACGAAGTGGTGAAACCGGCCGAGATGACCACCTTGTCGTTCAGGAACTCGTAGCTCCCCTCGGGCAGCGGCTGGTAGTTCTTGCCGTACTTGAGGTTGTAGGAATCGACCAGGTCGGGACGCAGTTCGAGCGTCACCTCGAGATCGTGCGAAGCCTTCTCCGACGCAGTCACCGAGACAGCCGTGCTGGCCGGAAGTTCGTCGATGGTCACACTCATCGAGGGCACCGACTGCGCATCCGTCATGTAGACGACGGGTTCGTACTCCGCCGATTCCTGGCAACCCGTTGCAAGGGCTGCAGCAAAGAGCAGCGGAAATGCTAAATATTTCAGTTTCATAGTCATTTTCGTTTTTGAATTGGGTCGGATTAGTTCTTCGGGCTCCAGATTTCAAGCTCGCGCATACCGCAGAAATTACCCGAGGTATCGTAACGGTCGGTGATGTCGAAGCGGATGTAGCGGGCCTCTACCGGCTTGGCGAAGGTGAACCACTGCATGATGCCGTTGTCACCCGTAGCCTTGGCAATGGTCACGTCACCGGCATTCTGGCGCACCCAGGCCTGGCCGTCAACAGAAACCTCGACATTGCGGATGGTCTTCACCGAATAGGTCGTATTGGTGTAGCAAACGCCCCAGGCAACAGTGCTTACCGGATAGCTTTTCTTCATGTCGATGGTAATGCGGCCTCCGACACCCACCTGCCAGGAGTAGTAGTTGTTGAAGATGGCATAGAATCCATTGTCGTTCGCCGCATCACGGCCGTTGAAGAGCGACGCCGTGTCGTTGTAGTCCCAGACACCCGTACCGCCGACGGAGGAGAGGTTGAGGATGTCGATTGTCCAACCGAGCTTGTTGTTCGCGTTGTCAATCATCGTGCAGTTCTCCTCGAAAGGCTCGAGGTTCTGCTCGGCGGCAAGGTTCTCCTCACCGAGATAAACCAACAGGTACTTCACGCCACGCTCGGCATCGGCCTCGTAGTCGTTCAGCGACTCCAAATCGGGACGCAGGGCAATCATCGTATGACCCGCCTCGAAGACCGACAGGTCGGCAACCGAAACCGTCAGCTCTCCGGTCGACGTCGTAGCCTCGGCCGCTACCGACAGCTTGCCGCTCACGGTAACATCGGACTCCTCAATCATCATGTATTCAGTGCCGTTTGCCTCGTTGTAGGCCTCGACAAGCGAGTTGTCGACAACATAGCCGAACTGGATGTCGGAGATGGCGGCCAGCGAAAGCTGAGCCGAGAGCGTCGTCTCGACCTCGGCGCTGTAACCGCCGTCGAGCAGCGAGAGAACCGAGATGTTCTCCACCACGTCACCCATGGTCGACACCTTGATGGTCGTAGTGCCCTTGGTGATAATCAGATACTTCACATAGCCCGTCTCGTCATAGCCGAAACCATTGGGAAGGGCCGGGAGAACAGGAACGAGGTATTCGCCGTCGGCCAGTCCTGTGACATCGACCGTTGCGGTCACGTCGCTTTCGCTCTTCTCGGCGCCGGCTGCAAAGTGAAGCGGACCGGAGAAGGTAACCAGAGTGGCATCGAGCGTCAGGTATTCGGTGCCGTTGTCGTGGTTGTAGCTCTCAACGAGCGTGTTGTCAACTGCAAGCGTGATGTCGGTATCGGCCTCGACCACCTGCGACAGACGAGCCGAAAGCGTGGTGGTGACATCGCCGTAAACGACGCCCGAAGGAGTCACGCTTACCTCGAACGACTCGGTGCCGGCCTCGTTGATGGCCACGAGCGTCTTCGAGTAGTCGCCGATGGGGGCGGGGTTCACGGCCTGGATGGCGCGGCGCATGTACTTGTAGGGCATGTCGTTGTGGGCATACTCGTACTCCATGTGGTAGGCACCGAAGCCGCCGCCCTCACCCTGCGTCGGGTTGAAGAGCGCCATACCCAGCAGCGAATTGACCGTCTGGCCGTCACGCGTACGATGGTCCACGCCGCCGGTCTTCCAGTAGGACTCGAAGTTTTCGGCAAAGATATACTGTTCGGGCTTCCAGCCTGCATTGTAGGCGTTGTTGAAACGGTTCTGGAGGTCGGTATATCCGCTCGATGCATAGGCCTGTACGATACCGTAGTCGAAATACTCGACATACTCGCCCGATACGGCATAGGGAACACCGTCAATCATGAACAGACGGCCGGTTCCCGACTTGGGACCCACGTACTTGCCCATCGCCACAATCAGCTTGTTGAAGAGCTCTGGTGCGGGGTTGTCCACGAAGGGACCGCTGGCACCATAACCCGGCTCGTAGTCGATGTCGATACCGTCGTAGTTGTACTTGTCCATCGAGTCCTTGCAGTAGGCCTTGGCGTAGGCCTCGATGGCCTC
>OOBZ01001687.1_pt1 | contig 14311 bp, 12 predicted proteins | sample 1671601 | NCBI WGS metagenome assembly OOBZ01 (sample SAMN06348173, study PRJEB24527) | human gut metagenome | biome: human gut; feature: ankylosing spondylitis patient; material: feces | host: Homo sapiens | place: China | collected 2015-10
ATCGAGGGTGAGCTCAAAGGAGAGCAGGGGTTTGTTTTCTCAAGACTGATGATCGATGCAAAAAAAGGAGAGTAAAAAGAAATGTTGGAATACATGGAAAATGTTTCGCAGAGTGAGGCGGAAAATATTAGAAAAACCATACAGGATTTGTTTCGGCAGACCTGTATTTTGCAGACAAAGTGTGATCCGGTTACTCTGATCCAGAAGGATAATCCTCACTATCAGGTATGTGCGAGAAATCGGGAATTTATTGCAGATTATCTGCAGGTGCTTGACTGTGAACTGGTTCATGATCCGCAGGAACATATTTTCCGGATTACAGGAGATGGCGTGCTGACGGAGCGTATGACACTTTTAACAACGAAACTGGTGATCCTTATGAAATTGATTTATCGGGATAAAATTATGGGAGAAGGACTACATGCCACGACAACCAGTCTTGCGGAGATCCGAAGATATGGAAAGGAAACAAACTTGATTACGCGCAGACTGACCGCTCAGGAGTGGCAGGAGGCATTGATTCTGATGAAAACACACCAGATGATCGAACTGCCAAGTGCCATTGGAAATCTCGAAGACGATTCCCCGATTTATATTTACAGTACCATTAATATTTTCTGTTCAGCGGCAGATATCAATGAGCTGGTTGAAATGTTCAAAGGAGAAACCGGGGAAACGGAAGAACAAAAGGAAGCAGAGTATTCGGAAAAGACGCAGGATCAGTGGGAAACACAAGACGAAACGAGGAGTGAATAAATTGAGTCAGGCAAAAAAAGTTTTTACAAGGATGTGCCTTAACAACTGGGGAGGCATTGATCATAAGGTACTGGAGTTTCATGAATATGTGAATTTGTTCAGTGGAAAAAGCGGATCTGGAAAATCGACAGTGATGGATGCCATCCAGGTCATTTTGTATGGAAGTTTCTCACCGAGTTTTCTGAATAAAGCAGCGGATGATGCAAAAAATCGCAGAAGTGTGTTAAGTTATCTGCGCGGAGAACAAAAAGACGGATCTGCCAATCGTAGAGACTGCGATTTCTGTTCCGTCATTGCTCTGGAAATTGAAGATACCGGAACCCATATTATAACCTGTATTGGAATTGCGTTTGAAGTAAGAAAATCAGATTCTGAGATTAAAAAATTTGTGTATTTCAGTCACTCCGGGAAAATGCCGACATCGGGCTATCTTACAGAACAGGGAGTATGTTATTCCAATCAGGAGATCAAAAAGCTGGTCAGTGCCAGAACAAAATCCGATGACAACCGCGGAAAGGGAGAAGTCAACCGCATTTATGGTTCCAAAGAGGCTTATCTGGGAACTCTGTATGATGTGATTCTCGGGTATATTGATCAGAACCGTTTTATCACGATGGAAAAAAGTGCAATTGCCCTAAAAATGACCAATGGAACGGGACAGTTTATTCGTGATTATATGTTTCCAAAGAACACTTCCAATACCATTGCCACGATTAGTGAACAATTGGATTCTTACCGGCAGATCAAAGATAAAATAGAAGATCTGAGAAAACGAATCGAGATACTGACAGATATTCAGACATCCGGGCAGGAACTTGTGCGTCTGCAGTCCGATAAGATCCGGGCAGAGGCAATGATCCGCTGCATTGGAATTGAAGATTTGCGGGCAAGAATTCAGACCGCGGAAGAGGATAAAAAGATCATTGCAGAGAAACAGGAGCAGCTGCAGGGAAAGATAAAAGAACGTTCTGCTGTGCGTGGGGAAACCGAACAGGAACTGATTCAGGTCAGTGCAGATCTTAAGTCCAGTGATTTGGGTGGAAAACAGCAGCAGTATGAGGAACTGGATGCACGCAGCCAGATGCTTGCGGATAATACGAGACAGTGGAACAAGATCCTTCTTGGAATGAAAAACTGGGAAGAAGATGATGTGATCACCGATTATATCAGTAATCCGGTTCTAAATTTGATTGCAGAACTTGGCAGTGGAAACGTAACGGAGGAATTGTGCCAGAACCTGCATTTAAAAATTGAATCTGCCAAGCAGAATATCGAAAATGAAGTGGAGGATTACAGTGAGCAGAGGCGCGAGATCGGAAAAGAATTAAAAGAAAAAAAGCGGCTGGTGGATGACATGAAACATAACCGCAAACCATATGAGGAGAATCTGAGGTCTGCAAGAACGGCATTATCCCAACAGCTGAGTGACCGCTATGGAACGACTGTCAGGGTGCAGATTTTTGCTGATCTGTTTGATGTGCAGGAGGAAGAATGGAAAAATGCCATTGAGGGACGCATGGGAAGGTTAAAACGTTCCCTGATCACGGAACCACAATATGCACATGAGGCAGCAGTCCTGTTTCGCAACATGAAGCAATATGAAAATGTGGATTTAATTAATTCCAAGGCGATTGCGGACAGTGAGCCGGATTGTTTGGAAGGATCTTTATATGATGCAGTAAAGACAGAGGATGCTTATGTGGATGTATGCCTGAAACGGTATCTGGGACATATTATGAAATGCAGGTCTGTGGAGGAACTGGAGCAGGTAAGGGATGGTGTGACACCGGATTGTTATTCGTACAGCAATTTTATTTTCCGGCATCTTAAGAAAAAAGACTATACGACCAGAGCGTGTATTGGACGCCGTGTTTCCAAGGCGCGGCTTACAGAATATGAAAACGATGTGGAAGATTTAAGCAGACAGGAGACGGAATTGGATCATCTGCTGCGCAGATTAAAAGCTGCAAGAGAATTTGAGTGTCTGAAAGATGAGCCATCTCATTACGTGAAACTCTCCAAGGCGGGTGCTGAGCTTGCAAAGGTAAATAAAACCAAGAAAGAACTCGAAGAAGTGATCCGCTTTTTGCGGGAGGGGGCATACAAAGAACTCGAAGAGAAGGAACAGGCTTTAAAGAAGCAGGTGCGGGACATCCAGACTGAGATCGATGAAGTGCAGACAGAGCTGGCAAAGCTAACCAGCCGGTATGGGCAGCTTTCCGGAGAAAATGAGTCTAGAAGACAGCAGCTGGAGGAAAAGCTGCAGGGATATATTGCCAATGAAGAACTCGAACAGGAAGTGTGGGAATTGTTAAAAAAGCAATCCGGGCAGTCCGTGATTAACAGGAAGAAGGCAGAGATTGCAGATCTGGCAGATAAGGAGCAGGAACAGGCAGAACGTCTGCAGATGGCGCGAAATAAATATATTCTTGCATATCCGGCCAGTGAATTCAGCGGAGCTGAGAAATCCAATGAAGCATATGAAAAAATGCTTGAACGGTACAGGACGGATTTTGAGCCGGCATACGAAGAAGAATTTGAAAAAAAGTGTGCATCCATCTATAAGAGTCTCCGGGAGAATGTCATTGCAACAATTCACGGAGATATCAAAGCAGCCAAACGGCACGCATATGAGATCAACCGCCTGTTGCGGGAAACCAATTTCTCAGACAGCACGTACCAGATTAAAATTGAACCGGCCAAAAATGAAAACGGACAGTTCTTTGATATGCTTATGGCAGAGGAACTCGACAGCAAGAATCTGGACAATGCCGGAATTGACGGTCAGATCAGTTTCGGAGAAGATGCATTTTATCAGAAATATGAGCAGAAGATCAAACTTCTGACCGACAAGTTTATGCCACCAAAAGACGAGGATGAGCATTTGCGGGCACAGAAGCGCAAAGAAATGGAACAGTACGCAGACTACAGAAATTATCTGTCATTCAGCATGTTTGAACAGGTAACCGATGAACATGGAAATGTGATCCGGGAAAACTTTGTCGATGATATGGCGGGCAGGGATTCCGGTGGTGAGGGACAAAATCCAAAGTATGTAGCTCTACTGGAGTTCAGACGTGTGCTCTTCCGATCTGCTGGATGAGGCGTTTTCCAAAATGGATCAGGAGCGGAGCGCAGTCTGTCTGAAATATGCCAGAAAGATGGATCTGCAACTGATTGTCTGTGTGCCGGATGAGCGTTTGCAGTCTCTGATCCGGAATGTGGACTGTGTATATGGATTCCGTCGGTTTAAAAACCGGATTTCCATGATGCATATTGATAAGGGGCAGTATCTGGAAATGATGGAAGGATAAAGCTGGATAGTTGATTTTATTACCTCTGTAGTGATATGATAATTTTATTGAAGAATACATGCAAAAGAGGAGCATGGTTTTATGAAAAAAGGTTTTATTGTCTGCTTGCAGCAGTACTTATGGCAAGTGCCTGTATCTGCGTACCGGTGGCAGAAGTGAAAGCAGAAGATGGTTATAATATTGATTCCTATGATAATGATGATTGGTATGACAGTGATGATAGTCCAACGGATATGGTTCTGGATTTGTCTAATGTAACAATTGATAAAACCAGCCAGCCAAAGCGTATGCAGGAAAAATTTTACGACTGCAGTTCTCTGGTGTGGAAATCTTATCATAAGAATGGTGTAAATTTTGGAATGGCATATTATGCACCGGTTGCAGCGGATATGGGAAAATGGTGCGTACAGCATAAGAAACTTGTCAGCGGAGGTCTGAGTCGGGCAAATATACAAAATATGAAATTGAATCCGGGAGATGTGATGTTTGAAACCGGACAGAAAAATGGAAGATATAAGGGGATCTATCATGTGGAAATGATTACCGGTTATCTATTCTATGGATTTGATGGGAATGGAAAGGCAGAACTTGGAATTCAGTGGGCAACTGGAGATGAAAAATATTACCCAATGGGGCAGATGGTAGGCAGACCGTAAAGGTCTGTCTTTTTTTGTCGGAATATGTTACAATGCAAAAAAATGAGAAAGAGGGAGAAAAGGATGTTTCAGTCACTTGAATATAAACACCCGAAATTTTATCAGGTATTCCGCCTGTTTATTGTGTTTTTTGCTTCACTTTTGTATGCGTGGAATCTGCGCTGTTTTGCCAAAACGGCAGGTCTGTTTCCAGGAGGATTTTCCGGATTGTCACTTTTACTGCAGCAGATCGGGTTAGATTTTATCCATGTCAGTATACCGTTTTCGGTGTTTAACATCGGACTGAATCTGGTTCCTACTTACATTGCATATAAATTTATCGGGAAAAAATTTACTCTGTATTCTATTATTGTTATTGTACTGACGAGTATTTTTACAGATATGCTTCCGGCGTATGTGTTTACAAAGGATGTGCTGCTGATCAGTGTGTTTGGTGGACTGATCAATGGATTTGCCATCAGTCTGTGTTTAAATGTCGGCACCACCACGGGTGGCACCGACTTTATCAGCATCTTTTTATCACAGCAGAAGGGCATTGATGCATGGAATTATATTCTGGCAGGAAATGTGCTCATGCTTGTAGTTGCAGGTGCTTTGTTCGGCTGGTCGATTGCGTTGTACTCGATTATTTACCAGTTCTGCAGCACGCAGATCATTCAGGCATTGTACAAGCGTTACCAGAAGGAAACGATGTTTATTATTTCTGATAAATCCAATGAAATCTATCGTGCCATCCGGGAACGGACCAACCATGATGCAACGTTATTCCAGGGAATCGGGTGTTATGAGGAAAAGCAAAAGACCCTGATTTATTCCGTCATTAATTCCGAGGCAAAAAGGGAGCTGCTTCCGCTTATCCGTCAGATTGATCCCCATGCTTTTATCAATGTTGTGCGGACAGAAGAACTTGCGGGGCGTTTTCATGATATTCCGCATGATTAAAAGCTTTATGCAGATTCAATCTCATAAGTAAAGCCGGCATCCTCGATGGTTTTGATGGTATCCTGGATGCCCTGTCCACCGGCGGTCAGATAACCGGAGGCGAAGATGGAATCGACGACACTTAAAAGCTTTTTTTCTTCTCCTTTGAAATATACCTCACGGCCGGCGGCACAGCGGATATCTGACTGTGGAACCATCAGTCTTGCAAGGCAGAGGACTTTCATGCAGTATTCTGTGGTCAGACCGGAAATATCTTTATCGCCTAACGGAGTTCCCTTGATCGGAAGCAGAAAATTGATCGGCAGTGCTTCCGGCTGGATCTCACGCAGTTCCATCAGCATATCTACCACATCTTCTTTGCTCTCGCCCATACCGATGATTCCGCCACTGCAGATTTCAAATCCAATCTTCTGCAGCATATGAATATTTTCAACACGCTGGTCAAAGGTGTGGGTGGAGCAGATATGGCTGTAATAGGCGCGGCTGCTGTTTAAGTTGTGGTTGATACGGTCAAGACCGGCATCGTAGAGCATGCGTGCCTGTTTTTCCGTTAAAAATCCAATGGAACAGCACAGATGTGTGCCGGTTTTCTTCATGGCACGGATGCGTTCGGCAAGTTCTTCAATTTCCTCATCTGTAAATTTCATTCCGCTTAAGCCGATACAGTGGCGGCTTAAATGGTGTTCATTGACAAAATCGTTATCCTTGTACAGTTTCTCATCGGAAACCCATTTGTATTTTTCAATATCTGCGGTGGAACGGCAGGATTGTGCACAGTATGCGCAGTCCTGGGAACAGTTGCCGCTGCGGGCATTGGTCAGAATATGGATGCTGACGTGATTTCCTTTATATTTTCTCCGGAGTTTTTCAGCACGGGCGATCAGATCATCCAGCTGATCGTCCGGAGTGTTTAAAATAGAAAGAGCCTCCTCGCGGGAGAGAACCGGATCGTTTTCTTTTGTTGTATGCATTTGCTAAATACCTTCCTTGTGTGTAATTATTAACAATATGCATTCACTTTAGCATGGAAAAAATGAAATGTCAACGATGATGAGCGAACAGGTTGACAATAAAGAGTAAAAAACCCGGAGAATGAAAAAATTCTCCGGATTTGAAGTATTATAATAAAATTTTTGATTTATGCTTTAGTAAGCGGGACCCGTTTATAATAAGAAGAACCCCTGCGGCGATTCCTGTGGCAAGTACACAGATTCCGATCACGAGGCTTGATACGGCTGATGATCCCATTGCTTTATATATTTTCTCGTTCATAAAAACAAACCTCCTTAAATTGACGAAGTTTAATATCTTAATTCATTCTTATTTTAACACAACATCCGTTGACATTGCAACGTGGATTTGCTACAGTTGACAGTGTATAAATTAAATTAGAAAAATAACACGAAAATATATAGTAACTGAGAAAAATCAGGAGGCATAGAGATGGCAAAAATTATATTAACCGGAGATCGCCCGACAGGAAGACTGCATGTGGGACACTATGTAGGATCTCTGCGAAGAAGAGTGGAATTACAGAATTCGGGAGAGTTTGATAAGATTTTTATTATGATTGCGGATGCACAGGCGCTGACCGACAATTTTGATAATCCGGAGAAGGTGCGTCAGAATATCATAGAGGTGGCACTGGATTATTTATCTGCAGGGCTGGATCCAGCGAAATCCACATTGTTTGTCCAGTCACAGATTTCCGAATTGACAGAGCTTACGTTTTTCTATGCCAATCTGGTAACTGTTTCCAGGCTGCAGCGGAATCCGACTGTTAAGTCAGAAATTAAAATGCGCAATTTTGAGACCAGTATTCCGGTCGGATTTTTTACATATCCGATCAGTCAGGCAGCAGATATTACTGCTTTTAAGGCAACGGTTGTACCAGCGGGAGAAGATCAGCTTCCAATGATTGAGCAGACAAGGGAGATTGTCCGTAAATTCAATTCCATTTATGATGAGGTGCTGGTGGAGCCGGATGTGCTGCTTCCGGAGAATGAGGCATGTATGCGTCTGCCGGGAATTGATGGAAAACAGAAGATGAGCAAATCCCTGGGGAACTGTATTTATCTTTCAGATACGGAAAGTGATGTCAAAAAAAAGATTATGAGTATGTACACGGATCCGACACATATTCAGATATCTGATCCGGGACATCTGGAAGGAAACTGTGTATTTACCTATCTGGATGCTTTCAGCAAACCGGAACATTTTGAAGAATATCTTCCGGAATATCATAATCTGGATGAATTAAAGGAACACTATACCAGAGGCGGTCTTGGAGATGTAAAAATCAAAAAATTCCTGAACAACGTCATTCAGGAAGAGCTGGCTCCGATTCGTGCGCGAAGGGCAGAATTTGAGAAAGACATTCCGGCAGTATATGAAATTCTGAAAAAAGGAAGTGATGCAGCGCGTGAAGTTGCAGCACAGACACTTTCTGAAGTAAAACAGGCGATGAAAATCAATTATTTTGATGATGAAGAACTGATTCGTGTACAGAGTGAGAAATATCAGGGTGTATAAAAAGAAAGGATCGGAAAATATGATGATGAAAAAGACAGGACTGCTGGCAGTACTGACAGCAGGAGTACTTTTACTTGCAGGATGCGGTGGGGAAGCAAAGACAATTGATGTGCAGGCTCTCGCAAAATCGCTTGCAACAGAGATTAAATACGACGATACATTAAAGGAACTGACAGCGGATGAAATTTCAATGCTTGTAGATTTACCGGAAGATGTTGATTCTGTTATGTATGCCGGAAGCGGTTCTACGGCAGAAGAGGTAGGTGTTTTTACCGCAAAAGATTCAAATCAGGCAAAAGAAACCATGGAAGATGTCCAGAAATATCTTGATGATCAGGCGGATTCTTTCCAGGATTATGTGCCGGAAGAGACAAAACGGATTGGAAATGCGGTGCTGGAGCAGAAAAATCAGTATGTGGTTCTGTGTGTCCGGGGATTCGGACCAGGCAAAAGAAATTATAGAAAAGGCGTTTAAATAAAATGGTTTTTAGTAGTTTTGTATTTTTACTTGCATTTTTACCGATCGTATTATTGCTGTACTATCTCTGCCCGGCAAGGCTTAGAAACCTTGTTTTATTGGTTTTCAGTCTGGTCTTTTATGCGTGGGGAGAGCCGGTCTATGTATTAATCATGCTGTTTTCGATTGTATTTGATTATGCGAATGGGCGGTTGATCGAGCACTTTAAAAACAAAAACTGTCCGGGGAAAGCAAAAGCCGCACTGATCGTTGATCTGTGCGGAAACCTTGCCATCCTCGGGTTTTTTAAGTACACGGATTTTGTTATCGGGAGTATCAATTCCATTACAGGGGCAGGGTTGTCGCTGCTGCATATAGCACTTCCGATTGGAATTTCTTTTTATACCTTTCAGACAATGTCTTATACGATTGATGTTTATCGCGGGGAGGTTGCAGCACAGAAAAACATCCTTACATTTGCGACCTATGTAACCCTGTTTCCGCAGCTGATCGCAGGACCGATTGTGCAGTATAAAACGGTGGAAAAAGGACTCATGCACAGAAAAGTCACGCTGGAAGATTTTTCCGAAGGAGCATTTCGTTTTTCCGTGGGTCTGGCAAAGAAAGTGCTTCTGGCAAATCAGATCGGAAGTCTGTGGGATTCCATTTCACAGTTGAATCACATGTCGGTGGCTACGGCATGGCTTGGTGCAATTGCATACAGTTTTCAGATTTATTTTGATTTTTCGGGATATTCGGATATGGCGATCGGACTGGGTAGAATGTTTGGATTCTATTTCCTGGAAAACTTCAATTTCCCGTATATGTCAAAGACAATTACGGAATTCTGGAGACGATGGCATATTTCCCTGAGTTCCTGGTTCCGCGAGTATGTATACATTCCGCTTGGAGGAAACCGTAAGGGCCTGGTACGGCAGCTGTTTAATATTATGGTTGTATGGATGCTGACCGGTCTGTGGCACGGGGCAAACTGGAACTTTGTACTCTGGGGTGTGTATTATGGTGTGCTTCTCATGATTGAAAAGTTGTTCCTGCTTAAATGGCTGGATAAACTTCCAAATTGGATCGGGCATATTTACAGCATGTTTCTCGTGGTTATTGGATGGACAATTTTTGCACAGACGGATATTCACCAGCTGGGAGAATATTTAAAGACAATGTTTGGAATCGGACATGTGGCAGTTGCGGATTCCGATTTCTTATATTTCCTTGGAAGTAATGCGGTACTTCTGGTGGCATTGATCGCGGCATCTATTGATTACCGTGTCTGGATGCGCAGATTAAAGCAGGGAAAGGATGCTACCATTTACGATGCGATTGCAACGTCGAAGGGATGGACTATAGCAAAGCCGGTTCTTATGGTTGTGTTTTTGCTGGTGTCCTTTGCATTTCTGGTAGGAGACAGTTACAATCCGTTTTTATATTTCCGTTTTTAGGAGGCATAGATCATTGAAAAAAATCAGAGTGACAATGATCGTCATTTTTGTTGCGTTTCTTGCGCTGGTATCCGGTGGAAGCCTGCTGATGAAAGATCGTGAGTTCTCACCAAATGAAAACAGATATCTGGCAGAACCGCCCAGACTGACGGTTGACAATATATTGAGTGGAAAATTTCAGGATGGTCTTGAAAATTATCTCAGGGATCAGATCTGTTTCCGTGATGGATGGATCACGGTAAAAACCGGAATCCAGAAAGCCTGCAAAGACACGGATATCGGAGGGGCTTATGTGGGAAAAGACGGCTATGATTTTGAAAAAATCACACCGGAAGATGTGGATGAAAAACAGATTGCCCGCAATGTAAAAGCGGTGCAGGATTTTTTTGCAAAAGTTTCTGAAAATGTAGAAAAGGAGCGGTTATCTTTTCTGCTTGTTCCGTCATCCGGGCTGGTAATGGAGGATAAACTTCCGGCACATGCACGGCTGTTTGATCAGGCAAAGTATATTGACCAGATTGAAAAACAGATGACGGACTGTCGTGTGACAGATGTGAGGAAAGACCTTCTTTCGCATAAGGATGATTATATTTATTACAAAACGGATCATCACTGGACGAGTGAGGGCGCTTACCTTGCTTATGAATCATGGTGCGACAGTACCGGGATGGAGAGCACGCCGCTGGCTGATCTGAAAAAACAGGTTGCAACCAAAAAATTCCGTGGAAGCCTGTATTCCAAAATACTGGATGCGGATTCGGCATATGACAGTATCTGGACGTATGGAGATACGAAGCAGAAGACATACGGAAGTGACTGCAGTCTGACAATTGACGAAAAGAAACAGACAGACAGCTGTTACGATACAGCGCAGCTGAGTCAAAAGGATAAATATAAATACTTTTTTGGAGATAATTACGGAACGGTACAGATTGTATCAGACCATGCCAGACATCAGGATCGCAATCTGCTCGTCATCAAGGATTCGTTTGCAAACACCTTTGTGCCGTTTGCAACAGAAAACTATGGACAGATTACCATGATTGACTTACGGTATTATAATGGAAATGTAGAGGAATATATGAAAGAACATCAGATTACAGATGTACTCGTTCTCTATAATATTACAAATTTTATTTCAGACCGGAATCTGTATAAACTGGTCGGAAGAATTTAAAATGGAAAAGAGGTAAGATAAATGGTTTATAAGAGAGTAAGTAAAATAATCTTTGCTGCCATACTTGCCGTAACGGTGTTTTCAGGTTGCGGGAACAGGCAGGAAGAGAAAATAGATAAGACAGAAACAGAGACCACAACACAGAAAAGTACACAGGATTCCACACAGGATGTCACGCAGGAAGTGGAAGAGGAAACAAAATATCCGTCCATCACTTCGGATGGAAAAATAAAAGATTACAAAAGCGTTGTGACAGTGGATGATACAGCATATGAGTTATACACCTATCTGGACAAAACAGCAGACAATTATGCAAAGAGTGTAAATAAGGTAGCAGATACCCTGGCTGGGAAATCGGATGTGTATGATCTTGTCATTCCACTCAGTTCAGGAATTACATTTCCGGATAATCTGAAGGATGAAATCACATCTTCCGACCAGCATGATGCCATGCAGAAGATTCAGGCAAAAATGGACAAACATGTAAAAAACGTGGATGTATATGACGTGCTTATGCAGCATCGGACGGAGTATGAATATTTTCGGACGGATCATCATTGGACGACACTTGGTGCTTATTACGCATATACGGAATTCTGTAAAGCAAAAGGGATTACGCCGGAATCGCTGGATGCATATAGTAAAAAACAGGATTTTGACGGATTTCTGGGATCTTTTTATAATGATACTTCGGATGCAAAGCTGAAGGCGAATCCGGATACTGTGACAGCATATTACCCAAATGCTGAGAGCATATGCCATGTGACGGCATCGGATGGCAAAAAATATGACTGGCCGGTAATTTATGATGTTTCGAATTACAATGCGGGACTGAAATACAGTACGTTTATTGCAAGTGATAATCCATACACGGAAATTGAGAACAAGGATCTGTCGGATGGAAGTTCCTGCATTGTTGTAAAAGAATCGTTCGGAAATGCATTTATTCCATTTCTGGTTGATCATTATCAGACGGTGTATGTCGTGGATTACCGTTATTGGACAGGAAGTATCAGTAAACTTGCACAGGACAAGAACGTGAATGATGTGCTGTTTTTGAATAATCTTTCCATGATTCGCAATAAAAGTCTGGTAGGAAAGTTATACAGAGTGCTATAATACATTACAGTAAATAATTCCGTACAGACGATACGAAAGGAGGGGAATCCGGTGGTTAAATATTACAGAACAGATGACCGAAAGATTCATGAAGAACCGACAATTCAGGATGGCGTATGGGTGCAGATGGTAAACCCCAGTGTCGCGGAGGGACAGATGGTCGCGGATGCTCTGGATATGGATGTTGAAGATGTGCTGGCCGCACTCGATGAAGAGGAGAGTTCCCGTATCGAACTACAGGATGGTTATACTCTCATTCTGGTCGATATCCCGTCGATCGAGATCCGTCATGAAAAAGAATCGTATACGACCATACCGCTTGGTATTCTGATTACATCGGGTGAGATCGTTACAGTCTGTACGGAGGATACACCGGTTCTTCAGGCGTTTTTGAATAACCGTGTCCGGGAATTCAGCACGAAAAAAAAGCTTCGTTTTGTCTATCAGATCCTGTACCGGATTGCAGTGCTTTATCAGAGTGATCTTCGTATCATCGACAAGATGCGTACGGAGATCGAGGAACGTGTCGGGGATGATACGGAGGAAGTGGATCTGATTGCGCTGCATGAACTGGAATCGACACTGGTCTACTTTGCGACATCCCTTCGTGCCAACGGAGTAGTGCTTGACCGCCTGACAAGATACAAGCGGCTGGAGCAGTATCCGGAGGATAAGGAGCTGCTCGGGGATGTAATCGTAGAGAACCAGCAGGCAATTGAGATGACAAGTATTTACCGTGACATCATAAACGGTACCAGAGAATTGTTGTCATCGGTCATCGACAACCGGATGAATTCCATCATGAAATCGCTGACAGTCATCACGCTGGTTATGGCGATTCCTACGGTTATTTCCGGAATTTACGGTATGAATGTCAACGAGCACTGGGTTCCGTTTGCCAATACTGCGCACGGATTTGCTATTATCATCGGAATTATGGTGATCATTTGTGTGATTATCCTGCTTCTTCTGCGAAAGAAGCGTATCCTCTAGCGGATTGAATTGCGGTATTGCAGAGGCGGGACATGAAAGGTGTTCTTAAATGTCCGGATAAAATAGCTTACATTTGGAAAGCCGCTCTGCAGTGCTGTCTCTGTGATGGAGAGACTTGTGGTTTCCAGCAGATGCTTTGCGTGGGATAACCGCAGGTACGTGATATACTGCGAGAGCGTAAGCTGGAAATGTTCCCGGAAATACCGGGAGATATATTTTTCGGACATATGGAAATGTCCGGCGAGATCGTGCAGGGAAATACGAAAACAGTAATTTTGCTGAATATAAGATAACAACTCTTTCTGGAGACTGCTGGTGCTTTTGGTATGGCTGGGATAAAACAGATCCTGTTCTGCCATAAGAAGCACAAGTTTCAGGAGAAGAATGCGGGTGCCAAGCTGGTTTTGGTATCCGTTTTTTTGGTTCGCAGCAATACGGTCAGAGTTGGCGTTGATGATCTGATCAAGCAGAACGGATGCCTTTGCTGCTGTGTCGTGATCCTCTGGAAGTTTACAGGGAAAGGAGAGGGTGTGGTTCCGCAGGGGAAAGAAAAGTTCCCGTTCCAAAGAATCATCCGACTGAAACGAAATAAATTCGAGAGGAAACAGGAGGGTGTAGTAGTCGACATCCCCGGCTGCCGATCCCATCAGATGAAGCTGCCCCGGAGCAACAAAATAGACCGAACCGTCTCCAGCAGTATATTCTTTCCCGTCAATCAGGAGGTTTAAAGGTCCTTTTTTCGTGTAAATAACTTCAAGCTCATCGTGCCAGTGTACGGGAATCTGAAAAGCATGGAAGATATTGTGCATGTGATATTGTGTATAGGGGTAATTGTCTGTGCCGTGCGGACGGTTTTCCTTGAGTTCCGGATACATGAAGATCGGAAGAGCACACGTCTGAACTCCAGT
>OOBZ01001689.1_pt1 | contig 14307 bp, 15 predicted proteins | sample 1671601 | NCBI WGS metagenome assembly OOBZ01 (sample SAMN06348173, study PRJEB24527) | human gut metagenome | biome: human gut; feature: ankylosing spondylitis patient; material: feces | host: Homo sapiens | place: China | collected 2015-10
CTAATCTTTACGCAGTATCAAACCGAAAATACCTTGGCAGTTTGAAATGCTCGATAAACGCATGGTGCTGCTCATGGTAATGCCGTAGATCATAACCCAAATGATGCAGTTCCAGCAACTTCACCAGCACCAGATTAAGGTGAATCCGCTTGGCTACGGAAATTTGCGCCGCGTCCAACCCGCGCTTCGTCATTTGATAGACTTCATCACTGTCCAGCATCAGGTGGGATGTGAAAGCGTTATGCTCGTAAAGAAGGATGTGCTTGTCCTTAATGGTCAGAAACTTGTCCAGGGTATGCAAGTCCATAAGCAGCTGATGCTCCAGATAATGTCCGAGTGCATAGCCGCACACCATCTGCTTTGTCTGTTTGTCCAGCTGGCGATTGATAAGAATCAAAGGCTTATCAAAATTGATGCTGATGGCAATGTTTGAGCAGCCGACACTCAAAGATACGATTCAGGTGTTGACGGAGGTTCAGCCGCTTGTGGCAGAGGATGCAGAGATGTCTGCGCTTGTCCAGCAGACCATCCCGAAGATGCAGCGGTTGACTGAGCCACAGTTCAAGGGGCTGGAGCTGGAATGGTATAAGCCGGAAGAACCAAACAAGAAAACAGGGGTGGCAGAAAAATAATGACAACAGATATGTTTGTGATTTACCAGATCAATGATGCTGAGAAAAATCGGGAATACCGTTGCCGCAGTTATGCGTATCAGATTGAACACGGCTTTATGATAACTGCGGACAATTATGAAATCAGCTATTGCGGTAAAGCATCGCAAGGGCTGGTTCCAGCGAAAATTCGTAAAAATATGGAAAGCCTGAATCCCGACAAATTCAAAATCAGAAAATTTGGTGTCAGTGACGTTATTGCAATCACAACGGCAGGAAAGACCGCATTTTACTATGTGGACAAAGAATCACTGGTAAAGTTCAATGGCTTTCTGGCACCAAAAGCTGAGGGCAGCTGCCTGATTTTGAATGAGGGTGGCTATCAGATAGAAGGACAAACAGATACATGGAAAGTCATTGACGAAAAGAATGTGCAGGAGCAAAGATTTGTGCAGCTTGTCTGTGAACAGACAAAAAAGCAAAAACCGGACATTGTTCTCCACGACAGCGGAGTTTTGGTGGCGCAGACGATTTACGGATTTGACAGTTCGGTTATGAAGAAAATCGAAATGTTTCTTCGAGAACAAAAGCCAGAACTGCTGCATCATCAGAAGTTTTTGGAGAATGGCACCGCAGAACGTGCCAAAGAATCCGGCACAGAGCAGAATTACAACATGATTGATGGCTGTGTCAACAATAATCCGAAGAAACCGCGTATCATCGGAAATCGGATTTCAGTCCTTGACCGCCTGCACATCAAACTGGAAGAGCGAAAACAGAAAAGTCAGCCCCAACAGCAACAGCAACAGGAGAGAAGCCGGAAGAATTAAAAATCCGATACAGTGCAGAGTGGTGGTTTCCTAAAAGGAGCCGCCACTCTTATTTTGTAGCTGAAATGGAAACAAAATATTACGAAGGTTAAAAATAGTTTCCGAATGATTGATATTCTTGGTGAGAGAGCGTATAATATAAGTACAAGAATAGGAGGCGATTATATGCTGGATGTAAATATGATAATTGCAAACAACATTCAGGCTGAACTGAAAAAAGAAAACAAGAAGCAAGTTGATCTGGCAGAAGGAATTGGAGTCTCCAAGCAGACAATGAGCAAAATCATGAATGGTGCAAGAGCAATCAACGCGATTGAACTTCATAAGATTTCTGAATACCTTCATGTGTCGATGGATTCTCTGATGAAGATGCCGGAAAAGCCGATGGACACGAATGTGATCCATGCGTTTATGGGGCGTGTTAAAACTGAGGAAGCAAGAAAGGGAATCCAGCTTGCGGATGAACTGTCCGATATGATTCTGTTCCATACTAGGGTGTGCGAGAATGGAAAAAAGATGGAGCAGCCCTGGGAGGATAAGTGATGAACAATGTTCTGGAAGATAGCCTCTTTGTAAGCCAAAACAAGAAATTTGATGAAATCCAATCCATCGTCAGGCAGTTTTCAGCAGAGTATGTCGGCAATTCTATTATCAAGGACAATATCTTTGCTGTCATACAGAACTATGCCAGAAAGAAGGAAATCGCGCTGGAAATGCTTCGTTACCCGATCCATGATGATGAATTATGGGCATTGACCTTTTTGAAGCAGGATACGATTTTTGTGTGTGTAAATACAGCACTTCCGCTTTGTAAGCAGTTTTTTGCTGCGGCGCATGAGCTGTATCATATCTACTGCTATGTGGAAAATGCAGACCAGAGCTATATAAAAAATGGTTCTATGCTGGATTCGGCAACAGGTGATGAAACAGGAAGAACGCAGGAGGATTTGGAAGCAAATGCCTTTGCAGGGCTGCTTCTGATGCCGGATCAACTGCTCCATGAGCAGATTCTACTGTATGGACTTGATAAAGATTTGGTTACGGTAGATTCTGTCCTGATGCTTATGGATATGTTTGCTATGCCCTATAAGGCAGTTGTACTGCGTTTGTTTGAAAGCGGGAACATATCTCATCAGCAGGCTGAAAAGCTGCTGGAGGTAGGCTCTGCGGATGTAATGGAAAGAGTATCGCTGACAGGTAAAGCAAAACGCTGGCAGCTTGATGGAAAAGGTACAGAATCTTTTGGCACACTCCTTGAGAAGGTTGAGTACAACAGACAGCATGAGTATCTGACGGAATCCAGAGAAAATGAAGATGTGGCCTATCTTGCTCAACTGAAAAAAGAGTATGGTTTGGATTGAGGGGGTGTCAGATCGAAGTGAAAAGATACGCACTGCTGGATACTGACTTCATTTCCAAAACGCACTCTGTTCAAGATGATGGCGGCAATCATTTGATTGATCGGGTCATGGAATTGCCGGAGTATGAGTTCTTTTGTCATGCGCAAATCGTAACGGAACTTAATCGGTATAATGCTGATGCACCAATCTGGTTGAGAGAGAAGATTGGAGCGCAAAAGATAAAAAGCTACACAGATCAGGAAATCCTTGAAAGACTGTCGCTTGTTCGAGGGCCGCTGGCGTGTGCGACTTATACGCAGATGTTAAAATTGGCCTGCGATGCCTTTTCTAAGGATTACTTTTCGGAACACTATCGGGCATTAGAGGACGCTGATTACGCGGCAATATCGAGAGAGGACTATTTGAAAGAGCTTGAACAACTCGATATAGAAGTTGGTAAGAAAAATAATCTAGGAGAAATCAAGTCGTTTGTGCTATTACAGGTTTTGTCGGTGATGCTTGGCGAGCAGATCTATGTGTTCTGCTCCGATGACAAAAATGCTCGGAATGGAGCTACAAATTTTGAAGATGTTCGGTGTGTCAGCTTGGTATCGCTATTCTCCCGTTTGAAAGAAGAATCAAATTGGACGATTGCCGATGCTGAGCCGTACATTGAATCACTCGTTGCTTTTTATCAGGAACATCACCAAACCACTTTCCGCGTAATGGAAGCGTCTGAGGTCAGAAGATTACAACGGATACCATGCAGGCAGGTGTTGCAGGAAATCTTTGATGGAAAATTTATTGAACTGAAAAATGGGATGCTGCGGTACAAGCAGTAAGTGAAACGAATAGCCAGCGTATTGTGTGGAATGTAACACATGATACGCTGGCTATTTTTGTTTTTAGGCGAATTTGAAAACTTGTTAGAGAGATGGTTCGTATTTCCGCGTGTGCTGCTGTTCGTGCTGCTGCACTTCTTGTTCTGTGCCGAGGATGCTGTCTACATTGGCACACACGGTCTGGAGTTCTTTGTGATAATCCTTGAAATAATGGTAAGTATCGTATTGGGCGTCCTTCTGAATCGTAAGCTGCTCTTTTTCTGCTCGAAGGTCTTTCATGGTAGGAAACTTCCCATCAGGCGAGTGCTGCTTCAGAATTTGAAGAGCTTCCTCATATTGGGCAAGTTCGTCCGAGTGAGCTTGACGGAAAATCTTCTTATTCGGGGCTTTTAGAAATTCTCCGTAAATGGATTTTGTGGAGAGATACTGACCAAGGTAACGAATCTGCTCGTTTGTTTTTCGCAGTTTGCTTTCAGTGAGTTTTGCATCGCCGCGCGCCTTTGCCATTTTGGTATAGATGGCATCCGCAGTTTCGGAAAGATTCTCACGAGAATCATATCCATGCTCTTGCACATAGGCAACGGTCCGGGCCATCTGCTACAGATTGGAAATTTTTACTTTCTGCGCATAAGCGCGGCTCTGTTGGGCTTTTACACAGGTCTGTAAGTCAACCACAAGGCGCAAATCGGACTTGATGAACAGGATGGCCAGAGGATCATCTGCTGCCCAATGAGGATTGTTCCGTTCTTTGCTCCGCGCATTTTCCGCAAAAATGTGTAGCAGCCTATCACGGTCATAATTGGAACCCAGCGCACGGGCAGAGATATACTTCTGTCGGTCAGCAGGCAGATAGCTGAATCGTCCTCGATGGCCTTTTACGGAAATTCCGTATTCCGCTTTCAGCAATCTCTGAAATTCTTCAAAAGATGTGGCACGTTCTGCAATGTCCGAAATGGCGTTGCGGATTTTTTCTTTGCCCGTTTCAAAAGTGGTGTGCATGGGAGTGATGCCCTCGATCATAAGCTCCATGTTGGTAATGTCCAGATTCTGCTGACCGCGCTGTTTGGCGTAATACTCCTGCGGTGAGATTCTGTCAGGGGCAGGGGAGAGCAGATCGACTTGATGCAGTCCCTCCCGCTGGCAAATGTTCATCAACGATTTCTGTAAGTGCTTCAAATAGTCTTTGGTAAGGTGGTGCTTGTAGCCAGCCTTACAGTCGATAGGCCGCTCTGTAAATGGCTGCGGGTCAACATCAGATTTGCGAAGGCTGTTGATTATGATGTGGGTGTGAATGTTGCCTGTGCCGTTTTTACCATCGGTGTGGGTACAGACCAAAGCCTGATGCCCCGGAAAATTGGCCTTTGCATATTCCATGCCGATGGCCTGCGCCCACTCACCAGTCAGGTTGTGGTCAGTGTTGTCTTTCGGATCGTGGCTGATGATGTAGTGGTGGCTTTTTATTTCATCGTAAGTGTTGTTCTTGTTATACTCCTGATTCAACAGTTCGCATTCAAGGTCGAATGTTTCAGGATCACAGTTCAACCCCTCAAGATAAAACTCATCCCGGAGCATCATATTCCCGTTTTCATCAAGGACAGGAACCAGATGAAATTCGTCATGCTGGTATTTCAGATAGTCGATGGCACTCCCATAATTGGCATTTTTACTTGCGATGTGTTTTAGAATTGCCACGATATGCACCTCCAAGCTGAACGATTTCCTGCCGCAGTTCACGGATTTCCGCAATACACTTTTTCAGTTCTTCCAACATTCCGCGCGATGCCAGACCGCCGCCGTGGAAATAGCGGGCAATCTGGTTAAGATTATTTCCGATACCAGCGGCCTGAGCAGTTAACTTCTGAATTTCACCAATATCGGCAACGATGTTGTAGTTGACAGTCACTTTTTCAGATAGAGCCTGCTTGCGCACAAAAGTGGAGATGGGATAACCGGAATCTTTTGCATATCCGGCCACCAGTTCATATTCAATGCTGCTGAAACGAACCATTACATTGCTTGTGCGTCTGATGCTTTCTGCCTTTTTTGGTCGTGCCATAGTGTGATCCTCCTGCGCTTTTATAGTTGCAAAGCAACTCCCGATAAGCCGTAGGCGTTCGGCTGCGAACACATTCATGTGGAGCCAGATAGCCAAAATCCAAGATTTTGTGCGTACCGTGGGAATGGGGAACGGAATCCCCATCAAGATTGCCGGGAACGAAAAATCACGAAAGTGAGTTTTGAGTTACTATAGGCGAATCTTGCGCTAAGAGAGAAAAGCCCCAGCGTTTTGCCGTTTTCCGCAGGCCCATCAAAAAGATGCTTCTATAAATATGAATCCAAAGCCCCGATGCAGGATACACTTTTCAAATTTTTCTGTGATTTTTTCAAACACTGTATCCCCCGATGCCTTTCTGAATTCATATTAGTAAAGGGGGATTGATTTCCATGAAGCAGAAAGAACGATTTGACGAAAAGCCCAAGCAGGAGCATACGGAGCCTAAGCATCACAGAAAAGCCGTAATCAAGGGCATTACCGTATATGAATCATTTCGGTCAGAAGGCAGCGAACTGTGGGATTGTCTGTTGCAGAGCATGGGAAAGCACTGAACAAGAACAATTTTTGGAATTCCGAAAAAATGTGCGCAGCAGCTTGATTTTTGTGCGGCAGCTTGGTAAAATACAGACGGGTTAAGTGAATAGTGCAATCAAAAGCCATTAACTTTCTGGATTTTACCATGCAATATGCGTGGAGACGGGAGGTTTAATGGCTTTGTTTTTTTATAAGGAAAAGAATAAAGACATACGGGCAGCGGCCTATCTGAGATTGTCCATCGAGGATGGCGACAAGGCTGAGAGCAACAGCATCGGCAATCAGAGAGAACTGATTCGAGATTTTGCCGCAGAACGGCCAGGACTGCATTTGGTCGAAGAGTACGCTGATGATGGCTACACAGGAACCAACTTTGAACGTCCGGGCTTTAAGCGGATGATGGAGGATATTAAATCTGGCAAAATCAACTGCATCATCGTCAAGGACTTATCCCGACTTGGCCGTAACTACATCGAGATGGGAAAGTATCTGGAACAGATTTTCCCGATGATGGGGATTCGCTTCATCGCTATCAATGACAACTATGACAATGCAAATTCCGAGAGCAGTGATTCGGACAGTATAGTAGTTCCGTTCAAGAATCTTCTGAACGATTCCTACTGCCGGGATATTTCCATCAAGGTGCGCAGCCAGTTGGACATGAAACGGCGCAAGGGAGAGTTCATCGGTGGCTATGCAATCTACGGCTACTGCAAAGATGAACGGAACAAAAACCGTCTGGTGGTAGACGAGTATGCAGCAGATATTGTCCGTTCTATCTACCGCAGAAAACTGGAAGGTATGAGCGCACAGGCGATTGCCGAACAGCTGAACAGCGAGAATGTGCTGGCCCCCAGCGAGTACAAACGGCTGTGCGGTTTGAATTACCATAGTGGGTTCAAAGCTGGCACTCATGCAAAGTGGCAGGCGATTCAGGTGCTTCGGATTCTGAAAAATGAAGTCTACACGGGGACGATGGTGCAGGGCCGACGGCAGAAAATCAATTACAAAATCAAGAAGATTCGGGATGTGGAAGAATCCGGCTGGATCAGAGTTCCCAATATGCACGAAGCAATCATTCCGCAAAAGCTGTTCGATACGGTGCAGGAAGTTTTGAAGCTGGACACCTGCGCATCGAAAGGCCAGCAGACTGTAAATCTATTTTCGGGCATCGTTCGCTGCAGCGGCTGTGGACAGAACATGGTGCGGCGTACCGTATCAAAAAACGGAAAGAAATATATTTATCTGCACTGCGTCACAAACCACAACGGTCTGGGCTGTTCCTCGCATCTTATCAGCGAAAGTAAGTTGGAAGAGGTGGTGCTGGCCGCATTGCAGGGAAAAATCCAGCAGATCAGTGGACTGGAACATCGACTGGATGAAATCAATGAGATCCCCAAGAATGAACGCAGACTGAAATCTGTGGAAGAGCATCTGAAAATGCTGGAGCAGGAAGAACAAAAATATCAGACCTTGCGCCGCCAGCTTTATGAGGATATGAGCAATGGCATCGTCAGCCAGGAGGAGTACAAAGAGTTCAGCCATTCCTTTAATGAAAAGGTTGAAACTATCCGTAAGGCCAAAGCAGAAATGAACCGCCAGAGGGATTGCCTGAACAATCTGGATGTGGAACATCTGCCATGGATCGAAGATTTCAAGTCCTACCAAAACCTGACAAGTCTGAACCGCCGCGTTCTGGTGGAACTGGTAGAGAGCATCACCGTCTATGATAAGGAACACATTCATATTCAGTATCGGTTCGATCAGGAAATTCGCAATGTGCTGGAATATTGCAGTAGTGTTCCGGCAGCAGAAACGGAGGAAAGTGCAGTATGAAGTGTGTAAGCTATACCCGGACACTTCCTTGGAAGAACCATCAAGGTGAACTGGCGATTGCCGAGCAGAATCAGCGTATTGCGGCATATCTGGCGGAACATAAAGAACTAGATTTGCTGAAAAAGTATTCTGACCGCAAGAACGATGAAAAGGCGCGTACCGCGTTTGACCAAATGACCGATGATGGCGTAGAGCGAAAATTTGATTGCATTATTGTGGCATCCATGTACTACTGCGGGCCGGATTTCCCGGCGGCACGACAGGCAATCAAGGAAACGCTCTATGCGACGGGCATCGACCTGATCGTGCTGGATGAGGGCTTGGACACCAGAACAGCCAGCCGAAAAGAAGTCGAGGACTATTTTGAAGCAAAACGCTGTGAGATGCACGCAGAAATCATGTTTGCGTGGAGAAGGAAACAAGGCGCAGGATTCCGGTTGACAAGTTCTGTTCCATTTGGCTATATCCGCAGGAATGGCGAAAGCAACATGATAAAGGATGAAGAAGTTGCTCCTTATTTAAGCGAGGCTTTTTCCAGATATGCGTCCGGCCAGAAAATGCGTAACATTGCAAAGTGGTTGAACGAGCAAGGCGTGGAACCCCCCATGAAGCACAAAAAGAGAATTTTGGGAAAGCCTTATGATGCAGAACCCGACCAGTGGACAACGGATATGCTTCGTTGCTTGTTCCGAAATCCGACTTATACAGGTGCGACGGCAAATGGAAGCCGCCAGATCATTGCAGAAAACTGCCACGAACCATACATAACCAAAGAACAGTTCTATGCTTTCCCTTGCAATATGAGGGAGGGGGAGAACAAAATCTCCATTCGGAAAAGCTACAAAAAACCGAACCCGCTGGCTAAACACATTGTCTGCACTTGCGGCCACGCACTCTGCTGGCACAAGGATAAGAGAACAGGGGAAGAACTTTTCTATTGCCGTTACTGCCGTGCACACAAGGAAAACGGAAAGAATCTGAAAGTCCCGGCAGCTACTATTTATAAAAAGGTGATGGATGCTCTGGAACTGGAACATCTGGAAGAAGAAAAGCTGGCTGCAGCGATTCAGCAGGGAGCAGGCAGAAAAGCGATTGAGGTCGTCCGGGCTGAAAGGTCGGTGCAGATGAAGTCTGTTCTGGCTGAACTGAATATGGAACAGTTTCGCCGTGTACCGCTGTATGAAAGTTACATGGCCAATGAAATCACCGAAGAACAGTACCATGCGGAACTGATGGACTATGAAGAAGCGCATCGGAAACTGAATGAGCGGCTTACGGCAATTATGGAAGATACGCTGGTATGGGAACGGGCGTTGAGCCTGCGCAATCCGTGGATTCAGCAGATGGCACAGTATAAGACCCCGGAAGAGCTTGACTGCAATTTTGTCAAAAAGTACATCGAGCAGGTCACAGTCACATTATTGGGCGATGGACAGGCAAAAATCAGCTTGACCATGAAAACGGATGAATGGAAAAAGATGCTTGGCCGGATAGAGATGGGGGACACAGACGATGGCAAGAAAGAGTAGAAAGAATCTTCCGCAGCCGGAACAGGCGGCAGTTTCTGTGCTGCTCCCGGAACTGGAAGAAGCGAAGATGCCGGCAGCAATCTATGGGCGGCTTTCTGTTGAGGATGAAGAAAAAGAAGAAAGTATGGAAACGCAGATCGCGCTGGTGCAGGACTATATCAACCGCAGCAGGGAACTGAGTTATGTGGACACCTACTTCGACAATGGATTTACGGGAACAAATTTTAAGCGGCCTGCATTTACCCGCCTGATGAACGATGTGCGGCAGAAGAAAATCAAGTGCATTGTGGTGAAAGACCTTTCACGCTTTGGTCGTAACTATTTGGAAGCGGGGTATTATATCGAAACAGTGTTCCCGTTTCTGGGGGTCCGGCTGATTGCGGTTACCGACAACTTTGACAGTAACCGCAAAGAGGATATGGAAAGTCTGGCTCTCCCGATTCGGAATATGGTCAACGCAATGTACGCGAAAGACATATCCAAAAAGATATGGACTTCTTTGCAGCGTAAGAAAGAAGCAGGCTATGCAGTCGGAAACGATGCTCCGTATGGCTATATTCGGAACCCCATGACAAAGCGTAATGAAATTGACCCGGAAGCTGCATTTTATGTGCAGTTGATTTTCCAGTGGGAACTGATGGGCGTTCCAATTTTTGAAATCGCTCGACGAATGACATTGCTGCAGGTTCCGACTCCACGGGAGTGGCATAGAAAAATGGTTGAGGGGAAAGAAGTGCTTACCTGTAAAAAGTGGGGCGTAACCACAATCCGGCACATCTTGGAAAATCAAACCTATGTGGGCGATACTATTAACAATAAAAGTACACAGAAGTTATTCGCAGGACAGGACAAGCATGACCTTCCCAAAGAACAGTGGTATGTGGCAAAGGACACACATCCGGCCATTATTGCAAGGGATGATTTTGAAAAGGTGCAAAAAATCTTGAACAAGAATCGAAAGGTATTCAATACCGTAAGAGCAAAGTCGGAGCAGATTCGCAGTGAGTACCAGAACGACCTTGCCGGAATGGTGTTCTGCGCAGATTGCGGCAGGCCAATGGAGTTTGAGCGACTGCCGCATGGAGCAGAAGAAAGTAAAAAGGTCTGCTACTACATTTGCAAAGCGAGGCAGGCTGACGATAAGTGCATCGGCCACCAGATTCCAGAAAAACTGCTGAAAGCCCTGATAATGGATCAGCTGCATTTGTTCATTGTCCAGCTGTGCGATAAACGGAAGGTGCTGGAAGAATTGCAGAAAATCGAGGATGTGCAGAATCCCGTCTACCGGGCGAAGGGTGAAATTATGAGCCTGACCGATAAAGTCAGCCAGATGGCCAAGAAGCGGGAACAGCTTTATGCGGACTATGTGGCTGGTGTGGTGGATTCCGAAGATTACCAAATGATTCGGGAGGATTATTCCAGACAATACGATAGCCTGCGAGCTGCGCTGCAGGAAGCAGAGAACAAAAAAGTGCAGGTAGAACAGCAAATCGAAGAATATCTGAATATGGCTTCTCATTTGGAAGAACATCTGGACAACTTTGAATTTGATATTCAGTTGGTAAAATCTCTTGTGCAGAGAATCGAAGTGAGCGCGGACAAGCGGATTCGGATCATTTTCGGATTTCGGGATGTGTTTGCAGAGGTAGAAAAGGAGAGTGAAGAAAATGATTGCAGCGTATCAGCGCATTTCAAGGGCTGATGGCGACTTGGGAAAAGATGGCAAAGATAAGAGCAACAGCATTGAAAACCAGAAAGAACTGATCCAGCGGTATATTGCCTGCAAAGAAAGTTTGCAAAATGTACCTGTGATGGATTTTGTAGATGATGGCTACACAGGCAGCAATTTTGACAGACCGGGATTCCAGCAGATGATGGATGGTGTTCGCGATGGCAAGATTGATACCATCATTGTAAAAGACCTCTCTCGCTTTGGTCGTGATTATATCGGCGTGGGTGAGTACATGGAGCAGATTTTTCCTTTGCTGGGGGTAAGGCTCATTGCCATCAATGACAACTATGATAGCAATAATTATAAAGGTATAACGCTGGGCATGGATGTGGTGGTCAGCAATCTGGTGAACACGATGTACTGCCGGGACGCAGGGAAGAAGCTGCGGACTGCCAATCAGGTCAAGTGGCGTAAAGGCATCACAACGGCATCTGCTGCACCGTTCGGCTATCAGTTCGACCCGGACAAAAAAGGCGCATTTATCATCGACCCACCAGCAGCAAAAATCGTGCGGCGTATTTTCGACCTTGCGATTCTGGGGCTGGGAACAAGAGATATCGCAATGATGCTCAATGACGAAAATGTTCCTGTGCCGAGCGTATATAACAAAGAAAATAAGATGTACGGCAAGGAAACGACCTACACCATTGCCCCGGTGATTCTTTGGGATAGTTCTCGCGTTTGGAAAATCCTTACGGCGTATGTGTACACCGGGGCGATGGTCTTGGGCAAAACCAAAACGCTGATTTCCGGCAAGTGCATCATCCGAACAGTTCCCAAAAGTCAGCAGTACATTACGGAGGGAACTCATGAAGCAATCGTAAGTCGTGAAGAATTTGAAAAAGCGCAGCTTGTCATAAAGAGTAACAGCCATAAAGTGCTGATGGGCAGCGTGGACTTTCCACTGAAAGGAAAAGTCCGCTGCGGAAATTGCAGACGAGTGATGGCGCACAATTTCAAACAGGTTGTACCGACATTCTGGTGCAGAGAGGGCTTGGAACTGGTTGGGCAGACCCGATGCACATCTGAGATATTTCAGGTCAGTGATATTGAAAGTGCCGTCTTTCAGGCTCTGAAAAAGGAACTCTCTCTGCTGGATTCCCTTTATGGTGATATTCAAAAAGAAGAACAGGATTTGAAGGAAGCCCACAAAAAGGCAAACCGCCGTAAAACTCTGATGGAGCAGGAATTAAAAAATCTAAAGGGAGAGAAGATGCGGATGTATGAAGAATATGCGGCAGGAACACTCCCGTTGGATACCTACAAGCAGAAAAAGCAGGAGTGTGATAGACGAATTTCAGAGGTAGAAGAAAAAATAGAACTGGAAAAAGGAGTGGAATCCACTCGGAGTGCTGTGCCGGGAACTGCGCGTGCAGCGGCAGAGCAGGCAGAGAATTTCCTGCACGGTACGAGGCTCACGGCAGGTATGGTATCGGCCTTTATTGAAAATGTCTTTGTGCATGATGGAGGGCGTATTGTGGTACGGTTCAAATACGAGCAGAGCATACAGGATACTGTAAAGGCACTGCAGACAGGCTGAATTTGAGATAGGACTGAGTTGCCCATGTTGGAACATCAAAGAATGTGTTATAACATGGGCAACGGACCAGTCGGAAAGAGGACACTATGAAAGCGATTCGATGGCTGTTAAAAATGATGTTGGTGATGATAACCCTGCCGCTGCTCCTTGCGGTGTGGCTGGCGAAGTGGTTTGTGGTATTTTTGCATCACTGTTCTGCGTGGTTTTTCTATCTGCTGGGCAGTGTGCTATTGGCAACGGCGATTCTTTCGTACCTCATGCATCAGTCGCAAGGAATGGAAGCACTTCAAATGCTGATCGGTGGATTTGTGATTTTTATGATACCGCAGGTGGTCGGCGGCGTGGTAGTACTTCTGGAACTGGCGGCAGTAATGCTTCGGCAGGTATGGTACATATAAGATGCCAGACCCGGATAGCCCGCCTTTGGAACTGCTTGAATAAAAGCAACGCTCTCATAGTTGAGAGGATTAGTATCTTCTCGACTATGAGGGTGTTTCATTCCGCAGGAATGTGATAGTTATAGGTGGGTGGTGTCCTAACCAGACACTGAGTGGCTATGCGGAAAAGTGGTCTAAGGTACATACTGAGTTCCGACAATCAAAAACATAGGGTCGTATAAACCACAAACAGCACCCAGGAGAATTCGAGGGTGCGTCTGTAGCTTATGCGGGCCGTTTCAATTTTCGCTTTTATTACGAAAAAATGTTAAATTCCGAGACTGGCAAGTGTGGCCTTTAATTCTTTCACCATGCGGATAATGATTTCTTGCTCGGTTTGATTACAATCCAATAGAAGTCGGTGTAAGTCAGAACCAGAAGTGGAAAAAGAATAATCAAGACTGTCAACGAGTAAATCATCAACAGAAATATGTAGAACATTGGCGAGATCAATCAAGGTTGGCAAACTGGGAGTCTTAGTGCCACTTTCAAGGTAAGCAATATATTCACGACTACAGTTGGTCAAGGCTGCTAGCTTTTCTTGAGTTATATTGAACTTCAAACGATAAAAACAAATTCGTTTCCCCAAAGCAATACAATTAATGGACATACAAAACATTCCTTTCAAATGCCCACATAAGTTAATACTATTATTTTTGATTTTTAGCACTATAACAATAGAAAAAAGCCAAATGCATAGCTCAGAATTCGGTGGGTACACCTCTAGCAGGCGTGTATTCTGAGAGCAAAATGTAAACTACTGGTTTACATTTCGATGCACATGTAAACTGGTGGCTTACAGAAAAAAACATCTGACAAGCGTATAATAAAAGCATGAAATCAAACTGTGAAACTAAAGTGGGGAAAATGAAATGGAACGGCTGCTGACACTGTACAGCGAAGTTCAGTCAACAGATGTTCGGTGGTTGTGGTATCCGTTTATCGCAATCGGGAAAATCACACTGCTGCAGGGTGATCCCGGCGATGGAAAATCTACCATGATGATGAATCTGATTGCGG
>OOBZ01001722.1_pt1 | contig 14159 bp, 10 predicted proteins | sample 1671601 | NCBI WGS metagenome assembly OOBZ01 (sample SAMN06348173, study PRJEB24527) | human gut metagenome | biome: human gut; feature: ankylosing spondylitis patient; material: feces | host: Homo sapiens | place: China | collected 2015-10
ACAAGAAATCCATTATCCAGAGATGAGGTAAACGAGATTTTAACTAAGTTGGATATACGGATCAATGATTTTGAAGATGCTTTGCTTAATAAAAAAGTATCGGAGAACTCCTAACTTAGGACATTTGTAATCTGCAAAATATTTTCCTATATTTACACAAACCGAGGAGATTATTTTCTCGGTTGGATTACTTAGTGTAATATAGTATATAAATCCCACACAGAAATATTACGACGATAAATTCGGGAGGGCAAAACAATTTTTGAAAGGCGTTACTTTTTATTGTGAAGATGGTGATTATAATATGGCTTCATTCCATCTTCACCAATCGGCCGAAAATTTCCTGCGGACGATTCCCATAACCTTTATTCTCTACGGCTGTGATCACTTTCGAAACGCGTGAGTTGGACAGACCTATATATTCGCAGATCATACCTGCGGATTTCGTTTCTCCGTCTTTCAGGCAGCAGAGTAACATGGCCTCATTGATCGTAATATCGTGTACCTCCGCAAAGGTTTTCTCGAACTGGTATAAAGCTTTGTATATATCTTTTATTGCACAAATTGATTCCATATTCTTATATGTTGTTGATGGGTACAAAGATATATAATATTTTCAATATAAATAATGTTTAGTGGAAAATATTTTGTCTGGTAATAAAAAGAGAGTGTGTTTTGTGGAATAAAAGGATGCATGCTATTATCTGAAAGCATGCATCCTTTTGAAATAATTTTTGCCGGATGAGACAGAGTCTTGTTTGTTTAATCTCTGTTGGAGAAATATTTCATGAACTGTGAGCGTTCATACATCGCAGGATTGGAGATGTTGGCATAGTTTAGTTTGCCTTTGAACTGGTCAAGCGACTGATAATGTGCTTGGTGCATCCATTCTTCAATACAGGTAAGCACCTGTGAGATAATTTCTGCCCCATGTGTATAGACGGCGCTACACATCTGTATGGCGTCGGCTCCTGCAAGCAAGCATTTGATGACATCTTCCCAATCGTGCACTCCGGTAGAGGAAGCGATGCTGATTCCGGGTATCTTACCTGAAACGATTGCTGTCCAGCGAAGCGTGTCACTCAGGTCGGAATGGTTACTGAAAACGTTACCTGAGACAATTTGCATATTGTTGATGTCGATATCCGGTTGGTAAAAACGGTTGAAGAGGACGATTCCGTCCGCCCCGTTAACTGTCAGCGTATGGGCTACAGCTGGAATATTACCGACCATTTTGCTCATCTTGATCATGACAGGGATCGAAACAGTTTCTTTCACTTTACGGATAATGCTGACATACAAGTCACGCATGTTTTCACTGTTGTATGTGAGGTCTGTTTCCAAGAAGAACACGTTTAGTTCCAAGGCATCAGCACCTGCTAATTCGATCTGGCGGGCAAATTCGATCCATGCATCCGATTTATAGCAGTTGATACTTGCGATAACCGGAATGGTGCATAATTCTTTCGTCTTCTGGATCAGTTCCAGATAATCGTTTATCTGATTCGCCTTTACATAGCCGCGTATGTAATCGGCTGCTTCGGGATAATCCGAATCCTGCATCAGTACATCGCTTTGCATTTCAATCTGCTCTTCGAAGAGTGATTTCAGTACGATCGCACCTGCACCGGCTTTTTCAAATTCCTTGTTTCGTTCCGCGTTGTTTGTCAAACCGGAACTTCCGACGATAAGCGGGTTACGGAGTGTCAGTCCCGCATATTGTGTTTTAATGTCAATCATGTCAGATTCAATTATGTTCAACGATTACAAAAATAGAGAATTATTTTCTACCTTATCTGTTCTTGCTCTTTAAAATGGTTAAAACTCAATATTCCCGTTCTCCGAAAATGCTGGTTCCTATGCGTATCATCGTACTACCTTCGCGGATGGCGATCGGATAGTCGTGGCTCATTCCCATTGATAATTCGCAAAAATATTCGTCACCCTTGAATACCGAGTTTTTCAGTTCAGTGAAAAGTTCATGGATATTATGAAACTCATTTTTGATCAGAGATGTGTCGTCGGTGTTGGTCGCCATCCCCATCAGTCCGCATATCCGGATGTAGGGAAGGGCTTCGGGCAACAGACTGTATAGCAGTTCACGGCATTCGTCAGGACTGAAGCCGTGCTTGGCTTCTTCTTGCGCGATATGTATCTCCAACAGGACACGGATGATACGATCATGTTTAGCCGCTTGCTTGTTGACTTCCTGCAAAAGTTTTAACGAGTCGATACTGTGTATCGTGTGGATGAACGGGGTAATGTCTTTTACCTTGTTGCTTTGCAATGGGCCGATAAAATGCCATTCGATGTCACTGGGCAATACTTTTTGTTTAGCTGTCAATTCTTGGGCCCTGCTTTCACCAAATACACGTTGTCCCGCGTTGTAGGCTTCCTGCAATGCCTCGACGGGATGGAACTTGGAGACCGCCACCAACGTGACACCTGTCGGCAGCGATGCTTTCAGTCTTGTTATATTTTCAGTGATGCTCATGCTTCTCTTGTTTCCGCCTGTTTTTTCTGTTCGGCAATCAGTTCTTCCTCTGATTTCTTTTCCGCAGGGACACTATTGGCGTCAAAAGGAAAGACATCCATCAGTTGGGTTTCTGTAACGGAGGCGATGGTATAGTCGGCAAGCGTTCCCTTCATTCCGTCTTCCAATACGGCGATGGCATCTTTCAGGTTAGACGCCTGTGCCAGCATCTGTGCAGCTGTTTTCTTTTCGGCTCCGCTTTTTTCATCGAGGGTGATGAAGTAAACCTTAATCTTATAGAAACGGTCGCCGTTTTCGTTGAAGAACAATTCTGACAAACGGGCGCGCTTGATGTCTGTCACAGTAAATTCTCCGGATACGAAGGGGCGGATTTCTTCGATGATGCGGGCTTCCGCTTCCGTGAACGACAGGGCGTCGACCAAATAGGGTTCCGTCACTTTCTTTTGTGCTCCATTCTCCATGATCTTCTCGAAGGAGACTTTGCATTCAAACCAGTTATGCATATATTTATATGTTTTATAATGTCTGTATTTTTATTTCAAACCAAGGTACAAATATAACGGCTATTCGGGAATTAAACAACCGGAACGGATTTCTTTGTCAATTATTGGATCGTAGTGAACTTTTTGCCACATGCTCCGGTTATATAAGCGTAGTGTGTTTTTTCATGGTATTAGATTTTTAGATTAGTAATAGGTTGTTTTGTCTGGTTCGAGAGGAATAGGACAAAAGTTCTAAAATATCAGAGCCGGAAGTGTAGGAATTCCCCATACATTCCGGCTCTTTTACGTTTCAAAACCCATCGTTTCTTCAATTTCAAGGCAACATGTGTCTTCCCCCTACTGCTTGTTTATAAGATTCGACGTATCTGTCAAAGGTAAAACAATTATTTTTAATAAGTTAATTTGTAGTATAATATTCAATAAAGATTTTGAAATAAAGGGAGCTAGAAAGGAAATGTGCAATTCGTAATTGGGTGAAAAGGGAAATATTCACTTTATCGGAGGAAAGAATAAAGCATACAAAACCTGCTGCACGCTGGCGGTACAGCGTGCAGAGGTATTGGATTATTTGGTATGCGGATCATCTTACCCCGTCGGGCATGCCGTATTGACTGATAATAAATTACCTCAAAAACAATTTATTAAGGTTACATAGATTAACATTCAGACAATTAAGGCCATGAAGGTCCGATTACTTAATATATCTATATTTCCTCCAGTCCGGAAATGTGTTCCGCAGGAAATCACGCAAAGTCTGGCGGTTTACTCCGAATTTTTCGGCGATTTCGTTCATCGAGCATTTCTCATTGATCATTTTCTTGATGACATTTTCTTTTCCGGACAACCTGACCTGCATGGTCTTTTTGCCTTTCGGACGACCGAGTTTCGTGCCTTCCGCTTTTTTACGTGCAAGTGCTTCACGGGTACGTTGTGAAATCAGATTGCGTTCGATTTCTGCACTTAGGCTAAAAGCGAAGGCCAGAATTTTACTATTGATATTATTCCCTAATTCATAGCGTTCTTTGACTGTAAGGACGATGATATCCCGTTCCATACATTGGTGAAGGAAGCTCATGACTTGCATCAAATTACGTCCAAGCCTTGATAGTTCTGTTGTTACAAGCGTGTCTCCTTTACGAATTTGTTTTAATAATCTGCCAAGTTGGCGATCCGATACACTTGTTGTTCCGCTGATTGTTTCGTCTACCCAACGTTCGATACGGAAACCTTTCGCTTTTGAATAGTTTTCAATCTCGAAGCGTTGATTTTCAGTACTTTGTTTATCCGTACTGACTCTTACATAACCGTATATCATACTATCTGAATATTAAATGAATAACTAAAGATACTTCAGAAATAGAAATGAAGGAGGGGATTAGTATTTACCAACTTTTTTTATTGTCGTGTGATTATAAGAGTGCATTCCCTCTACAAAGGTGGATATAATAATTTAAACGAAACAGCCTCTGAAAGTAAAAATTAAATTAAATTTTACGCAGTGAAAGGGGAAAGGAGTACATTTGCTGGAAAGAATAGTAGGATATGAAGAAATTATTGTCGCTGCCGCCTAACTTGGTTGGCAGTTTTCACGAGATAGCTAATGCCGATCCGGCAGACTGGTTTTGTACGTCCGACCCTGTAGGTGCCCGTCTGGGATCGGGTGGAGGAACAACTTGGTTACTTGAGGCTTGCCGCCGGGATGACGATACTGCTGGAACGTTGTCGACTGGAGAATGGCTGGCGCGTGAAAAGCGGATTTTATTGCATGCCGGAGGGCAGAGCCGACGTTTACCGGGATATGCACCTTCGGGCAAGATATTGACACCGATTCCGGTGTTCCGGTGGGCGAGGGGACAGAAATTATCTCAGAACCTCCTTTCGCTTCAACTTCCGTTGTATGAGGAGATCATGCGCAAGGCGCCGGATTCGCTGCATACGTTGATTGCCAGTGGCGATGTTTATCTGCGTAACAGCGAGCCGTTGCAAGAGATTCCTGAGGCTGATGTTGTCTGTTATGGTTTGTGGGTGGATCCTGCACTCGCCACTCGCCACGGGGTCTTCGTGTCGGACCGCAAATCTCCTGACCAGCTCGATTTTATGCTTCAAAAACCCACTCTCGATGAGTTGGGACGGCTGGCAGGGACGCATCTCTTCCTGATGGATATAGGTGTCTGGCTGCTCAGTGACCGGGCGGTGGAACTCCTGATGAAGCATTCCTACGAATCGGATGGGAAACAGATGAAGGAATATGACCTATATTCTGAGTTTGGTCTTGCTCTTGGGACTCATCCGCGTATAACTGATGAAGAATTGAATGCGTTGACTGTCGCTATCTTACCTTTGCCGGGTGGTGAGTTTTATCATTATGGAACAAGCCGGGAGCTGATTTCCTCGACGCTGTCGGTGCAGAATCTTGTGTGCGACCAGCGGGCGATCATGCAGCGCAAGGTGAAACCACATCCTGCCATGTTTGTTCAGAATGCCGAAGTTTCTTGTCCGCTGACCTCTGGAAATTCTGAACTGTGGATCGAAAATAGTTTTGTTGGGAAACGATGGACGCTTGCCGATCGGCATGTGATTACGGGTGTTCCGGTGAACGATTGGGAGTTACACGTCCCTTCCGGTGTGTGCATTGATGTCGTGCCTGTCGGTGATGAAGGCTGGGTGGCACGCCCGTACGGTTTCAATGATACTTTCAAAGGGAATACTATGGATGAGTCAACGTTTTTTATGGGACGCTCTGTTGTGGAGTGGGCTGCAGAGCGGGGTGTTTGTCTGCCGGAGTGTGTCGACATACAGAATGCGGCTTTGTTTCCTGTCTGCCGGAGTATGGAAGAGCTAGGTATTGTACTACGCTGGATGGTATCTGAACCTTATCTGGATGAAGGACGCAATGTATGGGATGTTGCTGAAAAGATGTCTGCAAATGGGCTTTCCGACTGTGCAAATCTCCGTCGTCTGTTTGCTCAACGTGAAGCGTTCAGGAAGAAAAACTGGCTGATGCTTGCTGCCAATCATGATAAAAGTATCTTCTATCAGTTGGATCTGGCTGATGCCGCCTTTGAATTTGTTACCGGAGGGATTACGTTGCCTGAAGGCTTGCCAGCGGATGCTCCGCTGATGAAGCGTGTGCATGACCATATGTTTCGTGCCTGTGTGCTGCAACTTTCAGGAGATGAACGGGGCATGGTGGAACAGCAGCAGGCATTCTCGTTGTTGCGTGAAGGTTTGATCAATACGATTGCTGATGAGAAACAGACGCCTCGTCTTAATGTCTATCGCGATCAGATTGTTTGGGGGCGCAGTCCCGTGCGTATCGACTTGGCTGGAGGATGGACGGATACCCCCCCCTACTGCATGTATGCCGGTGGTAATGTCGTGAACGTGGCGATCGAGTTGAACGGTCAACCTCCTTTGCAGGTTTATGTGAAACCGACTCGTGAGTTTCGTATCATTCTTCGTTCCATCGATATCGGGGCGATGGAGTGCATCTCGACTTGGGATGAACTGCGTGATTTTAACAAGGTCGGATCTCCTTTCTCTATTCCGAAAGCGGCGTTGGCTCTGGCTGGGTTTATACCCGAATTCTCAGCTGGCCGTTATGTTTCTTTGGAAGAGCAGTTGAAAGCATTCGGGTGTGGATTGGAAGTGACGTTGCTAGCTGCGATTCCTGCCGGCTCCGGGCTGGGAACCAGTTCGATTCTTGCAGCTACGGTATTGGGCGCATTGTCGGATTTTTGTGGCTTGGCGTGGGATAAGAACGAGATTGGTAATCGGACGCTGATCCTTGAGCAGTTGCTCACGACCGGAGGAGGCTGGCAAGATCAGTATGGAGGGGTGTTACATGGATTGAAACTGTTGCAGACGGGCGAGGGTTTCCACCAAAATCCGTCGGTACGCTGGCTACCGGAATATCTTTTTACCGAATCGGAATATCGTGCTTGTCATTTGCTTTATTACACGGGAATTACACGTACAGCGAAGGATATCCTTGCAGAAATCGTACGTGGAATGTTCTTAAACAGTGGCTCCCATCTTCGTTTGCTTTCTGAAATGAAAGTGCATGCACTGGACATGTACGAGGCAATCCTTCGGGGTGATTTCGCTTCATACGGGCGATTGGTTGGCAAAAGTTGGGAACAGAACAAGGCGCTTGATGCGGGGACAAATCCGCCTGCTGTAGAACGGCTCATCTCTCGTATCAGAGATTACGCTTTAGGTTATAAACTTCCCGGTGCTGGCGGAGGTGGCTACCTTTATATCGTGGCCAAAGACCCGGAAGCCTCTTTGCAGATCCGCCGCCTTCTTACGGCAGATCCGCAGAATGACAATGCCCGTTTTGTCGAAATGAGCTTGTCGGATAAGGGGTTGCAGGTGAGTAGATCGTAATCCGAAAATCGCAATCCGGATTCTGGATTGCGATTTTCGGATTACGTTTCAGATCTCGGCGATGGGGGGATTGCATATTCCTTGATGATCAGATATCCGCATCCCCCGATGAAAGCGAGGAAGATGAATGCTACCAGAATCAACAATTTCTTGGGAGAGGAAGCTTTGAGAGGAACAGTTGCCGGTTCGATAATGGTGTAGACCGGTGTCTGTTCCTGTACTCGGAGTTTATCCTGTTCGAGCTTTTGCGCTAACGTGTTATATACATTGAACGTAAGAGTCATTTCGTTGCGTAAACGCTCTTGCTCGGTGCGGTAACTGGCGGAGATAATGTTTTTGTTACCGTCTTCGAAAGCAGCATAAGCCTGCTGTGCTTTGTAATAGGCACTGCGGGATTCTTTTAGCACTTTTTCTGTAAATTCCAGATCTTTCTTTGCTTTCTGCGTCCGGTAATGTGTGATATAGGTCTGTAACTTTATCACGATACTGTGCGCCACATCGGCCGAGATCAAAGGGTCTTGCATGTTGACACCGATAGTAACGACTTGTGTTTTCTTGTCGACAAAGATGGTGATGCGTTGGCGTAGGTTTTTCATTACATCCTCTTGCTTGTGGGTGAGTTGGAATGGGTTGAGGTGCTCATCGTTCTCTTCGTGACCGGAAAAGAATGAACGGAGGGCAGTCATTCCTTTTAGAGGTGCTTTCATAAGAATGCTCCACCAAGCGGAATGCTGATGGCCGATCATGTAATCGTATAAAGTAATTGTATATTTTTTCTCTTTGTCGGTTACCTTTTCAGGGAAAAGTTCCAACAGAAAAGGTGTGCTGTGCACAATATCGGGATAGAGGTTGGGTGACAAAGCATCCTGTCCGGAGGCCGAACTGAGGTCTATCCCTGCCATTACTGCCAGTCCGCCGAGATTGCCCATCTTGTTTGTGGCGTCGGTGGTTTCGGGAGCCAGTTTCACCGTTGTGGTAAATTCTTTGGGTATGCTGAAAGCAATGATGAATCCCACTACTGTTGCAATCCCGCAACATTTTATGAAGAAACGTCGTTTTTTCCACAGGTGGTCAGTGAGGGTGATTAAGTCGATCTCCGGCTGTGGAGACGATGGGGTATGATTGTTCTTGTCCATTTGTTTACTTTAAAAGATTAATCATTGATGTTATCATTGCTGCCATTGAGGTGACGGAACTGCCGACACTCATGATTTCTGCTAGGCTTGCCCGGCGGTCGCGTTGTGTCTTGGCGGGGACTACGATTTCGCAGCCTGGCTCGACTTTGGGGTAACGTTTGAAGAAAATCATTTTACGTTGTGTGGTCGCCACTTTTCCGTTCATGTAGATGACGATGGGATACTTGCGGGCAATGTCGTTGTAACCGCCTGCTTGTGAGAGACAGTCACGGACATCCATTCCTTTTGTATAGGTCACACTGTTAGGATAGGTAACGGAGCCGCTCACCTTTACTGTACTTTGCTGTTGGGGGATGTAAAGCACATCTCCGTCGCGTAACACTAGGTCGTCGGCACTTCCCGGATGGGCGAGTGCTTTTTGTAGGTCGATGCCTACGGGATACTCCTTCAGGTTGGCAAGCGAAACAGAGATCGAGTCACGGCCCTGCTTGCTGTTGTTACTTAATTGCAAGAGGGTTTCGATTTGGCGCAACTCATCTGTCGTCAGTTTACGTTTTAGACTGGCTCCCCGCACATAGGCGTCTGGAGTGATGCCGCCCGATTGTGTAATCAGTTCGCTTAGACGCGTATTCTTTTTCTTTAAAGTATAGTTGCCGGCAAAAGTAATCTCGCCTCCGACTTTCACTACTTGCTGCTTTTGGTAACCAGGTGAGAAACGGACGAATACTTCGTCGAATGGTTCGAGGGTGAAAAGCGTATCGCCGGAGGTTACTGCCAGTCCTTCGTCGAGGGTGAAGTTAAATGTCTCGGCTGTTTGGTTGCTGCTCCGGGTGGCGGACGGATCTTTGAGCCGTCGTGCCACTTCTACGTTGATGATTGAGGCTGCTTCGCGCAGGCCGCCGGCGAGGACGATAACATCCTCTACTGTCAGATTCTTACGGAAGGGCAATACGGTATCGGGAGCATTGACTGCTCCGCTCACTTTGACGGTATAAGGTTCATGGAGGTCAAACAGGGAAGGGATATATAGTTGGTCCTCCTTCTGTAGTTCGATGTCAGGAACCTTCCCGTTCAAAATGTCTACAATATTGATGGCGATAACCGAACTGGTGAAGTCTGGGTTGAGCCTTGTGATCTGTGCGCGTCCTACAAATTCGTCTCCTTTAAGTCCCGAAGCCTGTTCTATCAATTGTTTGACAGTATGTACGTCCGGACTCAACTCATATTCGCCAGGACGCCAGACTGCACCGGAAATGATGATCCGGTTATCGTAGTAGGGGATGACTGAATCCACCATCAGTGAATCGCCGTCTTGTAGCACAAATGTCTGGAATTGTTCCTCGTTAACTGTGGCAATCTTGTAGCGATCGCCAGCTTTGCGTTTCACCCGTATACTGTTGGTGTAGGCATCTCCTGTGAAACCACCTGCCATGTCGAGCAGGTCGGTAAGCGTCTCTCCTTGTCGGAGTTCGTATGTACGGTCTCTTTTCACTTTACCACCGGCGGTGACAAGCTGTTCGTAGGGACCGATAATGATCATGTCGTTGTCTTCCAGTCGTATATTCGTGTCATATTTACCGTTCAGCAGATAGTCGTATACATCGAGGTTGGCGATCTCTTTGCTGTTCCGGTATACTTTTATATTTCTCAGTGATCCGATATCGTTTACTCCTCCTGCTGCATAAAGGGCATTGAAAAGCGTGGCGAGAGATGAAAGTGTATAGGTTCCGGGTGCGACGGCCTCGCCGACAATATTGACTTTAATGCTGCGAATTTGCCCCAGTCCGACAGAAACGAATGTGTTAGGCTGACTGCCGTCAAGCGTTGCCATGATTTTACCCAATTCCTGCCGGATGCGATTCTCTGCCGCCTCGATAGTCAGTCCGCTTAGGGATACGGGACCGACATTGGGGATCAAGATCGTTCCGTCGGGAGAAATACTGAGTTTCAAGTTCAGCTCCGAATCTCCCCATACATTGATCAGCAACTCGTCTCCTGCTGATAGAACATAATTTTTAGGCGTCGGCATATTCAGATCCGGTTCGAATGTCAAATTCTTATCGGAAAAGATCTCACGCCCAAAAACAATATTTTCCAAAGGCTGCTTCGGTTTATGTTCGTCGCGTTGCTCCGTCAGTGGGAGAAGTGCTTGCTGGGTAGGATGGGAACGGTCGGATACGGTATTTTCTGTAGCAGGCTTAATGATTTGATTGATACCGGTTTGTTCTGTCCTGTGTTTGGCTATTTCTCTTTGTATTTGTTCCTCTGTCATCCCGGCAGCACGGGCTTTATCAATTAATTCCTGTGGGATTTGTGCCTGTATGGCAATTGATATTAGCAGAAGCAGGAATCCAATGATACATTGTGGCAGATACCGTTGTCTTGTCCGTTGACGACCTAACGGCTTTCGATGGTATAATACAGCTTGTTTTTTGTCAAGATTTTTCATATTACTTTTTCTATTGTTTGAACGATTCGTTGGCTTGCAGTTCCGTCTCCATAGGGGTTTACTGCTTGGCTCATACGGTTATAATAGGTATTGTCATCCAGTAAGTGGGACACTTCAGTTACAATCCGGGCGTAATCTGTTCCTACTAACTTCACTGTCCCTGCGTCAAGCGCTTCTGGCCGTTCTGTTGTGTCACGCATGACAAGCACCGGTTTTCCCAAACCCGGAGCCTCTTCTTGTATGCCTCCGCTATCGGTTAGGACAAGTGTCGACTTCTCCATTAGATAGACGAAAGGAAGATACTCCAAAGGCTCTATAAAGAACAGGTTAGGGAGATAAGCATTTCCGAATATTTCGTGAATGGGCTTCCTTACATTTGGGTTCAAGTGCATAGGGTAGACAAAGTCTACCTCCGCATACTGCTCTGCCAGAGTCTTTATTGCCCGGCATATCTGGATAAATCCATCGCCGAAGTTTTCCCGGCGATGACCTGTTATTAAAACCAGTTTGCGGCTGTTTTGTTCGGCAAGTGGAGTTGTTTCATAACCTACAGACATCAGTTCGGTGTCAAGTTGCTTAAGTAGGGTAGAATCTTTGCGGATAGTGGCAACAACATAATAAAGGGCATCGATAACAGTGTTACCGGTAATGAGAATCTTGTCCTTATCTATTCCTTCATGTATCAGATTGTTTCGGCTCAAGGGGGTAGGAGAGAAGTGCCAGGTGGCAATCCTTCCTGTGATTTGTCTGTTCATTTCTTCCGGCCAAGGACTGTAGATGTTGTGCGTGCGTAACCCTGCTTCTACATGACCGACCGGTATTTGTTGGTAGAAGGCCGCGAGTGCTGAAGCTGTCGAAGTTGTGGTATCTCCATGGACCAGAACGATATCTGGCTTCGCTTCCTGCAGAACTCCTCTCATTCCTGTCAGTACCCGGGCTGTTATATCGTATAGGTCCTGTCCTTGCCTCATTATGTTGAGATCGTAATCGGGCCGGATATTGAAAAGCTTTAGGACTTGGTCCAGCATTTTCCTGTGTTGTCCGGTAACACAGACGATGGTTTTAAATTTATTTTTTTTCTGTTGGAAAGCTTTTACTAATGGTGCCATTTTAATTGCTTCAGGACGGGTACCGAAGACGAGCATTATTTTCTTCATGTTGTTTCTGTTTAGATTTTTCCAGTCTTGACCAGTATCAAGAATTTGATTAAATGTATTTGTCGTTTGATGCGCGAAGGTTGTTTCAATAGGCGGTATGCAAATTCGAGATTGTGCTTTATCCACCATTCGGGTGCTCGTTTCACGTTCCCTGTATAGACGTCGAAACTTCCTCCTAACCCTTGGTAAATTGCGGGATGTGCCTGATACATTTTTTCCATCAATAACTCTTGTTTGGGTGATCCCATTGCAACGAATATGACATCCGGCTGTTTTGTCTTGATGTCTTCGATCAGTTCTTCCTGTTCTGTCTCTGTTTGTATGTATCCGTTACGGTACCCCGTTATCTGTATTCCGGGAAAGTCTTCTTTCAATCGGGAGATGGTCTTCTCTATTACGGGCTGTTTACTCCCGACCAAGTAGAAGGTTTTTTCTTTTTGATACAGAGCTGTTATAATCTTCAACCACAGTTCGCATCCCGCGATCTTGACGGCATCCACGGCTCCGTGCTGCCGCACTGCCATAACTGCTCCTATGCCATCGCAATATCCAATATTCCTGTTCACAATATTTTGTATTTGCTCGTTCGCATGCAGTATCTTCTCCGCATTTATCGCTACTAATATCCCTTTATGTTCCTCCACATATTCCAGCAAACTGGAATCTGAGGGAAAGGGGTGGACTTTTATTCCGTTTAGTTGTATTCTGTTGTCGTTCATGATTGTTGCATTAATTGTCCGAATTTTTTGGTCTGAATACCTTCTTTGATTATTCTGGCAGGATTACCGGCTACGATGCAGTTGGCAGGTATATCTTTTGTAACGACAGATCCGCTTCCGACAATTACGTTATCGTTAACTTTTACTCCACACATGATGATCGCATTTACGCCAATAAAGCAACGTTTACCAATGTAGGTGTCGGCTTTAGCAGGTTTGGAAAAGTCATGAGCTAAAATAACAGCTCCAGATGCAATGAAGCTTTCTTCTCCAATGTGTACTCCTTTGGGATTACTTTTATCGAGTTTGGCACCAAATGAGAGTTTTGCGCTTTTATCAATATTCATTTGATAGATTCGTGTATAAATAAAATGCATCCCGAAGATGATACAGTCTCTGATTATTTCTCTGATTTTTACTATCATAGTTGCTGTTTTAAACTGGTGATGTCAATCCATTTACTCATTTGATCTGTCAGTTCTGGGGTAATATTACTGATGACGTCTGGAGTAAAAGTCATTTCTCCAAAGATAGGGGATCCGTTGATAAGATATAAATCTACTCTAACGAAAGGAAAGGGTTCAGATAAACGTGAAGCAATTGATATCATTTCTTCTAATGCGCCTGGACGAGGAATTATATCTGATATCGGACAGCGAGAATTTACAAATTCAGGATAGGCATTCCAATCCATGTCATAAACCATAACCGAATAATTATGTGTGTTTTCTTCCCTGTCTGAATAAATAACGACATATTTAGGAACTCCATTAAAGCAAAAAAATTTGTAATCGATGAGTGATTGTTCACTTTTTTTTGTCTGCTCCATAAATTTTTCTGCAATAATAAGAGGTTCTATCTGTGTATAATGCAATTGTCCGGTTAATTCTCCATATGGAAATTTTAACCATTTATTTAATTTATGATTTGTCTCTTTTATATTTAGGATATTTTTATCCTTTACTATAATATTTGTTGCACAGCTATTTGTCGTTTTTAATACAAAGGATTTAGGCAATAGGCTATAGTCGATTTCTATAGCTGAATTGTATATACCATAAATTTTGTTTACATATTGTTCTCCGCATCTATCAATCACATATTCTCTTACTCTGTATTTGTCGGCTAATTTACTCCACATAGAAGTGTCAGAATAAAGTGATAGCCATAGAATTTTTTCCATAAATGACTGTGGCTTCTTTAGATTGGGGAACTTTTTATAATCTTTACAATATCTGATCTTCCAAATTATATTGGGAAATTTCTTTAATAAAGGGGAGAATGGAGTTGCAGCTTTTATAAGAACTGACTT
>OOBZ01001752.1_pt1 | contig 14027 bp, 12 predicted proteins | sample 1671601 | NCBI WGS metagenome assembly OOBZ01 (sample SAMN06348173, study PRJEB24527) | human gut metagenome | biome: human gut; feature: ankylosing spondylitis patient; material: feces | host: Homo sapiens | place: China | collected 2015-10
GATGTAAATCGCTGTTTTTTTAGTTTTTTATCAAATGAAGTACGTCCCGTCTATTTGGTAAAACGGTACATCTTTACATCACGTCGACTGACGTCTCCGTGTGTTTTTCGCCTTATGTCGGTGTTCGCAAGCGCACACCGCCGCAAGGCTCAGTTTTCTCATCTTAATAGAGCTTTGCACCTGCCGGAATATGGTCATCTACCATAAGGAGATGAAGCTTTTCTTCGCCTTCTTCTTCGTGTACTGCACTGAGAAGCATACCACAAGAGTCAATACCCATCATAGCACGAGGAGGAAGATTTGTGATTGCGATAAGTGTCTTACCAACAAGTTCTTCCGGCTCGTAATATGCGTGAATACCGCTTAAAATGGTGCGGTCTGTGCCTGTTCCGTCATCAAGGGTAAACTGCAACAGCTTCTTTGACTTCGGTACAGCAACGCATTCTTTAACCTTAACTGCTCTGAAATCTGACTTTGAGAATGTATCAAAATCAACATCTTCTTCAAACAAAGGCTCAACCTTCACCTTAGAAAAATCAATTTTCTCAGGCTCTGAATTTGGTGTAGAAACCTCTTTAGAACTTACACCATTTTCGGATTTTACACCACCGAGGGACTTCATTGTCGGGAACAACAACACATCTCTGATTGCAGGTGAATCTGTAAGCAGCATAACAAGTCTGTCGATACCGTAACCGATACCGCCTGTTGGTGGCATACCTACTGCAAGTGCGTTAAGGAAGTCCTCATCTGTGTGCTGTGCTTCCTCATCACCGTTCTCTGCGTTCTTATCCTGCTGTGCGAAACGCTCTCTCTGGTCGATTGGGTCGTTAAGCTCTGAGTATGCATTACACATTTCCCATGTGTTAATGAAAAGCTCGAAACGCTCAACCTTTTCTGGATCAGATGGCTTCTTCTTAGTAAGTGGAGATATTGCAAGAGGATGATCCATAATGAATGTAGGCTGGATTAAATTCTCCTCGCAGTACTCCTCAAAGAAGAGGTTGATGATGTCGCCCTTAGTGTGACGCTCCTCGAACTCAATTCCTCTCTCCTTAGCAAGAGCCTTAGCTTCTTCGTCAGTCTTAATTGTATCAAAATCAACACCGGCGTATTCCTTAATTGCGTCATTCATAGTAAGTCTTCTGAATGGCTTTCCAAGGTCAATCTCAATGCCGTTGTAAGTAATCTTAGTTGTACCGCATACAGTCTCAGCAAGATGTCTGAACATACTCTCAGTAAGTTCCATCATACCTTCGTAATCTGTGTATGCCTGGTAAAGTTCCATAAGTGTGAACTCAGGGTTGTGTCTTGTATCAACACCCTCGTTACGGTATACTCGTCCGATTTCGTAAACTCTCTCAAGACCACCAACGATAAGTCTCTTAAGATAAAGCTCTAATGAAATACGAAGCTTAACGTCCTCGTCAAGTGCGTTGTAATGAGTCTCAAATGGTCTTGCAGCAGCACCACCAGCATTAGATACAAGTGTTGGTGTCTCAACTTCCATGAAGTCTCTGCCATCAAGGAACTTTCTGATTTCCTTGATAATCTTTGATCTCTTTACAAATGTGTCCTTAACATCAGGATTCATTATTAAATCAACATATCTCTGACGGTATCTCATATCAGTATCTGTGATTCCGTGGAACTTTTCTGGAAGTACCTGTAAGCTCTTAGAAAGAAGAGTAATCTCCTCAGCATGAACTGATATCTCTCCTGTCTTAGTTCTGAAGATGAATCCCTTGATACCGAAGATATCACCGATATCAGACTTCTTAAAGTCTGCATATGCTTCTTCGCCAATTGCATCTCTTGAAATATATGCCTGCATTCTGCCCTTAAGATCAGCAATGTTACAGAAAGATGCCTTCCCCATTACTCTCTTGAACATCATACGTCCGGCAAAGCTTACATTGATTGGAGAAGCGTCCATAATGGCTCTTCTCTCATTGTAATCGGCATTAACTGCTTCTCTTGCCTGCTGCTCATCTAAACCTTCAGTATTAACTGCTGGTCTGTCACCGAGAAGTTCCTTCTCATGTGCTTCATAGATAGTTCTTATTTCGTCTGTGTGATGTGTTACATCATACTTTGTTATCTGAAATGGATCCTTACCTGCGTCCTGAAGGTTCTTTAACTTTTCCATACGAACCTTAATCTGCTCGTTAACGTCAGGCTGCTGTGCAGATTTATTATCTCCCATGAATGAGTATCTCCTTTTCTATACGTTACTGAAATATATCTTTATTAGTCGTTCTTTACAGATACAACTGTATATTCAATCTCTCCAACAGGTGCTTCTACCTTAACAGTGTCACCCTTCTTCTTTCCAATAAGAGCTGCACCAAGTGGTGACTCATTAGAAATCTTGTTATTAAGGCTGTCTGCCTCTGATGAACCAACGATTGTATACTCGATATCCTCATCGAATTCTACATCGTGAAGTACAACAACGCTCTCCATCTTAACTACATCTTTATTCTTATCGTTATCCTGAATAACCTCACAGTTAGCAAGAATTGCTTCAAGTTCTGCAATTTCTGTTTCGATATCTCTCTGCTCGTCCTTAGCTGCATCGTACTCAGCATTCTCTGATAAATCGCCCTGCTCTCTTGCTTCCTTTAACTTCTGGGCAACTTCCTTTCTTCTGACAACCTTAAGCTCCTCAAGTCTTGCTACTCTTTCGTCATACCCCTTTTTAGTAAGAAACTGTTTCTCTGCCATGTTCTTATCACCTTTCTATATATCTGCTACACTAATATGCTTCTGCTCTACTAGAGAATAAAACCCCACAAGCGTCACAATATTATAAACTATCAGTTCCTGTCTGTCAATGTAACCCTTCCAGTATCCTATCCACAAGCCCATCAAACTGTTCCAGATTAGTAACCTGGTTAGCTTCATTTCTTAATGCCGCTGCGTGCTTGATTCCTGCTGTATACCATGCAAAATGTTTTCTCATCTCGCGGATTCCTGTAAACTCGCCTTTTATCTCACACAATCCTTTGGCATGCCTCTTAATCATCTGGCATACTTCTTCAACAGACGGAGGTGCAATTATTGTACCATTATTCATATATTCAGAAACCTGTCTGAATATCCATGGATTTCCCCTTGCTGCCCTTCCAATCATTATTCCGTCACAGCCTGTCTGCTTCATCATATTAACAGCATCTTCGCCGCTTTTAATATCGCCATTACCAATAACTGGAATCGATACTGCTTCTTTGACCTGTCTTATTATATCCCAGTCTGCTTGTCCTGAATAATACTGCTGCCTTGTTCTTGCATGGACTGCAACGGCAGCCCCGCCTGACTCCTCAATAACATGTGCTATCTCAGGCGCATTTATACTATTCTCATCAAATCCTGCCCTTATCTTGATTGTAAGCGGCTTATCAAGTGCATCAGCCATCTTCTCGACTATTCTTCCGACAAGCACAGGGTCCTTCATAAGTGCCGAACCTTCGCCGTTATTGACTACCTTTGGAACAGGACATCCCATATTGACATCAATTATATCAAACTCTCTTTCTGAAAGTCTCTTCGCTATATCAGCCATGATATCCGGATCTGAACCAAAAAGCTGCAATGCAAGCGGCCTCTCCTCTGGCACTGTCTTCATCAGGTCTTCTGTATTCTTATTGTTATACAGCACAGCCTTGGCACTGACCATCTCGGTACACATAAGCCCGCAGCCCTGCTCCTTGCATAAAAGTCGAAATGGCAGGTCTGTTACTCCTGCCATCGGTGCCAATGCAATATTGTTCTTTATCTCAACATTTCCAATTCTCATAATTACTCCATGCCTAAGAAGAATACCTTAAAGAACATCTCAAGTGATTCAAGAAGTTCTCTCTTCTCATACTGATACTTCTTGACGAGCATACCGCATGCTATCTCGTCATACAGTAAATCGCCCTCGTCTGCTGATGATTTGAACAAAAGATTGCCTTCCTCATCGAATTCCATATCAAGTATTCCACCAACTTCCTCTGTGAAAAGAACGCACATAATCTTTAACTCGTTCTTTACATCATCTGGAAGCTTATCAAAATCAGGGTTAAAATAGTATTTCTTCTCATAAGAATTAGATACACATAAAACTACATTTTCATCAAACATATCCATATAATCCTCTCACAGAAACCTCTCCGGTTCTGATAATCTTCTCGCCCTCGTCTGTCTTAATGATAAGTTCGCCCTCATCATTGATTCCAAGTGCTTTTCCAACAATTTCCTTGTCAGCATATATTGCCTTGACGTCGCCGCCCTTATTGACAAGCATTGAATTATAGTCTTCTTTAAGCCCAGCCAGATTCTGTGTCTTAACAAATGTATCATAGTACTTTGCAAAGCTCTCTGAAAATGCGGCTACTATACGGCTTCTTTTCAGATGGTCGCCAGTCTCAAGATACAGAGAAGAAGCTGTTGCCTTGATTGAATCATCAAATTCTGTCGTATTAACATTAATTCCCATACCAATAACTACATAATGTATGTAATCCATCTCAGCACTCATCTCTGTTAATATTCCACATACCTTCTTCTTATTAAGAACTATATCATTAGGCCACTTTATACGGCACTCTGCATCATTTCCGTCCTCTGTAAGAACCTTGTGGATTGCCTCCTGCACAGCCATGGCTGCCACTATTGTAAGCATTGACGCATTGACTGGTGCAATATCCGGTCTTAAAAGAAGTGACATCCATATCCCACTTCCTGCAGGAGAAACCCAATTCCTGCCGCGTCTGCCCCGGCCACCTGTCTGACTCTCTGTTATATAAAGTGTTCCATCCGCTGCATTATCTCTCTCTGCCGCTCTCTTAGCTTCGTTGTTAGTAGAATCTGTCTCGTCATAATACACTACTTCGCGGATAATTCCGGTTGTACTGCCTGTATCCACACAGGTAAGCTGACTCATTATCTCGCCTGATGTAAGAATATCAGGATACTTTGTTATATGATATCCCTTATTCTGGACTGCCTCTATAACATAGCCTTCTTCTTTTAACTGGTTTATCACCTTCCAGACAGCCGTTCTTGAAACCCCCAGCATATTGCACAGTGCCTGTCCTGACACATATCCATCTGATTTTCTCAAAACATTTAAAATCTTAGTCTTCATACCATTACCCGCCATGCTATTACTGCCATAAGTAGAAGTCCTAACGTAACAACTGTAAGAATAACGCCTGACACCGTTCTGTCGCTCATGAAATTTTTCGCAGCCGTAAGACCGTTTACCAGTGCTCCAAGGAAGAATTCAACTGCAAACAATATGCCGCTTCCGCTTCTTAGAAACAATATGATAATAAATACAATTCCTATTGCAAATGTGAGTGCTATATTGGCATAGTCTATGAGCATCTTGCTCTTTCTATACGCGCCACTCGTTGTATAATACATAACGCCTCCATACCTTACGAATTAACCGTTGCCAATTACATTTTTACTTATAAGCTCCAAGTGTAGCTGCCATCACAGCCTTGATTGTATGCATTCTGTTCTCAGCCTCATCGAATACAACTGACTGCTCTGACTCAAATACTTCATCTGTAACTTCCATCTCATCAAGACCGAATTTGTCATGAATTTCTTTACCAATCTTAGTCTTAAGGTCATGGAATGCAGGGAGACAGTGCATAAATATTGCGTTCTTAGAAGCATTGTCCATAACTGCCTTGTTAACCTGATATGGAAGAAGTGCCTTGATTCTCTCTGCCCATACTTCGTCAGGCTCACCCATTGATACCCATACATCTGTATATAATACATCTGCATCCTTAGTTCCTGCCTTAACATCTTCTGTAAGTGTTACTGAACCACCGCTTATCTTTGCCCATTCCTCACACTGTGCAACGAGTTCCTTGTCAGGGAAATATTCCTTAGCTGTGCAGGCTGTGTAATGAAGTCCTAACTTAGAGCAGACAATCATAAGTGAATTACCCATGTTGTATCTTGCATCACCCATGTATACGAACTTAACACCCTTTAATCTGCCGAGCTTCTCTTTGATTGTAAGCATATCTGCAAGCATCTGTGTTGGATGGTATTCGTTAGTAAGTCCGTTCCATACAGGCACGCTTGAATATTTTGCAAGATCTTCAACTATCTCCTGACCGAATCCTCTGTATTCGATTCCTTCAAACATTGTACAGAGAACTCTTGCTGTATCAGCAATGCTCTCTTTCTTGCCAATCTGTGAACCTGTTTGGTCAAGATATGTGACACCCATACCAAGGTCATGGGCTGCTACCTCAAATGAGCAGCGTGTTCTTGTACTTGTCTTCTCGAATATAAGTGCAACATTCTTTCCGATAAGTGGCTGTTCTACAATGCCCTTTTTCTTCTTATCCTTAAGCTCTGCTGCTAAGTCTATCAAATATAAAATCTCCTCAGGTGTATAATCCTTGAGTGTTAAAAAGTCGCGTCCCTTTAAATCCATGACATCCTCCTGTCTGTATGGCAAATTCGCATACATTGAATAATTAATAACTTTGTTCATTCTATCGCAATTATAGTTCTTCGTCAAATGCGTTGTTTAATTTGTGTAGTTGTAAGACGGTCGGTTGTGGGAGATAGCGGATAGCTTCCGTTAAACTTCTCTGCATAATAATAGGCACTGGGCGTTCCATGCTTCGTCCCCGACCGTTAACGCTGGCAACGCACATCCTTGTGCGCACCAGCTCACGCGTCCGTCCATGGACGCGTGTACACTCATTCTTTCTACATGCCCAGTACCTTTATTATGCGTTCAGTTTAAAGTCAGCTTTCCGCCATCCCCCACAACCTCCCTTTCTCCACACTTCTCCAAATTCATGGCAGAGTAACTTTCCTCTCCTACACCTCTCCGGACTGGTTCGCCTTTCGGCTGCCAGTTTAAAAGGCTGCACAACCACTCTACTTTCCATCAAAATTCATGGGAGGGGCTTTGCCCCGTCCCATGAATATTCCGCATCTGCCACACCTTCCGTCCGCCAATAAAAAAGGTGGTGTGGCTTTTCTGACTGCAAACTATGCACATAATAAAAGCATTGAGCAAAGTCACTACCTAAGTGTACGCGCGTCCACGGACGGACGCGCGAGCTGTCTCGTGCATGGATGCACGTTGACAGCGTAACGAGAACTTAAACAGCCTTCCACGCTCAATGCTTATTATTATGTAGCGTAGTTTGTACGGAAGAAAACCACACCACCTTTTTTATCCCTTAATGGAATATATGATCTCCAATTATTACAAAATCCGAATAGTTGTTAACATCTACAGTATATAATGCCCTGAATGATGTATAACCACCTATATTATTAACGCCTGATAATGCTTCAAGTGCTGCCTGCATGCATTCTGTGTTTCTTGGACCATTTGCTAGTCTTGCTGCAAATCTGTCTGATGGATTACCAGCGCCATCTGATACACCAGAGAACTGTGATCTCTGATAAACAACACCCGAAACTGTACCTGGATAATGTCCGCTTCGCACTCTGTTAAGAATAACATTTGCAACAGCGAGCTTTCCTGCATATGGCTGATATGCAGCCTCCCAGTCTATGATACATGCCATAAGCCATATATCATCGTCTGATACGCTCATAGTTGGGTTATATGTTATATCTGTTCCTGATATTGTATTAGCAATTATCTTCTGTCGTCTTGCTTCCTCTGCTGCAGCCGCCGCTCTTTCAGCTTCTGCCTCTGCCTCAAGTCTTGCTTCTTCTGCAAGTCTTTCAGCCTCTTCTTCTGCTTCAATAGCTTCAATCTCTGCTATTGTATATCCTGCAAGAAGATTATCTGTTCCAATCTGTTCTGCTATAGCCTCTGCTTCTTCTCCAAAACATAAGCACTGTGTCTGTACATAACCTTCGCAGTTTCCTGAACTAACTTTAGTCCATTCCTTTCCGACCATATCAACATCTACAAGTGTGTTAGTATATAATCTTCCCACAACCTGTGCTGTCTCTTCGTCAGAAGTGTCATAAACATCAAGATAAGGATCAGTAATTGCTACTGCCTTGTTCTTGTATGTTCCTGTTTCTTCATACCCAGTCACAAGAACCTCTTCTGTATTAGCTGAATAAGATGCAACCTTAATTCCCGTGTCAGTATTCTGTGTTTTCTCATAGGTAGTTGCCACTGCTGGAAGAACCGGTGTCATAAATAATACAATCGCAGCTCCTACATAGCAAGCAGCTTTGCTACTTCTAAGTTTCATATTATACTTCCCTTTCTGGCGGCTTATTTAGCTTCGCCTGTAAATTGTTACAGAAATGTTACAATTTATTACGGAAATATAATAGCAAAGTTACAGTAATTTGTCAAATATGTTAAAACCCGCTCTATGAGCGGGTTTGCGGGTTTGTTTATTAAATTCATTTTGCAAAATATAGTATATGACCATATATATAGTTGGTTATCTACACACTTCTCTGTCTGACAGCTTCGTATGTAAGAATTGTACATGCTATTGCCGCGTTAAGAGATTCAACCTCTCCCTGCATCGGAATTCTTATAAGTGTATCTGCCTGCTTAGTGATATCCTCTGTAAGTCCATTCCCCTCATTGCCTATTAGAAATGCGGTTCCTTCCCTGTAATCTTCACCAAGATATGTATTCTTTCCGTCAAGATGTGCAGCATATACCTTAATTCCGGCATTCTGACACTGTGAAACTGCATCGCTAAAATCCTGCACATATACAAATGGCACTCTGAATATAGAACCCATTGTTGACCTTATTGTCTTAGGATTATATATATCCACAGTATTAGAACTCATAACAACTCCGGTAACACCTGCACCTTCACCCATCCTTAATATAGTTCCCAGATTACCCGGATCCTGAAGATTCTCAACAAGAATCAGCAACGGATTGTCGGTAAGCATATCTGAAATACTGCTGTCATTCATTCTTACAACCGCCATAATCCCCTGTGGTGTCTGTGTCTGTGACATTCTGTCAAATACATTATCGGCGACAATCTCAATACTGTCAGAAGAAATCCCCTGCTTCTTAACCAGCTCATGCACATACTCAGGATTGTTACCATGAAATCTTTCAGACATATATATCTTCACCAGCAAATCTGCTGGCACCTCAGATACCATGCGGACTCCCTCTACAACATATTCTTTATTCTTCTTTCTTTCCCTGGCCTTAGAAAGCAATGATATAACATGCTTTACCTGTGAACTGCTCGTACTGGTTATCATTATGAGGTTACCTTTCTGCCATGCATTACTTAGAAAGTAACGCACTTATATTAAATTCATAATCATTAATATCCTTAGTCATGGCAAGTGCTTCATCAATATCATAATCAACAAACTTACCATCCCTGTATGCTACAAGTCTGTTACTCTTTCCTTCAGCAAGAAGGTCAACAGCATAAGCACCCATAATAGACGCATACATTCTGTCCTTACATGTTGGTGAACCACCACGCTGCATGTATCCTAAAATAGTAGCTCTTGTCTCAATACCTGTTGCAGCTTCAATTCTTCTTGCCATTCCTGTAGAATGTCCGATACCTTCAGCATTAATAATAAGATGATGTTTCTTGCCTTTCTTACGTCCTTCAATAATATGATTAATAATAGCCTGCTCGTCATTATCATATCTTTCCGGAAGAAGAATATCTTCTGCACCATTGGCAATACCACACCACAATGCTATATATCCTGCATTTCTTCCCATAACCTCGATAATACTGCATCTTTCGTGTGATGTAGATGTATCTCTTATCTTATCAATAGCTTCCATTGCTGTATTAACAGCAGTATCAAATCCAATAGTATAATCTGTACATGCAATATCAAGATCAATTGTTCCCGGAAGTCCGATAGTATTAATTCCCTGTGCTGCAAGCTTCTGTGCACCTCTGAAAGAACCATCTCCACCGATTACAACTATACCGTCAATTCCATGCTTTCTGCATACTTCAGCACCTCTCTTCTGACCTTCTTCAGTCATGAATTCCATGCATCGTGCTGTATAGAGGACTGTTCCACCACGCTGGATAATATCAGCAACGCTTCGCTTGTCCATATCAATTATCTCATCATTAAGAAGTCCGTTATAGCCCTTCTGAATACCCTTGACCTTAAGTCCCTTATTCAAAGCAGTTCTTACAACTGCACGGATAGCAGCATTCATACCTGGAGCATCTCCACCACTTGTTAATACGCCGATTGTTTTAATTTCCTTTGCCATAACTTCCCCTTTCTTATCTCTTAATATTATTTTCTGCTTTATGTTACCACATTATAAAAGAAAAATCTTCTTTTTTTGATAATTTTTTACCAATGTTAATTAAAATTTATGTTGTAGCAACATTTTTCTCACCATATTTACTCTTAAGAATATAAAGCAGGTCTGATGTCACCTTCACGCACTGACTCTGTGGAAGCGCTATTCTCTGTTTTTCTGCCACACAATATATTGTGACTGTGTCTTTACCGTCCGATTCTTTGAAAATATCAGCAAGCTCATCCCTGTGTGTCTCATACTCAGCAAGACTGTCAAACCTGAGCCACAATCTTCTTGGAACACTGTCAAAGCTCACAACACTGTCTGCCGTAAGTCTTGCAGGTTTGTCGGCATCTGCCTGTATTCTTCCCGTAACAAATACTTTGTTGGTCGTATCAAAAAGTCTTTTATATTTTTGATAATTTCTTGCAAACATGATTACCTCAACGCTTCCAACAAAATCTTCTATTGTAAGGTACGCCATCTGCTGGCCTGAACCGGTAGTAATAACCTTAATGTTACTTATAAGGCCACCTATCGTCTGCTTTGAACCGTTCATAAGCTTTGCCTGTCCGGTTTCCTCATCAATAAGAAAATCTGTACTTCTCGCAGAAATATGCTTCTCCCACATACCAGTATATTCATCCAGCGGATGTCCTGTTACATATACACCGAGAACTTCTTTTTCCCGTTCAAGCAGATCCTCCTTTTCAAACTCCTGAATATCAGGCACTTTCATTTCAAGGCTCTGTTTATCCTCTTCACTTACGAAATCAAATAGTGACATTTGTCCTGAAATAGCATCTTTATTCTGCTTAACAGCACTATCAATCATTCTCTCATAGACATTCATCATGCCCCGTCTTGTATTACCAAATGTGTCAAATGCACCTGCAAGTATAAGATGTTCCACTGTTCTCTTATTAATTACCCCTGCCATCCTTGTAATAAAATCCTGCATGGAGTGAAAATCGCCATTATTGGTTCTTTCTTCAATAATCGCAGTAATTGTAGGTCTTCCCATACTCTTTACCGCATTAAATCCAAACCTTATGTTCTTACCTTCAACACCGAACTCAGCAACCGATTTATTGACATCAACAGGAAGAATACTAATTCCCATCTCTCTTGCTGCAAGAATATATTCTGCGACCTTACTTGTTTTATCAGTTACACTTGATATCAGCCATGCCATATACTGTACAGGAAAATGTACTTTCAGATATGCTGTCTGGTATGCCACAACCGCATAGCATGCCGCATGTGATTTGTTAAATGCGTATTTTGCAAAATCCATCATCTCATCATATATCTTATTGGCTGTCTGTTCACTTATGCCATTCTTAATACAGCCTGGTACTCCGTTAGCTTCATTACCGTATACGAAATTCTGACGTTCCTGCTCCATTACATCAAGCTTTTTCTTAGCCATTGCTCTTCGCACATTATCACTACCGCCCCACGAATATCCGGCAAGGTCACGGACAATCTGCATAACCTGCTCCTGATAAACCATACAGCCATATGTCGGCTCTAAGATTGGCTCTAACTGCGGGCATTCATAGGTTATGTTTCCCGCGTTCTCTTTTCCTTTAATATACTGTGGTATGAAATCCATTGGTCCCGGTCTGTAAAGCGATATACCAGCAATTAAATCCTCTAAACAATCCGGTTTTAACTCTTTCATGAAGTTTTTCATTCCGCCACTCTCTAACTGGAATATACCTGCACATTTGCCCTGACTTATACATTCAAATACAGACTTATCGTTATATGGTATATTATCCACTGAAAATGCAGGGTCAATCTGCTGTTCACATTTTTCAGTCTGTTGGATTACAGTTAAGTTTCTAAGACCTAAAAAGTCAAATTTTAACAGTCCCAAATGTTCCAGAGTAGGACCTTCAAACTGCGTAACCTTAACATTATCTGCTCCAACTGCAACCGGAACATACTCTCCAACATCCTTCTGACTGATAAGAACACCTGAGGCATGAACTGAAGCATGCCTTGGCAGTCCTTCAAGTCTCTTTGCTTTATCTATAAGATCTCTCACTGTCTCATCAGCTTCATACAATGCCTTAAACTCAGCATTTGGCTTAATGTCCCTGTCTGCGTCACCATTCATTGCACTGTCAATCGTAACACCAACCTTCTGTGGTATCATCTTCGCAATGTTATCAACCATCGCATATGGAAGATCCATAACCCTTCCGACATCTTTAATAACGGCTCTTGCTGCCATAGTTCCAAATGTGATTATCTGGCACACACATTCTTTACCATATTTTTCTATAACATAATCAATAACCTTCTGTCTGCCTTCTGGTGCAAAGTCCACGTCAATATCGGGCATGGACACACGCTCAGGATTCAGAAATCGTTCGAATACAAGATTGTATTTAACAGGGTCAAGCGTTGTTATTCCAAGACAGTATGACACAAGACTTCCTGCCGCCGAGCCTCGTCCGGGTCCAACCGGAATATCATGTGTCTTGGCATAATTAATGTAATCCCACACAATCAGGAAATAATCGACATATCCCATTGAATAGATAACTGACAGCTCGTAAGAAAGTCTCTGGAATATATCATTCGAATCCTCTGCCCTTTTTATAACAACATCTTTTCTGTCTGCAACTATTGATGCTTTTGCCTGCTCTATAATATCTTCAATACATACATCTGCGGTCTTGTCCGGATATCTCTCCTTTAACCCCTCATAGCATAAAGCATTAAGATACACCCATGAATTCTTTCCATATTCTTCTGGCACATCAAACGCTGGCAGCTTTGTAACTCCGAATTCTATCTCAACATTACATCTTTCTGCTATCTTATGAGTGTTCTCAACTGCTTCCGGTGCGTATTTGAACAATTCCGCCATCTCTTCCTCTGACTTTAAATAGAACTGTCCACCCTCATATCGCATCCTGTTTTCATCAGAAAGCTTCTTACCTGTCTGTATACATAATAATATATCATGTGCATCTACATCATCTGCATAAGTATAATGAACATCATTCGTACATACCAGTTCAATTCCGGTCTCATTATGCATACGCATAAGCTGTGGATTGACATAGTGCTGTTCTGCTATTCCGTGATCCTGCAATTCAAGAAAGAAATTTCCCTTTCCGAATATATCCTGAAGTTCAAGGGCAGCATCTCTGGCCGTCTCATACATGCCTCTTGACAGATATCTCTGCACCTCACCTGCAAGGCACGCACTCGTAGCAATAATTCCCTCGTGATATTCCCTTAACACTTCCTTGTCTACTCTCGGCTTATAGTAAAAGCCTTCTGTAAACCCTTTTGAGACTATCTTCATAAGATTCTGATATCCGGTGTTATTCTCTGCCAGCAATACAAGGTGATTATATTTATCCTCACTCTGTCCTGCGCCTTTATCAAACCTTGACCCCGGAGCTACATACACCTCACAGCCAAGAACAGGCTTGATTCCTGCCTTCTTAGCCGCCTCGTAAAATTCAATAACACCATACATCACACCATGGTCAGTTATTGCAAGGCTGTCCATGCCAAGTTCCTTTGCCCGTTTAGTAATCTCTTTTATCTTACTGGAGCCATCCAGCAATGAATATTCAGTATGCACATGCAAATGTGTAAAACTCATAGCATCTCCTCCCTATGTAAAAAAATATAACATATTTTCGTTTATTAATCAGCAATTTTATGATATTCTATATTTAATTATTAATGTAAGGGAGTTGTATTATGTTAATATCTGATATTCCCGTAGGCGGGTCAATTT
>OOBZ01001762.1_pt1 | contig 13978 bp, 11 predicted proteins | sample 1671601 | NCBI WGS metagenome assembly OOBZ01 (sample SAMN06348173, study PRJEB24527) | human gut metagenome | biome: human gut; feature: ankylosing spondylitis patient; material: feces | host: Homo sapiens | place: China | collected 2015-10
TAGAAAGCAGATTAATTCCTCGTTTGGACGAGAGTTCGAATCTCTCCATCTCCACGAAGGCCACTGAAAATCAGTGGTCTTTTTTGTTTATGGACCAAATTAGAAAATAAATAAGAATATCAGTTGTTTTTTACATCAGGTATGGATAAATGTTTATATTTGCAGAATGAAGCTCCCTTTGAAAATCAGCTTCTACTAATCACTTAAATAACCATATTATGCTTAAACTAGGAACTCATAACTCAATGACTTATCTTAAGCCAACCGGACTGGTCCAGATATTAGCTTGGAATACCGGAAAATGTCAGAACCTGTCTCTTGAAGAACAGTATGAATTTGGCGTCAGATTTTTTGATCTTCGTATTCGTTTTGATGAAAAGGCAACACCTTATTTTGCTCATGGCCTTTTGGAATTTCATGAAAAGGCAGTAACGGATGTACTGGCCTTTCTGGATCAAAAGCAGGATTGTATTGTGAACCTGGTCATGGAAAGTTAAAGTATTTTCCTTGTTGAATGAAGGGACACATGAAACTACAGAGAAAATAAAAGAATCGGAAAAGGAATTAAAAGAATCATTGAAAAAGGTTGTGGAAGGAGGCTTGGAACTTCTTAAGTCACCTACATTTTTTGCCATGCAAAATAATCCGAATTATTGGAAAAATGTAAATGAAGATGTTTATACGATGATGGATTTTGTTCAGCTTGGAGCTCCGGAAGAATATCTCTCTCAACTGCCGGTAGATTTGCAGAAAAGGATTAAGGTATTATTTGAGAAACTTCCTCAACTTCCTAAGTAGATTAGAAAAGAAGATGATCTTATAAAAAGACAGAGTTTGCATTTTCAAGCTCTGTCTTTTTTTATTCTACAAATCCAGCTTTTTATTATTATTCGGAACAGGGATTCCTAAATAAGAGTATTGGTATTCATTGGTACGCTGTTGCGGGAGTATATCGATAGCTTTTACAGCAATATTTTTTCCTGTTTTGGTAGCGACCAGGCAAGTGTTTTGCAATTTTCGTTTTCCCAGGTCGAATACTTTATCAGGATTAAAGTGCTGCCCGTTGATACGCACTTCAAAATGCAGATGTTCCGTAGTAGCTCTGCCTGTCCTTCCTGTTAGTCCGATCGGTTCACCGGCTTTTACGCGGTCACCTACTTTAACCAGATTTTTGGAATTATGGCTGTAAACTGTTTCCAGCCCGTTATAATGACGGATGACTACAACATTACCATAAGCAGCATAAGGTTTTGCCATGCGGACAATTCCATCGAAGGCTGCAACGATGGTATCATTAGCACATGTTTTCAGATCAACACCGGAATGATGTCTTCTGCGGCCGGCATAGGGCGATATGACTTTTGCTCCGGGGAGTGGAAAAGCATAATCTTCATCTGTCATGAGAGCCAGGTCGATAACAAGAGAGTTTTCGTCAGCCAGAAGTTTTGGATCCGGAACAGCTATATCGGCTTTTTCCCGTGGAGAAAAATCCTCAGTAATATCTTTACGTGCATATTCTGTTTTTCCCAATTCCGGTGCAGGAGGAAGGAATATATCTATCTGGGGAAGAGGGATTTCTGTTGACGGAGACAGCATGTTAAATTCCTGATCGGAAACGGATGGTGGTGATTGCACTGATAGTACCGAAGAACAGGTACTTAGTGTTATTAGTGTAATAAATAATAATATATAACTGTAGATCTTAGGCATTATGAAATTTTTTAGCTGGACAAAAATAGAAAAAACAATCCAGTCTAAAGTCCTTGTCAGGAATACTTTATAGTTCTTTTTCATTTGTTTATGCTTTTCAATGGTCTGGTGAATGTATTGGAAAACCATAAAACAGAAAAAAGCGCCAACCGGAGTTGAACGCTTTTTTTATTATAAATCAATAAGAAATGAAATTTCAGTCTCTGTTATTTCTTGAAAAGAGATTTGGCTATACCCATCTCCAGACCGCGAAGTTCAGCTAAACCTCTCAGGCGTCCGATGCAGGAATAACCCGGATTTGTCTTCTTTTTCAAGTCATCGATCATCTGATGGCCATGGTCCGGACGCATAGCGATCGAGCAACCACGTCTTTGTTGTAGCTCGAGTAACGCTTTCATTACGCCGTACATATCCACGTCGCCTTCCAGGTGGTTTGCTTCGAAGAAGTTTCCTTCTGCATCCCGTTGTGTGCTGCGGAAGTGAACGAAGTCGATGCGGTCGCCATAGCGTTCCATAATACCGGCAAGATCATTGTCGCTACGAACACCGAATGAACCGGTACACAAGCACAGACCGTTACTTGGATTCGGAACAGCTTCGATCAATTTTTTGAAATCGTCTTCCGTACTCAGGATACGTGGTAAACCAAGGATAGAGTAGGGAGGATCATCCGGATGGATTACCAGTTTAACACCCGCTTCGTCGGCTACCGGAGCAATTTCCTGCAGGAAGTAGATCAGGTTGGAACGCAGTTTTTCAGCATCGATATCTTTGTAGCGGTCCAGTGCTTCCTGGAACTGTTCGATCGTAAAACTTTCTTCCGATCCGGGCAGACCGGCAATCATATTACGGGTAAGTAGTTTACGGTCATCTTCGGTCATTATATCGAAGCGAGCTTTCGCTTTAGCCTTCTCTTCTGCCGAGTAATCGTTTTCAGCTCCCGGACGTTTCAGGATGAAAAGGTCGAAAGCAACGAAAGCTGCACGTTCAAAGCGAAGAGCCTTTGAACCGTCCGGCATCGTATAAGCCAGATCAGTACGTGTCCAGTCAAGTACCGGCATAAAATTATATGTCACAACATTAACACCGCACTTTCCGAGGTTACGCAGACTTTCCTTGTAGTTGTCGATATATTTCTGGAAATCTCCGGTTTGTGTTTTGATATGTTCATGAACGGGAACACTTTCGACAACAGACCATCTCAAGCCTACCTCTTCGATCATTTCTTTCCGTTTCATGATTTCCTCTACTGTCCACGTTTCCCCGTTAGGGATATGGTGTAAAGCATTTACGATACCGGTTGCTCCGGCTTGTTTAATATCCCAAAGGCTGACAGGATCATTCGGCCCGTACCAACGCCAAGTTTGTTCGCATAAATACATAGAAAATAATTTATTAATTTGTCAATGTGCCAATTGGCTACGGCATATGCTTTAAAGTAATTGGCATATTGGCACATTAACCTATTGGCATATTATTAGGCATTTAGATTGAGAAAGCATCGAAACCGCCGTCGACAATTGCAATTGTTCCGGTTACAAATTTGGATGCGTCACTGATCAGGTACTGAATCGTACCGAATAATTCTTCCGGTGTTCCCAAACGTCTGAACGGTGTGTGGGCAATGACAGATTTGGCACGTTCCGTATAAGAACCATCCGGATTAGTCATCAATGTCCTGTTTTGTTCTGTCAGGAAGAATCCCGGAGCGATAGCATTTACACGTAAGCCTTCACCGAATTTGATAGCCAGTTCACCGGCCATATATTTGGTCAGGTTGGAGATGGCAGCTTTGGCTGCGCCGTATCCGACCACACGTGTCAACGGACGAAGAGCGGATTCAGAAGAGAAGTTTACGATAGCACCTTCTTTCTGTTGAGCCATTACTTCTGCAAAAACCATAGTAGGAAGCACTGTGCCGAACAGGTTCAGATCTACCACTTTTTTGAAAGCATCGACCTGTAGGTCAAAGATGTTGTTGTCCGGACCGATTGTAGCACCGGCCATATTACCACCGGCAGCATTCAATAATGCATCGATGCGGCCATATTTGGCAAGGATATCTTTTTTATTCTGTTCGAGGATCTCTTTATTCAGAACGTCAGTCTGGAAGAAACAGGCTTCGCCACCTTTTGCTTTGATATCGGCAACGATTTTTTCTCCGATTTCCACTGCACGGTCAAGGATTACAACTTTAGCACCTTCTTCAGCCAGATGGCCTGCGATTCCGCTACCCAGAATACCGGCTCCTCCGGTAATGATGACAACTCTGTCTTTAATACAAAATAAATTAGCCATTTTATATATGATTTTTATTGTGATATTTCCATTTTATGTTCAATATGTGCGCGAGCACACGTTGGGTGCAAATGTATGGTATTTATTTGTCAAACAAAAAAAATATAGAAGAAAAATAATTAATTTATGCCTTTAAATATAGTTATTGTAGTACTTAATGTTCTCTTTGATAAGTATATCAATAGGCATATAATTGATTTGTTCGACTTTTTCTTTTAATACCAGATGACGGAATAAAGCGCGGACGCAATTGAATCCCTGCACTTCCGGACGTTGGGCGATCAGATGGGTGATGTATCCGTTGTTCAGATGGCTCAGATTCGATTCGATCACGTCGTAACCGATCAGTTTAAAATGTTTGTCGATGTCCTGATGCTGGAAATAATCACCCAGGACATGTGCTCTGGAGTTGAAGATTATACCAGCCTTGATCTCTTCATGCGTTGCGAAGAAAGAGTCGAGTATCTCTTTGTTTTCTACTGATTCATCGGCATGAATATGTACAGGGTATATTTTTCCCAGAAAATCGTGACCGTACAGATAATCGCGGAAACCTTCCTCACGTTTCATAACCTGAGTTGAATGCATATCGCCTTTACGGATAAAGCGGAAAATAGCGATGTTGTCCTCCGGATGTATCTGTTCAAAAAGTAACCGCCCGGCGATATATCCGGAATCATAGGAGTTTGTTCCGTAATAAGCGATACAATTGGTATTTTCGATAAAGGCATCGATCAGCACATAGGGGATTTCGAGTTTATCGAGTTGTTGCGTGAGTTGGATAACGCTCTCCTTAAAAAGGGTTGCTATGATTACTCCCTGGCAATCCGCCTCTTCTATTTTGGGAATCAAATTATCGAAACTACTTCTGTCATACTGGTTGAAGTACATCCGCTCGACCTCAATATTGTAACTGAATAATTCCTGTTCGGCCTTGTTGATCCCTTCGGACAGCTTTGCCCAGTATTCCCCCTGTCCGAAAGAGGGTATCAATGTAACGAATTTATACTTTTTCTTGAGGGCTAACGAACGGGCTATCAGATTCGGATGATAGTCTATCTCTTTTAATACTTTTTCGACCTTCTTCTGTGCTTCTTCCGACACTTTGCCACGGTTGTGCAAAATACGATCGACGGTTCCGGTAGAAACTCCGGATAATTCTGCTATATCTTTTATTCTATACGTTTTCCCCATAGGGCAATTCTGTTATCATAAATAATCCGCAGAACATGAAAAGATTCTGCGGACTGTTTGTTTTGTGTTATAAAAATTATAATTCCTCAATAATCTGCAAAGGTGCATTTAATTTACGAAAAACATAGCCATACATCATATATATAAGAGGCATTGCTACAAAAATTCCTATACCCAGCAGGATAAGTCCCAATATGAAAATACCGATCATAGCCAGCATAAGCATAAATAACGGCATGCCCTGTCCGCGGGTTATTTCCCAACTGCGTTTCAGCGATTCGATGATACCTGTATCTTCTTCAACAATGAAAGCGGTGAAAAATTGCAATCGGAGAGCCAGATAAATGCCTGGAATAATGAACAGGCAGATACCGAACACCACGATGATCCCCATAAAAAGATTAGCCACAAAATAAGTGATGATTTTACGGGCCTGTTGTCCGTAGGCCGAGAATTGCGGCTCCTCTCCATCCAGGGCTTGGAATATGTTTTTCATGTATCCTAATGCAAAAATGCAGGAGATAATGCAACTGATCAAATTAATAACGATTGTACCCACTATGGATTTTTGCATAGGCATGGCAAAAGCGCTCAGCGTAAAAGAAATTATTGTCATACCTATCAATAAGCCGGCTAAAACCCATATCTGAGTTTTAGTACGTTGCCATGAAGTACTGCATACTTCCGAAATAGAAAACTTTGGTCCCATCAGATTGTAGATTAATTATGTTTATAGATAGCTGTAAATTTAAACTAAATTATTGAATAAACAAACAACAACAACGGAATGTATGCAATTTTGGACTAATTTACTTTCGATCCGGCAAAAAATAGCTATCTGTTTGATCTCTACATATAAATAAAGCTATTTTTTAGTATAAAAGAATGTATAAACGGTAAAAGTGCAATAAAAAGATTCTACATTTGTACGTTTTTTAGGATATGAGTCCCTTTGTTGTCGAGTCTGATAATACAAGCCTTCAGGAATAAATGTACGAAAAAATAAAAGGCAGAAATATATTAAATTATAATTATGGATAAACAAATGTTGAGAACTACTATTACCCAATGTAGACAAATTGCATTATTTGCGCTGGGAGTGTCTTTATTAACCGCCTGTGGTAACAGCCAGAGCGGCATGAAGTTAGGTGACAGTGAATATGCTGTTTTGACCGTGAATTCATCTTCCAGCAATCAGACAACTTCCTATCCGGCGACTATCAGAGGTACGCAGGATATTGAAGTCCGTCCCCAGGTGTCGGGTTTTATTGTTAAGTTATGTGTCGATGAAGGAGCTACGGTCCGTAAAGATCAGCCCTTGTTTGAAATTGATCCCACGCAGTATAAGGCGGCAGTGAACCAGGCCAAAGCAGCTGTTGCTATGGCAGATGCAAACGTAAAAACGTTGACATTGACAGAAAAGAATAAGAAAGACCTGTATAATAATGCTATTATCAGTTCTTTTGAATATGAGACAGCCGTCAACCAATTGATGTCTGCAAAGGCATCCTTGGCACAGGCAGAAGCCTCTTTGGTTAGTGCGGAACAGAATTTATCTTTTTGTAAAGTGACCAGTCCTTCCAATGGCGTTGTCGGAACTTTCCCTTACCGTATCGGAAGTTTGGTGAGCCCTTCTATCTCGAGTCCGTTGACAACTGTTTCTGAGATCGGAGAAGTATATGTTTATTTCTCAATGACGGAAAAGGAATTGTTGCAGCTCACAAAAGCCGGAGGCACACTGAAAGAACAATTGGATAAGATGCCGGCCGTTCAGTTACAGTTGGCAGACGGAACGATGCTGGAAGAAACCGGTAAGATCGATGCTGTCAGTGGCGTTATCGACCAGTCGACCGGTTCGGTTAGTATGCGTGCCGTTTTCCCGAATGACAAAAGAATCCTGCGAAGCGGGGGAACAGGAAACGTGGTATTCCCTTACACCATGGAAGGTATTATTATGATTCCGCAGTCAGCTACGGTTGAAATCCAGGACAAAAAATTCGTATATGTACTGCAACCCGATAATAAAATTAAAAATGTTGAAATTCAGATTTCCTCTTTGGATGATGGTCAGAATTATCTGGTTACTAAAGGTTTGAAATCCGGTGATAAGATCGTTGTTGAAGGCGTTCAGAGTTTAAGAGACGGTCAGGAAATCACGCCGATTACACAGGCTGAGCAGGCTGCAAAGTTCCAGCAGGCCATGAAAGACCAGAACGAAGGAAATTTAAAAACAGCTTTTAATTAATTAAAGGTATAGGATAACCCGGGCTTTCCCGGTGATATTCGTTTATAAAAAAGTAACATATGAAATTAGATAGATTTATTAACCGTCCGGTGCTTTCAACGGTGATTTCCATCCTGATTGTCATCCTGGGTATATTAGGTTTGTTCACATTGCCTATTACCCAATATCCGGACATTGCGCCTCCTACTGTTTCGGTAAGGGCCACTTATACAGGTGCCAATGCGCAGACTGTATTGAATAGTGTGATTGCACCGCTGGAAGACCAGATCAACGGGGTAGAGAACATGATGTATATGACATCAAATGCTTCCAATAACGGTTCTGCCGATATTTCCATATATTTCAAACAGGGAACCGATCCGGATATGGCAGCAGTAAACGTTCAGAACCGTGTGTCGATGGCACAAGGTCTGTTGCCTGCCGAAGTAACGAAGATCGGTGTGACTACCCAGAAACGTCAGAACTCCATGCTGGTTGTTTTTGCCGTTTATGATGCGGAAGACCGTTACGACCAGAAATTTCTGGAAAACTATGCAAAGATCAACCTGATTCCTGAAGTACAGCGTGTACCGGGGGTCGGTGATGCCAATGTATTGGGTACCGATTATTCTATGCGTATCTGGTTGAAGCCGGATGTAATGGCACAATATAAGCTGGTGCCTAACGATGTATCGAACGTGTTGGCTGAACAGAACGTGGAGGCTGCTCCGGGTTCTTTCGGTGAACAGGGAAACCAGTCGTTCCAGTATACGATCCGCTATAAAGGACGTCTGCAAACAGCAGAAGAATTTGATAATATTGTAGTAAAAGCATTGCCCGACGGTGAAGTGCTTCGTCTGAAGGACATTGCCGATATCGAATTGGGACGTTTGACTTACAACTATGTAAATAAAGTAAATGGCCATAATGCAGTAGCATGTATCGTTTACCAGATGCCGGGAACGAATGCAACAGAAACGATCAATAATATTCAGGATTTGCTGGTGAGATCAGAGGCGACTATGCCTCCGGGAATGAAGGTTGAAGTATCCATGAATGCCAACGACTTCCTTTATGCTTCTATCCATGAGGTTCTCAAAACTTTGCTGGAAGCCTTTATCCTGGTGTTTATTGTGGTATATGTGTTCTTGCAGGATTTACGTTCAACCTTGATTCCTGCTATTGCGATTCCGGTAGCCTTGATCGGTACATTCTTCCTGTTGTCACTGATCGGATTCAGTATCAACTTGTTGACACTTTGTGCGATGGTACTTGCCATTGCGATTGTGGTCGATGATGCGATAGTCGTCGTCGAGGGGGTCCATGCCAAGTTGGACCAGGGATATAAATCGGCGAAACAGGCATCTATCGATGCGATGAGTGAACTTGGCGGAGCGATCGTTTCTATTACATTGGTGATGATGTCCGTGTTTATCCCTGTAAGTTTCATGGGAGGTACAGCCGGTATATTCTATCGTCAGTTCGGTGTGACGATGGCTATTGCTATCGGTTTGTCGGCATTGAATGCCTTGACATTGAGTCCGGCACTTTGTGCTATTTTTCTGAAACCTCATGATGAACACGGTGAAAAGAAGACGACATTCGTATCCCGTTTCCATACCTCTTTCAATATGGCTTACGATTCTTTATTGAAGAGTTACAAGAAGCGTGTATTGTTCTTTATCCAGAAGAAATGGCTGGCATTTGGAACTGTAGCTGCCTCTATTGCCCTGTTGATCTTCTTCATGCAGGTAACGCCGACCGGTATGGTGCCGAATGAAGATATGGGTACTATCATGGGAGCTGTAACATTACCTCCCGGAGCTTCCCAGGAACGTACATTGGAAATCATGGAACGTGTAGATAGTCTGATCGCTTCCGACCCGGCTGTGAAATCACGTACGGCTATTACCGGTTTCAGTTTTATCGGTGGTCAGGGACCTTCTTACGGTTCATTCATCATCAAGTTGAAAGACTGGGAAGAACGTTCTATGACGCAGAGTGCGGAAGTAGTTTACGGTAGTTTATTCATGCGTGCCCAGAAAGTGGTGAAGGATGCACAGGTATTGTTCTTTACTCCGCCTATGATTCCGGGTTATTCCGCTTCCAGTGATATCGAGTTGAATATGCAGGATAAGACCGGTGGTAGCCTGGAGAAATTCTTTGATGTTTCCAAAGACTATATGGCAGCATTGACGGCCCGTCCGGAAATCAAGTCGGCCCAGACTACTTTCAACCCGAACTTCCCGCAATATATGATCGATATCGATGCGGCAGCCTGTAAGAAAGTAGGCATCAGTCCGAGCGATATCCTTATGACTTTGCAGGGATATTATGGTGGTCTGTATGCTTCCAACTTCAACCGCTTCGGTAAGATGTACCGTGTAATGGTGCAGGCCGATCCTTCTATGAGAGCGAATATGGAATCGTTGAAGAATATCAAGGTCAGAAACGGTAACGAAATGGCACCGATCTCCCAGTTTATTACAATAGAGAAAGTATATGGTCCGGATATCATCAGCCGTTTTAACATGTATACCTCAATGAAACTGATGGTTGCCCCGGCTGACGGATTTACCAGCGGTCAGGCACTGAAAGCACTGGAAGAAGTGGCAAGTACCACCCTTCCTGCCGGTTTCGGTTATGAGTTGGGAGGTATGGCACGTGAAGAGGCGGAAACGAGTGGAAGTACTACCGGCTTGATCTTTATCTTGTGTTTCGTGTTCGTTTATCTGTTGCTGAGTGCACAGTATGAAAGTTATGTATTGCCGTTGGCCGTATTGCTTTCAATTCCGTTCGGTCTGATGGGTAGCTTCCTGTTTGTACAGGGTTGGGCTGCGTTAGGTAGCATCCCGGCATTGAAGATGATATTGGGCACAATGTCGAATAACATTTATATGCAGATCGCGTTGATCATGTTGATGGGTCTGTTGGCAAAGAATGCTATTTTGATCGTAGAGTTTGCCCTCGAACGTCGCCGTATGGGTATGAGTATTACCTGGGCTGCCGTATTGGGTGCCGCTGCCCGTCTGCGTCCTATCCTGATGACCTCTCTGGCAATGGTAGTCGGTTTGTTGCCGATGATGTTCGCCTTTGGTGTAGGTGCTCACGGTAACCGTACGCTGGGTACTGCCGCTATTGGTGGTATGTTTGTCGGTATGATCTTCCAGATCCTGATCGTTCCTGCCTTGTTCGTGGTATTCCAGTACTTGCAGGAAAAGGTGAAACCGATCGAATGGGAAGACCTTGACAACAGCGATTTGAATACGGAAATAGAACAGTACGCTAAAAAATAAGTGAGAAGACAATGAAGAAAAATCAAATAATATATATGATGTGTGCAACTGCCCTGCTGAGCAGTTGCCACATCTACAAGGCTTATGATCGTCCTGAAACGATAGATACGTCCGGTCTGTATCGTGATCCGGTATCGGTAACGGATACATTGGCTGCCGATACGACCAATATGGGAAACCTTTCCTGGAAGGAAGTTTTCCGTGATCCTAAATTGCAGGCTCTGATTGAAGATGGACTGGCGAATAACGTGGATATGCAGGCTGCCGTTCTCCGTGTGGAAGAAGCGAAAACGTTGCTGACTGCTGCCCGTTTATCTTTCCTTCCGTCTTTGAACCTGGCCCCGCAAGGCTCGCTGACCACCATGGGAGGATCCAGCTATGCAAAAGCCTATACTTTGCCGGCTGCTGCTAATTGGGAAGTCGACCTGTTTGGTAAGCTGCTCAATGCAAGCCGCGACCAGAAAGCAATCTATTTGCAGAGCCAGTATTCACAGCAAGCTGTCCGTTCACAGTTGATCGGTGGTATTGCCAATACTTACTTTACCCTGCTGATGCTCGACCGTCAGGTAGAGATCACAACCGAAACGGTTGCTATCTATAAAGAAAATGTACGCGCGATGGAAGCAATGAAGACGGCCGGTATGACAACCGAGGCTGCAGTCGTTCAGATGAAAGCCGTATATCATCAGGTATCGTCTTCGTTAATCAATCTGCAACGCCAGGTTCGCGAAGTGGAAAACTCTTTGTCCGTACTGTTGGCTAAAGCACCGCAACGTATCGACCGCGGCAGATTGGAAGATCAGGTGATCCCCGACGAGATCATGGCCGGCGTACCTTTGCAGTTGCTGGAAAACCGTCCGGATGTGAAGATTGCGGAAATGTCGCTTGCCAGTGCTTACTATACGACAAACAAGGCACGTGCCGCTTTCTATCCCGGTTTGAATATTACGGCAACAGCCGGTTGGACGAACGGTTCGGGTATTACTGTTGCTAATCCGGGACAGTTCATGTTCCAGGCTCTGGCTTCACTGGCACAGCCTATCTTCAACAATGGTAAGCTGATCGCTAACCTGAAGGTATCGAAAGCAGAGGAGAAGATCGCCCAGATGAATTATCAGCAAGCAATTCTTGAAGCTGGTAAGGAAGTAAGCGATGCCCTGCATCTTTACGATGCAACCAACAAGATGTTGATTCAGGACAGACAACAGATCGAGCAATTGGAAAAGGCCGTAACCTATACGAAAGCCTTGTTCCAGTCAGCCCAGTCAACTTATCTGGAAATCCTGTCAGCTCAGCAGAGCCTTCTTAGTGCGCAATTGACAGAAGTATCCGACAACGTTCAGCGTATGCAGGCTGTTATCAACTTGTACAGTGCTGTTGGTGGAGGAAGAGAGTAATAACCATTAAAACATAGATTATTATGATTAGTCCGTTAGCTTATGTAGATGCCGGTGCAAAACTGGGAGCGAATGTAACAGTTCATCCTTTTGCATACATCGACAAGAATGTAGAGATTGGCGACAATTGCGAAATCATGCCTCACGCCAGTATCATGAGTGGCGCCCGTCTGGGTAAGGGAAACCGTGTATTCAACGGGGCTGTCATTGCAGCAGAACCTCAGGATTTTAAATATAAAGGCGACAGTACGCTAGTTGTTATCGGCGATGATAATGTGATTCGTGAAAATGTAGTGATCAACCGTGCCACGACGCCGGAAGGCCGGACTGTTATCGGTAATGGTAATTTCCTGCATGAAGGTGTGCATATTTCGCACGATACACATATTGGAAATCATAGTGTGTTTGGTTATGGCAGCAAGGTTTCCGGCAACTGTTTCTTCGAGGATTATTCAATCTTCGGAGGTTGTGTGCTGGCAAGCCAGGGAAGCCGTGTCGGTACATGGTCGATGACACAGACCGGTTGCCGTTTCCGCAAGGATGTGCCTCCTTATATCGTCGCTGCCCAGGAGCCGACAATTTATTACGGCGTTAACTCCGTAATCCTGGCGCATCAGGGAGTGAGCGAGAAGGTTATCAAGCATATCAGCCATGCATACCGTATCATCTATCAGGGAAATTCAAGTCTTTTCGATGCCCTGCTGATGATCAAAGACCAGGTGCCGATGAGCGAAGAGATACAGCACATCATTGATTTCATCAATGATTCAAAGCTGGGTATTATCGGAAGATAACAAGCTTATATAATAAGGAACGAGGATATCTTTGCAGGTATCCTCGTTTTTTATATCCTGTCCGGGTTAATAGTTACAGGCCCGGAGCCTTTTTTTCATCCATTGTTTTATGTTGTATAGTCGTAGATGAGGATAATTTCTTACAAGATGAGGCAATTCTTTCTGAAACACAACTTCTTTCTAACCTTAATACAATATCTTTCTGGTCTTAAAACAATAGTATTCCAGTATAAAGATTCTTATCTTCTATATTTTGTTCCAGATGGTCAACATATTTGCCGAATAAATTTTCCAAAGATTTTTCTTTTCGATTACTGTAGAATCAGCTCATAGTCAGCCACATCCAGCCAACGTTTGAATTTTCGACCAACTTCATGGAAACAGGAGACTTGTTTGAAGTTTAGTCTTTCGTGTAGTTTTACACTGGGCTCATTGGGGATGGTGATGCAGGCGACCAGGGCATGGAACGAACGGTTGCGGCAGTCTTCAATTAACTGGTTCATTAATAAACGTCCGTATCCTTTGCCGGTATAGTCCGGAAATCGAGTATTGTTTGATCTCTTGGTCTGCCTGACTTTTCCAAATATTGCTTAAATTGTTATTTTCCATATTATTTTCCTCCTAATAATGTATTCTAGTTTTTTCTCTTATTCAGGTATTATTCTCTTTTTTATATATCAATAATAATTGTGTAATAATTGCCAGGAAAATATTGGTGACTAATGGTCGTAGTATTATTATCTTTTCACTTTCTTCTGTATATCTATTGGCCAGATAGCAAATGACTGAACTTAGGATAAAGGATAGGCATAGCCAAATGACATATCGGAAATAAAGTATTTTGTTTTTTCTTTTACATTGTGTATAGATGATAGTAAAAAAGAACCAATATGAAGAACATTCAATCGCATAGAATAATTGGGCTTCAAATCCAAAAAATAAATTTTTTACAGAACTTATAATTAATATTCCAATAAAGAATATAGCTGTGGGTAATATATATTTGTATATAGACATTTGTTTTTTAGTTTGTCATAGAGGTCTCTAATATAAACAAATTGATTG
>OOBZ01001767.1_pt1 | contig 13960 bp, 10 predicted proteins | sample 1671601 | NCBI WGS metagenome assembly OOBZ01 (sample SAMN06348173, study PRJEB24527) | human gut metagenome | biome: human gut; feature: ankylosing spondylitis patient; material: feces | host: Homo sapiens | place: China | collected 2015-10
CGCACCAGTTCTGAGCCATCTGGTAGAGGTAGGGCGGAACGATATCCTCGCTGGTGAAGCCAATGAGGTAAGGAATATGGTGCTGTTCGTCGGCAGCCAGCGTCTCAGGGCTGGTCTTGACCTGGAAACGGCCATCCACCACGGGCTCACAGCCCAGACCCTTGAATTGGGGCTGGGTGCGGACGGCATCCCAGGCTGCAAACAGTCTGGCGGGGGCGAGGGCACGGAACTCGGCCAGCGTGCTGCACCCGGCGGCTTCCATGACCTGCTTCCAGAACGGGTAGTGGGCCGCGGCAGGCTTGGCCGTCAGCATCTGGTTCACGCCGCCGCCGCTGCTCATCACGGCCTTGGAGAACAGCCCCCTGGTGATGGGGGAGAGGACGAGCTGCTGGACGCTCATGGCACCGGCGCTCTGGCCCATGATGGTGATGTTGTTGGCATCGCCGCCAAAGGCAGCGATGTTGGCGTGCACCCACTGCAGGGCCGCCAACTGATCCAGAAAGGCATAGTTGCCGGTGGATCCGGCCTCATCAGCCAGCTCGGGCAGGCAGACAAAGCCCATGGGGCCGAGCCGGTAGTTGATGGTCACGGCCACGCAGCCTTTGGTGGGCCAGACGGGGCCGTCGAAGTGCTTCTCGTGGCCGCAGCCGCCGGTAAAGCCGCCGCCGTGAATGTAGAAGATGACCGGCAGTCTGTCCCCGGGAGCTGCGTCAGCAGGGGCCCAGATGTTCAGGAACAGGCAGTCCTCGCTGTAAGTATACGTTTCGCCCTTGCGGAACTCGTTGTAATAGAAGGCTTTTCCGGGTGCGGCGGCTTCGTCATAGAAGGCGCGGGGCTGGTAGCAGCAGGCACCGTATTGGGTGGCATCGTAGACACCGTCCCAGTGGGTGACGGGGATGGGGAACTCCCACCGCCCGGCGGTGGCGTAGCGAATGCCCTTGTAAGCGGCAATGCCCGGCCACTGGCAAGCCGTGCCGGAGATCACGCCGCAGGGCGTGGTGCGCTCAAAGCTCATGGGGAAAACCTCCTTGTCTTACTCCGCCGCTTTCAGGCCCCGGATGTCCTCGCCCGCAAACAGGCAGGGGACAAAGGAGGAAAGGCGGCTGGAGATCTTTTCGGTGTATCGCTTTTCCAGCAGGGAGCCATCCGCAATGTTGGTGGTGACGATGGTGGGCAGACCGGCTCCCAGGCGGTTGTTCAGCAGGCTGTAAAAAGTGGTGATGAAGTAGGGGGTGACGAACTCGGTGCCCAGATCGTCCAGGATCAGCAGGTCGGCGGCAGAGGCGGTGCGCAGCAGGGTCTCGGCATCCTCGGAGGAGTCGAAGCGGGCGTTTTCCAGCTTGCCGAAGAAGTCCGGACTGGAAACGTAGATCACGTCAAAATCCTTTTGCAGCACAATGCCCGCAATGGCAAGGGCGGCGTGGGTCTTGCCCAGCCCCGCGTTGCCAAAAAGCATCAGGCTCTCGCTGTTGTGATCGAATTCCTCAGCGTAGCTGCGCAGATCCTCCAGCAGGCCGCCCATGTAGGTGCGGACAGGCTCACCCAGCTTCTCGTCCACGGTGTTGGGGTAGTACCGCAGCTCCATGGTGTCAAAACTGGAAATGGACAGGCTGGACAGCGCCTCGATCTCCTCCCGCCGCAGACCCTGCATCAGCTTGTGAACGCAGGTGCAGGTGCGGCCCTGCACGCTGCCGGTATCCTGGCACAGCTTGCAGGTGAATTTGGGCTCCAGCGCATCCGCAGGGCGGCCGCTGGCGGCCAGAAGGGCGGTGAGTTCCTGCCGGGCTTTGCTCAGTGCGGCGGCGGCTTCGGTGCGGTCTTTTCCGGCAGCGCCTGCCAGCGCGCAGCGAATGCCCCGCACCCGCACCTCGTCCTCAGCGTGGCGCAGGGCCGGGATGGCGGCCTCCGCCTCCAGCCGGGCATCCTCGGCATTGGCGCGGGCGGTCTGCCGCCGCAGAGCCACCGTGCGCAGGGCGGCTTGATACAGTTCCTGTTTGGTACGCATAAAAGCTCCTTATTCTGCAGGCGTGTCCGTCTTTTTGCGGAGCGGACGGCGGCGGGCAGCGTTCTTGAGAAAATCGTTTCCGCTGGGTTCGGCGCGGTCCACCCGGAGGTTCCGGCTGGCACCCATCCCGGCCACCGGGCCCCGCACATCGTGGACGGTGCGCAGGCCCTTGGCGTTCCAGGTCTTGAGGATGCTGTTCCAGTACCAGAGATCCCGCTTGGGGCCGGCCTGTACGGCGGCCTCCTGCACCATGGCATCATCGTAGCCGTAGACCTCGTACCAGCGGGCAATGGCCTTGCGCCCGCCAAGGGTCAGCTCGGTGTCGGCAATGCCCAGCAGGCCGCTGACGTACTGCTCCCGCTGGGCACGCAGGGCCAGCAGCTGGAGGTGTGCGTCGGCCTGTTCGCCGGTCTCCACACCCTCGGCCCGCCAGACTTTCAATTCGTGGCTGACGGCACCCATCGTCCGCTTGCCCCGGCTGGCCACATAGGCCACGCAGAGCATGACGGTCTCGGGCGCAAAGGCCTCCTGCACATAGAAATTCACCAGCTTTTCCATTTCGGGGTGAGTCAGCGGGCGGGCAAAGCTGGTCTGGGCGCAGTCGATGAGGGAGGAGATCATGGGATCGGTTCGGCTGGCCGCTGCGATCTCGCTCCAGGTCATGGGGGCAGGGGCTGTGGGTTCCTCGCCCGGGGCGGCGTTCTCCTCGTACCGTTCCAGCAGACCCGCACCGGCCCAGAAGGACAGGGCACTCTCGGCGGTCATCTTACTGCGGAGTTTTAAGTCGGCGCAGAGCTTCTCCGGGTCAGTGATGCCGGTGGCCAGCACATACAGAGCCACCCGGACGTTATATTCCTCCGCAATGCCCAGCTTGGAAAAGACCAGCTGCGGCACCGGGATGGTGTCACCCTTGAATTCTTTCAGTCGGTAGATCATGGTGCACCTCAGTGTTGTTTTTCGGCATCCGGTTCCGGTGCGGGCGGTGTCCAGGGCTCGCAGTCCAGGATGGACGGGTGGGCGCTCCAGCGTTCCGGTTCGGCGTTGTAGGCATCGTTCAGATATTGGGCGACTGCGGTGCGGCCCTCCTCGGTCATCGGGAAGATCTCCCGCCGCCGCAGGGCCGGGTCGGTCTTGTCCAGCGTCCACGGCTCGGGCCAGAGATCTACCGTGAGGATGGCCTCTTCTTTTTTGGCCTCCTCGCCGCCGTCCGGGTCGGGGACGGAGCGCTTGCCCGGGGTGATGAGGTAGCGCATCCCGTCCTCGTTGCCGCTGAATGAGTTTTTGTTCTGCAGATAGTGCAGCATGGGCACAAAGATCATGTAGAATTCCTTCCATTGTGATAATCTATCTTTCATTATAAAGCAACTGGCGCAAAAAGCAAGTTTTTTCCGCCTGCCGCGTTCCGACAGAAAAAACTGTTGACAAAACCGCCGCACTTTGCTACACTAATGGAGCAGTCCTGCAGGGTTAGCTCATCCGGTAGAGCGACTGCTTCCCAAGCAGTAGGCGGCGGGTTCGAGTCCCGTATCCTGCTCCAGAAAATAGCGCTCCAACGTGTAGTAAAGAACATGTTGGGGCGCTTTGCATTTTGATGTACTTTTGGCGGGCGGCTTGTGCTTTGCCGGAAAATATGGTTCAATAGAGGAAAACAGACGGGAACGCACAGCGACTAAGAAAAAACGAGGTGGATACAATGAATCTGAAAGAAGCATTCCGCTATCAGAACAAGCTGCAGGCCCTTTTGGACGAGGCCCAGGGTATTCTGGACTGCGATGCCAACATTACCAAGGTGGCAAACACCTACCTGCGCCACAAGGTCATGGCAGAGGCTGAGGACGAGACCATTATGGACGTGGCACAGACCGAATATGCCCAGCAGATCACCGACATTGCCCGGTTTATGCTCTACCTGCTGGAGGAAAAAAGCCGCCTGTTTGCCGCCATCCGCAAGGCAAAGGATGCGCTGGACATGGATATGGACAGCGAGGTCAGCCTGAATGCCGCGCGGCAGAGCATTGCCCGCACCTTCAAACGGATGAACGACCTGCGCAGCTCCGAGCAGCTGCTCTCCGGCGGGGGCACCGGCTACCGCTTTAACGCTGAGGGCAACCAGATCGCCTACCGCTGTGATGTGAAGCGGGTGACCACCATCAACTATGACCGCAAGGTCATCCACGCTGCTCTGGGCAAGCTGAACCGGCAGGCGGACGAGACCTCCAACCGGATCGACCTGTGCCTTGTGACCTCCCGGGTGGACTATGCAGTCCCCTTTGATGTGAACGCCAGCTTTGCCGAAGCGTTTGAGACCTATCTGGAAAACGCCAAAGGGTGACACGCCGCCAACCGGCCATTTTGGGTGCGGCAAGCGCCGGGGACGCGGCTGCCGGTTCAGGTGCAGATGAACGATAACGCTGCACAGTTCCGCAAGGAAGTTTCGGTCCGGCTCACCCTACGAGCCAGCATAATATGAAAAAAATCTTGCGTTCGGCTTTTCCGCCACCGCCAGACGTTTCTTCGCCGAAACCGTCCTTTGCCATTCCTCACATTCCTGCTACCGTGCTTACGTCTCCATGGGTAGGCAGGCAAGCCACCCTTTCTGAATTTGCCCCGCAGACTGCTGCGGGAGCATTTTTCCGCCTGCGGGGCGGGTGCACTGCATCCCCCATTTTGCAGGCAGAGCAAATGGCAGAAGCTGCCCTGGATGCTTGCCGTATCCAAAATGGCCGGTGCAAAACCGGAGGGATAAGCGATGAAGTGCTGCAGCCCCGGCGGTAAAAAAACTGCCGGGGCTGCAATTCTTGGAGGGAGTCGTTCGTATTCCAGACAAAGCAACTGAATTTAGACAAAGACGAGGTATGATCATGTCAACCAAACCGATTCGTCCCGCTGCCGCAAATTGCATTGACCTGAGTGCAGCAGCACTTCATATCATTGCTATGGCGCTGATGCTGATGGATCACCTGTGGGCGACTCTTCTGCCGGCGCAGGACTGGCTGACCTGTGCCGGGCGGCTGGCGTTCCCTATCTTCGCATTTATGACAGTGGAAGGCTACTTTCATACCCGAAATCTGAAGCGTTATGCCCTGAGGCTGCTGTTGTTTGCACTGCTCTCGGAGATTCCCTTTGATTTGATGTACGGCGGCACTTGGTTTTACCCGGTGCACCAGAACGTCATCTGGACGCTGCTATTGGGGCTTCTGGGCATCCACCTGATGGAAACGGTGCGCAAAAAGCAGAAAACAGGACTGTACCTGCTGGTGGCTGCCCTTGTGGTGGTGGCGGGCGCGGTGCTGGGCACGCTGGGCATGGTGGATTACTACGGTGCCGGTGTGCTGACCGTGTTCATCTTCTACTTTTTCCATGGACGCAAGTGGTGGTGCCTGCTGGGGCAGCTGGCGGCGCTGTATTGGGTCAACGTGGCGCTGCTGGGCGGACTTGTGTACCCCATCCAGCTGTTCGGCATGGAATTTGAGTTTTGCCAGCAGGGCTTGGCGCTGCTGGCGCTGGTGCCCATCTGGCTGTATCGCGGGCGGCAGGGCTGCCACAGCAAACCGTTCCAGTATGCCTGCTACGCTTTTTACCCGGTACACATGCTTCTGCTGGCGCTGGCGTTGAACTTCGTGAACCGATAAGAGCAGAATGGTATCCCGGGTGGAATTTATTCCTCACCTTCCTGAGCCTGCTCTGTGGGCTTGATCGTCTTGACCCGCAAGGTGAAATACAGAAGATGGCAGACCCACACCACGAGAATGCAGATCCTGCCGATGGGAACATTTTTCATACAAAGAAAACCGATTGCCATGACAGCGGTGACCATTGCAATGATCTTGCATTTTGTCTCTGCTGTCATGGCTTTTTTCTGCACAAAGCTGTCAAGATGCATTTTGTGTGCGCTTTTCTGCGGAACGAAAGCGTGGTATACTGAATGGAACACCCGCAGGAGGTAAAATGCCCCATGAAAAAAGACAAATCGTTCCGCCCGGACCGGGTCCTCTCCTATTTCAGGGTGGAGTGGTTCCCGCTGCTCCTTGTGACCCTTTCGGGTCTTGTCTATAACATCGGTCTGCTGGCCGCGCCATGGTTCGAGGGCCGGTTGGCCCAGTGCCTGGCGAATATCCTGGGTGGCAGTGAGACTGCTGCCCAAATGGCGCTGCTGGTGCTGGCCTACATTGCGGTCACACTGCTGGTGCAGGCGGCGCGCTTCATCAAACGTTTTTATGTGCGCCGCTTCGCCAACAACATCAACCGCCGGATGAAGGGCATCCTGTACGCCAATCTGGTGCGGCAGAGCCGGGCCGCGCTGGAAAAAGAGGGGGCCGGTGAGCTGATGACCAAGGCCATCGCCGATGTGGACGACTGCGTGGAGGGAATGCGCAAGTTCACCACGGAGGTGTTCGACACCGGTGTGGCGCTGGCGGGCTATGTGGTCATGCTGCTGGTATACGATTGGCGGCTGGCGATCCTGGGCCTGCTTTTTACTCCCGTGTCCTATGTCTGCGCGGCAGGGATGAAAAAGCCGGTGCAGCGTGCCGGTGCGGCCTATAAAAAGGCCGCCGGTGCCCTGAGCAGTGCCACGCTGGACCGTGCCCGGAATGCTGTGACCTACCGCATCTACGGCTGTGAGGAGGCCCGGATGGAAAAATACGAGGAGGCCCTGAGCCTTTACGAAAAGACTGCCGTGCGGAACAACGTGTGGCAGTCCGCGCTGCCACCGCTTTATCTGGCGGCATCCGAGGCAGGGACCCTCTTCATCCTGTGGTTTGGCGCAAAGAATGTGCTGGGCACTGGCTGGAGCAGCTGGGATATCGCCGCCTTCACCACCTTCCTCTCCTGTTTCACCAAGCTGGTGGTCAAATCCTCCAAGGTGGCCAAGCTCTTCAACGCGGTGCAAAAGGCAGAGGTCTCCTGGAAGCGCATCAGACCCCTGATGAAAACACCCGAGCAGCTGGATGCCCTGCAGATCCCGGCGGCACAGGATGTGACGCTGAAAGAACTCGCCTTCTCCTATGGGGAAGAGCCTGTCTTTTCCGGCCTGAGCCTGACGGCCCACCCCGGCGATATCATCGGCATTACCGGCCCGGTCGCCTGCGGGAAATCCACCCTTGGCCGCGTATTCCTCTGCGAAGCACCCTATCAAGGCTCGGTCTGCTTTGGCGGCAGGGAACTTTCCACCCTGACCCCGCGCCAGATCGCCGCCACGGTCGGGTATCTGGGCCATGACCCGGAACTGAGCGCCGACACCGTGCAGAATAATGTCCTCTGCGGCAGCGAACAGGATGCCATGCCGTGGCTTGCAGCCGCTGCCCTGAAGGAGGAAGTGCTGGCCATGGAAAAGGGTACGGAGACGGTCATCGGCAGCGGCGGCACCCGCCTTTCCGGCGGGCAGGCACAGCGTCTGGCACTGGCCCGGACGCTGGCCCATCCCCGCCCGGTGCTGGTGCTGGATGACCCCTTCTCGGCACTGGACCGCAGCACCGAGGATGCGATCTTTGCCGAGCTGCAGGCGTATGCCAGGGATAAGGTGGTGTTCCTGATCTCCCACCGGCTGTACCATTTTCCGCAGATGCAGCAGATCATCTTTATGGAGGGCGGCAGAACCACCGTTGGCACCCACGAGGAGCTGATGGCAGCGGTTCCGGTCTACCGCCAGCTGTATGAAAGCCAGACCGGCCTGAAAGGGGGAGAGGGCGCATGAAAAAGAAAAATGATCACGGCGTGTTTGCTGCCGTCCGGATGGCAGCGGCTTCGCACCGCCTTCTCACGGTGGGCACGGTGCTGTGCGTGGCAGCTTCGGTGGCGGCATCCCTGCTGCCGCCCCTGCTGCTGGCCCGGGTCATCGACCGTCTGACCGCGGGCCTCCCGCTGTCCTTTCTGGCCGTGCTGCTCTACTTCGGCAGCCTTGCACTGGAAGGTGTGCTCACCTCGGCGCAGGAAAGCCTGCTGGTGCTCTTTGGCCAGAGGATGACCCATGCCCTGCGCTCGGAGATGTCCCGGAAACTGAGCCGCCTGCCCGCTGGTACACTGGCAGAGCAGAACCCCGGCGAGGTGGCCGCCCGCTTTTCGGGCGATGTGGACACGGTGGAAGCCCTGTTCACTTCCGGCATCATCAGCATGGCAGCAGATGCCTGCCGCATCGTCTCCATCATGGGGGTCATTGCGGTGAAAAACACCGGCCTTGCGCTGATCCTGCTGCTGGTGCTGCCGCTGTTTGCCGTGTTTACCCGTCATATCCAGAAGCGGATGCTGGCCGCGCAGCTGGACAACCGCCGCGCGGTCGCCGCTGTCTCCGGGCAGGTGCCCGAGACTCTGCACAACATCCGCACCATCCGGGCGCTGGGGCTGGAGGATTACATGGAGCGCCGGTATGACCGGTGCATCGGTGACAGCTATGCCGCCATGGAGCGCACCAATTTTTATGATGCCGTCTATTCGCCGGTGGTGCTGCTGCTGAATGCTGCTGTGGTCGGCATCGTGATGCTGCTCTCCGCTTCGGGGAACGCACAGCTCCTGACCCTGTTCGGTATGTCGGTGGGCACTTCGGTGGCCGTCATCAACTACATCTCCCGCATCTTCGCCCCCATCGAAAGCCTGGGCATGGAGATCCAGACCATCCAGTCGGCCATGGCGGGTGTCAGGCGCATCGATGCCTTTCTCGACCAGCCGGAGCGCACGATCCCGCCCGCGCGCAGGGAGGCTGCCCGGGGCGATGTGGAATTTGCGCACGTCACCTTCGGCTATGGGGAGCGGCACGTTCTGAGGGATTTTTCCATGACCGTGAAACAGGGGGAGCAGGTCACGCTGGTGGGCCGCACCGGTGCGGGCAAGAGCACCGTGTTCAAGCTCCTGCTGGGCCTGTATCAGCCGGAGGCCGGTACGGTGACCATCGGCGGCGTGAAGGTGGGGGACATCACCGACCGGGAGCGCCGCACCTGCATCGGCTGTGTGGAACAGCATTTCTCCCGCGTGCCGGGCACCGTGCTGGAACAGATTACGCTGGGAGACCCGCAGATCACCGGGGAAATGGCAAGGGATGCCGCCGCACTGGCCGGGATCGATGTTGCCATCCGGGCTCTGCCGGAGAGCTATGACACCGTCTGCACCGAGGGCATCTTCTCGCAGGGCGAGTGGCAGCTGCTGTCCATTGCCCGTGCCGCCGCTGCAGATCCCGCCGTGCTGCTGCTGGATGAGATCACCGCCAATCTGGATGCCGAAACGGAGGCCCGCGTGCTGGAGGCTCTGCGCCGTGCCTCCGCGGGCCGCACGGTGCTCTCCGTCTCCCACCGCGTCTATGAAAATCTTGGCGGCAGAACGATCGAGATCAGGACCCGGGAATGACGTATGATAAAAACGCCCCCTGTGCGCCGCAGCAGGCACACAGGGGGCGTTGTGGTATGCTCAATTCTTTTCGATGTAGACGCTGGTGGAGGGGAAGGCGAAGTCCACGCCGTCTGCCTGCATCACGTCCATGATGTTCAGGTTCAGATCATTCTGCTGCTGCAGGAAGGTGGCATAGACGTTGGTGGTCAGGTAGGCCGAGATGAGGATGTTGATGCTGGAATCGCCAAAGCTGGTCAGCCGGACGATGTTGGTGCCCTTGTTGGTGTAAGGGCTGTTGTCCAGCATGGCCTGCAGGTCAGCCATCAGCTTTTCCAGCTGGGCACGGGTGGTGCCGTAGGTGACACCCAGCGTGAACTTATAGGGCCGCATGGTGCGCAGGGCTGTGTTCTGGACAGTGGAGGCGCAGATCTGGCTGTTGGTGATAATGACTACGCTGTGGTCCATGGAGCGGATGCGGGTGGAGCGGAAGTTGATGTCGATGACCTCGCCCTCCACATTGCCCACGGTGATCCAATCGCCGATGGAAAAGGGTTTGTCCAGCAGGATGACGATGCCGCTGAACAGGTTGCTGGCGCTTTCCTGCGCGGCCAGCGAGATGGTCAGGCCCACAAGACCGGCACCGGCTACGATGCTGCCGATGGGGAAGCCGATGATCTGCGCGCAAGTGGCAGCGCCCAGAATGATGACCAGCACCTTGTAAGTGGTGTCCAGCAGGGAGCGCAGGGTCTTGTTGCTCCGGATCTCCGGGCTGCAGGAGGCCAGCAGCAGGTCGGCTACCTCAGAAGCGTTGTACAGGCCCTGGCAGAACAGGAGGGTCGTTGCGATCTTATAGGCCGTGAACAGAAACTTTGTCAGGCCCGGAATAGCCCACGGCAGGCTGGTCAGGGCCAGGTAAAGGCCGCTGTAAAAAGCCATCCGCTCCAAAGGGCTCTGTAAGCTGCGCAGGAGGATGGGCGTGGCGGCAAAGTGCCAGCTGCGGGCCAGCAGGGCGGGAAAGATCTTCCGGCGCAGCAGCCAGCCGAGCAGAAGTCCCGCAAAAACGATGACAGCGGCGCAGACGGCCCGGGCAACCAGCGCCCACCAGCCCTCCAGCAAAAAAGGCCCGATCTCGAACCCGAGGTCACGAACGGTAAAAATCATGGCAAAAAGCTCCTTGTATCAGAAATTGTAACATCCTGTCCCACAGTATACCATATCCGGCCCGTGCAGGGCAAATAAAAAAGGGGTTGACAAGGCGGAGCAGCCGCGTTATACTCTTGGCCAGAAAGTTCGTTTCAGGGCGGGGTGAGATTCCCCACTGGCGGTACAGCCCGCGACCACCCGCAAGGGTGCTGACCCGGTGAGACTCCGGGGCCAACGGTATAGTCCGGATGCAAGAAACGGCAGGCAATACGATTTGTCTACGCGCCCTGTTGCAGTGTTTGCTGCGGCAGGGCGCGTTTTTGATTGTCTTCCCGGTTCCGAACCATGCGAAAGGGGCTTTCCAATCTATGATTTGGGGCAAAAACGCCCCGGGAGGATATTACCATGAAGAAAAACACGACCCGCAACCTGACCGTTGCCGCCATGCTCAGCGCGGTGGCCTTTATCCTGATGTTCATCGAGTTCCCGCTCCCGATGCTCATCCCGTCCTTCGTCAAGATGGACTTCTCCGACCTGCCCGCTCTGCTGGGTGCCTTTGCCCTTGGCCCGGTGTACGGTGTGATCATCAGCTTTATGAAGAATCTGCTCCATGTGGTTATCAAGGGCACTTCTACCGCGCTGGTGGGTGAGCTGTGCAACTTCATGCTGGGTGCGGTGTTCTCCGCACTGGCCGGTTACCTCTACAAGCACCACAAGAGCCGCAAGAACGCCATCATCGGTGCCGTGGCCGGTGCCGTGGCCATGGCCCTGTTCAGTGTGCCGTCCAACTACTTCATCACCTACCCGGCCTACGTCAAGTTCTACCACATGCCGCTGGAAGCCATCCTGGGCATGTATCAGGCTATCCTGCCCTCTGCAAACAGCCTCATCAAGTGCCTGGTCATCTTCAATATGCCCTTCACTCTGGTCAAGGGCCTGCTGGATGCCCTGATCTGCATGTTGATCTATAAGCCGCTCTCTCCCATCCTGCATGGCCGGAAGTGAGTGATAAAGCAAAAAAGAAAGGACGCGAGAGCGTCCTTTCTTTTTTGCTTTTATCGATTCGATTTAAGACAGCGCGCCTTTCTCCAGCCACTTGCCCCGGGCAAGGCGGATGAGGAACAGCAGGCCCCGGATGCTCAGTTCGCAGCACATGGCACCCCAAACGCCCATCAGGCCCAGCCGGGGAGCCAGCAGGAACGCCAGCGTCAGCCGGATGCACCACATGCTGAATATGTTCAGCACAAAACAGGAGGTGCTGTCGCCCGCACCCTGCATGGCACCGCTGGCCACGATGGAAGCGCCGAACATGGGCTCGGCCCAGGCTTCGATGCGCAAAACCTGAGCACCCAGAGCGATGACAGCCGCATCGGTGGTGAAAAGGCTCATCAGGGTGGGGGCAAAGATCCACAGGCCAACGCCGGAAAGGGCCATGACCCCCATGCCAAGGCCGGTGCACAGCCAGGCAAAACGCTTGGCCATATCCTTCCGGTTGGCACCCACGGCCTGGCCGATGAGGGTGACAGCTGCGCTCTGGATGCCGTAGCCTGCCATGTAGCACAGGCCCTCGGCGTTGACAGCCAGGCTGTTGGCGGCAATGGCCACGGTACCCAGGCCGGCCACGATGCGCACTAACACCACCTGTGCCAGAGAGATGGCGGCGCGCTCTCCCGCCAGAGGTACGCCCACCCACAGCAGGTTCCGCAGGCAGGAGCGGGTGATCTTCCAGGGGGCAGGCTTCCGGATGCAGAGGGGGCCTGCCCGCAGCAGCAGAATGGCCAAAGCCAGCAGGCCGCCCACCACAGTGGCCAGGGCGGTGCCCAGGGCTGCGCCGGGCACACCCAGCCCGGCACCCCAGACGGTGATGCCCCACAGTGTCCGGGTGGGGTTGATGAGGAAAAAGTTGAAGATGGCATCCAGCACGCAGACCAGCACGCTGATGAGGCTGGCGGTCAGGGCGTTGCCTGCTGCACGGAGGATGGAGAGGTACATGCCCATGGCCATGGTGAAGGGCAGCGCCGCTGACCAGATGGCAAAGTAGGCTGTGGCGTTTGCCCGCAGGGAGGGGTCAGCTCCCAGCCATCCCGGCAGAAAGGGGCTGATGCCCAGGCCGAAGAGCGCGGCTCCCACGCCCAGGATCACATTGAAAAGCATGGCCTGTCGCAGCACGCTGCGGGCATCATCCTGCCGGTCGGCCCCCAGATACTGGGCGATCTGGATGGAGAGGGCAGTGTACAGGCCCACCAGAACACCGTGGAGCAGCCAGGTGCTGGAGCTGACGATGCCAATGGAAGCAGTCGCTTCTGCACCGATGTGGCCCACCATGGCAGCGTCGATGTATCCCATGGCAGTGACCACCAGCTGCTCCAGAATGGAGGGGATGCTCAGCGCCAGAGCCACCTGGGCCGTCTGGCGGGAGGGGATGGTCTCACCCTGCCGCATCCGGGCCGAAAGCTGTTCAAGTGAAAGTTTCATGTCTTCTCCTTTTTCTCCGATTTTCCTGTGAGACAAAAAAATACCCTCGAAAGGGCGTTTATCCATCCATTATAGACAGGGGGGCGAAAAATGTCAACCCATCAGCCCATGGGGTGGCCATTGCCCCAGAGATTGATTTTTTGGCCCGGGCGTGATACACTTCATTTGTATCCAGCCGTGAAAGAACAGGAACGGCCTCTGCCGCTCCGGGAAAGAGGAAAAAAACTATGCTTCAACTGCTTTCTGGCAACCCGCGCACCGTGGATGCGCTGGGCTTTCTGCTTGCATTTGCGCTGACCGCGCTGATGGACTCGGTGTTCCACGATAAGCTCCCCCACGACCATGGCCGCGCGTTTGCCGTGAATGGCGAACTCTCCAAGGGCAAGGCCCGGGGTTCCGGCCTCATTTTTGTGCTCTGCATTGCACTGGTCACGCTGGCCGTGGTGCCCTTTAAAGCAGAGTACGTCATCTACACCGTCCTGCTCATTGCGTCCATGCTCTCCGGCTATTTTGACGATGCCGCCGAGACTGCCTGGAATGAGTACAAAAAGGGCCTGATCGATCTGGTCATCGCCGTTGTGGCGGGCGTGACCTACCTGAACTTCAACGGCACGGAGGTCAACTTCCTGAGCTGGAGCTTCAGCCTGCCCTATGCCGTCTACCTCATCCTCATCATCGTTCTGATCTGGGCCAGCATCAATGTGGTCAACTGCACCGATGGCGTGGACGGCCTTTCCGCCAGCCTTGCCGTGGTCAGCATCGGCACCTTCCTGCTGGCCTACTGGGAGGAGCTGGGGGATTACGCCACCGCAGGCATCGTGTTCATTGGTGCCCTGCTGGCCTACCTGTGGCAGAACGCCAAGCCTTCCACCCTGCTGATGGGTGACGCGGGCAGCCGCGCCATGGGCTTCTTCCTGGCTGTTCTGGCCCTCAAGAGCAGCCACCCCTTCGCCTTCCTGCTGGCCGCGCTGGTGTTCATCGTGGACGGCAGCCTGGGCATCCTGAAGATCAGCTTCAAGC
>OOBZ01001772.1_pt1 | contig 13938 bp, 12 predicted proteins | sample 1671601 | NCBI WGS metagenome assembly OOBZ01 (sample SAMN06348173, study PRJEB24527) | human gut metagenome | biome: human gut; feature: ankylosing spondylitis patient; material: feces | host: Homo sapiens | place: China | collected 2015-10
TAACAGCGGTTGCGATCACCATGACTGCAATAACAGCCGCGCCCATACCAACGGAGGAATCCAGCTTTTTGGAAACGCCCAGGAACGGGCAGATGCCAAGGAACTGGACCAGAACATAGTTATTAACAAGGATCATGCTAAAGAAGATGGTAGCAAAGGTTGCAACAGTCTGGCTCATTCCTTAGCACCCCCTTCCTCGGTTTTTGCCTTGTCGATTTCTTCCAGCATCACATCGCCGCAGGTTTTGCGCTCAATGGGCTTGTTCAGCTTCTTTTCAATGTACACACACAATGCCATCAGGCAGCCGAACACGAAGAAACCGCCGGGGGCCTGGTTCATCAGGCTCATGCGGTCAATGCTTTCCGGGATGATGGTAATTCCCATCCAGGTGCCGTTGCCCAAAATCTCACGCACAGAGGACATGAGCAGCATGGTCAGGATGTAGCCGCAGCCCATGCCCAGGCCATCCAGTGCAGAATCCACAACGCTGTTCTTGCAGGCAAACATCTCGGCACGGCCCAAAATGATACAGTTGACAACGATCAAGGCCAGGAACACGCCCAAAGATTTGTACAGTGCGGGCACATAAGCCTGCAGTACCATCTGAACGATGGTAACGAAGGTTGCAATGATAACAATGTAGCACGGCAGATGCACTTTGGCCGGAATGACCTTGCGCAGTGCCGAAATAACGATGTTAGAGCAAACCAGAACGAACGTCATGGCCAGGCCCATGCCCAAAGCGCCGGATACCGTGGTGGTAACAGCCAGTGCCGAGCAGCAGCCCAGAACCAGGCGCAGAACCGGGTTTTCGCGGATAATGCCGGCGGTAAAAATGCGCCATTTGCTTTGTTTTTCAGCCATTTTAAGCCACCCCCGCAATTTCATTATTGTAGCAGTCGATTGCGCTGTTGATGGCGCTGACAACTGCACGGGAAGAGATGGTAGCGCCGCCGATTGCATCAACGGGGTTGCCAAGCTCTACCTGCTGGGAAGCGCTCCAGCCGACATAACCGCCGTAGAAGCTCTCTTCGCCCGTCTTGGAACCGATACCGGTGGTCTGGGTGGAAGCATCCACAGACAGAGCGGTCAGGGTGCCGGTGGTATCAAATGCAGCGTACACGGTAACCAGGTTGCCGCTGTAGCCTGCTGCGGTGGACTGCACAACAGCCATGCCGTCTGCGGTCTTAACTGCGCCGGTCACATTGGCGGTGGTAACAGTAACATCCTGCAGATCATCCGCCGTGGTGCCTTCCGGCAGAACGGACAGATAAGCCGCCAGGGTCTCAGCCTTGGTGTTGGCTTCAATGATGGGTGCGGTTGCGTTGTTCAGCACAGCCAGCAGCGCGCTGCAGACCAGGCAGATCACAACCAGAACAATGACCGGAAGAACCAGTGCCTTAAAGTTGGATTCCTGTTCCGGAGCCTTTGCATTGTTTTCAGCCATTATTCTTTCCCCCCTTTCGCAGCTTTCTGGGGCTTTTTGTAGCCCAGCGGGGTCTGGTGGCCCCAGGCGTTGAACCACGGGGTCATCAGGTTGCCCAGCAGGATGGCGAAGCTCATGCCTTCGTTCATGCTGGCAAAGTTACGGATCAGGAAGGTGATCAGACCGATGAACACGCCATAGAACAGCTTGCCCTTGGTGGTGAAGGGGCAGGTCACATAGTCGGTCGCCATAAAGACGGCACCGAACAAAAGGCCGCCGGACATGCACTCGACCAGAGCGGTGTAGGGGCTGCCGGTGTTCAGCGCGGTCAGCACAAAGACGGTCGCCACGATGGTGACGGGGACAGTGGCCTCAATGGTGCGGGTGGCAACCAGATAGGCAAAGCCCAGCAGGATCGCCAGCACGCAGACCTCGCCCATCATGCCGCCGTGGAAGCCAAGGAAGATGTCCAGCAGGTTCAGGCTGGTCTTGTCGGCCACGGCCAGCGGCGTGGCGGAGGCCAGCGCATCAACGGCCATGTCGGGATAGACATAGGCGGTCATGCGGGAGGTAAAGCCGAGGAACAGCACGATACGGCCCACCAGCGCGGGGTTGGCAAAGTTGTAGCCAAGGCCGCCGAAGAGCTGCTTCGTGATGATGATGGCCACAAAGGCGCCGACCACGGCGATCCAGAGCGGCATGCCCACGGGCATGTTCAGCGCCAGAATGATGCCGGTGACAACGGCAGACAGATCCCCCGCCGTGTTCGGCTTTTTCAGCAGCATTTCATATAAGTATTCAAACGCCACGCAGGCCAGGGTGGTCACAGCCACCAGCACAAGAGCCCGCACGCCGAAGATCAGCCCGGCAGCCAGCACGGCGGGCAGCAGCGCAATGACAACATTGCCCATCAGCCCGCGGGTGGTGGTTGCTTCGCGGATGTGCGGCGAGGCGGTAACGATCAGACGATCTTCCATCGGTTATTTGCCTCCTTTCCGCAGCTCGGCCATATACCAGCCCTTGGCAAGGCCCATCGTCTGGCTGACGGGGCGCTTGGCCGGGCAGGCGTAGGTGCAGCTGCCGCAGGCTACGCAGAGATCCACGCAGCGTGCCTTCAGCGCATCAAAATCCTTGTTGGCAAAGTCCTGCGCAATGACCACGGGCTCCAGACCCATGGGGCAGGCCTCGATGCAGCGGCCGCAGCGGATGCAGGCTGACGGCTCAGGCAGGGTGGCGGCGGCCTTGCTGAACAGCAGCAGGCCGTTGTTCTGCTTCAGGACCGGGAAGTCCGCGCTGGGGGCGGCACCGCCCATCATGGGGCCGCCGAAGATGATCTTGCCCAGCTCGACACCCTCCTTGATACCGCCGCAGGCCTCGATGACATCGCGGTAGAGCGTGCCGATGGGGACCTCAATGTTCTGGGGCTTGGCGATGGCATCGCCCTCCACGGTGACGCGCTTCGTCACCAGCGGGATGCCGGTCTTGAGGAACTTTCCCAAGGTGGACACGCTCGTCACATTCATGATGACGCAGCCCACATCGGCGGGCAGACCCGGCTTGCCGGAGGGGCCGAACTGCGGCACCTCGCGGCCTGTGCAGGTCTCGACCAGCGTTTTCTCAGCACCCTGCGGGTAGCGCATCGGCAGGCCCTTGACCTCAACGCCCTTCATCTCGCGTGTCAGCGAGCAGAGAAGGTCGATGCACTCGGGCTTGTTGCGCTCAATGCCGATGATGCAGTGCGGGATCTCGCAGTACTTCATGACAGCGGCGATGCCGGAGATGATGGTGTCGCTGCACTCAAGCATCTCGCGGCAGTCGGTGGTCAGGTAGGGCTCGCACTCGGCTGCGTTGATGAGCAGAGTGTCGATCGTGTTGGCGGCCAGCTTGACATGCGTCGGGAAGCCGGCACCGCCGACGCCGACCAGACCGCAGGCCTGCACGGCGGCCATAAGGCTTGCCTTGTCGGTGACGACAGGCGGCACGCAGGCGGGGTCCACCGTCTGCGCGCCATCGGTCTTGATGGCAACGGCCATTGCCATTGCGCCGTTGACCATGCGCAGCGGGGCAATGTCCTGCACGGTGCCGGACACGCTGGAGTAGACATTGGCGGACACAAAGCCGCCGGCCTTGCCGATCACGGTACCGACCATGACGGTGTCGCCCTTTTTGACGACAGGCTCTGCGGGTGCGCCGATGTGCATCGACATGGGAATGACAACATGCTCAGGCACCGGCATCTTGACGGTCGGCAGCCCGGCTGTAGCCTTCACATGCGGCACAGCGGCACCCTTGGCAGAGCGCTTTAGGGATTTGAACAATCTGATTTCCCCCATTTCTCTTTTTGGCATTGCCGCACCATTCTGACTGCCGATACAGTGGGAATCGCGCGGCAATGTCCTTTGATTCTCACCCGGGCAGGCGTTGTCTGCTCCCCTGTCCGGGTGGATAACAATACAGATATATTGTACCATTTTTCAAGGTCAAGTCAAGCAAGCAGACGGCAGTTTTATGCCGAACCCGCAAGAATTGCAACAATTTTCGCAACCGATGCAGAATTGAACTGCTGTATAAAAATTAACAATCTGACAAAGAAAAAAGCCCGGCAGCGAAAGCTGCCGGGCTGGGACTTACAGCTCGATCTCCTGCAGGCGGAGCAGGGTCAGGATATAGATCTTGAGGGCCTCAATGAGCTTCTCAAATGGGGTGCCCTCGTTGGCACCGTGCATGGGGCCGGCAAAGTCAGGGATGGCAATGTCGGTGTGCTCGGGGCCGAAGCTGACGGCATACGGGAAGTGGCGCGCGTAGGTGCCGCCGCCCATCGTGAAGGGAGTCTTGCCCTCGCCGGTCACATCGTTGTAGGTGTTGATCAGGGTCTGGATGGCCGGGCTGTCGGCATCAATATAGAACGGCACGCGGCTCGTCACATTCTCGATGCGGGCGGCCGCGCCGCAGATCTTCTCCATGGCGGCGGTCATCTTCTCGGGATCGGTGTTGGTGGGATAGCGGCAGTCGAAGCTCTGGCGGATGATGCCGTCCTTCATCTCGATCGTGCCGCCGATGATCGTCAGCGGGTCAAACAGGCCGTCATCGGCGGCAATGCCCAGCGCACTGCCGTCCGTGGAGGCGTGCAGCGTATGCAGCACCTGCAGGTAGGCCTCCTCCTGCGGGGTGCAGACGCCGCTCTTGAGCAGGCAGTCAACGATCAGGCCGATGGCGTTGACGGTACCCTCGGGCATGGCGGCATGGCCGCTCTTGCCCCAGCCGCGGATGACGGTGGCACCGCCCTCCCCTGCCTCAAAGGTCACGCCCTCGCAGGGAACCAGTGCGCCTGCGGCCACCTGCACGGTGCAGGCTGCGCGGTCAGGCACGGCGTTGTGGGCCACGCCGCCCTCAAAGGCGGTGATGATGCCGTTCTCAAAGCGGGGGCTGACGATCTCACCGTTGAAGCCGCCCTTCTCGCCGTTGCAGACCGGGAACTCGGCATCGGGGGTAAAGCAGAAGGCGGGCATCGGGTAATGCTCGGCGTAGTAGTCTACATCGTGCATGTTGGTCTCCTCGTTGGTGCCCAGCAGGGCACGCACGGGGTATTTCAGCTCAATGCCGCTGTCCTTGAGGTATTTCAGCGCATACAGGCAGAGGATGCTCGGGCCCTTGTCATCGGCCACGCCGCGGCCCAGCAGCCAGCCGTCCCGCACGCGGACGGTGTAGGGGTCGGCGTCCCAGCCGTTGCCCTCGGGCACGACATCGGTGTGGGTGATGGTGCCAAGGAACTTCTGGCCATCGGCGATGCGGCCGGTCTCGGCCCAGCCGATGTAGCCATCGGCATTGAAGGTGTCAAGGCCCAGTTCCCCGGCAATCTCCAGAGCCTTGTCCAGTGCAGCGCGGGGGCCGGCACCGAACGGTGCGCCCGGCTCCGGCGTACCCTCAACGCTGGGTACGGCAACAAGGCGGGTGATGTCGCGCAGGATATTGTCACGGTTTTGCTCGGCAAAGGCGTCAATGGACGCCCAACGCATATCGTTCATGGATGGAATCCTCCCAGAGTTTTTCTTTCAGTATACCACATTGTCGGAATTTGTAAACGGAAAGTTGCGTAGAAAGCATGGCAGAGGGGCGTGGTGCCCGCCCCGATGGGCACCACGACCCGCCCGCAGTGCTTGCGGGTAAAGGTGTCGTCACAGCGGTGGTTTTTATAGTATCCGTTTTGGAATTGTTTGCGTTTGTTTTCACGGTTCATGGATGTGTCCTCCCGAATTTTTACAGTAAGCGGTAAAAAATCCGTGTGGGAGGAACGCGTAGCATTTGGCAATGGCGCGACCTCCCGGTCAGCGCACAAGCTCCAAAGCACCTGATTTCAAAAAGCAGTTCTCCTTGTTATAATAGAAATGATTGCAGGGGCGGCCGCAGGGATGCATGCCGTATGCGTCCGTCCGTTTGCTGCGGAGGAAATTTACGCTTCCTCTTCCCTGCCGTTCATCGTGACGATCTCGCAGATGGCGCGGCCGGTCGGAGTGCCGGCGAGGCCGCCGATGCCGAGGATCTCGCCCTCGCGGATATCGAGGTCGACGTTGCGCACGATCTCACCGGGCATATCGACCCAGAGCTTGCGGATGGACATGATGGTCTTGGCGTTGGGGTCGATCTTGATATCCTGCGCCACGGCGGCACTTTCCACGTTGCGGCCCACCATCCACTTGGTGATATCCGTCACGTCGGTCTCCTTGGCGGGAGTATCCTTGACCACATAGCCGTCGCGCATGATGACCACCTTGTCGCAGACGGACAGGATCTCATGAAGACGATGGGTGATGAAGATGATGGCAATGCCCTGGGCGGACATATTGCGGATGGAGTCCAGCAGCGCTTCGGCTTCCTTCTCCGTCAGCACGGCGGTGGGCTCGTCCAGGATCAGCAGCTTCAGGTTTTCCTTGCTGAGCTCGCGGGCGATCTCGGTAAACTGCTTGTGGCCCACAGGCATGCTGCTGATGATCATTTTCTGGTCGATCTCAACGCCCATTTTTTCGATGGCGCGCTTGGCGCGCACATCCATTTCCTTATAATCGAGAGTGTCCATTCTATCGCCGAACACTTCTGAGATGACGTTTTTCTTTTTCGGCTCACGGTTGAGCAGAATGTTTTCTGTGGCGGTGAAGCCGGGGATCAGAGAGAATTCCTGATGCACCATGCCGATACCGGCCTTCAGCGCATCGAACGGCGTGTTGAAGGTGACCTTCTCGCCGTTAATAAGGACGTCGCCTTTATAACCGCCGGTCTCGCGGATCACGTCCATGCCGAAAAGGATCTTCATCAGGGTGCTCTTGCCGGCGCCGTTTTCGCCCACAAGACCCAGCACCTCGCCCTCTTTCAGCGTGAAGTTGATATCCGTCAACACCTGGTTTCCGAAGAAGTCCTTCTGGATGTTGCGCATCTCCAACAGGGGAGCATTGTTATTTTCCATAATATACCCTACCTATAAGTAAACAGGGGGGAGGAATCCCTCCCCCCTGTTCGATACATTGTGCTTTACAAAAGCTATGTCAGCTGATGGTGAAGTACTTCTCGGGGATCTCCACTTCAGCGTTGCCCATGAACTTGCCGGGGTCGCCCATGATGTAGGTATCCTGATAGATCAGGAACACATTGTCGGACTTAACGCCGGTGGTGGCGTTGGTGTAGCCGGCGCCGTTCCACTCAGCCTTGGGAGAATACTTCTGCAGAGCGGAAGCAACATCGTCCATATCGGTCAGATCAGCAGTACCGTCGATGACGTTCTTGGCATGCTGGGCAAGACCTGCGGACAGGGTATAACCATAGGAGTAAGCCCAGGTGCCGAAACGGCCGGCGCCGCCCTTCTCATTGATGGCGGACTCGACCTTGGCCAGGATCTTCTCGAAATCGCCGGCTTCCTCGGTCAGATCCAGACCCAGAGCGCCGGGATAGCCCATCAGGGGAGAGGGCAGGTCAGCCTCGATGAAGTAGCCGCCGTACTCGACCAGCTGCTTCAGCAGGGGCTCGGTGTGCGCATCGTTGGTGCAGAAGTAAGCGGCCTTCTCGCCGTACTTGCCAACCCACTCAGGCACCTTCTCCAGGATGTAAGCCTGAGCGCCGGACACGCCGACGTCAGAGGTGGGGTCGGGAGCGGTCTCTTCCACCAGCTTCATGCCGAACTCCTCGCAGGCGGCCTTCATGATGGCCAGACGGCGGGACATGGTCTCATAAGCCAGATGACGGGGGAAGGAAATGTGCACGAAGGTGTCGCAGCCCAGCTCGTGAGCGGTGCGGATGATCAGATAACCACGGGACACGAAGTCGTTGTTGCAGACCAGGTCGGCAGCGGAGCCGATCTCAGGCAGGTCCTCGTGGGACTCGCCGGCGATGCAGATAATGTCGGGGCGGGATTCCTTGATCTTGCGGAAAGCCTCGGTGGTGCCGGGCACAGCCTGGTTCACGATGATGGCCTTCATGTCGGGATCAGAGGACAGGTTCACGATGTTCTGGATGGTGGTCTCCAGCTCTTCGGTGAAGTTGTCGGGATAGATGGCCAGCGTGACCATATCCTCGCCATACTCCGCCTGGAAAGCCTCGGCGCCGCGGCGGTCGTCCTCGGACTGAGAGACGGAACCGGTCACGATACCGATCTTGTAGTTGGCGGGAGCGTCGGTGTTGTTGGGCTCATCGGTGTTGTCGGGGGTGTCGTTGCCACCACATGCCGCCAGGGTGAACACCATGGCCAGCGCCAGCAGCAAGCTTAAAAACTTCTTCATACTTACCTCCTGTTTTTTCATTTTTTTTGCAAAATGGTGCTATGGGGTTCTATAATTTTAACAGATTTGTTTCCATTTTGTCAATACAATACCGCCCGTGCTCCACAGGCAATCTGTCGACAGGTGTTTCCTGGTTGCGCACATTTCCCTGTTTTTATTGTGATTTTACACAAAATGCGCCATGCTTTCTCAACTTTTTCTCTCCTTTTTTGGTTTTATCTCCAAAGGAACCTTTTCGCCAGACAGTCATTTTTCCACATTTTTTCTCCCGGCCGGCACGGTTTTTCCCTCACCGATCCCATCCATGCCGACCGCCGGGGCAAAAAAAGCAGCGTGCCGTCCGGCGAAAAGCCGGGCGGCACGCTGTATGATTATACGCGCGAGTGCGTTCTGGTGTATTTTTATGATGTCGCAGGATCAGTCGCGGGACTTGCTGTCCACGATCTCACGGAGCTTGGCGGAGAAGTCGGACAGGCTCATGGCACCCAGATCCTCGCCCTTGCGGGTACGGACGGAGACGGTACCGTTCTCCATATCGCGGTCGCCTACCACCAGCATGAAGGGGATCTTCTCCAGCGTGGCCTCGCGGATCTTCTTGCCTACCTTCTCGTTGCGGCTGTCCACCTCCACGCGGAAGCCCTGCTTGCGCAGCTCCCTGGCGGCCTCGGCGCAGTAGTCGGCGGCGCGGTCGGTGATGGGCAGGAAGCGTACCTGCTCGGGCATCATCCATGTGGGCAGCGCGCCGGCGTACTCCTCGATCAGATAGGCCAGCGTACGCTCGTAGCAGCCCAGAGAGGTGCGGTGGATGATATAGGGCAGGGCCTTGTTGCCGTTCTCGTCGATATAGTACATGCCGAAGCGCTCGGCCAACAGCATATCGATCTGGATGGTGACAAGGGTGTCCTCTTTACCGTACACGTTCTTGTACTGGATATCCAGCTTGGGGCCGTAGAAAGCGGCCTCGTCGATGCCGATGGTGTACTCCACGTCCAGATCCTTCAGGATACGCTCCATGGCGGACTGGGCATGCTCCCACTGCTCGGCGGTGCCCTCATACTTGTTGTTGGGGTTGGCGGGATCCCACTGGGAGAAACGGAACGTGCACTTATCCAGCAGGCCCACGGTGCCCAGACAATACTTGGCCAGATCCAGACACTGCTTGAACTCCTCCTCCAGCTGGTCGGGACGCAGCACAAGATGGCCCTCGGAGATGGTGAACTGGCGGACGCGGATCAGGCCGTGCATCTCACCGGAGTCCTCATTGCGGAACAGGGTGGACGTCTCGCCCAGACGCATGGGCAGATCGCGGTAGCTGCGGCCCCGGTTCAGATACACCTGATACTGGAACGGGCAGGTCATGGGACGCAGGGCGAAGCACTCCTTCGTCTCGTCCATGGGATCGCCCAGAATAAACATGCCGTCCAGATAGTGATCCCAGTGGCCGGAGATCTTATAAAGCTCCCGCTTGGCCATCAGCGGGGTCTTGGTCAGCAGATAGCCGCGCTCCTGCTCGGTATCCTCCACCCAACGCTGCAGCAGCTGAATGACGCGGGCGCCCTTGGGCAGCAGGATGGGCAGGCCCTGACCGATGCAGTCCACGGTGGTGAAATACTCCAGCTCGCGGCCCAGCTTGTTGTGGTCGCGCTTCACGGCTTCCTCGCGCTGCTTCAGGTACTCGTCCAGTTCGTCCTTCTTGGGGAAGGCCACGCCGTAGATACGCTGTAACTGCTTGCGGTTGGAGTCGCCCCGCCAGTAGGCGGCGTTGCAGGCGGTCAGCTTGATGCCGTTGCCCTTGATGCGGCCGGTGGAATCCACGTGGGGACCGGCGCACAAGTCGACGAACTCGCCCTGACGGTAGAAGGAGATGTGAGCGTCGGCGGGCAGGTCGTTGATGAGCTCCACCTTGTAGGGCTCTTCCTTCTCCTCCATGAACTTCAGGGCTTCCTCACGGGGCAGCTCGAAGCGCTCCAGCTTCAGCTTTTCCTTGCAGATCTTCCGCATTTCGGCCTCGATCTCCTCCAGATCGCCGGGGGTGAAGGCAAAGGGTGCGTCCAGATCGTAGTAAAAGCCGTTGTCAATGCTGGGGCCGATGGCCAGCTTCACCTCGGGGTGCAGGCGCTTCACGGCCTGGGCCAGAATGTGGGAGCAGGTATGCCAATAGGTCTTGCGGTAGGCTTCATTTTCAAAGGTGTAGATGTTTTCTTCGCTCATGGTGATATCCTCCTTGTGATTGGGGCGGGATAAAAAAATCCCCACCCCTGATGTGTTCAGGGGTGAGGTAATACAGTCATTACTCCACGGTTCCACCCTGCTTACGGCTTTGCAGCCGTCGCTTTCGGCTCCTTTAACGGGAAGCGCCCGTCCTGCTCCTCGCAGGCGGCTCGGGAGTGGTACAGGCCGTGCCGTGGGCAGGATGCTTTCAGCCGGGACATCCCTCTCTTTGGCCGTTGGTGGACAGCTTCTTCTCCGTCATCGCTTTTGATTACCGTATTATAGCGCCGTTTTTTGCCCTTGTCAACGGGGAAACGCAGGGTTTTTACACAATTTCCTCCGCCGTATCCACAATCACCGCCGCGCCGGTCTCTGCCAGCGCCCGGCGGCCCCGGAAGCCCCAGCTGACGGCGATCAGGGGCAGTCCGGCATTGCGGGCGGTCTGCACGTCCACCTCGCTGTCGCCCACGTAGACGGCGGTATCCTTATCCGCGCCCAGCGCCGCCAGCGCGTGAAGCACCATGTCCGGGGCGGGCTTGCGGGGCGTGGCCGGGCTTTCGCCGAAGGTGGGCACGCCGGGAAAGAATTGCTCCGCCAGCTCACAGGCCGCGCCGTGGGGCTTGTTGGACACGATGGCCACCTTACACCCCGCCTGCCGCAGCCGCTCCAGCAGCTCCGGCACGCCGGGATAGGGCCGGGTCAGCACGCAGGTATGGGCCTGATACCACGCCTTATAGTCCCGCATAATGGCGGCAAACTCCGGCGTGTCCTCCCCCTGAGGCAGCGCGGACGCCATCAGCTTCACCGCGCCGTTGCCCAGTCCTCGCCGCACCTCCTCGCGGGTGCGCCGGGGATAGCCGTACTGCTCCAGCGTATGGTTGACGGCGGCGGTCAGGTCGTCCAGCGTGTCCAGCAGCGTACCGTCCATATCAAACAGGTAGGTCTTATATGTCATAGGTCGTCTCCTCCCGAATCAGCTTTCGCCCGATGATATCACAAGCGGCGGCGGATTGCAAGTGCAAAAAACCGGCCCACAAAACGTGAGCCGGTTTTGTTTTATGGGGTCAGGAAGCGTGGGTCACGCTTTCTTGCCGCCTTTGAAGAACGCGCCGATGACTTCGATCACCAGGAAGACGATCAGGTAGTACACCACGTTTATCCGGTGGGAGTAGATGGCGGCGAACACCATGAACAGAGAGCACAGGATGGCCAGAACGGGCAGCACCTTACCCTGGAAGCCGGGCATATCCTTGCGCTTCAGCAGGGCGATGTAGATGGGGATATAGATGGCGTACAGGGTGATGATGGGCAGCTCGGAGGAGTCGAACTTGAAGGGCCCGAAGCCTTCCATGATCGCGCCGCCGTAGAAGTACAGCAGCCACAGGGAGCTGACCAGCAGGCCGAACACGGCGGAGTTGTTGGCCATGTTGGTGGTGGGGTCGACGTTCTTGAACAGCTTCAGCTTGGGGCTGTCGCTCTCGGTCGCCAGATCGAACATGCCGCGGGTAACGGCCATGGTCAGGCCGTTGCAGGTGCCCCAGCAGGAGATGACCACGAACACGAAGATGGCAGCGCCGCCCACCTGACCGAAGATATTCTGGAAGGCGATCTTGGCGCCGGCCTCGCCGCCGGCCATCATGACCTCAGACTCCACAGCGCCGGCCAGACCCACGTAGTAGATCACATACACGATGGCGACGATCAGGGTGCCGATCAGCAGGGCGCGGGGCATATTCTTCTTGGAATCCTTCAGCTCGGCGCCGATGGAGGTGGCGCAGATCCAGCCCTCAAAGGCGAAGGCCAGAGACACGATAGCGCCGAACAGGCCCTCGGTAAAGGGCATCTCGGTAACAACATTGGAGAAGTTGAACTCGGTCATGCCGTTGGCCAGACCCACGATGGTGCCCACAACAGCCATCAGCAGCAGGGGAATCAGCTTGATGATGGTGGTAGCGATGGCGAACTTACCGGCCAGCTTGGGAGCCAGCGCGTTCATGGTATAGGTGACGACCATGAATACACCGGCCAGCATCATGGTGCGGCCGCCCACCACGGCGTCCTCCCAGCCCATCAGCACGCCGAAGTAACGGGCGGGCAGCCAGCTCAGCACGGACACCAGAGAGGGATAGTAGATGACCGCCATGAACCAGCCCACATAGTAGCCGTAGGTCTTGCCGCAGGACGCGGCGGCGTAGCCCACCAGACCTTCCACGCCCTCGTGGCTCTGGGCCACGGCGCCGAAGGTGCAGGCGCTGATGATCATGACGACGCCCATGATAATGAACGCCAGAATACCAACGGTCAGGTTGCCGCCGGTCTTGGTCAGAACGGCCTCGGCCTTGAAGAACACGCCGGAACCGATGACGGTGCCCACCACCAGAGCGATGGCTACGGGCAAGGTATACCGTTTTTCCATAGTAATTTCCTTTCTCACTTTCCTAAATCGCGGACAGTTTGTCATTCTTTTAACGATCCACATGTGTGAGTATACTATGACTTTTGGGCGGTTGCAAGCACTATTTTCGCGGGAGAGAGAGAAATTCACCGAATGATTTTGTGTAGTTTCCACATATCCAAAATTCGGAATATTTTTCGTATGGATAGAATTATCCCGCGTCGCACATTACGATTGTTAAAAATCTACCAATTTAGACTGCAAAAGTTTCTTTATAAGAAAATAAGAGGACGTTCAAAAAGGAACGTCCTCTTATCCTTATGCGGTTTGCTTTCGGCCGCTCTGCCAGTTTTCCAGCACCACGCAGGCCACGATAAGCGCCGCTCCCGCCAGTCCTATCGCCGACAGCTTCTCCCCCCAGCAGCAGGTAGGAGCATGCCGCTGTCAGGATGGGCTGGGTGCATTGCAGCAGCGACACGGTGTAGGAGGACAACTGGGTCAGGGCCGTATTTTGCAGCACGTAGGACAGGCACGTACACAGCAGCGCCAGATACGCCACCACCAGCCAGCCGGTGACGGTCCCCTGCGGCAGCACCGCCACATCGTCGAAGATCAGCGCCGCCGCGCCGGAAAACCGGATGCCCAGACACCACAGCACCGTGATGCTCTCGAACCCGATCTTGGACAGAGGGTTGCCGAAGCCGTACAGCACGCTCTGCAGCAGGATCAGCAGGGCGTAGGGCAGCGTACCGCCCTGTTTCTTACACATTGAAGCGGAAGTAGATCATGTCGCCGTCCTTGACCACGTACTCCTTACCCTCGGAGCGCAGCAGGCCCTTTTCCTTGGCGGCGGCCACGCTGCCGCCGCAGGCCATCATCTCGTCAAAGTTGATGGTCTCCGCCCGGATGAAGCCCCGCTCGATATCGCTGTGGATCTTACCGGCAGCCTGGGGAGCCTTGGTGCCCTTGCGGATGGTCCAGGCACGGCACTCGTCCTTGCCGTAGGTCAGGAAGGAGATCAGGCCCAGCAGGTCATAGCTGCACTGGATCAGCCGGTCAAGGCCGGACTTCTCGATGCCCAGATCCTCCAGGAACATGGCCCGCTCCTCGGGATCGTCCAGCTCGGCGATGTCCTGCTCCAG
>OOBZ01001776.1_pt1 | contig 13909 bp, 11 predicted proteins | sample 1671601 | NCBI WGS metagenome assembly OOBZ01 (sample SAMN06348173, study PRJEB24527) | human gut metagenome | biome: human gut; feature: ankylosing spondylitis patient; material: feces | host: Homo sapiens | place: China | collected 2015-10
TAAATAAAAAAAATAAACAAAAAGAAAAGAAAATATATACAATTCTTTCTTTTTTTGTTATAATTAAATTGTATCATTTTAGGGAGAGTCGATATCGTGAAGAAAATATATACTGCTATTGACATTGGATCTGATACAATTAAATTCGTAGTAGGAGAATACTTTAAAAATAAATTAAATATTCTAGCTACTTATGAACAAAAAGCAAAAGGAATAAGAAAAGGTTTAATTGTTGATCCCAATTTAGCTATTAACTCTATTAAAGATGGAATTAAAGAAATAAATAATAATTTAGGCATTGATATAAAAAAAGTAATAGTAGGAGTACCTAGTTATAATGCTAAGTTTATGTTTGTTACTAGTGAAATAGAAATAACTAGCGATGCTATAACAACAGATGATGTAAATAATCTTATAAAAGCTTCAGTATATTCTAAAATAGAACAAGACTATGAACTTATAACCGTATTACCATTAACTTTCTTAATAGATGGAGAAAAAGAAACTAAGGTTGTAGGTAAAGCTGGTAATAAACTAGAAATAAAAGGAATTATGATTTCTGCTCCAAAGAAGAATGTCTATTCAGTCCTATCAGTTATGGAAGGAGCTGGATTAGAAGTAGTAGATATTACTGTATCAGCTTTAGGAGATTATTATGAAGTAAGAAATAATAATTTAGATAAAAACATAGGAGCTATTATTAATTTAGGACACGAAACCACTAATGTGTCAGTATTCAGTAGAGGTAAACTTATGAATACCGAAACAATTCAATTAGGAGGAATTAATGTTGATAAAGACTTAGCCTATATGTTTAATATAAATGTATTTGATGCAAGAGAAATAAAAGAAAAATTTGCATCTAGTCATAAAAGATTCATAGCATTGAATGATGTATATGAGGTTAAAAATACTGCTGGTGAAGTAATTAAATTAAACCAAATAGAAGTAACTGAGATAGTTATGGATAGATTGGCAGAGTTACTTAGATTAGCCCAGAAACAAATATTACTATTGACAAAACAAAATATTTCTTATATAGTAATAACTGGAGGATTAACCGAAATAAGGGCATTTAAAAATTTAGTCTATGAAATTTTAGGAAAAGATGTTATAATATATACAGAAGATACTCTTGGAGCAAGAAATAATAAATATACAACTTCAATTGGAATGATAAAATACTTTATAGATAAGATGGAAGTTAGAGGAAAAGAGTATTCGATGATAGATGAGCAAGATGAAGAGTTACTAATAAATCCAAATAATAAGAATTCAAAGGGGAAAGCTAGTATTACCAAAATATTTGGAAACTTTATTGGAACTAAGGAGGATTAAAAATGAATAATATGTTTGGTTTAGAAATGGATCAGTTAGCAAAAATAAAAGTAATTGGAGTAGGTGGGGGCGGTTGTAACGCTGTAAACAGAATGATAGAATCAGGTCTTAAAGGCGTTGAGTTTATAGTAGCTAATACTGACCTTCAAGTTTTAAATAATTCTCTAGCTCCAATCAAACTACAAATAGGTAGAGAATTAACAGATGGCTTAGGAGCAGGAGCAAATCCAGAAATAGGTAGAGAAGCTGCTCTTGAATCAAAAGGAGAAATAGAAGAGGCAATTAAAGGTGCTGATATGGTCTTCATTACATGTGGTATGGGTGGAGGAACAGGTACTGGTGCTGCTCCAGTAATAGCTGAAATAAGTCAAGATTTAGGAGCATTAACCGTAGGTATTGTTACCAAACCATTTAGTTTCGAAGGTAAAAAGAGAATGAATCAAGCCGTATCAGGACTTGATGAATTAAAGAAACATGTCGATACTTTAATCGTAATACCAAATGATAGATTAAGAGAATTAATAGATAAGAGTACACCAATGCTTGAAGCATTTAGAGAAGTAGATAACGTACTACATAGAGGAGTACAATCAATATCTGACTTAATTGCAGTATCAGGTTTAGTTAACCTTGACTTTGCTGATGTAAAAGCAATTATGAAAGATAGAGGTAATGCATTAATAGGTATAGGTGTAGGTTCTGGAGAAAACAGAGCAACAGATGCTGCTAAACAAGCTGTATCTTCACCACTACTTGAAACATCAATAAATGGTGCAACAGATGCTATAATAAATGTAACTGGTGGTGCTTCACTTACATTATTTGAAGTAGAAGAAGCTGCTGAAGTAATTAGAACCGCTGCTAATACAGATATTAACACAATATTTGGAGCAGTAATTAATGAAAACCTAAATGATGAAGTAATCGTTACAGTAATAGCAACAGGCTTTGAAAATCAAAGCGAACCACTATACCATAGTTTCAATTCTACTAGAAGAGAAGACATCTTTAGAGAAGGAACTAGTGATATAGATATCGATAACGATTTAGATATTCCACCATTCTTAAGAGATAGAGATAATTATTAGAAAGGAGGCCCTCTTATGATTAATGTAGTAGATAAACAAGTTAACACTAAGTTAATTGGGGGGGGGGGGGGCAAAATTCTAATCTAACTAAATTAAATAATAATATAAATAAAGACTATGAAATAACTAATAGAAATATTAGTGTTTTTTCATAGTCTTTTACTATGTCAGAAAGGAAGATATTATGGAAAAGAAAAAGAAATTAATAATACTAGGAATAATAACCTTAACTTTAGTAATAATAGGTACTACTTATGCAATACTTACATGGACAAGTACTAAAATAAATTTAGGACTAAATAGTGGATGTTTTACTATAGATTATACTAAAGGGCAAGATATAAGTGGTAATTTAAAATTACTTAACGAATCTGATTTAATTAGTAGTAATAAATTTACTATTAAAAATGGAATAGGTATATCTGCAGTTAATATAGGTATAAATTCTACTTGTACTATTGAAGGTTTTGGCTCTATATATTTAAATGTAACTAATATATCAGAATCTTTTACTACTGGAGATAGTAAAGGAGCACTTAAGTATGCAGTATTATCTAATACTAGTACTATAACAACACCATCTTCAGTAACAGTAGATTCTTTACTTAATCAATCATTTGAAATTGTTGCCAAAGGTTCAATTGAAAGTAGTGGTAAGAAATTACTATATAAAATGGAATTATCTAATACAGAGATAAACAAATATATAATAGTAATCTATGTAGATAATTTTCTAGCAGGTAATAGTATAACTTCAGCAACATTTAGTGGTAATATTAGTTCTGAAGCAGAACAAAAGTCTCCTGACTACGATGCTAACTTTGAAATAGAGACAAATGAGGAGGATGGAACTGCAACTATAAGAAAATATGTTGGTCAAGAAAAAGATGTTGTAATACCAAAAATGTTAAGAAAATCAACTTATACAGCAGATGTAGTATCTAATCCCAGTGAAGAAGTGATATCTGCTTGTGAAGATTTCTTTATTAATGGTGGAATGCCTTCGGATTCACTTGGAGATATATGTAAAAATGGCAAATCAGGATTTAGAGATATGACATTAAAAGAAATTATTACTGAAAATATTTTACCTCTTTCATATTTACAACAATTAGAAAAAATAGGTTCTATAACTAATTTGCAAACAAGTTATTCTTCTAAAAAGTATGTGGTAACTTCAATAGAGGAATTTTCACATAATCAGCTTACAAGTGTAACAATACCTGATTCAGTAACTTATTTGAAGGGCTTTTTTGATAATCAATTAACAAATATAATTATTCCAGATTCAGTGACTACAATAGACAATAGTGCATTTTACAAGAATCAAATAACAAGTGTGGTATTTGGAGATTCAGTAACCACAATAGGAAATAATGCTTTTGGGGATAACAAATTAATAAACGTAATAATACCAGATTCAGTGACTACAATAGACAATGGTGCATTTTACAAGAATCAAATAACAAGTGTGGTATTTGGAAATTCAATAACAACAATAAGAGATTTTGCTTTTTCATATAATCAATTAACAAATATAATTATTCCAGATTCAGTAACGACAATAGATGGCTGTGCTTTTTCCTTTAATAATTTAAATTATGTATATATAAGTGGTAATTCTAAATTGACAGCAGGAGATAATATAGGTGTATTTTCAACATCAAACAGAACAGAAACAAATAATGGAATAACATATGTAGATAATCCTAATTTAAAAACTATATATAATAATTCTGGTAAAAAATTTAAATGGAGATTAGTAACTCAAGGTTTTATAGTCGCTGGAGAAACTTATGAAGAATTTGTTACTGGTAATGTTTCTGAAAGGAAGGATGGAGACACTACATACAATGCAGTAACAATAACTACAGGACAGCCAAGTTAGTGAGGGGATAGATAAATATGAAAAATAATAAAGGATTAATAATAGGAATAATAGGGTTAATTATAGTAATGATTGGTGGTACTTATGCTTATTATAAATGGAATAGTACATCTAATATTAATATTAGTGTTGGTATTGAAGGTAGTACTGTTACTTTTAATGGAGGAAGTAACGTAACTGGAGTATTAATACCTACTTCTAGTAAAGAAGAAGGTATTAAGAAAGATATAACAGTTATAGCAAGTGAAGCAGGTAGTACTATGAGTTTATATATGGATTTAACTACTATGCCTAGTGAATTAAAAGAAGAATCGTTTGTATATGAATTATATTATAATGATAGTACTTTAGTTACTAAAGGTAATTTTAAAGATATAACTTATGCTCCAAGTGGAGTAACTACATTAACATTATTTACTGATAGACCAGTTAATACTACTACTGATAAATATACATTATATTTATGGTTTAATGGTAAAGATTATACTAATCCAAATACTATGCAGAATAAAACATTATCATTTGATTTATATGCTAGCGGTAAGAATGCTACATTAAATAGCTAAAGAAGATACTAGGTTATCTTCTTTTACTTTACATTTAAATTAACATATAGTAAACTTAGTAGACATTTTATAAATATATTGATATAATTATACTAGGAGTTGTAAGATATGAAAGAATTAGAAACAATTGAAGGTATTGGACCTAAAACAAAAGAATTACTTAATAAAATAAAAATATATACAGTAGAAGATTTATTAAATTACTATCCATATCGTTATGATATAATAAAAAGAAGTGATTTAAGTAATCTATCTGATGGAGATAAAATAATAATAGATGGTATAGTTGAAGGACAACCCACTACTATATATATAAATAAAAGTTTAAAGAAAATGATCTTTAGAATTAGTACCAAAACAATGATACTTAATATAACATTATATAATAGAGCTCATTTATATTCAGATCTAAAATCAGGTAAAGAAATAACAATTATAGGTAAATATAATAAACTAAAGAATACAGTAATAGTATCAGATATAAGATTCGGTTTATTACCACCATCTGCTAAAATAGAACCTATTTATTATACTACAGAAGGATTAACAGTAAAACAAATAAGTAAATTTGAAGCTATAGCTTTAGAAAATGATTATGATGTAATAGACTTAGTACCTAGATATATAGAAGAAAAATATAATTTAATGAATAAAAAATCCGCTATTAAGAATATTCATGTACCAGAAGATATCTTATTACTAAAAAAAGCAAGACAAAGAATTAAGTATGAAGAATTATTTATGTATGTACTTAAAATTAATTATTTAAAGAATAAAATCAATAATGATAATTTAGCAATAGAAAGAAATATAGATAAAGATAAATTAGATAAATTTATTAAAAGTTTACCATTTGAACTAACTTTAGATCAAGATAAAGCAGTTAATGATATAATTAATGATTTATCTATAAAAAAGAGAATGAATAGATTACTACAAGGAGATGTAGGTTCAGGTAAAACAGTAATTGCTTTAATAGCAGTATATGCTAATTATTTATCTAAGTATCAATCAGCCCTAATGGCTCCTACTGAGATACTAGCAGTACAACATTACGAAGAAGCAAAGAAAATATTTAGTAAATATAAACTTAATATAGCACTATTAACTTCAAGTACCAGTAATAAAGACAAAAAGACTATCTATGAAGAATTAGAAAATAGTAAGATAGATTTAATAATCGGTACACAAGCACTAATTCAAGAGAATGTCAAGTATAAGAAGTTAGGCCTAGTAATAACAGATGAACAACATCGTTTTGGCGTTAACCAAAGAGATACTTTTAAAAGTAAAGGAATAAGTCCTGATGTTCTTTCAATGAGTGCAACACCAATACCAAGAACATATGCCTTAACAATCTATGGTGACACCGATGTATCTTCAATTAAGAGTAAACCTAAAGGTAGAAAAGAAATCATTACAGTATTTAAAAAAGAAAAAGATATTACTGATGTTCTAGAAATGATGAAAAAAGAACTAGAACTTAACCATCAAATATATGTAGTAGCCCCAATGATTGATACCGAAAGTGATAGTGAAAAAGAAAGTGTATATGATTTAGAAGAAAAAATGAATAAAGCTTTTGGTAAGATTAGTAAGATAGGTATCATTCATGGTAAATTAGATCCTAAAGATAAAGATAAAGTAATGAAAGACTTTGAAAAAAATAAAATTAATATCCTAATATCTACTACTGTTATTGAAGTAGGAGTTAATGTTCCAAATGCTTCAATGATCGTAATCTTTAATGCTAATATGTTTGGTTTATCTACTTTACATCAATTAAGAGGAAGAGTAGGTAGAGGAGATACACAAAGCTATTGTGTACTAGTAGCTAAAGAATCAGAAGAAAGACTTAGATTCTTAGAAAGCACTAGTGATGGCTTTGAAATTAGTGAATATGATTTCCAAACAAGAGGTGAAGGCGATTTATTCGGAACAAGACAAAGTGGAGAATTAGGTCTTAAAATGGCTAATATTAAGAGAGACTTCAAGATGCTACTTAAAGCAAAAGAAGATGCTGACGAATTTATAAATATGCTTTTAACATTTGAAACCAATCCAGAATTTGGACCAATACTAGAAGAACTTAAAAAGGTTGACACTCTAGACTAGTTTACACATTTTATAAAAAAAGTGTAAACCAAATAAAAAACTATTGTATTTTATAAAAAAATATATTATGATTAATATGTCATAGAGATATGACCACACTCTACAAAATAAAATGTAGGTGTGATAACCAAAACCCCCTGAAGGAGCCCTAAATCGGGGCTCCGCTTTTAGTTAAGGAGAGAAAATATGAAAAATAAATTTAATTTAACAAGAGAACAAAATGTATTTGTTGCCAAAAGAAATATCGTAGATTATATTTGGAAGAGTGCTAACCTTGAAGGAATTGGTGTAACATATCCTGAAACGCAAGCTATTTATGATGGCGGTATCGTTAATGGCTTAACCATAGATAATATCATTGCTATTAATAATTTAAAGTATGCTTGGCAATTCATTTTAGAAAATGATGGTATCGACTATGACTTTAAAGCATTATGTCAAATACATAAATTAACTTGTGATAAATTAGTTTTAGATAATAACTTAGGAAAGTTAAGAACGACACCAGTAAATATTGGTGGTACATCTTGGAAACCACAATTTCCAATAGAAAGTCAAATTAAGGAAGAGTTAAATGAACTGCTTAATCAAGAGACTAAAACTAAAACAGAAATTGCTATTGAAGTAATGCTATGGATTATGCGAAGACAAATGTTTATTGATGGTAATAAAAGAGTAGCTATGTTATTTGCTAATAAAATAATGATCGATAATGGCTGTGGTATAATAACTATTGCTCAAGAAAATCAGCCTATATTTTTTGAAAAACTTATTAAATATTATGAAACTAATGATAATAAAGATTTAAAAGAATGGCTTTATAAAACAAGTATAGATGGAATAAATTTATAGAACATTATATAGAAAAATTATATAATGTTTTTTATTTTCTAAAATATTTACTTTTATATAAGCAAATGATATAATTATTATAGCTTATTTTTGAGGTGATTCATATATGGAAAGATATAAAGAAATAGAAAGAAGTATTATAAAAAAATATCGTAAAGAGATATGGAGTAAATTTATAAAGGCGGTTAAAGAATATGAACTAATAAAAGAAAATGATAAAGTAATGGTATGTATATCAGGAGGTAAAGATTCCTTTTTACTTGCTAAATGTATACAGGAATTAGAAAGACATGGTAAAGTACCATTTACTGCTGAATATGTTGTAATGAATCCTGGATATAGTGAAAAACATAGAGATAATATATTAGAGAATGCTAAGATATTAAATGTACCAATAAGAGTATTTGAAAGTGATATCTTTGAAGTAGTAGATAAAATAAGCTATGATAGTCCCTGCTATATGTGTGCTAAAATGCGAAGAGGCTATCTATATAGTAAAGCAAAAGAACTCGGCTGCAACAAAATAGCTTTAGGTCATCATTTTAATGATGTTATTGAAACTACTTTATTATCTATGTTTTATGGTTCTGAAGTAAAAACAATGATGCCTAAACTACATAGTGATAACTTTCCTGGTATTGAGTTAATTAGACCATTATATATGGTTGAAGAAGCATCAATAATATCATGGAAGAATAGTAATAATTTAACTTTTATAAATTGTGCTTGCAAATTTACTGAAAGAAATTATAATACTAATGATGGTACTAGTAAGAGAAAAGAAATAAAAGAATTAATTAAAGAATTAAAAAAGAATAATCCTAGTATTGATCGTAATATCTTTACTAGTATGAATAATGTTAATTTAAATTGTATTCTAGGCACTAAGACTAACGGTGTATATAAAAGCTTTCTAGAAGATTATGATAAGGAAATAGAACATGAAAAAGAATGAAGAAAAAACTAATGTAATTAGAATATTAGAACAAAATAAAATAAATTTTAAAGTATATAACTATATTAATAGTACTGCGATTAGTGGTACTGAAGTAGCAGACTATCTAGGTGAAGATTATAATATAGTATTTAAAACATTAGTAACCATTGGTAAATCAGGTAATCATTATGTATTCTTAGTACCAGTAAATAAAGAATTAGACTTAAAAAAAGCCGCCGTAGTAGTAAAAGAAAAGAGTATCGAGATGATTAAATCTAAAGATTTACTTCCTCTTACCGGATATATTCATGGAGGATGTTCACCAGTAGGTATGAAGAAATATTTTCCAACTGTTATTGATAAAAGTGCAAAAAATCAAGAAAGAATAATCTTTAGTGGAGGTAAAATAGGTTATCAAATAGATACTACACTAGAAGAATTAGCTAAAGTAATAAATTATACATTAGAAGATATAACTAAAGATAAGATTTAATAACAGTCTTATCTTTTCTATTGTATAGATAATAATTTTATTGTATAATTATCTTAGATAGTAAGGAAGTGGTACTATGAATAAAATAGATAATAATACTATTTTAGATAAGTATAAAGAAATATCTAAATTAAATATAGAAGAAGTATATACTAAATATAATACTAGTAGTAATGGTTTATCTAATAGTGAAGTAAATAAAAGAATAAAAGAATATGGTAAAAATATAGTTATAAAAGAAAAAAATAGAAGTATCTTATATTTCATAATTAATGCTTTTAAAGATGAATTTATATTAATATTATTATTTCTAGCTATAATAAACTTTTGTCTAGGAGATAAATTAGGATCATTAGTAATCATTTTAATTGCTATTGTTAGTGCTTTAATTAGAGTATGTGAAAATTATTCAGTATATAAATTTAATAAGAAATTAAAAAGCAAAATAGTTAGTACATGCTCAGTAATTAGAAATAATAAAGAAGTAACTATTAAAACAGAAGAAGTCTGTGTAGGAGACATTTTAGTATTAAATGCTGGTAGTATTGTAGCAGCAGATTCTATAATAGTAGATAGTAAAGATTTATTTGTTAACGAATCAGTATTTACTGGAGAATCTATACCAGTAGAAAAAAAGATAACAAATAATAAAAATATAGATAGTATTTTTGATATAGAAAACATTATCTATATGGGTAGTTCTATAATTAGTGGTAAAGCATTAGCGGTCGCTACTAATACAGGAATAAATACTTATCTAGGTTATATGGGTAAAGATTTAACCAAGCAAAAAGAATTAACTAATTTTGATAAAGGAATGAAGAACATTACTAATATGTTAATTAAATATATGATTTTTATTTGTTTAATTGTCTTAGTAATAGATGGTATAATAAAAAATAATTTTAATGAAGCCATTTTATTTGCTCTTTCAGTAGCAGTAGGTATTACTCCTAGTATGTTACCAATGATTGTAAATGTAAATTTAACTAAAGGTAGTAAGAATCTAGCTAAGAAAAAAGTATTAGTAAAGAGAATAGAAGCAATACAAAATTTAGGAGCAATGGATATCCTATGTACTGATAAGACTGGTACTTTAACAGAAAACAAAATAGTATTACAAAAGTATATTGATGTTCTAGGTAATGAAAATTTAAATGTTTTAGAATATGCTTATTTAAATAGCTATTATAGTACTGGTATGAAGAATATCGTTGATAGAGCAATACTTATATATGGTAGTAAACATAATTTAGATAATATATTACCTAAGTATAATAAAATAGATGAAATACCTTTTGACTATAATAGAAAAATTATGAGTATCCTAGTAAAGAATAACAATGAATATCGAATGATTACCAAAGGAGCTATGGAAGAGATATTAAAAAGATGTAATAAAGTACAAATAAATGGTAAAAATAAAGAATTAACAAAAGAACTTACTAATAAAGTAATATCTAAAGCTAAAGAGATGGCCGAAGAAGGTATGCAAGTAATAGCACTAGCTTCAAAAAAAGAAAATAATAAAGTTTTAGTATTAAATGAAAAAGAAGAAAATGATATGACCTTTATTGGTTTTGTAGCTTTCTTAGATTCTCCTAAAAAAGATGTTAAAAATGTTATAGAAAAGCTAAATAAATATGATGTTAAAGTAAAAATATTAACTGGAGATAATCCTTATTCTACCAAGAGTGTATGCCTACTAGCGGGTATAAATAGTGAAAAAATATATCTAGGTAGTGATATTGATAAATTAAGTGACAAAGCCTTATCTAAAGTAGTAGAAGAAGTAGATGTCTTTGCAAGATTAAATCCTATTCAGAAAGAAAGAATTGTTAGAATATTAAGAGAAAATAATCATGTAGTAGGTTATATGGGTGATGGTATCAATGATGCTCCATCCTTAAAAGAAAGCGATATTGGACTATCAGTTAATGGTGCTACGGATATTGCTAAAGAATCTAGTGATATGATTCTTTTAGAAAAAAGTTTAAAAGTAATATGTGATGGAGTAATTGAAGGTAGAAAAGTATATGGTAATATAATTAAATATATGAAAATGGCTTTAAGCGCAGACTTTGGAGATGTCTTTAGTATTATGATAGCTAGTATCTTTTTACCATTCTTACCACTATTACCAATTCAAATGTTATTTCAAGATTTTATTTATGATTTCTCCCAGATAGGTATACCATATGATAATGTAGATGATGAATTTATCAAATCTCCTAAAAAATGGAATACTAATGGTATATCTAAATATATGATAGTTATGGGTATTACTAGTTCTATTATTGATGTAATTGCTTTTATAATCTTTTGGTATGTATTAGGATATAATAGTATAGAAAAAGCTAGTTATTTTCAAACAGCTTGGTTTATTACATCTCTAATCACAGAATTAATGATTATTTATAATGTTAGAACTTCTAAACATATTTATGAAAAATCAAATATATCTCCTGTACTAGCAGGTTTAACAATCTTTTCTGGTATCTTAACTATTATCACACCCCTAGTAATGCATAAAATTACTAACTTTCATTTTGAAATATTACCATTTAACTTCTATATATATTTAATATTATTATTAGTATTATATTTTACTATTGTATCTATAGTTAAAAGAATATATATTAAGAAAAATCATGAATGGTTATAGCTTCTATTATATAATAGAAGTTTTTTCATATACTTAAATAGGTGATAATATGAATAATACTTTCTATGCTTTTTTACTTACCGTATTAGCGGGTTTATCTACGATGCTTGGTACTATTTTTATTTTTATCAAAAAGAAAGATACTAATAAAATAGTTTTATCTTCTTTATCTTTTGCTGCAGGAGTAATGATTTGTGTATCAATAACAGATCTAATACCCGAATCTATTAATTTATTAAGAGATAATATAAATAATATCAGTACTATTATTATATCCTTTTTAGGAATTCTCCTTGGTATTATAATATCTATGTTAATAGATTACTACTTACCAGATAAACCATCCATTAGTAGTGATAAAAAGCTATATAAAGTAGGATTTATATCAATGATAGCAATTATTTTACATAATATACCTGAAGGTATAGCAACATTTGTAGCAACAAATAGTGATATTACTCTAGGTATATCACTTGCTATAGCAATAGCTATGCATAATATACCTGAAGGAATAAGTATCTCAGTACCAATATATTATAGTACAAATAATAAAAAGAAAGCCCTTTTATATACAGGAGTATCAGCTTTATCTGAACCATTTGGAGCTTTCCTTGCTTATATCTTTTTAAAAAATATTATGAATGACTTAATACTAGGCATCCTATTCTCCCTAATAGGAGGAATTATGCTCCAGATATCCTTCTGTGAACTACTGCCAACTGCCAGAAGATATAATAACACTAAATATTTAATAATCTTCTTCTTAATAGGAGTTCTCTTCATGTTAATGAAGTTTATTTTATAAATTTATAAAAAGGTAATGACAAGTTATCTTTTTTTTGATATAATTTTATATAGAGTAGGAGGATAACATGAAAGAAACCTTAATATGTAGTTTAGAAAAACATAATATATATTATTTAAGTGATGCTAATGTTAGCTTTTATATATTAGTTCCTTATAAAGAATATGATAATACCAATATATCAATTAGATTAAAAAGTAATTATGATAGTTATGATTTAACAAAAAATTCATTAGAAGTAGTTACTAACGAACTTATTAATTATTATAAGAATTTAGATAACTATAACATAACATTAATATTACCAGTATTTTATAATAATATTTTAGATAGAATTAGAGTAGTAGAAGATTTAGAAATGTATCAGATGGTAGATAGATATTTAGGAGTTATTTTTAATAATGCTTATATATTTTTAACTAAGAATAATGTTAAAGTAAATAATAGTATCTATGTTATTAATAACGATTCATTTAAGAAATTTACTAATTGGTTTGTATCTAGATATAACAATAGAATTGAATATAAAACAATCCTAGATTTAGTAAAAGATAATGCAAAAGAAGGTACTGTTGGTAGTGTTGTAAATGGAACTATCGCTAGAGCTGAAGCTGACGGAGTTATTGCTCCTCAAAAAGACTTAACCGATTTCTCAATTTATAACACTGATGACGCAGCTTTATGGAACGCATATGCTGCTGCTGGTGCTACTGCTGCTGTTATGGTAAACATTGGTGCTGCTCGTGCTGCTCAAGGTATTCCATCCACTTTATTATACTTCAATGATAACATTGAATTTGCTACTGGTTTACCAAGTATTGACTACGGTAGAGCAGAAGGTGTAGCTGTAGGATTCTCTTTCTTCAGTCACTCTATCTACGGTGGAGGAGGCCCTGGTCTCTTTAACGGTAACCACGTTGTAACCAGACACAGTAAAGGATTCTGTATCCCTTGTGTAGCTGCTGCTATGTCCTTAGATGCAGGAACACAACTCTTTTCACCAGAAGCAACTTCTGGTTTAATTAAAGAAGTATACAGTCAAGTTGATGAATTTAGAGAACCTCTCAAATATGTTGCTTTAGCAGCTGATGATATTAAAGGTGACATCTAATTAATTTAATATTTAAATCTAATTTTTTGCTTTTGTTAATAAACAAAACTA
>OOBZ01001782.1_pt1 | contig 13882 bp, 8 predicted proteins | sample 1671601 | NCBI WGS metagenome assembly OOBZ01 (sample SAMN06348173, study PRJEB24527) | human gut metagenome | biome: human gut; feature: ankylosing spondylitis patient; material: feces | host: Homo sapiens | place: China | collected 2015-10
CCGAGCAGATGCGCGGCGATGGCGGCGTGGGCGATGCCGGCCGTGGCCGTGCCCATGAGCACCTGCGCCTGCGGATACTCGCGCTTGACCGTCTCGGCGATGGCGTGCTCGACCAGATCACGCGCCTCGGGCGCGGTCAGGATGAGGCGGTTGTCGCAGTAGATGGGGCTCTTGATGCCGCTGGCCCACGTGAACGGCTCCTGCGGGCGCAGAAACACCGCCTCGATCGAGAGCAGGCTGCGCGCAACTTCGTTTTTGATATCCATAGCAGTTCCTCCTGTTGAAAAAGTCTCTGATCCGGCGCTCAGCCGACGAACGCGGCCACGCACCGGCGATAGGCGGCGACGGGATCGTCCGCCTGCGTGATCGGGCGGCCGACGACGATGTAGTCCGAGCCGAGCTCCCGGGCGCGCTCCGGCGTCGTGACGCGCTTCTGGTCGCCGCTCTCCCCGTCGGCAAAGCGCACGCCGGGCGTCACGGTCAGAAAGTCCGCGCCGCAGCGCGCATGGATGCTGCCCGCCTCCAGCGGGGAGCAGACCACGCCGTCAAGATCGGCATCGCGCGCATTGCGTGCATAGTGCAGCACGACCTCGTCGATGGGCGCGTGGATGAGCAGTTCCTGCTCCATGCGCTCCTGATCCGTGGAGGTCAGCTGCGTCACGGCGATGAGCAGCGGGCGCGTGCCGTCCGGCCGGGTCAGTCCCTCGAGCGCGGCGCTCATCATGGCCTTCGTGCCGGCGGCGTGGAGGTTGATGATATCCACATCCAGCGCCGAGAGCGCGGCCATCGCCTTTTTGACCGTGTTCGGGATGTCGTGCAGCTTGAGGTCGAGAAAGATCCTGTGGCCGCGCGCACGGATCTGGCGCACGATGTCCGGCCCTTCGGCATAAAACAGCTCCATGCCGATCTTCACAAACGGCTTCTCCTCCTGAAAGCGGTCGAGAAACGCGAGCGTCTTTTCCCGGCTGTCAAAATCCAGCGCAATGATAACGTCCTTACCCATGATGTGCTCCTCCTATGATGTCTCTGAGATCGTCGATGCCGAAGCGCGCCATCGCGTCCGGCAGAGTTTCAATGATGTGCTTGCAGGCATACGGCTCGACCAGGTTCGCCGCGCCCACGCCGACCGCCGTCGCGCCCGCGAGCATCAGCTCCAGAACGTCCTGCGCGCTCGTCACGCCGCCCATGCCCACGATGGGGATGCGCACCGCCTCGTACACCTGATAGACCATGCGCACGGCCAGCGGAAACATACCGGGGCCGGACATGCCGCCGGTCTGGTTGGCCAGCAGCGGGCGGCGGCGCGCAAGGTCGATGCGCATACCCGGCAGGGTATTGATGAGGCTCACGCCGTCCGCACCCGCGTCCTCGCAGGCCCTGGCGACCGCGGCGATGTCTGCCGCCGTCGGCGAGAGCTTGAGGATGATCGGCTTTTTCGTCACGGCGCGCACCGCGCGCGTCACCTCCGCCGCGGCCGACGGCTCCGCGCCGAAGGCAGCGCCGCCGCCGTGGACGTTCGGGCAGGAGATGTTGACCTCCAGCCAGCCGACCTGCGGCTGCGCGTCAAGCTTGGCGCAGACCTCGGCATATTCTTCCACGCTGAAGCCGCTCACATTCGCCATGACCGGCTTGTGAAACACCTTTTTCAGCTCCGGCAGCTCGTGCGCGATGACCGCGTCCACGCCGGGGTTCTGCAGCCCCACCGCGTTGAGCAGACCGCCGGCATACTCGGCGATGCGCGGCGTGGGATTGCCGAAGCGCGGCGCGCGCGTCGTCCCCTTGAACGAGAACGTGCCGAGCATATTGATATCATACAGCTGCGCAAACTCCTGCCCGTAGCCAAACGTGCCGCTGGCCGGGATGATGGGGTTTTCGAGCTCGATCCCGCAGAGCGTTACGGCTGTTGCGGCCATAGGATCTCCTCCTTTGTGAACACGGGCCCGTCCTTGCAGACGCGCTTGCTGCCGTGCGTCGTTTCGCAGGTGCAGCCCATGCACGCGCCGAAGCCGCAGCCCATGCGCGCCTCAAGGCTCAGCTGACCGTCAAGCGGCGTCGCGCTGCACAGCGCCTGCAGCATGGGCATCGGCCCGCAGGCATATACATAGGTGCCGCCCTCGGGCAGCGCGTCGGTCACGAAGCCGCGCGCGCCCATGGTGCCGTCCTCGGTCACGACCGTGACGGGGATGCCGAGCGCTTCAAACGCATCGGCAAGCAGCACCTCTGCCGCCGTGCGAAAGCCGAGCACAGCCAGCGGGCTGCGCCCCTCGGCCACGAGCTGCTGCGCCAGACCGTAGAGCGGAGACGCGCCCACGCCGCCGCCAACCAGCAGCGGCCGCGCACCGGCGGGTGCGGTGTCAAAGCCGTTGCCGAGACCGACCAGCAGATCCAGCTCCGCGCCCGGTGCCAGCGTGCTCAGCTGCGCCGTGCCTGCGCCCGCCACTTTATAATACAGCGTCAGCGCGCCGTCACTCCAGCTGCACACCGACACGGGGCGGCGCAGAAAGCGTCCGGCAAGCCGGATGTCCACAAACTGCCCCGGCGCGGTGATCGCGGCAGTGTCCCCCGTGAGACGCAGACGATACGTCTCGCGGGCGACGGGCGCGTTTTCCGCAATGGTGAAAACTCTCTGCTGCATGACTTACTCCGCGTGGATCGTGGACACGGCCAGCGTCGTCTCCTCGAGCACGTCGAGCAGCACGCGCACCGTATCGAGCGAGGTAAAGACTGTCACGCCGTTTTCCACCGCGCAGCGCCGGATCGCAGCGCCGTCCTGCGCGTGGACGCTCGAATGGATGGAGCGTGTGTTGATGATGTAGCTGACGTAGCCGCTGCGGATGGAATCAAGGATCTCGTGGCTGCCGTCACTGATCTTGCCGCGCACGCGCGTGCGGATGCCGAAGGACTTGAGGTAGGCAGCCGTGCCGGCGGTCGCCTCGATGTTAAAGCCCATCTCATAGAACCGGCGCACGAGCGGCAGGCCCTCGGGCTTGTCCTCATCGGCCAGCGTCACGAACACGGTGCCGTAGTTCTGCACGTTCATGCCGGAGGCCTGCAGCGCCTTGTACATGGCGCGCGAGAGCTTCTTGTCGTAGCCGATGGCCTCGCCCGTGGACTTCATCTCCGGGGAGAGGTAGGCGTCCAGCCCGTGGAGCTTGGCGAAGGAGAACACCGGCGCCTTGACATAGCAGCGCTCTTTCTCCGGCGGATACAGGTCGAAGATGCCCTGCTCCTTGAGGCTCGTGCCGAGGATGACGTTCGTGGCGATGTCCGCGAGCTGATAGCCCGTGGCCTTCGACAAAAACGGCACCGTGCGCGACGAGCGGGGGTTGACCTCGATGATGTAGACATGGTCGCTCTTATCGACGATGAACTGGATGTTATACAGTCCGACGATGCCGATGCCCAGACCGAGCTTCTTGGCATAAGTCAGGATCGTGCCCTTGACCTTGTCGGAGATGGAAAACGGCGGGTAGACGCTGATGGAGTCGCCGGAGTGGACACCGGTGCGCTCGACCAGCTCCATGATGCCGGGCACGAACACGTCTCTGCCGTCGCAGATGGCGTCGACCTCGACCTCGCGGCCGGAGATGTACTTGTCGACCAGCACGGGCTTGCCCTCGCCGGTGCGCACGGCATTCTGCAGGTAGTGGCGCAGCATCTCGTCGTCAGCCACGATCTCCATGGCGCGGCCGCCCAGCACGAACGACGGGCGCACCAGCACCGGATAGCCCACCGTGTGCGCAGCCTTGAGGCCGTCGTCCAGATTCGTCACCGCCGCGCCCATCGGCTGCGGGATGTTCAGCTCGAGCAGCAGTTTTTCAAAGCAGTCGCGGTTTTCCGCGCGCTCGATCGCGGCGCAGTCCGTGCCGATGATCTGCACGCCGCGCGTCATGAGCGGCTGCGCCAGATTGATGGCCGTCTGGCCGCCGAGGCTGGCGATCACCTGATCGGCCTGCTCCTCGTGCAGGATGTTCATGACGTCCTCGGGCGTGAGGGGCTCGAAATACAGCTTATCGGCGGTCGTGTAATCGGTGGAGACCGTCTCGGGGTTGTTGTTGATGATGATGGCCTCGTAGCCCGCGCGCTGAATGGTCTGCACCGCGTGGACGGTGGAGTAGTCAAACTCCACGCCCTGACCGATGCGGATCGGTCCTGCGCCGAGCACGACGACCTTCTTCTTGTCCGAGCGGCGCGCCTCGCTCTTTGCGCCGGGGGCGTAGGTGGAGTAGAAATAGGGGATGTAAGCGCCGGTGTGGCTGGTGTCCACCATCTTGTAGGCGGGGTAGAGCCCCAGCTGCACGCGCTGGGCATACACATCCTCCTCGCGCACGCCCCAGAGCCGCGCGATGTAGGGGTCACAGAAGCCCATCTGCTTGGCCTGCTTGAGCGTCTCTCCGTCGCCCTTGTGCGTGCAGAGCGTCTGCTCCATGTTCACGATGGTGCGGATGGTCTCGAGGAAGAACGGCGTGATCATCGTCAGCGCAGCGACCTCGTCCACACTCGCGCCCAGACGCAGCAGCTGCGCGACGGCAAAGAGACCGTCGTCACGGAACTGGCGCAGGTACTCGGTCAGCTCCGCCTTGGTCATGTTCTGGAACTTCGGCAGCCAGAGGTGCTGCGCGCCGATCTCCAGCGAGCGGACGGACTTGAGCAGGCACTCCTCGAGCGTGCTGCCGATGCCCATGACCTCGCCCGTGGCCTTCATCTGCGTGCCGAGCGTGTTGGCAGCGGTCGAGAACTTATCGAACGGGAAGCGCGGCAGCTTTGCGACCACGTAGTCCAGCGACGGCTCGAACGCGGCCGTCGTGTTGGCGACGGCGATCTCATCGAGGTTCATGCCGACGGCGACCTTGGCCGTGACGCGCGCGATGGGATAGCCGCTGGCCTTGCTCGCCAGCGCCGACGAGCGGGAGACGCGGGGGTTGATCTCAATGAGGAAGTACTCCGAGGTCTTGGGGTTGAGCGCGAACTGCACATTGCAGCCGCCCTGGATCTTCAGCGTGCGGATGATCTTGATCGCGCTGTCGTTGAGCATCTTCATGTCATGGTCGCTGAGCGTCATGATCGGCGCGACGACGGCGGAGTCGCCGGTGTGCACGCCCACGGGGTCGATGTTCTCCATGCCGCAGATGGTAATGGCGCGGTCGGACGCGTCGCGCATGACCTCGAACTCGATCTCCTTATAGCCCTTGACGCTCTTTTCGATCAGCACCTGATGGATGGGCGAGAGCTTGAACGCCTGCATACCCAGCTCGACGAGCTGCGCCTCATCGTCGGCAAAGCCGCCGCCCGTGCCGCCGAGCGTGAACGCCGGGCGCAGCACGACCGGATAGCCGATGGCCGCGGCCGCGGCCTTGGCCTCCTCGAGATTGTAGGTGATCTGCGACGGGATGACCGGCTCGCCGATGCTCTGGCAGAGCTCCTTGAACTGCTCGCGGTCCTCGGCGCGGCGGATGCTGTCGCTGTCCGTGCCGAGAAGCTCGACCTGACACTCCTTGAGCACGCCCTTCTGCTCGAGCTGCATCGCCAGATTCAGGCCGGTCTGGCCGCCGATGCCCGGGACGATTGCGTCCGGACGCTCCTTGCGCAGGATACGCGCCACATACTCCAGCGTCAGCGGCTCCATGTACACCTTGTCCGCGACGGAGGTATCCGTCATGATCGTGGCGGGGTTGGAGTTGACGAGAATGACTTCGTACCCCTCCTCCTTGAGCGACAGGCACGCCTGCGTGCCGGCATAGTCAAACTCAGCAGCCTGACCGATGACGATCGGGCCGGAGCCGATGATCATAATTTTCTTCAGATCCGTTCTTTTGGGCATGTGATTTCCTCCTCAGTACGTAAAAGGTTCTGTATGTGATGTATTTTTGTATGTAGGTGTAAGGCGCTCAGGCCTGTGCGCTCTGCCAGACGACTCTGCCGCCGCAGACGTTGCGCACGCACCGCCCGTAGACCGTCTGTCCGGCGAAGGGCGTGCTCTTTCCCATGGAGCAAAACCGCGCCGGGTCGATGCGGTACTCCGTGTTCAGGTCCCAGACAGCATAATCGTCCGCGCGCAGCGGGAAGCCGAAGCGCTTTCGGGGGTTGACCGCCATGAGCTCCACGAGCTTGTCGAGCGTCAGCACGCCGGTGCGCACAAGGTGCGTGTAGAGAATGGGGAACGCCGTCTCGAGACCGACAATGCCCATGGCGCTCCCGGCGAGGCCCTTGGCCTTTTCCTGCGCGCTGTGCGGCGCGTGGTCGGTCGCGATCATGTCCACCGTGCCGTCGAGGATGCCCTCGAGCAGCGCGTCCCGGTCTGCCTGCGTGCGCAGGGGCGGGTTCATCTTGAAGCTGCCGTCCTCGCGCAGGTCGTCCTCGGTCAGCACGAGGTAGTGCGGTGCGGTCTCGCAGGTGACGTCCAGCCCCTGCGCCTTCGCCCGGCGGATGAGCGCCACGCTCTCCTTGGTGGACACGTGGCACATATGATAGGCACAGCCCGTCTCGCGCACCAGCTCGAGATCGCGCTCCAGCTGCCGCCACTCGCTCTCACTGCTGATGCCCTTGTGCCCATGGGCGCGGGCATACGCGCCGTCGTGGATATAGCCGCCGTGCAGGAGGGTGTTGTCCTCGCAATGCGCGGCGATGAGCTTGCCGAGGCTTGCCGCCTTGCGCATCGCGGCGCGCATCACGTCCGCATCCTGCACGCCGCTGCCGTCGTCGGAAAAGCCGGCGACATAGGGCGCGAGCTGCTCCATGTCCGCAAGCTCCCTGCCGCCGCGGTGCGCGGTGATCGCACCGTAGGGCGTCACATCGATGACCGCATCCATGCGGATGCGCTCCAGCTGGGGGGCAAGCGTCTGCAAACTGTCCGGCGCCGGATCCAGATTGGGCATGGCGCACACGCGGCTGTATCCGCCGTGCGCCGCAGCAAGCGTGCCGGACGAAATGGTCTCCTTATAAGAAAAACCCGGCTCACGAAGATGTACATGCACATCTACGAAACCAGGTAATACCACGAAAGAAGAAATATCAAGTTCGTCACCGGCAATGCTGCCGCTGCCAAGAAAAACAGAATCACGGTTGCCGGAAAAAGGATCCCGCCCAAATGCCTGCATATTCTCTGCGGCCGCAACCATTTTTCCTCGCCTCATTTCTGCCGAATCGCAAATTTTTGATATAATATCACAAAAACGCCCGATCTGTCAACAAATCCGGCGGCTTTGCGCGCCGTCTTTTTGCACGAAAAATTCCGTCATTTTCCGTCCCGCGTTGACACGCATCTCTGCGCCAGGAACCGGATACAGACAGGCTCAGCGGCGCGCCCGTTTGGGCGCGCCGCCTTTGCTTTGCGTAAATGAAAGAAGGGAGAAGGATGTATTCCGGGGATCAGTCCTCGAGCTCCGCCGCGACGTTGGACGCGTCGTACTCGCGCTCCTTGATCGGCAGCGTTGCCAGCGAGCAGAGCACGTAGGAGATCGTGACCGTGGCGATGGCCACCGAGATCATGTTCATATCGACCAGCTTGCCCATGAGGATGGGGGCGACAAACGCGCCCAGACGGCCGATGTTGAACGTGAAGCCGACGCCGGTGCTGCGCAGATGCGTCGGGAAGCACTCGCCGATGAACGTCGCGTGGATGCCGGTGGGCATGCCGTAGCAGACGCCGTAGAGCAGCATGAGCACGAGGATGTTGCTGCTGTTGGCCCAGAAGGCCAGGCACAGGCCGAAGATCGCCGTGCCGATGGTGCCGATGAGGAAGAGCTTCTTGCGGCCGATCTTGTCGGCGATCTTGCCGCCGCCGGCCGTGCCGATGATCATGGCGATGTAACCGGCTGCGGTGATCCAGCCGCCGGACTGCATGCCGACCTGCGACTGCACGTAGTTGGGCAGCCAGGTGATGAGGCCGTAGTAACCGTAGAAGTACAGGATCATGGAGATCGACCAGATGATGAAGGACTTGCGCATACGCGGGTGTGCCCAGATCTCGGCATAGGCGTTGACCTTTTTGCCCTCAGCCTGATCGCGCTTATCGCGGTTGGCCTTGGCGGCGGTGAACGAGGGGGCGTCCTTCATGCCGAAGATCATGAAGATGACGAAGATGATGGGCAGCGCGCAGATGCGGAAGCACCAGCGCCAGCCGATGCTGGGCAGCGCGAACGCCGACATGGCGCAGCAGACGACATAGCCGAAGTTCCACACGGAGGTGGCGACGCCGCTCATGAAGCCGCGCTTATTGGTGGGCACGAATTCGCCGATGAGGATGGAGGCGATGTAGTAGCAGCCGCCGAGGCCGACGCCGGTGACAAAGCGCAGCAGGCCGAAGATGGAGTAAGACTGCAGCAGCGAGGTCGCAAACACGGCCAGCGTTGCCAGAATGACGTCGACGATCAGGATGTTTTTGCGTCCGAAGCGGTCGGCAAGGTAGCCGGCCACCATGCCGCCGAGCATCTGACCCATGAAGGTATAGGTGCCGAGCGAGCCCGCCTGCACTGCCGTGAGCGCGAGGTCGGTTCGAATGGTCGAGATGCAGACAGAGTACATCATGGTCGCCAGACCGGCGGTCAGCATGGAAACGAAGGACCCGAGCAGCGCATTGCGCGAGTACTTCTTGAGTTCAAGTTCTGTCATGGTTTTCTGTTTCCTCTCTAAATGGATTCAATGATAGATGTTATACGTACCTTCCTGGTGCACCTGCGCACGCGGCGCTGCGGCCGCATAGCCGACGATGGCGATGCCCCAGCACACGTGCGTGTCCGGCACGCCGAATGCACGCAGGACGGGGCGCACGCGCGCGTCGTCGCAGATGTCGCGGGCCTGATTGATCCAGCATGAGCCGATGCCCATGTCGGTAGCCCGCAGGAAAATGTTTTCGAGCATGCAGCCGACTTCCAGCTTCTGATTGTCGTTGCCGCGCTCGACGCAGGCGAGGATCGCAGCCGCCGGCGCATACATATTATATCCGGGACGGCCGAGCACCTCGGCGAACACGCGTGCAAGCTTCTGCACGTTCTCGTGTCCGGCAATCACGCACAGATGCCGCGCATGATCGTGAAATGCCCACGGCGCCGCAAGCCCGGCGCGAACCAGCTCGGTGAGCTGCTCGTCGCTCAGCTCCGCGTCCGTGAAGGCGCGGATGCTGGCGCGGGAATACAGAATTTCCTGAAAATCAGCCATTGTTCATTCCTCCGCTGTGCCAAGTGCTTTTTGCTGTTTTTCCGCCGCTCTGAGCGCGAGATACTGCTTGCGGTACGGCCCTTTGAACAGGCCGACGAGCAGGATCACCATCGCCGCAGCGCCGAAGCCGATGATGATCTTCCACGCGAGACCGAACGACGCCGCCGTCCCGTCGGAGATGATGCCGCCGAGCAGCATGGGAACGCAGACGTTGCCGATCATCATTGCGCCGGCATACGAGCCGATGATCTCATCATAATACTTGCGGCCGAAGGCCTCGGGGATCAGGTAGGGTGCGGTCGCGTTGTCGAGTGGGCCGTTCATGCCGCACAGGATGACCGTGACGAGCAGCAGCGCAAACGAGCCGGTGTTGTTCATGAGCACGATCGCGCAGGCGTAGCCGACGATGGACACGACGTGCATCAGCACGACCATCTTCACACTGCCGAGCTTGTCGGCCATGACGCCCATGAGGATCATGCCGGCCGCGATGCAGACCGACAGCACGGACGCCCAGTTGGAATACGTGACGGTGTCCAGACCGATGGGGCCGCGGAAGAACGCGCCGTTGTAAAACCGGAACGCCACGCCGGGGAACGAGGAGATCGCAAGGCCGATCCACAGCAGCCAGTAGCTGGGCGTCCTGCGCGCCGCGGCCAGATCGAGTCCGCCCTGACGGCTCTCTTTTTCCTTCTTTGCCGCGACGGCCGCGGCGATCTCCGCCGCTTTCTCATAGCCGTAGGGCTTCACGCCGAGCTTGGCGGGGTCGTCGACGATCATGAAGATCGTGACCAACAGCAGTAGCACGCCGCCGAGCGCATGGCAGCGGTAAGCGACCTGATAGCCGTAGGCCGCGATGAGCCGGCCGACGATCGGCAGGATGATCATGCCGCCGAAGCCGTAGCCGCCCATGATGAAGGCCAGCACGGACGAGCGCTTGTCCACGAACCAGTTGGTGATGACGACGGAGACCGGCGTCGCGCAGGCGAAGAGCGTCACAAGGCCGCCCAGCGTGCCGCAGATGCGCAGAAACCAGAGCGTCTCGGCATAGGAGTACAGAATGTAATGGAACATCAGCAGCAGATCACCGAAGATCAGGAGCTTTTTGGCGCCGAATTTCCGGAGCAGCGGCTTGAAAAAGAACATGGAAACGATAAAGGATGCCAGATATGCAACCGTCAGGTTGCCGGAGATGGAGCCGGTGGAGATGCCGGTGTGGGCGCTGATCTCGGGGAGCATCATGGAAAAGCTGGAGCACAGGCCCATGCCGAGGAACATCTGCAGGAAACAGCCGGCCGCGATATACCAGGGATTGCGTTTGAGCGTTTTCATCGGAGGTTCACTCTCTTTCTACTGCTTGTAAACGGATCGCCGAATCCCTGCGCGCACGAGATCCAAACTTATCGTTGCTTCATTTTGGCGGCAGGCGGACGGCCAGCGGCGCATACGCCTGTCCTGCTTGCCCGCAGGGCCTCGCCGGCCGGACAAAGCCCTGCGGTACGGGTAAGGAATGCCTCAGTACAGCTTCTGGTCGTAGACCTCGCCGAGAAGCTGACGGGCGGTGTCTTCATTAAACTCCGTGGGGCAGAAGTGCCAGATCGGGTCGAGCATGACCTTCTCCACGGTCGCGTCGCTGACAAACTCCTCGCGGGAGATGCCGCGCTCTGCCGGGGTCGCGATGTTCATCTCCCAGACGAGCTTCTTCATGGCGTTGGCCACGTCGGCGGCGACGGTCTCGGACCGGTCGTCCATGCCGAAGCAGCGGGCGATGAGGCGGATCTCATGGTCGCACTCCCTGCGGGTGAAGTACAGCGCGACCGGAGCCGTCCACGCGCAGCAGTGACCGTGCGGGACATGGAAACGGGCGCCGATGGCGTGCGCCATGGAGTGGCCGCAGTTGCCGTAGCTCTCGCCGGTCAGGCCGAGGTAGGCGGCCATGGACATGTTGGCGCGGGCCTCGAGGTTGTCGGGCTCTTTGTAGGCCGTGAGCAGGTTCGCCCACGAGAGCTCGAGCGACTTGCCGCAGATCATCTCCGTGAACAGGTTGCTCTTGGTGCAGCACAGCGCCTCGCAGGCGTGGGCGATGGCGTCCATGCCGGTCGTCGCGGTGACGTAGGGCGGCAGGCTCTTGGTGATCTGCGGATCGAGGTAGACAAAGTCCGCCTTCGCCGCCTGAGAGGACAGCGTCGCTTTCACGCCGAGCGTCTGAGACGCGATGATGCACGACCGGGTCGCCTCCGCGCCCGTGCCGGACGTGGTGGGGATGCTGATCAGGTGCGCCTTGCGCGGCAGATCCGGGCCGTTGTACCAGCCGACAAAGTACTGGTCGATCGGCAGCGGCTGGTCAACCAGCAGGGTCGCCGCCTTGACGATGTCCATCGTGCTGCCGCCGCCCATGGCGAGAAAGCCGTCCACCTGATGGTCAATGGCAAGCTGGCGCACCTCGAGCACGCCGGTGTCCTGACCGTCGGCATAGGGGCAGGAATACGGGATGAGCTCGATGCCCTCCGCCGTGATCGAATCCAGCACCGTGGACACCACGCTCTCCGGCAGATTTGCATCATAGCCGGCCAGAACCTTCGTGCAGCCGAATTCCTTGAACTTCTTACCGGTCTCCTTCGCGACACCGTCGCCGTATTTCAGCAGAGGCTTGATCGTCGTCTCAAAGCTTTTCATTACGTGTAGCTCCTTTCCTCTCACGGATAAGATGTTTTCGTTTATTCCAGAGCGATCGCGCAGTCATACGCTGCCGAGATCGCTTCATAGATCATACCGGTCTTTGCGCTGTCGCCGATGTTGAAGAATTTCTCCACACCGCACGCGCGCAGCTTCTCCACCTCGGCGCTGTTGGAGCGCACACCGATCGCGGGGATGATGACATCGGCCGCGAACGTGACCTGCTCGCCCGTCTCGACCGACTGGGCGACGACGGCGCTGTCCGTCAGCTCGAGCACCTTGTGGCCGAACACGGTCTTGACGCCGGATGCCTCGGCATACTCGAGGTCGAGCTTGTGCTCGAGCAGCATGATGAACGCGCGCTCCTGCATCTCGATCTCCGTGACGTCGTTGCCGAGCGCGGCGAGCATATGCGCCGCCTCCAGACCCGTCTGACCGCAGCCGAGCACGACCACCTTCTTGCCGCGGATCTCCGGCCGCTCAAGGATGTAGCGGCGGGCGCCGATCACGTTCTCACCGTCAGCGCCGGGGATGGGCGGGATGAACTCATACGAGCCGACCGCGGCGATCACGGCATAGGGCGCCTCCGCCTGCAGCAGCTCGGGCGTGACCTCCGTGTTCAGGCGGACGTCCACCTTCAGCTCGCGCAGCATATTGGCATAGTAGTTGATGCCGTTCTGGAACTCCTGCTTGCCGATCGGCATACCGGCCGGGACCATCATGCCGCCGAGAAAATCGTTTTTGTCGCACAGGATCGGGCGGAAGCTGCGCTGTGCCAGCGTGATGGCGGCGAGGCAGCCGGCAGGCCCTGCGCCGACGACAACGACCTTGCGCCCGGCGCCGGTCTGCGGGGTGTCCTCCACGCGGGGCGTGAACGCCTCGCGGCGGCAGCGCGGGTTCATCGTGCAGCCGCAGACATCCGCCGGCAGCGCATACACGCAGTGCATGCACGACAGGCAGTAGCGGATGAGATCCTCACGGCCGGCCTTGCACTTGTTGACCCAATGCGGGTCACAGATCGAGGTGCGGCCGAGCGCGACCAGATCGCACTTGCCCTCGCTGATGATCGCGTCCACATAGGACGGGTGCTTGAGGTTGCCGCTCGCGGCAACGGGGATGGACACCGCGTTTTTGACGATCTCGGCGTATTTGACCTTCCAGCCCTCGGGACGGTGGCCGTCGCCGCTCATGCCCTCCAGACGGGTCAGACCGCCGCCGCCGTTGACGGTGATGAGTGCGATGCCGGCCTTTTCCAGCTCTTTGGCGCTGGCCGCGAGCAGTTCGGGCGTGATGTCTTCGTTGATGATCTCGCTGCCGTTGAGCTTTGCGATCAGCTCCACGTGGCTGTAGCCCGCGGCGTCGAGCGTCCGGCGCGTGAGCGTGAGCGCCTCTCTGGCGAAGCGCATGGAGTTTTCCACGCTCTGCTGGCCGTATTCATCCGTGCGGCGGTTGAAGTAGGGGCTGAAAAACTGCTCGCCCAGATAGTTGTGGGCGTTGTGCCACTCGACCACGTCGGCGCCGGCCATCGCGCAGCGCAGCGCAGCCGCGGCATACTTCTTTTGAATGTTATGGATCTCATCCACCGTGAGGCGGTTGACGATCGCGATGTCCTGCGCGCGCTCGACCGCATTTGCATAGGTATACGGGGCACGGCCGGGCATCCAGGGCTGCAGGCTCGCCTTCGCGCCGCCCGCATGAATGGCGGCGACCGCCCGCGTCAGGCCGGGGATGTATTTATCATCGCCGAGGCAGGGCTGCGTGGGCATCGTGCTGGGCCAGTTGAGGTCGATCGGCATGATGCCGACCGTCACCATGGCAACGCCGCCCTCTGCGATCGCGCGCAGATACTCGACATAGGCATCCGTGACATAACCGTCCTTACAGAGGTAGCGCGCCATCGCGGGCACGATCACTCTGTTTTTCAGGACCATGTTGCCGATGCGCACCGGCTTCAAAAAGCTGTAAGACATAGCTGCTTGGTCTCCTTTTCCGTTTTCAGAGGTTGTGTGTTAATAAACGCTCATGGCAGGACGATGGGCATTTCTCCCGA
>OOBZ01001801.1_pt1 | contig 13810 bp, 12 predicted proteins | sample 1671601 | NCBI WGS metagenome assembly OOBZ01 (sample SAMN06348173, study PRJEB24527) | human gut metagenome | biome: human gut; feature: ankylosing spondylitis patient; material: feces | host: Homo sapiens | place: China | collected 2015-10
GATGCTCCTTTGGCACCAGCGCCTCCAAATCTACGATGATTGGCTCATGCCGTGCATCTTTTCTCCAGCCTTCCATGAAAACACCCCCGTTTCCTCTATTATAGCAGAAACAGGGGTGTTTGCATAGTTTTTTGACAGACTGATACGACCGGCCATCTCTACAGATGGCAGGTCGTATAGTAAAGAAGAGGAGAAAAATGGAAGTTACAGTAACCACGCCAGATAACCGGATTTATTTAGCCGCCGGTAGTAGGAGCCTGACGCAAGGTCACAGATACATGAGAACGCGTTGTGTTACTTTTTTTCAGTCAACGTTTTTGCTTCATCGTAAAGTTTAGCGAAGAGAGGAATAGAATCCTCAACTGTCTGACGGGAAACGCAGAAAGAGAGTCTCAACCATTCTGGGCAGCCAAAGCTGCCGGCAGGAACCACAAACACATGATGCTCGATGGCCAGATCCATGAATTCCTCTGCCGTTATGCCGAACGGGGCCTTGAAGAACAGGTAAAAAGCACCGCTGGGATCGGCAAAGGTATAGCCGATTTTGCCAAATGCTTCGCGGAGGATCTGTCGATTATGTACATAGTCGGCAATGTTGGGTGCAACATCAACGCAGCGTTCTACCACCATTTGGAAAAGGGTGGGGGCGCAAACGTTTGCCAGGTCGCCGGATGCGCCGCGCAGTCCGGCCCATACATCGTTGAAGTCATCGATATTATTGTCAGTTGCGATAAAGCCGATACGCTCACCGGGCAGGGAAAGTGACTTACTGTAGGAGTAGCAGATGATGGTATTATTATAGTAACTCTCAGCATGAGTTCCCGTGCGGACAGCTTGCTGTCGGAGGGCATGGGTGCTTTTGTCCGCGTCAACCGCCGCGCCAGCTTCAGCCGTATCTTCTTTTGCGGATTGCTCAGAAACCCGTAGTGGCGAATCTTCAGCATACAGGGTGCTGAGATGCGCCTGAAATGCCCTTGCATTTGGAGATATTCGCAGTCCCCATTTATGCTACCTGCAAAGGCTTCTTCGGCCAGACTGGGAGACTGGGGGTGCCAAACATAGCACACTTGATGTTCTGTGGCGCAGCAAAAAAGCAACGGATACCCGTTGCCATCTCCCCTATATGTTCCGTTGCAACGCAATAGCCCTTGACCGCATCCGTGTCTCGCAGTCAAGGGCTATTGATCCATCTTGGGCTCAGTCATCATTGGGGTCCTCACGTTTCTACAGATTATGGCATCTGCCGCCGTCTCTAGTTTCACTCCCGCTCTATCTGAAAACACCGCTATGCGGTGGAACACCGTAAAGGCCGATGGGCTTTTGAGAGTGCTGAACATTCAGGTGATGCCATCTTCCCGTTACCTTGGCAGTAAAGGGGAACTCATCAGGTCATTGGATTCACCTCTTCCTATACTTTATCAGTATCTTTATTATAGCAAATTATTTTCAGAAAACAACTCGCAAAACAGCAAAAATAGTACGGCTAAATTTGGATAGTGTTCCGAAATGTTATATAATCCACTTTTTGAATTGACATAAAGTCACCATTTGATATAAAATTAAAGTGTTGTGAGGTTTCCTGTGCAGGTGGTATGCCATGGCGGAAAACGCCCTCCGTTGAAATCTCGCCATCATTGCTCAATAACAGCGGAAGGGTCTCCTAAAGAGACCCTTCCGCTGTTATTGAGCAGAATCTTTTTTCGGAGCAGACCGCAAATGAGCCGCTCTTTCTTTTTGTGAAGCCGCAATTGCCATCATGTGGTCGTACATCTCATCCCCAACACACTTTCTCGCGTACTGACACCATTGCACACAGCTCAACGTGTCATTATACGCAATGAACCCGCAGGTCTCGCATGCCATCTGCGTGTCTATAGAGAACAGCTCAATGATGCTCCCGCAATTCGGGCAGATCTTTTCGATGATCGTAGGGGTACGCGGCTTACCCTGGCAGCCACTCAGCATAGAGAGGAACCCTTCGACCGCAGGGCAAAGGCCTGCGGTCGCCTTTCTTGTGTTCTTTCTTGTGTTATTATATATTATGATTGCCTAGGGTGCACCCAATATCATAGGGATGCACCCCTACGGAAAACGACGCAAGCGTCTCGCCAGTCTAATCCCGGTATTCCGGCAGTCCATCTACCACGTCATAATCATAATCTGCGGTACGCCGAAGCTGCTCGTTTGTATGGGTGATCTTATCAGACATGCTCTCCAAGAATTTCCGCAGCAGCTTCACGCCAACGGCGGGATGCCGCTCCAGCAGGTCATTTAGCCGGGTTTTGCCAATGCACAGCAGCTCCGTAAACTCCGTGGCAACGCCGCTGAGCCGAAATACATTGCGTGTCAGGCAGTTCTCTCCAATAAAGCTGCCGACGCCCAGCGTGGCCATCTCCAGCGGAGCGGCTCCGCTGTTGTTCTCCCGATTGGCCACCAACCGGATATTTCCCTTCAGCACAAGGCAGACCTCATCATTATGATCCCCGCTGGCGAATACCGTTTCATTTTCATAATAGGTTTTTACATGGCAATAGTCTCGTAGAATAGCGCGATCCTTCTCAGTAAGGTCTGACAGCACCGGCAGCTTTGTCAGGATCAGCAGCACATCCGCCTCGCTGAGCCTCCTGCGGTGCTCCTTGTCCAAATGGATCTCCGGTGCGGAAATATTGTGCCGCTCCAGAATGGCCCGAACGGCGTACCGCTCTTTTCTGACAAGGGCAATCAGCCTTTCCCATTCCGTCTGCACGTCCAGATAGGCGCGGAATGCGTTAAAGACAGGCTGGGCGTCATGTTTGGCAAGGTATATGTTCTGCATGGCTTCCATTGCCGCCGCCGGGTCGTTTTCCGCCAGATACTGGGTGGCCAGCATCATGCTGCTCCGGTAGATTTTCTCCTCCAGATCCTCTTTCAGAAACGCGCCAGGATAGGGATCCAAGTCCTCGGGGTCGACCCTGACCAGATTGCTTGTCTTATACTGTGAGGTCATCTTGGCCCGCTGGTAGACGAAGCGGTAAATATCCTCCCGCATACGCATCCACTGGGGATGGGTTTTAGGCTGCGGCAGGTGCCTGATGGATAGGGTGTTATCCAGAAAGAAGCTGAAGCCGAACATTCTGCTGTTGATCAGATAGTCGATATCTTCACCTCTTTTGACCAACGGGTCAAAGGGGACACATTCAAACATCTCTCTGTGCAAAATCATGGCGCCGCCAAAGGCAAAGGGGGTCCGTTTCAAGCGTGGGCCGCTCCCAATGATCTGGTCAAACGCCTGCGCCTTGCTTCCAAAACGATCCCAATAAGTCATCCACGGCTCCGGCGTCACATCATCATAGTACCGGCCCTTTCCGTTAAGATAGTAGCCCGCCACGCCGTGTACCACATCACCATACACTCTGCGCCCAAGGAATTCCAGAGAACGGGGCACAAAATCCGGAAGCTCAAAAACCTCGTCGTCATCGATCAGCAGCGCGGCGTCAGCCGTCAGAATGGTGGCCGCCAGCAGACACATATTCCGCACATTGGAATATCCGAACATGGACAGCAGTGCCGCCCCCCTGTCACCAAGACCCGCACCCTTCAGGATGCGGGAAATGGCGGCAAGATCGCCTGCCGTAAAGAGATACGTCTCCGCCCGTAGCTTCACGCGCTTGACGATACGGTAAACCTGCTCATAGGCGGCATCCTCCACATCAGGTGTTGTAGGGCAAATTAGGATCACCAGCTTGAAGTCTTTTTCCTGAAACTGCTGCATACTGACAAGGGTTCGCTCCAGAGTACCCTCCTGATCAACCGGAGTGGGGTGATCGTAGACGGCATCCCCCTCCTGCCAACACTTGCCGGAGCTCCTGCACCAGTAGGTGGGTATGATCATCGTTTTTCTCATGGCCGCTTTCCCCCTACCACGCATTGCGGTAAAACTGCAAGGAACCATAAAGCCGAAGCAGATTTTGCAGGTATGTTGCCTGGGTGTAGCCGTTTCGCGCATAATCCGCAATGGTTTTTCTACGCTCTGGCTCCTGTTCATTACGCATAAGCTCATCTAAAATAGCGGCGTAAAGCTCCTCCTCGTCGTCGATCGCCACGAGCGTACCCACCCGGTTGTTAACAAATTCCGGCAAGCCGCCCGCGTTCGTCGCTACCACCGGTGTACCGCAAGCCATGGCTTCCAGGGCGACAAGGCCAAAAGGCTCCTTGCGGGAAGGAATGACAAACACATCTGCGGCACAGTAGAGTCTGCGCAGCTCCTCCTGTGTTTTGTGGCCCAGGAAGTAGGTCGACTTCAAACCCAGCATCTGCGAGAGATCCATCAGCTCCTCTCGCTCCTGCCCATCGCCTGCAATCAAGGTAAGAATCCTTGGAGATTCCTGCTCCTCGTAATAGCGCGCTGCGGACAGAAGATTTTCTACGCCCTTGAAGGTGGTGAGTTTCCCTGCAAAGAGTACGATCTTCTCTCCGTTATAGGGGATGTTCATCTGGGTGAGAAGCGATGTGCGATCCACATCCTCAGGATAGAATACATCCTCATTATACCCGTTTGGCAACAGTGAAATCTTCGCGCAGGCTTCCGGGAAGTTCTCCAGCACCGCATCTCTGTTGCTGCTGGAGATAGCAATGATTTTTGTGCAGTGCTTAACGGTTTCCTCCGCAAAGCCTCGGAATCCCGGCCATTTGACACAGCCCATAAGGTCTGTCCCATGGGTGGTTACCACAGTGGGGATATGGTGCTTTACCGCCAGCCAGGAGAGGCACCAAATATGCTGTGCATGAATAATATCCGGCTGAAATTCCATAACAGCCTTTTGGATCGCCGCGTCAAACGCCGCCAGATATTGCGCGAACTCTTCGCTGCTCAGGTCGGCAAAGGTGGTCGTGCTTCGGGGATGGGTGGTGAAGCACGGAAAATTAAAGGGTAAATGCTCCTTTTTCGTTCGCCTTTTTGCACCCTTCGCGGAAAACATAACCGGAATAAGCCTCACTCCGGGAATATCTGCCGACGGAGAATTTTCTGGGAATACCGCGCATACTTTATGTCCCTGTTTTGTCAAATGCGCCGCGATATTTTTTGTGTATGTGCCGCTGCCAGAGCCCTCCAGCGGGAAATGGTTCACCATCAAAACTTTCATCGTTCAAACCACCTTTCCATAAAATCGTCCCAGGCCCGCTTTGCTCTTGTATATTGCACGACCATATCCGGCAGGCAGGCCTCCGCCGCCTGCTGAATGTTTGGAAGGTTGAGGAACCGAGAATCCTGTGTATATCGGAACAAGGCTCTTGCCCCCACCTCTAATTGCTCCGCGCGCCAGTCAAAGTGGGACGCATCATATCCGGTTTGCCATCGGAGAAATACGTTCCGTCCGATCCATCCGGTACAAGCATAGTAGAGCCGATCACGGATACGGCTATCTGTCCGCAGCTCCGGAACCGCGGGATAGTCGCCATAGGTATCATGGAAGATATGAGCCCCGATATCGAGGCAGTTGATTCTATTCTTCGCGGCGGCAAGGCCGAGAAAGGTATCTTCTCCCCTCGCAAGGAAGGGAACCCCATTATAGAAAAAATATGGTGAGAAAAAAGGCGGCAGTGTGGGAAATGTTCCCATCCTGATCCCAAGATTCCCACCCAGCACTTTAGTGGTGGACACCGGCTCCGGCATATCCGCACCTTGAAGGACAAGTCCGCGATGCAGCTTGCTGTCGTGCCAGAAAAGACACATTTCCTCTTTATGAAGTCCGTACAGCAACGCAGACATTCCGTCAAAGTCCGCCGGTGGCAGGATACTGTAACCGGAATAGTCGCTGCTGGTAATATCCGCGCCCATTTCCATTCCCCGCAGATGCGCTCCCACAAAGTCGATCTCCTCCAAACAAACCGTTCCGTTCTCCCTCCGGCGCAGCACCGCCGGCTGTACGTCAGAATCCACAAAGATAAGTACATCTATTTTCTCAAAGAGTGCTTCCAGCAGAACGTGATTGCGGTTAAATCCGTAGGGAATCAGCCCTCGTCCATCCAACAACGGGCAGTAAAGAAGATCGGATATCGAGTTTTGCCGCAGATTGAGATATCCCAATTCCCATTTGGCTTTTTCATAGTCGTGCAGTTTTACCAACGAGAGCCTAGCGCGTCCCTCCAGTATCTGCACCGCCGTCCAATCGAATCGATGTGAATAAGCAACGATTACGTGGCTGATCTCGTGGCCAAACTTTTCCGCATTATCCAGAAATGCCAGAATCGGTTCCGCTGAGACGAAGTCTCTGACGATTATTCCCAGCGCAACGCTTCCCAGAGTCGTCCTCATGATAGTCTACCTCCTTTCAATGAACGGGTTTACATCGAGAATAAAAAAGGCCGCGCAAATTTTCCGGGTACTGCTCTCACGCAGAAACACCGAGAAATCTGAACGGCACAACATATACAATATGTATTCAATTTGCTGTCGCTATTTAGGACATGGCCGGTCAGTATCAAAAACAATCGGTCTTCTCTGCCTGTATCAACCATTGCTGCACACTGTCCCGCGAATGTGGTCTCCTCCCGCCTGCTGATATCATTATACCAGTATAGATCAGGAGTTGCAATTACAAAACATCAACAAAACGGTTGCAGTTGCAGGATATGCACCGCAGAAGCAAGGTGGCAAAACACACAGGGCGCAAGTAGCCCTTCAAAATTTCCCCAAAATGTTGCTTTACCAACAGAAGATAGATTATCCATAAAGTATAATGACATTATCCCCCTTAGTATCTTTCTCCATACGAGAAAGCTATCCCTTCCCTCTGATGCCAGCAGGTGCGGCGATTGGTCGTATCTGCTGGCATTAGTATGGGGTTTGTTAACGTTTTATTTCAAGTGAATCGCCGTGCCAATCGCAGCAATCATTTTTCTTCGTTATTGCGGCTCGCTTTCAGAAGCATCTTTACGCTTCATGATCCATCCACTGACGCTTCCGGGAACAGGCGGATAAGGAAGAAGCTTTACATTGATAAACCAGGCAATAAGAACGGCAAGGATCGTCTGAATCGCTCTCATGAAGGAGTACAGGTACATACTGCTTTCAAAATGGCTGACGATCAAAACGATATAGATTGCAGTTGCCAGCCCGCAAAACGCATGGCATCCCAGTAATTCTGCCGCACATAGGACAAGCAGGCTTCCCGCCAGCAGAATAGCCGCCTCCACCCAATGCCGGTAGGCTTGCGCCGGCAACTGCCCCCAGAGCCAGTCGGTCAAGAACATGATAGGGAGTCCCACACCAACGGCGGTCAACGTAGCCAAAATACGCATCTTTCCGTTTTCCTTTGTTTTTTCAGAGGTCTCACGGATTTCCATCATACCATAGATGTAGATGAAAAGCGGATGCACCTCCAGCCCCGGCACAAAAAGACGGATCAGCTGCCAAAGGCAGAAGCCGCAAAAAATAGCCAGAATACTCTTGACTTTCCGCATCCCCACATGCGGGTGTATGTGATGGTGGGTATCTTTCTCATCAGGATGTGTGTTGCCGCAATCCCCCGGCATGTTGGACATAAGAGGCCTCCCTTCCGATTCTGTGCCGTAGCAGAACACCATCAGCCCGTTTTTTTCTCAAATTTCCCGCCCGGGCAGCGGCAAAGCGGGCAGAGATATCCTTCCGGAATGGTCTCGCCGGAATAGTGATAGCCGCAGACAGGACAGATCCATCCCGCATCTTCCCGCATCGTACGGTAAACCGTGGCGGTAGGCGGTGGGGCAAAGGCCCCCTTTCGCAAAAACTCATCCATTGTCATCAGCTGCGCGTTGCTGAGTGTTTGTCCGTCTACAGCGTCGCAGATAAACAGATAGTAATTCTTGACAGGGATTGTTTCCGTCACCTTCAAGCTGGCCCATGCGGCAATTCTGTCTGTAAGATAGGGATTGCCAAAGGCGTCCCGCTGCACAGGCAGTCCCGCAAACTTGTCCACCACACGGCTGGAGCGATAGCCGAAAACGCTCAGTAGCTCACGGCTGGCATCCTGCGCAGCCATGGATACCGTCAGTGTGCCGGCTTTCAGCAGCGCCTCGCAGGTACGGTTATCCCTGTTGAGTACGACAGCGCACTTTTGAGGGCTGCCGCTGGTGATCTGGAAAAAAGAGCTGATCAGACACCCATAGTTACGCCCGCCCTCAAAAACTCCTACAACATAGAGACCGTAATTGAGTTTATCAAATACCATACGATCCATTTTGAGTCCGCCCTCCTGTAAACAATTTACATTTTAAGAGTAGTTTATCTTAACAAAATAGCATAGCGCACGGAGAAAAACCGTTGTCAGAGCAACGGAGCGGTGTAGAAAAAACTTCTACACTATCCTCAAGCGGAAAGTATTCTCAAGATATTGACAAGAAATTAACAATCCGTATAATGAAATTATCTCTCGCAGCGTTCCATGGGGCAGGGATAAGGTCGGCGGGGATGCGCAAGCTATGGTGACAGGTGACGATGGGTCTTTTGTCAATGAGCAGGCAGCAGCTTTCATTGCCTGACAGCCAGGCTTAGATAATCAAAAAAGATAGGAGGACATGACTATGAAGGGTTTTGCCATGCTGAAGATCGGCGAGGTCGGTTGGATCGAAAAGGATCGTCCACAATGCGGGCCGCTGGATGCCATCTGCAAGCCGTTAGCCGTTGCGCTTTGCACCTCAGACGTACACACCGTCTGGGAGGGTGCTGTTGGTGAGCGGCACAACATGATCCTGGGCCACGAATGCTGTGCTCAGGTGGTGGAGGTAGGCTCCGAGGTGCGGGATTTCAAGCCCGGTGATCGGGTTCTGATCCCGGCCATTACCCCCAACTGGAGTTCCCTGGAGGCGCAGGCCGGCTATGCCATGCACTCTGACGGAATGCTGGCAGGATGGAAATTCTCCAACATCAAGGACGGCGTCTTTTCGGAGTATTTCCACGTCAATGACGCTGACGGCAATCTAGCGCTGCTGCCGGAGGGCATGGACATTGTGGATGCCTGTATGCTTTCGGACATGGTTCCTACCGGTTTTCATGGCGTGGAACTGGCGGACGTGCAATTTGGCGACACTGTGCTGGTGGTGGGCATCGGCCCTGTTGGCCTGATGTCGGTGGCAGGCGCGGTCCTGCGGGGAGCGTCCCGCATTATTGCGGTGGGCACCCGGCCCAATTGCATTGAGGTGGCCAGAAAATATGGAGCGGATGATTTTATCAGCTATAAAAACGGCCCTATTGACCAGCAGGTGCTGACCATGACCGGTGGCAAAGGGGTAGACAAGGCCATTATCGCCGGTGGTGGCGTTGAAACCTTTGAGCCGGTAGTGAACTGCCTGAAGCCCGGAGGGAAGATCGGCTCTGTGAACTATCTGGGGGACGGCGACTATGTCACGATTCCCCGTGTGGCGTGGGGCGTTGGCATGGGACACAAGCAGATTCAGGGCGGTCTGATGCCCGGCGGCCGCCTGCGCATGGAGAAGTTGGGAGCCTTGGCCATGTCGGGCAGACTGGATGTCAGTCTGCTGGTCTCCCATGTATTTGACGGCTGGGAGCATATTCCCGAAGCGCTGCAGCTGATGAAGGACAAGCCTGCCGACCTGATCAAACCGGTGGTGAGACTGGTATAATTTGCGGAGCTGACAGGTTGATCCAGTATATCAGGTATAAATCAAAAGCCCTGGGAAGCCCCAGGGCTTTTGACAACAGGGGAGTTAAGCCTGTTGCAGAACAGTCTTCAGCGCATCGATCCGATCAGTCTTCTCCCAAGCTACATTCAGCTCCTCCCGGCCCATGTGTCCATAGGCGGCCAACTGACGATAAATTGGCTTACGCAGGTCGAGATCACGGATAATGGCGGTCGGCCGCAGGTCAAACACCTGTTTTACAGCAGCCGCCAGTCGGTCATCCGCCACTGTGCCGGTACCGAATGTATCCACCATTACAGACAGGGGCTGAGCCACACCGATGGCATAGGCCAACTGGATTTGGCATCTGCTGGCAAGACCGGCAGCTACCACATTCTTAGCCACCCAGCGAGCGGCATAGGCAGCGGAGCGATCCACTTTTGTGGGGTCTTTACCAGAAAAGGCCCCGCCGCCATGGGGTGCTCTGCCGCCATAACTGTCCACCACGATCTTCCGCCCAGTCAGCCCGCTATCCCCTTGAGGACCGCCAATAACGAACCGGCCGGTCGGGTTTACATAGATCTTGGTATTCTCATCCATCAGTGCCGCAGGGACGGTAGGCTTGATAACCAACTCGATAATATCCTTGCGAATCTGTGTCAGCGGGGTTTCAGCGGCATGTTGGGCAGAAACTACTAGCGTGTCCACACGAAAGGGCTTACCATTATCGCCGTACTCCACAGTGACCTGCGTCTTGCCATCCGGCTTTAAATAATCCACAAGGCCTTGTTTTCGTATATCGGTAAGACGCTTAGCCAGCTTATGCGCCAAAGAGATAGAAAGCGGCATCAGTTCGGGAGTCTCATCACAGGCGTAGCCAAACATCATTCCCTGATCGCCGGCACCATTATCCAATTCATTTTGACCGGATTCCTTTGCTTCCAAAGATTGATCGACACCCAAGGCAATATCACCAGATTGCTCATCAATATTGGCAAGGATAGCGCAGGTATTGCCGTCGAATCCACAGGCGGCGTCATCATAGCCTGCATCAAGAACCACTTGCCGGGCAATCTTGGGAATATCTACACAGCCAGAGGTGGTGATCTGCCCCATAACGAGAATCAGTCCTGTGGAGATAGCCGTCTCACAGGCCACGCGGCCATTGGGATCCACCGTAAAAACAGCATCCAGAACAGCGTCGCTGATCTGATCGCAGATCTTATCGGGATGCCCCTCGGTAACCGATTCGGAAGTAAACAGATATGACGCCATTAAGAAACACTCCTTTCTTGATGCACACAAGAATATATTCATCTGATACTGGCAAGAGCGCCCGGAGAAGCAGTTTTTGCCGCCGGACACTCTTGCCATGCTGAGGATGAGGTAGAAAAGAGTTTTATTGAAAGATTCTCCCATGTAGGGGAGAGAGAAGAGGCGGCGCGAAAAGAACATCATTTCCGCGCCGCGCACTCTCTCCGCATCGTTAGATGCAAACCGGGAGAAAGTAGTATGGGCTAGCTCTTAAATTCGCGCTTTGCGGCCAGAACCGCCGCACCGACAAGGGGCAATAGGTCAACGTCACTACACCGCGGATGCATCGCCAGCATTTGGAAAGGGGACGGGGAACATTGTCACTCGCCTTTTCTAACCCGGCAGAAGTAAATGTGGAACTCCTCGTTACCCTTCTGCTCAGTATGATATTCAAAGCCCAGTTTACTCATAGGGCCGTAATACATGATTGGCCGAAATGACTGAATCACGTGAATTCCCTGACCTTTTCTTGTTTCGGCTGCCATTTCCGTGAGTTCCGTCAGCACGTTATCAATTCGACCTCGCAGATCAAGTAGTTCAAATGTGTCCCGCTGGTCTTTCCAAAGCTTATAACTCATGCGTTGCGAATCCTTTCGCTGATATAGATATTAAGAAAAACTGTATCCCTGAATGTTCGGAAAAATCTTGACAGATACAATTTAACTATAATATGATTGAAAGAAAACTTCGGTTGCCATGACAACAATTGGAGGGAAATTATGGAACAGTTCCTGCACAATCTCCCCATTTTTCACGGCGTCGAAATAAGCGAGATCAAAAGTCTTCTTGTTTTTCTGACGGCACAAAGAAAAAGCTACAAAAAGGGTGAGATCATCCTGTCCGAAGGTGAGACAACAGACTGTATAGGCGTGGTGCTCTCCGGCCTAGCAATGCTCCAGCTTGGCGATATATGGGGTAATAACAGTGTGCTGGGTAGTGTACGCCCCGGCGGCACCTTCGCAGAGGCGTATGTCTGCCTTTCTGATGAGCCGCTGATGATCCATGTGGTCGCTGCGGAGGACAGCGAGATACTCTTTTTGAATATGCGTCCGGTATTGGAAGCGTCGCTGTCCCCGGACAGTCTAAACATCCGACTGATGCGCAACTTACTGACGATCTCTGCGCGAAAAATAATGCAATTCTCACGGAGAATACTGTATACAAATCCCAAGACCATCCGTAAGCGGGTCATGTTGTTCCTCACAGAATGTGTAAGGAGAGGCGGCAACCACACCTTTACCATTTCCTTTAATCGCCAGCAGCTGGCAGACTATTTGGGGGTGGACAGAACCTCTTTGTGCGGGGAGCTGTCTCGTATGCGGCATGATGGGCTGTTGGACTATCACAAAAGCACTTTTACCGTGCATGAGCACACCCGTACTGATTAACAGGAAAAGCTGATGGATTTTCAAAGAAGGAAACCCATCAGCTTTTCTTATTTTGGCTTAATGATGATTAAGCATACAGAACTTTTTTCAAACATCAGATATGACAAACCGCCACAATACGACACCCTTCTGGTAGAAGGATATCGTCAGGCATCCGGCCAAATGTCCATTTTGGTACACCCATCCACTGGGCGGCCACGGCAGAAAAGTGCAGCAATACGATTCCAAGATCCAGTTCACCATCGTGTGGGTCTGTAGGGGCATCCTCCGTCTGGATCAAAAACAGTTCATGCTCCCGCAGCAGGAAGCCGTAGGGCTGCCGGTTCAGATAACTGGGGGAGAGAGAGGCTGCATAGAAGGAGCGCCATAACATGTCGCCATACGACAGCATCAATTCATCCAAACCATCCTTGCAACCCCATTTCCCCACAGAAACCAGCTCGTTGATACTCTTCTTGGGTGCGTAATACTGTCTCAGGATAGAGATGTCCACCTTCGATACATTCTGAATATTAAGCCGCAGCGCCTTCCGTGTCCGCTCTCCGTAACCGAAAGCCACAATGGCCGCCACCTCCAATGGTGAAGACAGTGACAGCGCAAACTTTACCCGCTCACTGTTCGTAAAGGTCAGCCAGCAGCTGTCAATCTCCATCTCGGTCAACTTCAGGATCATATCTTCCATCAGATAACCAGCGTTTTTCCCCGCGTTTTCATGAGGGGCCGACAGAAGTACCAGATAATGCGGTGCGCCGATAAGATACTTCTCGTAACCGGCAGACCCCTCCAGCGCTTTTTGCGCCTCACCGCCCACGATCACCAACTGCGTCTCGATTTCAGGGAATAGCCGCATACACTCTTTGTCAAAGTAGGTTCTGATCTCACCAATAGATTCGCTTGAAACCTCTTTGCTCCGGAAAGATCTGACAGACTTGCGATTTTGTATCATGGCACTGTAATTCATAATGAACCTCCTATTCTCTTCGTTGTCGCCTTCTTTCACACAACTACGGATGCTTGCAGCCTCCGCGCGATTTTAACTTCCTGTGGCTTACAAGAGCCACAGGGCATCTAACAGCATCGTATCAACACTTAAAGGAAATGTCAAGAGAAAGTCCTACGTATGACCACGCCGCCCGACGATGGCAGTATGCAGAAGTTTCCCGCCTTTGAGGGCAAGGATCTGGATGGCAACACGGTGAAGAGCAGTGAGCTGTTCTCTAAAAATGCCGTCACCGTGGTGAATTTCTGGTTCACCACCTGTAATCCGTGCGTAGGTGAGCTTTCTGAGCTGGACGCGCTGAACAAGGAGCTTGCGGAGAAGGGCGGCGCCCTCATCGGCGTCAACACCTTCACGCTGGACGGCGACGAAGCGGCAATCTCTGAGGCAAAGAATGTACTGGCTAAGAAGGGTGCGACCTATCAGAATGTGTATTTCGCTTCCGACGGTGAGGCGGGAAAGTTCACCACCAATATCTTTGCCTATCCCACCACCTATGTGGTTGACAGGAACG
>OOBZ01001816.1_pt1 | contig 13701 bp, 8 predicted proteins | sample 1671601 | NCBI WGS metagenome assembly OOBZ01 (sample SAMN06348173, study PRJEB24527) | human gut metagenome | biome: human gut; feature: ankylosing spondylitis patient; material: feces | host: Homo sapiens | place: China | collected 2015-10
TGAATCGGTTGAAAGAGCCTTTGAACAGATCGCCGGCAACCTGTGATTTTCGACGCATGAAGCGGAATTGCTTACGCCAAAACTTACGCCAATCACCCGGTAAGTGGCGTAGATTTGCGTAGAAAAGCGTGGATCGTGCAAAAACGGAGAATCTGGAAAAATCGGCTTGTGGCCTTGATAATTCTACAAAAGTCTACGTTTCCCAAAATTCGTGATCCGGCTCCAAAAGTGTGGTTTGGAAGGGCGGCATGTACTAAGCCGCAAAAGCGCTCTTATAAAAGTGCCTTAGGGAGGCAGAACTTCTTCGGAGGTTCTGCCTCCCTTTTTGTATAGCCTGGGTCTCCGTTGCCCACGCTATGCCAAAGGGGGCGTGTCCATGTCCGGGCGGAGGGTGCTGGCGCTGTATGCGGCGTTGTTGTTCGGCTTTGCCGTAGTGCTGTGCAGGCTGTTTTATTTGGCGTCCCGCACGGATTATGCAGCCCGTGCGGCGGCACAGAGCACGGTCACGCTGGAACTGCCAGCCCGGCGCGGCGGCTTTTACGACTGCATGGGCCTGCCACTCACCGGGCTGGAAAAACGCTGGATGGCTCTCTGCTTCCCGGGGCAGGAAAATTATACCCGCCTGTACGCCTGCACCGACACCGCCGGACAGGAACTGCTGTACCGCAGCCGCAGCCGGGCGGCTCCATTTCTCGTGGAGGTGGACCGGGACATGACGGCGCTGGGCATTCCATGCTATGCGGCGTCCCGGCGGTATGCAGCCGCACCGCTGTGCCCGCAGCTGCTGGGGTATCTGGACGGTGAGGGCCACGGTGCTGCCGGGCTGGAAAAAGCACTGGACGCGCTGCTCACCGGCAGCGGGGCACGGGACACCCTGCTGTGCCCGGTGACCGCGCAGGGCACCCTGCGCACCGGGGAGCAGGTGCAGCATCTGCAGGCGGACAGCGGAGCGGTGGGGGTCCGCCTGACCCTCTCCCGTTCTGTCCAGCGGGCGGCCGAGGCGGTGGCGGCGCAGACCATGACCACCGGCTGCATTCTGGTGCTGGACGTCCGCACGGCAGCCCTGCGGGCCTGCGTCAGTGTGCCGGGTTTTGACCCGGCTGACCCGGCGGCCAGTCTGGAAGCGCCGGACAGCCCCTTTTTAAACCGGGCCTTGCAGGCGTATGCGGTTGGGTCGGTGTTCAAGCCGGTGCTTGCAGCGGCTGCGCTGGAAGCCGGCCTTGCGCCGGAGCACGACTGCAACGGCGCGGTGGTGGTGGACGGGCAGATCTTCCGCTGCGCAGGCGGTGTGCCGCACGGCGAGGTGGACCTTTCGGCCGCATTGGCAAAGAGCTGCAACGGCTATTTTATCCGGTTGGGGCAGCAGCTGGGAGCACAGGCTCTTTTGCAGCAGGCGCAGGCGCTGGGCTTCGGGCGGAGCATCGGGCTGGCGGAGGGCCTTACCGCCCAGAGCGGAGCCCTGCCGGGAGCCGAGGAACTGGCCCAGAGCGGGCAGCTGGCCAATTTCAGCTTCGGGCAGGGCAGCCTGCTGGCAACGCCGCTGCAAGTGGCCGCCATGATGAACACCATCGCAAACGGCGGTGTTTACCGTGCGCCGTGCCTGCTGGACTGTGCGCTGGATGAAACATCCGGGGAAGATCTGTCGGCCTTTGCCCGCCCGCAGGCAGAACGGGTGCTCACGGAGCAGACCGCCGCGGCTCTGCGCACCATGCTGGAGCAGACGGTGGCCGAGGGCACGGCACAGGATGCTTCCGGCCTGCCCGGCGGGGCGGCGGGCAAGACCGGTACCGCCCAGACCGGGCAGTTCACGGCCGAAGGGAAAGAGCGCATGAACCTGTGGTTCGCGGGGTTTTACCCGGCCGAGGATCCGCAATACACCATCGTGGTCTTGCAGGACGGACAGACGCAGGCGGCGGTCTCCAGCGCGGCGGTGTTTGCACAGCTGTGCACGGCACTGCACTGGTTGGGATAAATGCGGAATTGTGCTTGCTTTTTTGCAGATGGTATGATACTATATAGTCGTATTTTTGCGTGGTTTTCCCATTCAATTTGAATAAAGGAGCGTTTCAATCCATGTCTGTTATCGAAATCGTTGGCGGCGCGATCCTGCTGGTCGCTTCGCTGGTCATCGTGTTCCTCACCCTCATGCAGCACACCCACGGCCAGGGCCTTTCCGGCGCCATCAACGGCAGTGCAGGCGGTGCCAACAACGCACGCCTGACCCCGGCTGACCAGATGTTGGCCAAGGTGACCCGCATTGCCGGTGTCGTCTTTTTCGTGGTGGCAATTCTGGCTTGCCTGTTCACCGGCCGTCTGGCAGGTTGATGCACCCCATGCAGCCCCGTGCTCTGACGGGGCTGTTTTTCTGTGTAAAACCGACATAGTTGAGTAAAAAAAGTGCGGGCAGCTGTCTTTTCGGGCTGCCGCAGCAGGGTGGGCAGCAATGCCCGGAACTGGCAGGGCTGCAGCCCGACGGAGGCCGCAGCCAGGAAGAGCAAGGAGAAAAATATTATGGCAATGCGCGATAAAATTGAGCACGCGATCCAGAATCAGCCGTGCACCGTGAAGGACCTCAAGTCAAAGTTCGGCGGGGACCGTGGCTCGGACCGCAAGGTGATGGAGGCCGTGGACCAGCTGGTGCACGAGGCTGTGATCTGCCAGCGGCAGGGCGTTTTCTTTACGGTGCGTTCCGGCCGCGCCGACAAGGCCCTGCTGTGCAAGGTGGTCAAGCTGGGCAAGAACTTTGCTTTTGTCATGCTGGAGGACGGCACCAGCGATATCTTCATCCCGGGCCGCTTCACCCGCGGCGCCATGCCCGGTGACAAGGTGCTGGTGGAAAAGTTTGAGCATCCCCGTGTGGAGGGCAGCGACGAGGGCGAGATCCTGGCCGTGCTGGAAGAAAAGAACGATCTGGTGGGTACCGTCCGCCGTGTGGAGGGCATGCTGAAGTTCGTGCCCGATGACTGCCCCGCCATCTCCATGCGGATGATGCGCGACTGCGAGGGCGGTGCCAAGGACGGCGACAAAGTGGCTGTGGAGATCCTGCAGCGCGGCAACCGGCAGGAAGATCACCGCGTGGGCGTGGCCATGCGCTTTGGCAGCTCCGACGAGGCCAAGCGCTGCGCCAAGGCTCTGCTCTATGCGCAGGACATCCGCAGCCGTTTCCCGGATAAGGTCCGCGAAGAGGCCAAGAAGCTGGAAAACGCCGAGGTGACCGAGGCCGACTGTGAGGGCCGCATGGATCTGCGCGCTCTGCCCATCTTCACCATCGACAGCGCTGAGACCAAGGACATCGACGACGCCATCAGCCTGACCAAGACGCCGGAGGGCGGCTTTGAGCTGGGCGTGCATATTGCGGATGTGTCTCACTACGTCAAGCCCGGCAGTGAGCTGGACAACGAAGCCTTTCACCGTGCCACCAGCGTGTACTATGCCGACCAGGTGGTGCCCATGCTGCCCAAGCAGCTGTCCAACGGCATCTGCAGCCTGAACGAGGGCGTGCTGCGCCTGGCGTTCTCCTGCCTGATGCGTCTGGACAAGGACGGCAACCTGACCGACTACCGCTTTGTCAAGTCGGTCATCCGCAGCCGTGTCAAGGGCGTGTACTCCGAGATCAACGCCCTGCTGGCCGGCAGTGCCGACGACGAGCTCAAGGGCAAGTACCACGAGGTTCTGGCTCAGCTGCCCGCCATGAAGGAGCTGTACGGCCACCGTGCCCGCCTGCGCAAGGAGCGCGGATGCATGGACATCGAGAGCGGTGAAGTCAAGCTGATCCTCGACGAGAATGGCCACTGCATCGACGTGAAGAAGCGCACCTCCGGCGAGAGCGAAGCCATGATCGAGGAGTTCATGTTGCTGGCCAACCAGTGCGCCGCCCACTTTGCCCGGGTCAAGCAGATCCCCTTTGTGTACCGTGTGCACGAGGAGCCCAACGCCGAAAAGCTGGAGCGTCTGCATGCTCTGCTGCAGGCCTGCGGCATCAACGACCACTTTGCCAAGGAGGTGCCCACCCCCAAGGAGCTGAGCGCCATTCTGGAGGGCGTGCGCGGCGGTCCGTATGAGCAGATCATCAACACCGGTATGCTGCGCTGCATGTCCAAGGCTCTGTACGAGGAAAAGCCCAAGGGTCACTACGGTCTGGTGCTGCAGGACTATGCCCACTTTACCAGCCCCATCCGCCGCTATCCGGACCTGGCCATCCACCGCATCATGACCGCGCAGCTCAAGGGCACCGACAAGGACACCATGATCCTGCGCTACACCGATTTTGCGGAGCGGGCCAGCAAGCAGGCCAGCGAGCGCGAGGTCATCGCCATGCAGATCGAGCGCAAGGCTGAGGACTGCTACAAGGCCGAGTATGCCCGCCGCCATCTGGGCGAGAGCTACGAGGGCCGCATTTCCGGCGTGACCCAGCGCGGCCTGTTCATTGAACTGGAGAACGGCGTGGAGGGCTTTGTACCGGCTTCCAGCCTGACCCCCTCCGGCACGATGCTCACCGAGGGCGTGCGCCTGTCCGACCCCGTCTCCGGCAGGAACTGGAGCCTGGGCGATACCATGATGATCACCATCGTGCGTTCCGACGTCAATCTGGGCAAGATTGACTTTGAGGTGGCCCAGCCCACCGCAAAATAAAACAAACGCCTGCAAAAGCGGAATGACAGCGGTCATTCCGCTTTTTTTTGTCACAATTTGTACGCATTTCCAACAAAACGGGACAGTTGTCTAAATTTTATACATGGGGCAGAGTTTGTTTGTTGTTCTGCGGGCCAAGGTAGGGTATACTGTTGCCATAGAGAGCAGCATTGAACTGCTGTAAGGAAGAAAAACAGCGAAGCAAGGAGGCTTTTCCATGTACTATTCCAGTGGCAACTACGAAGCATTTGCACGTCCCAAAAAGCCGGAGGGCGTTGATCATAAATCCGCATATATCGTCGGTTCCGGCCTGGCAGCCCTGACCGCAGCCTGCTATCTGGTGCGTGACGGCCAGATGAAGGGCGAGCATGTCCATGTGTTCGAGAAGGAGGCCCTGCCCGGCGGTGCCTGCGACGGCTACAAGTACAGCATCGGCTACGTCATGCGCGGCGGCCGTGAGATGGACAACCATTTTGAGGTCATGTGGGACCTGCTGCACTCCATCCCTTCGCTGGAGACCGAGGGTGCCAGCGTGCTGGATGAGTATTACTGGCTGAACAAGGAGGACCCCAACTTCTCCCTTTGCCGTGCTACCGTGGAGCAGGGCAAGGACGCCCACACCGACGGCAAGTTCGGCCTGTCCGACAAGGGCGCTATGGAGATCATGAAGCTGTTCTTCACCCCGGACGAGCAGCTGCAGGACAAGAAAATCACCGACTTCTTTGACGATGAGGTGCTGAATTCCAACTTCTGGCTGTACTGGCGCACCATGTTCGCCTTTGAGAACTGGCACAGCGCACTGGAAATGAAGCTGTATATCAAGCGCTATATCCACCACATCGGCGGCCTGCCGGACTTTACCGCCCTGCGCTTCACCCGCTACAACCAGTATGAGTCCATCATCCTGCCCATGATCGAGTACCTGAAGGGCTTTGGCGTGCAGTTCCACTACGACACCAAGGTCACGGACGTCAAGTTCGACATTCAGGGCAGCCGCAAGATGGCAAGCTCGGTCACCGTGGAGCACGCAGGCGAGGTGTCCAACATCGACCTGACCGAGAACGATCTGCTGTTCATCACCAACGGCGGCTGCGTCGAGAGCTGCACCGTGGGTGCCCAGGACAAGGCAGCCGGTTTCGACCCCACCATCAAGCCGGGCAACGGCTGGGATCTGTGGAAGAAGATCGCCGCACAGGACCCGTCCTTCGGCCACCCCGAAAAGTTCTGCTCGGATCCGGAGCTGTCCAACTGGGAGAGCGCCACCATCACCACCCTGGATGACAAGATCCCGCAGTATATCCAGAAGATCTGCAAGCGCGATCCCTTCAGCGGTCACACCGTCACCGGCGGCATCGTTACGGTCAAGGACTCCAGCTGGCTGCTCAGCTGGACGCTGAACCGTCAGCAGCAGTTCCGCGATCAACCCAAGGATCAGCTGTGTGTCTGGGTCTACGGCCTGTTCAGCGACAAGCCCGGCGATTATGTCAAAAAGCCCATGCGCGACTGCACCGGCAAGGAGATCTGCATGGAGTGGCTGTACCACATCGGCGTGCCCACCGACCAGATCGAAGAGCTGGCAGAGCACAGCGCCAACACCGTGCCGGTGATGATGCCCTATATTGACGCTTTCTTCATGCCCCGTGCCATGGGCGACCGCCCCGACATCGTGCCGGAGGGCGCTGTGAACTTTGCCTTCCTGGGCCAGTTTGCGGAGACCAAGCGCGATACCATTTTCACCACCGAGTACTCCATGCGCACCGGTATGGAGGCCGTGTACACCCTGCTGAACGTGGACCGCGGTGTGCCCGAGGTCTGGGGCAGCACCTACGACGTGCGTGACCTGCTGAATGCAACGGTCAAGCTGCGCGACGGCAAGAAGATCACCGACATGGACCTGCCGCTCATCCCGCGTCTGGCCCTGAAGGAAGCTCTGAAGAAGATCGAGGGCACCGACCTTGAGAAGATCCTCAAGGAATACAACGCCATTTAAGGCCCCCTTTCTCCGGCCTTTTTAAACGGATGGGAACGCCCCTGTATGCTGGGACAGCTGCAGGGGCGTTCTCTTTTTTGTACGGCGATGATGCGCAATGCAAGAAAAACGGCTGATATGTGAAAGAAAATTGAACAAAACGGCATGTTTTGTCTTGCTCTTGGCGCGGTTCTGTGTTATGCTTGAACCAGTCAGGGGCAGGGGAGAGCCTGCCCCATCAAATGCCAGAAAAAGAGGAGGTCGTTTTCCTGTGAAACATCTTATCTCCCGCCGCAATTTCCTGAAGGCCGCCGGTGTCACCACCGCTGCCGCCGCCATGGCCGTCGGGGCCCCGGCTGCATCTGCCTGCTGGACCGGTGAAAAATCCGAGGTCACCATCCTGTACACCAACGACGTGCACACTTACATCGACAAGCAGGCCCCGGAGCTCACCTATGCGGCCATTGCCGCCCTGAAGCAGAGCTATCAGAACGCAGGCAAAAAGGTCCTGCTGGTGGACGCCGGTGACCATGTGCAGGGCACGGCTTACGGCTCCATGGACCAGGGCGCTTCCATCATTGAGTTGATGAACGCCGCCGGTTACGATGCTGCCACCCCCGGCAACCATGAGTTCGACTATGGCATGGACCGTGCCAAGGAGCTCATGCGGGATGCCGACTTCCCGTACCTGTCCTGCAACTGGGTGGACCTGCGCACCAATCTGCGGGTGCTGCCGGAAATCAAGGTGTTCGTGCGCGGTGGTGTGCGCATTGCCTTTGTGGGCATCACCACGCCCGAGACGTTTACCAAGTCCACCCCGGCCTACTTCATGAACAAGGCCCAGACCAAGTACATCTACGACATCCTGGGCGGCGAGGACGGCCAGAAGCTCTACAGCGCCGTGCAGAAGGCCGTTGACAAGGCGAAGTGCCTGGCCGATGTGGTCATCGGCTTGGGCCACTTGGGCGTGGACCCCTCGTCCTCTCCCTGGACCAGCGAGGAGGTCATTGCCCACACCACTGGTTTTGATGCCTTCATCGACGGCCACTCCCACACGGTGATGGAGAATAAGCAGGTGGCGGACGCTTCCGGCAGAATGGTCACCCTGACCCAGACCGGTTCCTACTTTGCCAACGTGGGCGAGATGACCATTGCCCCGGACGGCACCATCTCCACCCGGCTGGTGTCCACCTACGATCAGGAGGATGTCGCCGTGGCAGCAGAGCAGGCCGCATGGGTCAGCTCCGTGGACGAGATGCTGGGCGAGAAGATCGCCGTGGCCGATACCAAGTTTTACATCACCGACCCTGCTACAGGCAAACGCCGCATCCGCTCCGGCGAGACCAACCTCGGCGACTTTGTGGCCGACGGCATCTACACCTACTTCAATGAGGTGGAGCAGCTGCACTGTGACATCGCCATCATGAACGGCGGCGGTATCCGCTCGGACGAGGACGCCGGGTACTGGACCTTCAAGACCTGCAAGCAGGTCAGCCCCTTTGGCAACGTGGCCTGCCTGATGTCGGTGACCGGCAAGCAGATCCAGGACGCACTGGAGTTTGCAGCCCGCTTTGCCGGTGCAGAGGGCAAGGAGAACGGCGGCTTCCTGCAGGTGGCCGGTGCGACCTACGAGATCCACACCGACATCCCCAACACCGTGCAGACCGACGACAAGAACGTCTGGATCGGCAGTGCCACCGGCACGCCTCGTGTGCAGAACGTGAAGATCTACGATCGTCACACCGGCACCTACGAGCCTCTGGACCCGGCCAAGACCTATGCGCTGGCCGGTATGAACTACACCCTGCGCAATCTGGGCGACGGCTTTGCCATGTTTGACGGGGCCGAGCTCATCAAGGATTATGTGTCGGAGGATTACCTTGTCATGTCCACCTACGCCATGACCTTTGGCGGTGTGGACGCAGAGGGTCTGCCGCACCTTTCCAGCGCCAACAGTGTGCTGGCAGAGTACCCCGGCTACCTGCTGGACTACGAGAATCCCTACGGTGCAGGCCGCATCAGCATCCTGTAAGATGATTCAGCCCGCTGGCTGACAAACGAAAAAAGCACCCGCACTGCATCTCCCAAGAAAAGGGAATGCGGTGCGGGTGTTTGATTTGCCCAAAGACCTTTGGTACAGTGCGGTGTGTTCACTGCGTGAAATCGGCAGAAAACAAAACAGAAAAGCCACCCGATTGTTCATCGGATGGCTTTGTCCTGGTTGGGGATGAGAGAATCGAACTCCCACAAGTAGAGTCAGAGTCTACCGCACTACCACTATGCAAATCCCCATCATTTGGTTCGTGTCTTGCGGTGTGAGCCGCTCAACGTGTGCTATTATACCCGCAAATGCAGTGCTTGTCAAGCCTGTTTTTGAAAAAAGTTGTACTTTTTTGGCAACCAACGCAGCAGCGCAAAAGTTTCCTGCACTCAAACGACAACCCCGCCCACAGAAGGACAGAAGAGTCCGGTCCGTGGGCGGGGGTTGCGTTTATTCGGGCTTACTGCTCCAGAAATCGGCCAGCGCGGTTTCCAGTGCGGCAGGGCCGGGCAGATACTGCAGGTGCTTCCAATGGGGCGGGAACAGCCGCTGATAGTCCGGCTTTGCAAAGCGGTCGTCCAGAAGCAGCACCACGCCCTTGTCCTCCGGGGTGCGGATGACCCGTCCGGCGGCCTGCAGGACCTTGTTCATGCCGGGATAGCGGTAGGCGTAATCGAACCCGGCCCCGTTCTGGGCGTCGTAGTAGCGGCGCAGCATCTCCTGCCGGGGGTTCACCTGCGGCAGACCCACGCCCACGATGGCACAGCCGATGAGCCGGTCGCCGGCAAGGTCTACGCCCTCGCCAAAGATGCCGCCCATGACGGCAAAGCCCAGCAGGGTATGGGCAGGGTCTGGCTCAAATCTTGCCAGAAAAGCGGCGCGGGCGGCGTCATCCAACCCGCTCTCCTGCACAAGGGTGGAAATACCCGGATAGCGGGTGGCAAAATCTTCCTGCACCTGCCGCAGATAGGCGTAACTGGGAAAGAACGCCAGATAGTTGCCCACCCGGCTCTGCGCCAGCCGGGCCAGTGCATCCGACACGCTCTGTACGCTGCGCTCCCGGTCACGGTAGCGGGTGGAGATGCCTGGCAGGCAGAACAGCCCCAGGTTCCCGGCGGGAAACGGGCTTTCCAGCGCCACAGCCCGGGCGCCGGCACAGCCCAGCACGCTGCGGTAGTAGGCGGGCGGGGTGAGGGTGGCGCTGAACAGCGCGGCACTGCGCCCGGTGGAAAGGCTGGCATCCACAAAGAGTGCCGGGTCCAGACAGAGCAGCTGCAATTCCAGCTCGCTGCCGCGGGCGGTGAGCTGGGTCACAAAGTGGCTGTCGTACCGTTCGGCAGCCCGCACCAGATCCTGTACCGCAAAATAAAGCTCCAGCATCTGCGGGTGGGCGTCGGATTCCGGGTTGTCTTCCAGCCAGGCCTGCAAAGGGGCCTGCACCGCCCGCAGGGGTGTCAGCAGTGCGGCGGGCAGCTCCTGCAAAAACACCGTGCCGTCCTGCGCATACAACGGCTCCGGCAGGGCAAACGCCGGGGCATCCGGTTCCGGCAGAAGGCTGGTCTGGGCCGGTTCGCCGGGGGCGTCCTCCGCGTGCCTGCGGGGTGCCAGACGCACACAGGCCTGCCGCGCCTCCCGCATGGCCTTGTCGGCCTTGGTCAGGGCGGTTTTCAGGGCACTTTTGCCCTTGCCAAGCGTGCGTTTTGCGTCGGTCAGGCTGCTCTTACAGAAGCGGGCCGAGTACATGGCGCGGGCGCGGTCGGGCAGATTGTGTGCCTCGTCGATCAGGAACAGCCAGTCGCCGGAGGTGTCGAAGAAACGCTTCAGGTGTACCACCGGGTCAAACAAATAGTTGTAGTCCCCGATCACAACATCGCACCATTCGCTCAGGTCCAACCCCAGCTCAAAGGGGCACACGGTGAACTGTCGGGCGGTGTCGGCCAGTGCGGCACGGCTGAATTGGCCGCTGCCGTCCAGCAGTGCGGCCAGCGCATTCTTGATGCGGTCGTAGTAGCCGTTTGCATAGGGGCACACCTCCGGCAGGCAGACCGGATGGCCCTCGGCGTCCGGGTGCAGGCAGGCTTTTTCCTTGGCGGTCAGGGTCACACTGCGCAGGGCAAGGTCGGGCTGTACGGCCCGCAGGCGGGCAATGGCATCCTCGGCGGCGGCCTGTGTGGTGTTGCGGGCGGTGAGGTAAAACAGCTTCTCCCCGCAGCCGCTCCCCATGGCTTTCAGGGCAGGGAAGAGCGCACTCATGGTCTTGCCGATGCCGGTGGGGGCTTGACAGAACAGCCGTGTGCCTTTTTTGGAGGGGGCGGCGGTGCAGGCCCGCCAGACCTCGCCCGCCAGTGCCCGCTGCCCGGGGCGGTAGGCTTCAAACGGGAACCGCATGGCGGTCAGGCTTCCGCTGCGGGTTTCCTGCCATGCAAGCTGACGCTGTGCCCAGGGCAGATACCGGTGCAGGAGTTTGTGCAGGAATTGCTCCAGCTCCTGCCGGGAAAAGTGCCGTACAAAGCGGAGGATCCGGTCGGTGTCGATCTGATAATAGGTCAGCCGCACATCCACGGCGGGCAGGCTTTCCTGTGCGCTGTAGATGGCTCCGTACACCATGCCCTGCGCCCAGTGGCAGGGGTTCATGTCCTCGCAGATCTCTTCCTCGGGCACCGCGGTGGTCTTGATCTCGTCAATGGTCACAACGCCGGTTTCGTTGGTAAAAATGCCGTCGGCCCGGCCCTCCAGCGTAAAGCGGATGCCGTCGACCGTATAATCGGCGCAGAGGGGCACCTCGGCGGCGTAACCCTCCCCGGCGGCCTTCTGCAGCCTGCGATGGATGCGGGCACCTTCCAGTGCACGGTCGAAACCGGCAAACCGGCTGTCGATGCTGCCGCTGCGCAGCAGAAACTCCACCAGCTGCCGGATGGGCAGACGGATGTCGGACATGATTTCACTTCCCTTATCATAAAGAACTCAGCAGTCGGGTGACGGCACTTCCAGCCCGAACAGCTCCGCGCACCGGGCGGCAGCTTCGTCCACCTGGGCGAAGTCCACGGTGGTACGGTAATAAGTCTCCAGTTCGTCGTGGCAGTTCTTGGCCTGTGCCATCAGGGCGGTGGCCTGCTCCAGCAGTTCAGCGGCCGCCCGCTCGTTGAACCGCAGCCGGGCGCGGTAGCCCGCCAGATTTTCCCGGTCAAGGAACCGGGTGCACCGCACGGCCTGCATGCCGGGCAGCTGCACCGGGTGCCACCGGTTGTCGGTGAGGAAGGCCAGCCGCAGCTCCGGGATCAGGATGTGGTCGATCTTATCCTCCGGGTGCATGGCACAGGGGCAGGTGATGATGTGATAGCCCCGGGCCAGTGCCTCGGCACGGATCAGCTCCAGCAGCAGGCGCGACACGGCACCGTATTCGTCCCGAAACACGATGAACCGGTCAGCCAGCGCCTGCGCGGTGTGCTGGTAGAACACCTCACCCTTTGGGGTCACGGCCGAGAGCAGCCGCAGCTCTTCGCGGGCGGTGTTCTCGGTGCGGGGCAGCAGCCGGGTGCACAATCGCTTGACGTAGCGGCGCACTTTTTCAAAGTTGGCGCTGCAGGCCTCGGCCCGGCGGCTGTCCAGCAGCAGGCTCCCGGCAGAAGCAACATACCGCGCAGCCCGCGCCCGCAGCGCAGCGTTGCGGGCAAACAGCGCCTTGACCTCTTCAGCATGGGGGCGCAGGGCGTCGGCCTGAATGGTATGGTACAGGCTCAGCACTACCTCGTCGGCACCGGGCGCATCTGGCTCTATGGTGTGGGGCGCGGTGGCATCTACGATGGCCCGGCGCTGCCGAACAAAGATCACGCCGTCAAAGCTGTCAGGGTCGCTGGCGCAGTGGATGCACTCCACCGGTTCACCCTGCTGGATGGCCCGGCGGGCCAGCTGCTTCATCAGGGTGGACTTGCCGCAGCCCGGCCCGCTTTTGATCAGCACCATCTGCATGCCGGGCTCCCGGCGCAGCGGCTCAAAATAGCCCTTGAACCCGGCGGGGGTGGTGGCCCCCAGAAAGAAATCGACCCGGTCAAATGAAACACGCTGCATAAAAAACACCTCGCTTTTGCTTTAGAGTATGCAAAAAAGAGGCGTGGGGTGAATGAAAATGAAACCCTCTCAGTCATCGCTGCGCGATGCCAGCTCTCCCGAAGAGCGAGCTTTTCGCCATCTGGCTGTTACGCTGCCAAAACCTCCCCCCTTCGGGGGAGGTGGATGCGAACGAAGTGAGCAGACGGAGAGGATGATTTATTCATAGGTATGCTCACACACTTCGTGGATCTTGTCCCGCAGAGCCACAAAGTCGGCAAAGGCATTGGGCTTGTTCTGCGGGCCGCGCAGCAGGGCGGCCGGGTGGAAGGTGCCCATGAACAGGATGCCGTTCTTCTCAATGAACTGCCCGTGCTCCTTGGTCACCGAAAAGTCGGAACGGATCATCCGCTGGGCGGCGATGCGGCCCAGGCACACCACGATCTTGGGCCGTAGCAGGCGGAACTGCTCCCGCAGCCAGGGCATGCAGGCCTCGCTCTCGGCGGGCAGAGGGTCACGGTTCTGGGGAGGGCGGCACTTGACGATGTTGGCAATGTAGCAGTTCTTTTCCCGGTCCAGGTCGATGGCAAACAGATACTTGTCCAGCAGCTGACCGCTGCGGCCCACAAAGGGCAGGCCCTGCTCGTCCTCGCTCTGGCCGGGGCCCTCGCCCACAAACAGCACTTCGGCGTCCGGCACGCCCTGCCCGAACACCACATTCGTGCGGGTCTTGCACAGCTCACAGCGGCTGCAGGCAAGGCAGTCGGCTTTCAGCGTTTCCCAATCCATGGCGGTTCGATCTCCTTCTGAAACAGTATGATATTTTATTCACAATTTGAAACCTGTTTTCTCTTAAATATTAGCACAAAAACACAATTTTGTCTTGAACTTTTTGCCCGGTGTGTTAGAATAAAGAAGAAAGGCATCCTTGTGTCCAACAGACACGGGGTGTGAATTTTGGAAAGTAAATTCGGAGGTAATCACAATGGCTGATATGTTTGCACCGCTGGTA
>OOBZ01001823.1_pt1 | contig 13684 bp, 10 predicted proteins | sample 1671601 | NCBI WGS metagenome assembly OOBZ01 (sample SAMN06348173, study PRJEB24527) | human gut metagenome | biome: human gut; feature: ankylosing spondylitis patient; material: feces | host: Homo sapiens | place: China | collected 2015-10
TGTGACTGGAGTTCAGACGTGTGCTCTTCCGATCTCCTCTCTCGGGAGGAGCTTGTCGCACGCGGTTGGAAATTTCCCAACTATATTTCAGCCTTCAGCACATCCGCGGTCTGTTTGGCGCGGAAGGCGTCGAGTTTCGCCGCCAGAGCGGCATCCTGCAAAGCGAGGATCGACACGGCGATCAGCGCGGCGTTCTTCGCCCCGTTGATGGCCGTTGTGGCCACGGGAACGCCCGCGGGCATCTGCACGATCGACAGCAGCGAGTCCAGCCCGTTCAGGGCGCGCGACTTCACGGGAACGCCCACCACGGGCAGCGGAGTCATCGAGGCCAGCATGCCCGGCAGGTGCGCCGCGCCGCCGGCCCCGGCGATGATCACGCCGATACCGCGCTCCCTGGCCGTCTTGGCGTATTCGCACAGCAGATCGGGCGTGCGGTGAGCGCTGACCACCCGTTTTTCGAAATCGACACCGAACGCTTCGAGCATGGCGACGGCTTCGGCCATCACCTCGTAGTCGCTCACAGAGCCCATAATCACGCCTACTTTCATATGAATTCGTTTTTTTATATCACTTAAAACCCGTCTCTTGAGCGGACGGAGAACCGGCGCCGGAACGCCCCGACCTGCCTCCGCCCCTGAATCCCGTCTTTCGGACGGGTGAAAAAAGCAGACCGCCACGACATCGCATGTCATGGCGGTCTGGTATCTATCCGAGCACCCCACGAGCAGGCATCTGCTGCCCCAGGGACGCTGCACGTCGCATCTGCTGCTGACACGCCCGCAAATAGAAGGCAGCGGCCTGGCCCTGCTGTTTCTTTCGTTCGCGTTGGTCGATATTGCAGCCTGAATTCATGGGAATTAACCTAACAGTTGTAAAAACAACGTTACAAAAATAGCGCTTTTCGACATACTTTCAAAATTCCCGGACAGATTCTATCGACAATTTATCGACAATCCTCCCGGCTCATCGAATAGGGCGCATCCCCGGGCTTCGCGCCCCGGTCTTTGTCTGGCTCCGGCTGCATCCCGAAGGCGATCTTTGCGCCGCCGAGCAACTCGCCGTATTCGAGGAACGTCTTCCCGGTGACCTTGCCGTCGACGGTCATCCGTCCCACATAACGGTTTTCAGCGCAGTTCTGCGGGGCGTCGATCTCCACGGTCTGGCCGTTCTCCAGATGGATCGCCGCTTTCCGGAACAGCGGGGAGCCGACCGCATACTCGTCCGATCCCGGGCACACGGGATAGAATCCCAGCGCCGAGAAGACATACCACGCCGAGGTCTGTCCGTTGTCCTCGTCGCCGCAGTTTCCCGCGACGGTTCCCCGACCGGCTGCGGCGCCTCCTCTCCGATCGGATCGGAGGCGCAGGCGGCCAGCAGAGACAACGCACAAAGGGCGATATGCAACCGGCTTTTCTTTTCGAATGAATGCATTTTATTATTTATTACGGTATAAAGGTCTGTCGATCGAAATCCATTGCAAAAATAGGAATCCTGCCCGTCGTATGCAGTCCCCATTTGTCGGGATTTATGCAGATCAAAATCCCTACATTTGACGATGGCGCATTCGGAGAGGTTGCCTTACCTTTGTCACACCGAATCGCAGAGGAGGGCCACAGCCCCTCCGCGTACTGAAAAACGATATGTCGCTTCGACCTCACATAACTTTTCTAACCCGCCTCGCAACGTTTCTGCCGCTCTTCGCAACGATCGCCGCATTCGGGCAGCAATCCGCAGGAACGTTCCGCATAGCGGGCAGCGTGACGGACTACGCCACGGGAGAGCCCGTCGTCGGAGCCAACGTCGTGGCTTACGACGCAGGCGGCCGTCCCCACGGCGCTGCGGTCGGGGCGGACGGACGTTTCGCATTCAACTGCCCGACGAAAGCCGCGACGCTGCGCGTCTCGATGCTGGGATATCGCAACGAGACGGTCAAACTCGTTCCGGGACGCACCGACTACGACATCCGCCTGAGAGAGGCGCCGTCCGACGTCGGAGAGGTCGTGGTGACGGGATTCGTCGACAAGAAACGGGAGAGTTACACGGGCGCCACGCATGTCATCCAGCGGCAGGAGATCGAGAACATGGTACACACCAACGTGCTGAACATCATTCAACTCCAAACGCCCGGCTTCGAGATCTTCGACGATATCGCCAACGGTTCGGATCCCAACAAGATTCCCGACATGGTGCTCCGCGGACGAAGCAGTTTCATCGAAGGCGACCAGACCAACGTCCCGCTCTTCATCCTCGACGGCACGGAGGTGGACATCTCCTACGTCTTCGACATGCCCTCGGACGACATCGAGTCGATCTCGGTGCTCAAAGACGCTTCGGCCACCTCGTTCTACGGTTCGAAGGCGGCCAACGGCGTGGTGGTCATCACCACCCGCCCTACGCAAGCCGGCAGGCTCCAAGTCAACTATTCGGGCAATTTCCAGGTCAGCATCCCCGATTTGTCGGACTACCGGCTGCTCAACGCCCGCGAAAAGCTCGAATACGAACGTCAGGCCGGCGTCTACGGCGATTTCACGGGCAGCAACAACACCGACGTCACCAACCAGAAATCCTACTACGAAAAACTCGACCGGGTCAACGCCGGCGTCAACACCGACTGGAAGCGAATGGCGCTGCGCACGGGATTCAACCACATCCATAATCTGATGCTCTCGGGCGGCAGCCAAGATTTCCGTTACAACGTGTCGGGCAGCTACAACTCCACGACGGGCGTGATGGACGAGTCGGACAAGCAGACGGCGTCGCTGCGCATCAACCTCACCTACGGCGACATGAACAAGCTCTTCTTCCAAAACATCGCTTCGCTCACGCAGAGCGATTCGAACGACGTGCCCTACGGAAGCTTCTCGGACTACGTGTCGCTCAATCCCTACGATCGCCCCTACAACGACGACGGTTCGCTCAACAGCGTCCTCTCGTTCAATACGGCCAATCCGCTCTACGAAAAGTCGCTGAGCAGCTACATCCGCAACACGTCGGGCAGTTTCATCGACACGTTCCGCGTGCGCTGGAACATTCTCAAAGGGCTGCGCGTCGAAGCGTCGCTGTCGTACACCCAGACCAAGAGCGAAGGCGAGACCTTCTGCTCGCCCCTCTCGCAACAGTTCAACAACACGATCGACGCGAACAAGAAGGGCAGTTTCGACGTCTCCAACGGCACGACGCACAACCTGTCGGGAAACGCCTTCGCCGTCTACAACAAAGCGTGGAACCGGCGAGGAGGAGACGCCTCCGACCTGCTCAGCCTCACGGCTGGATTCAACATCGAATCGACCCGTTCAGAAAGCCACTCTTTCTCGGCGCTGGGCATCCTTTCGGACAAACTCGAACATCCCTCGATGGCCACGGGATACGCCGAAAGCCGCCCGGGCGGCAGCGAAGACCGTTCGCGTATGCTCGGATTCTACGTCAACGCCAACTACATCTGGCACAACCGCTATTTCATCGATCTCTCGTTCCGTTACGAGGGCTCCTCGAAATTCGGCGCCGACAACAAGTACGCCCCCTTCGGATCGCTGGGGCTCGGCTGGAACCTTCACAAGGAAAGGTTCCTCAAAGGGAGCGCCGTCTCGCTGCTCAAACTGCGCATGAGCATGGGTTACGTCGGCAACGCCGGATTCAGCCCTTATCAGGCGCAGCTGGCCTACCAATACAGCTCCTCGCTCCAATACAACGGCGGAATCGGCGCCGTGCCCGTCTCGATGGTCAACCCCCGTCTGAAATGGGAACGCAGTCTCAAACGCAATCTCGGCCTCGATTTCGGACTGTGGCGCGACCGCCTCAACGGCAGCGTCGACGTCTACTACGACACGACCAACGATCTGGTGATGGACATTTCCAAACCGGCGCATATCGGATTCACGAGCGCCAAGGAGAACCTCGGCAAGATCCGCAACAGCGGTATCGAACTGTCGCTGCGCGGGAACGTGCTGCAACGCAAACACACGAATCTGAACCTCTTCCTCAATCTGAGCCACAACCGCAACCGGATCGTCGAGATCAGCGACTACCTGAAAAACAAGAACGCCGAGAACGAAGCCAACGCCACCTCGTCGCTTCCGGCCGCCTTCTACGAAGAAGGCGAGTCGATGACGGCACTCAAAGTGATGCGCTCGGCGGGAATCAATCCGGCCAACGGCAAGGAGGTCTTCATCGACCGCGACGGCAATCCCACCTACGAATACGACTACCGCGACAAGTACGTCGCGGGCGACACGACCCCCGCCGTACAGGGATCGTTCGGACTCTCGATGAGCTGGCGCTCGTTCGACCTCTCGATGAATTTCGCCTACCGGCTCGGCGCGAGCATCTACAACCAGACCCTCGCCACGAAGGTCGAGGGCGCCTCCCCGACCTCCAACGCCGACCGGCGAGTATTCTACGACCGCTGGAAGGCTCCGGGCGACAAGGCGCGTTACAAGAACATCGCCAACCGCGAAACGACGCCTCCGACCGACCGTTTCGTGGCCACGGAGTATGCGCTCGAAGGCTCGTCGCTCAAACTCTCCTACACGCTGCCGGACGCCTTCTGCCGCCGGCTGCATCTGCGGCGCGTCCGCATCTCCGCCTCGACGGGCGACCTGTTCAACATCTCGACGATCCGCCGCGAACGCGGACTGGACTATCCGTTCGCCCGCGTCTTTCAGGCGTCGCTGACCGTAAATCTCTGATCCGATGGAACGCATCCCGATCCGCATAACCGCACTGCTGGTAATGACGACTCTCGCCGCCTGCGATTTTCTGGACATCGACACGCCGGGAATCGTCAACCGCGACAAGATGTTCGAGAACGAACAGGGATTCATCGACGCCATGAACGGCGTCTACGCCTCGATGGCCGACGCCGACCTCTACGGCGAACAGCTCTCGTTCGGATTCGTCGACGAAATCGCGCAACTCTACTACAACGACTACGAAGCCAACGAGACGACGCTGACCAAGACCTTCGACCTGCGCTACCGCGACGAAGACGTGCGCCCGCAGATCGACGCCATCTGGTCGAAAGCCTACAACACGATCGCCTCGGCCAACAGCGTGCTGGACAACATCTCCGGACACGACTTCGCAATTCTGCCGCGCATCCGCGGCGAAGCGCTGACCGTGCGCGCCTTCCTGCATTTCGACCTGCTCAGACTCTTCGCGCCCAACATCGAACGCGGCGACGAGCAGGCGATCCCCTACGTCGAGCATTTCTCGATCTCCCCTGTCGAACGGAGCACGGTGCGCGAGGTCTACGAACGCATCGTCGCCGACCTGACGGAGGCCTACGGACTGCTGCGGGATGCGCAGCCGGCTTCGGGGCGCACGCCCGAGGAGCTCTACGTCTCGCAATACGCCGCCGCCGCACTGCTGGCGCGCGTCTGCAACTGGGGCGGCGACCACGAAACGGCCGAACGCTACGCCCTCGAAGCGCTGAAAGGACCGTTCGCCTTCATTCGCGAGGAGCAGATCAAGAACCTCTTTCTGGGTTATACGGCACGCACGGAGTGCATCTGGGGACTGCACGCTCCCGACATGTATCTCGACGTCCGCAGCCGGCTCTACCCCACGCGGCTCACCGACGAACTCGACATGGTACGCGACAACTACCAGACGATCTTCCGCGTGTCGTCGTTCACGTCGACCAACAACGACTACCGTTACCAGAGCTATTTCACCCGCACCAAATGGGAGCACTCGGTGGTGTTGCTCACCAAGTTCTACGACAAATACTACGACGAGGAGCAGATCGTCCCTTCGGGGCGCATCCCGGGGCCGAATCTGGTGCGTCTGCCCGAGCTGTACTACATTCTGGCCGAATCGGTCTACGACCGCGATCCGGCCGCTGCGCTCGAATATCTGAATACCGTGGTGACGGCACGCGGCCTGCACCCGATCGAGGCGGCCGACATCGCCACGCCAGCGAGCTTCCGCGAAGAGCTTCTCAACGAGATCATGAAGGAGTTCTGGGGCGAAGGTCAGATTTTCGCCACCTACAAACGTTTCAACCTGCCGATGGAGGGCGTGAACGGCAAGGAGCACCCCGCCACCGACGACACCTACCTGCTGCCGCTCCCCGAAAGCGAGGAATCGGCGGGCATCGACTGAACCGAATACAAGATGAAACGCCGTACGCTAAGATACCTCGTTCCGGTGGCCGCGCTGCTCGCAGCGGCGGGTTGCGACTATAAGGAGAGCTTCCCCTACCAGGGCGACGAACTGATCGACTTCACGACCGATTCGCTCTACTTCTCCTTCGGCAAGGAACCCTTCTCGGTCACGGAAAAGACGATGGAAGTAGGCGTCGAGATCGTCGGATCGCCCGTGTCGCACGACCGCGGCTACCGCATCCGCATCGACCCGCTGCGCACGACGGCGCAGGCCGGACAGCATTACGACGCCCTCGAAGAAACGCGCTCGATTCCCGCCGGGGCTTCGTCGACGACGATTCCCGTGCGCGTCCACCGGCTCGAACTCGAAGACGAGACGGTCTACACGCTGCGGCTGGAACTCGTCGAAACGGAGGATTTCCGTCTCGGTGTCATCGAAGGCCGCGCCGTGTCGGTCTGCTTCACCAACCGGCTCGACCAGCCCGACTGGTGGACGGAACTATCGCACTGGCTCGGTGAATACAACGTGCGCAAATATCAGAAATTCATCGAACTGTGGGGCCGCCCCATCACGAAGGAAGACATCGAGGAGAACAAATACGCCATCCTGCGCGTCTTCAAGGAGGTGAAACTCTATTTCGAGGAGAATCCCGTCTACGGGGTCACTTTCCCCGATGTGGAGTGGCCCGTCTGACCCCGCCCCGAACGATCCGACCAATGTTCAACCCAATTTAAAATAACGCTTATGAAAAGATTTTTTTCGCTTTTTCTGACCGCCGCCCTCGCAGGCGCGGGTTTTGTATCCTGCTCGGACGACCCCGAAGACCAGCCGGTCGTGCCGACCGACGTCGAGAAGGTGTCGGGCATCGAAACGAACTATGTCCTCGGACTGCACGAGTATCTCGAAATCACACCCGACATCGAACTCTCGAATGAAAACGAATCGATCAGCTACGAATGGAGCATCGATTACGAAACGGTCAGCACCGAGAGGAACCTCTCGTTCAAGTGCGACGAACTGCTCAACGACGTCAACTGCTATTTCAAGGCCAGCAGCTCGACGGGCGCCAAGATCGCGGAGTTCAAGCTGAGCGTCACCTCGCCCTACGACAAGGGACTTTTGCTGCTGAGCCAGACGGGCGACGGAGCGATGCTCACCTTCAAGCGACTCGACATCATGGCAACGCCCGCCAGCCCCTACGCTTTCAAGGACAACAATCCCACCCTTTCGCTGGGCAAGGAGGCGCTGGCGCTCTGCTGGAAAGGCGAAGGCCTGACCAATCTGGGCAACTCCATCAAAGATCAAGATACGGAAATCATCCTCAGCTCGGGCAATCCGACCAAGGTCTACGTGCTCAATACGAACGACATGAAGGTCAAGACCGAAATCACCTACAACGGCGAGGGCGAGTTCCATCCCAACTACGTCATTTACCCCTACGGCGTCCAGAACAGTCTGTGGGAAGGCGAACTCTACTGGCTCGGCGGCGGCCGCGAGTACATCATGGCCGCGGATCGCAATTTCATCACCTCCACCATGGAAGAGATGCCCGAAGGCGCACAGTTCGCCGATATGGCCTGCTCGCTGGTAGACACCGACATGACGCGCGTGTATTACAACACGGCCAGTCAGAAGATGGTCTACATATCGGGCGTATTGGGCATGGTGACCGAAGGGACGAAAGCCTGCAACGTCGAACCGATGAACCTGATCCCCTGCGACGGCATCTACCGCGACGAGGAGGGCGGAGATCACCGCTACGAACCCATGAACGTCATTCTCGTAGGCAAACAGGGCTCCTCGACCAAGATTTACCGCTTCACCCCCGAAAACCTCACGACCACGGAAGAGGTGCTCACCGAGCAGGACGCTACCGGCAACATTCTGCCGACCTCGGCGACGACGGCCAATCCCGCCAAACCGATCCTCTACTACTCGAAGGGCGGCGACATCTACCGCTTCAATTACGACGGTAACAATTTCGATACGGAACCCTATATTTCGCTGGGCGACAACTTCGAAGTAAAACAGCTCGTCTTCAACCCCTACGACGTCGACACGCTCTACATCGCCGCCGAAGACACCGCCGAAACGGGAGAGATGAAAGCCTCGCTGTTCATCTACGACATCTCGGACAATTCGTCGGCCGAAAAACTCTTCGAAGACCACAAGGTAGGCGGCACCGTCAGAAGACTGATCTACAAGGGAAACGGCAAGGAAAACGACGAGCGGGTGGCGAAAAGCAACTCGATTCTGAGCAAATTCATCCGATAGATCATGCCGGATCCGGTCATCGAATGTCGCAATCTGACCCACCGGTACGGCGAGCGACTGATCTACGAAAACCTGAGCTTCGAGGTTCCGCACGGGCGGATCCTCGGGCTTTTGGGTAAAAACGGTACGGGCAAGACGACGACCATCAACATCCTGAACGGTTATCTCGAACCCGTCGCAGGCGAATGTCTGATCTTCGGAGAGAACATCCGCACGATGAGGCCCCAAACGCGCGCCCGCATCGCGCTGTTGCTCGAAGGACACGTCCAGTACGCCTTCATGACGATCCGGGAGATCGAACGCTTCTATTCGCAATACTACCCCCGTTGGGACGCCCGGGCCTACTACGGACTGATGGAGCTGCTGGCCGTCGCACCCGGACAACGGATCGCGCGCATGTCGTGCGGGCAGCGGTCACAGGTAGCTCTGGGGTTGATTTTGGCACAGAACGCCGATCTGATGATCCTCGACGATTTCTCGATGGGACTCGACCCGGGTTACCGCCGACTGTTCGTGGAGTACCTGCGCGACTATGCCCGCAGCCGCGGCACGACCGTATTCCTCACGTCGCATATCATTCAGGACATGGAGAAACTCATCGACGACTGCATCGTCATGGATTACGGACGTATCCTCGTGCAGATGCCCGCAGGCGATCTGCTCGGTCGCTTCCGCCGTTACGAACTCGCGATCGCCGAGGGTGCCGCGCTTCCGGAAGCGCCCGAATTCCACCGCCCGACGGCGATCGGAGGGCGCGCCGAATTCTATTCGTTCGAAAGGGAGGCAGAGGTGGCCGCCCGACTCCGGCAGGCGGGCATCGCCTGCGATACCCTACGAAGCGAAGCGCTGAACCTCGAAGACGCCTTTATCGGTCTCACCGGCAAGTACTGACAACGACATGAACAAAGCGATTTTCTACAAGGAGCGAATCAAGATCAGGCGGTTCTATCCGCTGGCGACCGCAGTACTGGCCGGATTCACAGCCTATGCCCTGTTGCGCATCGGCCGCATGTACGCCTTCAACGGCGCGGCCTCGGTCTGGCTGGCCGTCCTCGACCGGGGCGACGTGCTGGTCGACCCGCTCAAATACCTGCCCGCGCTCGTAGGCGCAGGGCTGGGATTGGCCCAGTTTCTTCCCGAAATCACACAGAAACGGCTGAAAATCACGCTGCATCTGCCCGACTCGCGCCGAGCGATGATGCTGGGAATGCTCGGTTACGGCCTCGTGCTGCTGACAGTGCTTTTCGCCGTGCAACTGCTCGCGATCGGTCTCTATCTGCGGCACCTCATGGCACCGGAACTGGTGCATGCCGTCGTATCGACGACGTTACCGTGGTATGCAGCCGGTTTCGCGGGTTATCTGTTCGCGGCGTGGATATGCATCGAACCCACATGGCGGCAGCGTCTGTTCGACGCGCTGATCGCCGCAGGCGTCATGCGGCTGCTCTTTTCGAGCGATGCGCTGCGCGTCTGCGACACCCTGCTGCCGTGGATCGCCGCCGTCGTGCTCTGCGCGCTCTTCTTTCCGCTCCACTCGACGCTCCGCTTCCGGCGGGGATGTCAGGACTAAAACCCGTACCGAAGCATGAAAACGATTAAAACGATCATCGTCCTGCTGGCCGCAGCGCTGCTGGCGTGGGCGCTGCCGTGGTGCTATGCCTTCGTCTGCTCCGAGCCGCAGGAATCTCCGCTGACGCTTTACAGTTGCGTGACGCACGACTTCGCGACCTTTTCATTCGAGAGGCACGACGACGCGGCAGGCTACGATCCGACCGGAAATCCCTATACCGAACGGCAGTTCGACAGCATCATGCCCACCGTCTTCACCCGCCGGCTGGCCGAAGAGGGCCGTTTGCCCGAACGCATCGACGGCATCCCCTTCGACGCCCGCGAGGTCGAACTCAGCAATTTCGTCTTCCGTGCGTCGCCCTCGGAATTGAACCGTCCGCAGATCGGACTCTACCAACTGCTCGAATCGGCTCCGGGCCGCGAAGGATTCCGAACGCCCGACGACGTATTCCGCATCACGGAGCGGGGAATCGAATTCGTGAAAATGGCCGACAACCGGATCGATGCCGAAAAGAGCGAACGTTTCGATCGCGTGATGAAGAAGAAGGGATTCGTCTTTCCCGCCCGCCGTATCGCGGGAAACGCTTCGACCTACAAACATTATGACAACGGCTACCTGTTGCTCGACGCGACCGGAACGCCGTTCCAGATGAAACAGCTCTGCGGCCGGCCGTTCGTCCGCCGCATCGAACGGCCCGATTCAGTGACATTCACGCACGCTTTCGTCACGGAGTTCCCCGACAAACGACTGCTGGGATTCCTCGGAGACGACCGCGGCGGCATCCATGCGCTCGAAGCGGATTACTCCCTGCACTGCCTGCCGCTGCATCCCGTCGATCTCCGACGCGAACGTCTGATCGTCGTAGGCGACTGTTTTTATTGGACGGCGATCACCGAACGGCAGGGCTTCGAACGCCTCACGGCCGTCAATGCCCGCGACTATTCCCTTGCTGCGGAGCACGAGACCGATTTCCCCGCTCCGAAATGGGAACAGACCCGAAAATACCTTTTCCCGTTTCGGCTGGTCTTCACCGCGTCGTCCGACAAATACATCAAGCCGCGGTTACACGACTTCTCGTACCTGGCCCTCGGACTGAACACCCTGCTGGCTGCCGGTTGGGCCGTATACAGCATGAAAAAGCGGCGCTACCGGACGATCCGCGCATTGGGGATTCTGGTGCTGGGGATTTACCTGTTGGTCCCGCTGCTGCTCACCGACCGCGAATGAACGTCAGAAGCGCCCGACACGGGCACTTTTGCATCCATCCGATGAACCGTCCGCAAACACGATTCCGCCCTATCCAGGGGCGGAATTTTCGTTTGTCCACGGCAGATTCGAATTCACAGACATTTGTAAAACGTTTTAAATACCGATAATTCGAATAGAAAATATTAAAATTCAAGCGGAACAATTTTCTTAACCGAAAAATAACATTATTTTTGCCATACCAACTAAAACGTTTTACATGAAACCTATCAACAAAACCGTATGCAGTCTGGCGGCACTCGCCCCGCTCGCAATGGCGCAAAGCGCGAACGCCGGCCAACGCCCGAACATCATCTTCTTCCTGGTGGACGATTTCGGCTGGACGGAGACCTCGCTCCCCTTCGGCGAAGAGACCTACCCCAACAACCTCAGATTCCATACGCCCAATATGGAACGACTGGCCCGCACGGGCGTCATGATGACCAACGCCTACGCCTGTCCCGTATCGACCCCGACACGAACCAGCATGATGACGGGCATGAACGCCGCGCACATGGGCATCACGTCGTACTGCTCCTTATATAAAGACACCTGCCCCGACGCGATCGGCGGCCGGCCCGGCACGACGAACGCCAACGAAGACGATATCTTCGCGCACCCCGAATGGAACTACAACGCGCTGTGCCCCGCCTCCTTCCGCAACGAGGCCGACAGCATCGCCTACGGCCTGAACCGCACGCTCTACGCCACGCCGATGGTGGAGATTCTCCGCGACGCAGGCTACCACACCATCCACGTCGGCAAAGCGCACTGGGCACCGACCGGCACACCGGGCTCGAACCCCTACAACATGGGATTCACGGTCAACATCGCCGGTTCGGGCAACGGCCACCCCCAGAGTTATCTGCCCGAAGAACACTTCGGCAACCTCCCCAAACGAGGTACCTACGCCTCGGTGCAGAACATGTCGCAGTATTACGGCTCGGGAATCCATCTGACCGAGGCGCTGACGCTCGAAGCGCTGAAAACGCTGGAAGACCCGATCCGCCGCAAACAACCCTTCTACCTCTACTTCGCCCACTACTCCAACCACACACCCATTCAGCGCGACGAACGGTTCATCCGAAAATACCTCGACGCGGGAATGGACGAACAGCAGGCCCGTTACGCCTCGATGGTCGAGGGAATGGACAAAAGCCTGGGCGACGTACTCGACTACCTCGAAGCCAAAGGGATCGCCGACGACACGATCATCCTCTTCATGTCGGACAACGGCGGTCACTGCTTGGGACAGGACAAGGGCGGAGAGCCCCACACGCAAAACCTGCCGCTGCGCGAGGGTAAAGCTTCCGTCTACGAAGGCGGCATCCGCGTGCCATTGATATTCCGCTGGCCGGGAAAGGCGGCGGAAGGAACGCGCCTCAACACGCCGGTCATCAACGAGGACATCTTCCCGACGATTCTCGAAATGGCGGGCGTGAAACATTACGAAACCGTGCAGGAGTGCGACGGTCTGAGCCTGGCGAGGCTCATCACCGCAGGTTCGAAGATGGTGGCCAAAGCGCAGAAACGCGGAGAAATCGCCACGCGGAAGGAGGCCAACGCCTTCGTCGTCCCCGCGTCGGTGTCGGGCGTCGATCCCGAACGCGAACTGATCTTCCATTATCCGCATCAATACCGCGTGGAGGATCAGGACGACATCGATTTCATAAGCGCCGTCCGCAAAGGCGACTGGAAACTCGTTTACAGGATGCACACGGGCGAGCTGGAACTCTACAATCTGCGCGACGATATCGGCGAACGCAACGACCTCGCGGCGAGCCACCCCGAACGGGTCGCCGAACTGGCGAAGGCGCTGGGCGACCGGCTGCGCGCCTGGAAGGCCCCGATGCCGACGGTGCGTGCGACGGGAAAGCCCGTCCCGATGCCCGACGAACTGTAAAAATCCGGGCAGGCGAGAACGGCGGCCCCGATCCGTCGACACGCCCGCCGTCAACACGACGTCCGGATTTCTCAATGAGAAATCCGGACGTATTCTATCGGAACCATTTCGTCAAGCCGAGCGCAGAACCGAACGCAGTTCGGGCTATGCCGAGGCGAGAAATGGACGAAAGAAATTCAAGGCTTTTTCCGCAGTCAGTCCTCCGCTTACCGACTGCCGATCCGAGCGGCTCTCCGGCCGGCCTACCGCTTCTTTCATTCACCGATAGACAAAACACACCTGCATACCAATTAACAACGGCAGCTATATACAACTTTATATCCCGTCGGATTTCCGAGCCGCTGCACCCGACCGACAGTCGGAACCTTCGCCGCAGAGCCGTGTTTGCAGATTGGCCCCGTTCGGGCGGGAGCTTCGAACAAGCCCCGCTTCGGTAGTCGGACTTTAAAGGAGCGGCGACGTAAAATGGAAGATAGTTGCCTTAACAAAATTGGCGCATCGTGCGGGTTCTAAGGCCGTTTCCGTATCGGAGGGAGATTATATCAAAGAAGCCCGGCGGTAAGGAGGGCTGAGAACCAGACCCGACA
>OOBZ01001829.1_pt1 | contig 13647 bp, 9 predicted proteins | sample 1671601 | NCBI WGS metagenome assembly OOBZ01 (sample SAMN06348173, study PRJEB24527) | human gut metagenome | biome: human gut; feature: ankylosing spondylitis patient; material: feces | host: Homo sapiens | place: China | collected 2015-10
TCGACCGGGCAGTGAAAGAACGCCTGATTGTCAGAAATCCAGCGGACGACTGCGTTCCGCCGAAAATTCCAAAGCACGAAATGAAGATCCTGCCGCCAGAACAAATCAAGTCTTACCTAACCGCAGCAGAGCAGCGCAGCGTCCTGCCGATGTTCTATCTGGAACTCATCAGCGGGTTACGCAAGGGTGAGCTGGTTGCGCTCCAATGGTCGGATTTGGACGTTGAAAGCAAGACGATTTCCGTCAGCAAGCAGGCCGGACGCAACAACGCAGGCGAACCGGACATCACGCGCCCGAAAACAGAAAACTCGATCAGAAAAATCTCAATCCCGCAAGATGCCGTTGATCTGCTGGTCGCAGAACATCAAAAGTATCCCAATAACCCTTGGCTTAACAGTGATAAGGAACTAATTCACTTATCAACTGTTAGCTGACGGTATCCGGAGTGCATACGGACAAATCCCGTCTGATTTCTAACAGGAAGTCAGACGGGATTTTACTTATAATCTCAGATTGAGAACAGGAAAGAACATGTTTTGGAGGAACCATTAATGACGAAACTGATTCACGCTTTCTACAACATGGATGCCAACTCCGTGGAGCTAACCTACAACAACGGCTCCGTCCTTACGATTGATTGTGAGAAAGTGGAGAACCACTACGATGTTACAAACGGACAGATGGCAGACCTCGATTGGCTGCTGTACAACGCCGCGATGGAGTATGCTAAGCTAAAGAAGATGCTTCTGGATCACGCAAAGAAAAACGGCATCCGTTCTGGAGCGATCTTTATTACCAGGAACGGGAAGCCGTTGGACCGGAGCAATATTTGGGCGCAGATGAAATCCCTCTGCGAGGCAGCCGGAGTAAAAGCCAGCAAGGTGTTTCCTCACAATCTGCGCAAGCTGTTTGCCCGGACTTTTTACGGTATTGAGAAAGAAATCGCCAAATTGGCCGATATTCTGGGACACAGCAGCATCGAAACAACAAGAATCTATATTATGACCGCCGGCACAGAACACCGGCGAAAAATCGAACGATTGGGCCTTGTAGTTTAGGCAATAAAAAACACCACATAATTTCCATTATGTTGTTTACTAGCCCAGACTGAATGCCAACTTAACAATAGCGCACTCTATTTTGGGTGCACCAAAGCCACCCTCATACTCTATAAAAAAAGAATTTGAGGGCGGCTTCGTGCTTCCCGCTTTTTGTACTGCCACTTTTATCTTAGATTTTACCATCTTTTTTACATACTTTTCCTGTGTCCCTTGATTTTCATGTATGCTTGTGCTAAAATTATTTTAATTGGAAATTGGGCATATATCTTTTGATATAATCGTTTCACTACATAATGGAAATAATGTGTTGCGCTGAATGCCGCATTCATCTAGTTGAAACTCAGCACAGCGTGAGGAATATTACTTCCGTGCTGTGGAGTAAGGATTTGGGGCAGGCGGAAATGACCGATGCCCATTTTTGCATTTGTGCCCTGTGACACAGATTTGGAGGCTCTTGATGACGGATAAAGAGTTGCGGCGTTTAAGTCGGGGAGAACTGCTTGAAATGCTGATTGCTCAGGCAGCGGAAAATGACCAGCTAAAAAACAGATTAGAGCAGGCAGAAGCACAGCTCCGGGATCGCAAAATTGCGATTAACAACGCTGGTTCCCTGGCAGAAGCTGCTTTGTCTCTCAATGGTGTCTTCCAGGCAGCAGAAGCCGCAGCGCAGCAGTATCTTGAGAACATCGAACGGATAAGCGGCCAACAGGATGCAATCTGTCGTGATATGAAAGAACAGGCAAAACAAGAAGCTGCGGAGATCCGGCAGGAGGCAGAGGCGTACAGCCAAAAAGTACACGCGGATGCGGATGCCTACTGGAAGCAGGTCGCTGCCAGAGCGTCCAAACTGCTGGCAGACCAGAAAGCACTGCGGCAATTGATTCAGTCCGCTGGAGAGGTTGAGATCAATGAAGAACACAGCAAATCCGTCCCGCGAGCTTCCAACCCTGGAACAGCTCGAAACGGAGCTTGACAGAGAGAAATACAAAAAGCGATATCGGCGGGTCCTGAGAAGCGCTGTCTATACCCTTGTGGTCGTTGCGGCTGTAGCCGTATTGGTCGCCACCATCTGGATGCCGGTGCTGCAGATCTACGGGGCTTCCATGACGCCAACGCTGAATGAGGGAGATATTGTGCTCTCTGTCAAAGGGTCGGATTGTGAACTGGGCGATCTGGTAGCCTTTTACATGGGCAACAAGATTTTAGTCAAGCGTTGTATCGCCGGCCCCGGTCAGTGGGTGGATATCGACGTTGAGGGCAATGTGTATGTGGACGGCAATCTGTTGGATGAGCCGTATCTGACAGAAAAATCCCTGGGGGATTGTGACATTGATTTGCCCTACCAGGTACCGGACAATCGATACTTCTGCATGGGCGATCACCGGTCCACCTCGGTGGATTCCCGCAGCACTACGGTGGGCTGCGTCTCCGGTGAACAAATCGTCGGAAAAATCGTATTCCGGGTCTGGCCGATAGCAGATTTCGGGATACTTAAATAGAGAGGTGGGTGATTGGCATATGAAGCACGGTGCGTTACAGAGCGCAGAAAAATATATGAAGGCGCATAAAAGAAAAAAAAGCTGGTACCGGGTTGTAACCGGTCTTGCCTGCGTTGTGGTGTTCTGCACGGTCTACGCATTGATTCTTCCCGCCATTACCATGGAAAAGGGAGCGTGTGAGATTCCTGAACACACCCATTCGGAGGCTTGCTACACGCAAGTAACCTCTGCCACCCGGACCGAGCCGGTGTGTACCATCGAAAGCCTGAATCTCCATCAGCATGACGATACCTGCTATGACAGCGAAGGAAACCTGACGTGCGGGTATGCAGACTTTGTCGTTCACCAGCATGATTCGGCATGCTATGACGAAAATGGGAACCTTTGGTGCCCGCTGCCGGAGATCGAGACCCATGAGCACACCGGAAGCTGCTATGCCGTGCCGGAAGCAGACGCGCCCGAAGTACATACCCATACGGATGATTGCTACACCGTGGAGCGCGACGAATTGACTTGTACAGAGCATGTGCATACGGATGATTGCTACACGGAAACCAGCACTCTGATATGCAGCCTGGAGGAGAGTGATGGGCACCAGCACAGCGATGACTGCTATGCATGGAATAAGATGCTGACTTGTGACCTGTCCACCGAACCAGCCGAGGTTGCAACGGAACCGGTGCTGGTCTGCGGAAAAGCGGAAATCCTTCTCCACGAACACACCGCTGACTGCCTGGAGGAATCTGGCAATCTGATCTGCGGCAAAATCCAGGTTCTTTCCCATCAGCACACAGCGTCCTGTTTCGAGACAGTGGAGAAGCTGGTGGATACGGAGTCTCTGACCTGCACCCTGCCTGAGGATGAAAAACACACCCATACCGCCCTGTGCTACGGCACTTGGGAATTGACCTGCGATATGGAGGAACATACCCACACGGAGGAATGCAGCACTGCGGAAGAAACAGAAGCGACAGAAGAAACGGAAGAAACGACCGAACCGGAGGAAGAGATGTCCGGCATGGAGATCGATCCCAGCCTGCCGGTTATGGGCACTGCCTACGCTTCTGGCGCCAAAACACGCGCTTATTCGGTGATGACTCTGGATGCGGATACAACAGGGGCAACCGATCCCGTTTCCGTAAAAAACTATATCACAGGCGCAACACTCTATTACCGCACGGATGAAAACGCAGCGTGGACCAATGTATCAGGCGCGACGGATATTCCCGGCGACGCGGATTTCAAGCTGGAGATCAGCTATGGCAATGTCCCCATCGACACCCTTCTGGCGGCAGACGGGAAGATGACCTATACCCTTCCGGCGCTGTTTCGCAACGCTACGGCCAACGGCAAAATCACCAGCGGCAGCGCCGAGGTGGGCACCATCACGGTGGCAAACAATACGGTCACCCTTGCCTTTGACACCACTTGGCTGAAAAAGCAGAAGACAGAGACGAATACCGTCATCAGCGGCGACTTTTTTGTGGAAGCAGAAGTTGACCTGTCGCAGGTCGGCGAAGATGGAACCGGTAAAATTGTCATTGGCAATACAACGATCACTATTGATTTTGACGGTGACATTGTTGCCCAATACGGCAATGTGGATCTGACCAAAACCGTCTCGGCCATCTCGGAGGAGACAGACGGCGATTATCTGACCTACACCCTGACCGTGAAGGCCGGCGCAGATGGCTGCCCGGATGTCAAGGTGGTGGATCGCTTTGCGGAAACCCAGTACATCGAGGAATATGTGGGCGTGACGGGAGTGTCTACCGCAACCAGTGATACGGGTGGCCCCACGGAAACCGGAGGCACCGGAAGCGTATACATTGGCGCGGCACCCACGGAGGATCAACCCATCCCGGATCCCGCAGGTGAAAACCCGACGAAACCCGGCACGCTGGTCTGGGACATCGGCGATATGGCAGCCAACGAAACCAGGACTCTGACATACCGGGTTAAGCTGAAGGATGCATACACCGGCGTCACGGCAAAGGGAAATCTTCAGAACACGGCGAATGTTTACTCCAAGACCTACCAGCGGGACAGCGACACCGTCACCTTTACGCCCCGTGCTGGTGCAACCATGTCCAAAGTGGCCTCGACGTTTACCCCCGGCGAAAACGGCGGAGGCACCATCACCTACACCATTTGGGTGAAGGCCAATGCGGACAACAGCCATGTCCTGGACAATGTGAAAATCATGGACGCGCTGGACGGTTCTGTCCAAAATATGAATGGGACCTTAGCTGCCATCCGCAAAAATCTGTCCTACGATGAAACCTCTTTCCACCTCTATCAGGGCGGTTCCAACGGCCAGAACGGAAGCAGCGGCTTAACGGAGATTACGGCAGGAACTACACTGAACATCACGGATACGGACAATGACGGCAAGAAGAACGATAGCTTCACCTATTATGTGGGTTCCCTGGCTCCCGGTGAGAGCAAGACTCTGACCTACACGGTGAATGTGGAGCCCGGTGTGTTCGTGGCGGCGGGAAACAAAGACTTCAAGATCAACAATCGCGCCTGCATTTATACCGATGACCGCGGAACAGATGGCGGCGTATTGCTGAGAGGCTATAACACCAGTAAGACCATTAACCGCAAGGTCTGGAGCCGAAAGCTGGCGGGCGGGAAGCAGGAGACGGAAAGCACTGTGTCCATGAGCGGCAGCGTGTATGACGCCACCGACAGTTCCGTTAACCAAATCACCTCCCCTGACAGCAGCTTCACTGTGCCTGCCGGCAGCTACAAGTATCAGGTGGCAGCCAATGAGGCGGGAGACTGGGATCTGTCCTCTGCGTCCATGGCTGACAGCCTGGGCAGCCAGTACATGGAGTTTGTGGGCTATGTCCGGGTGGAGGCCTATACCATCAGCAGCAATGCACCCGGTTCCGGCATGGACGATGCAGCAGCCATTGCCAATTTGAGCAGCCGCACGCCCGATCAAACCGTCTGGGTAAAAGTTGACGGGCAAACCTCCTTCAGCTTCACACCTGAGCAGATTGGATTGGATGGAACGCAAGCCTACCTTTTGACCTACTACGCGCAGCCCACGAATATCGACGGCATTACGCAGGTGGTAGTGAGCAACCGCTTCGAACTGACCGGTGAGGTGGGAATCGGCAACTTCCGGTATGTGCTAACCGGTATTGGCGCCGAAGCCTCCGTCGTTGTGGCGGGCGGCAACAGCTTTGCTGCGGAAAAGCAGAGCTGGTACTACGAAGAACCCCAGGTGACCGCCGGAGACTTTGCCAATGGCGCACTGTACTGGGTCATCAAGGTGGACGGAACTGTTCTGCCCAGTGGCACTGCCATCAAGGACGTCACGAATGCGGTCGGCGGGTCGGCTCACTATATTCGGGACACCTCCTTTGTGGGCGTATATACGGGCAATTTGGGAACGAACTCTCTCGCGGATTATGCGGATTTGGATTCGCTAATCGCCAGCAACCTGCTGAAGGCCTTAGAAAGCCGTAACTATACCGTTGCGAAAGGCACCTATTCTCTGACGCTGACCCTGAATACAGGGATTTCCTTGGCGCAGGGTGATTCCCTTTATCTGATTGTCAAGACCGAGCCGAGTAAACTGCCCGCCAATAAACGAGACGCCTTTACCTATAACAATAAGCTGCAAAGCTCCTCCGACGGCACCAACTGGCTGGACCACAACACGGCCAGCAAGACCCTGTACGGCAGCGAAAATATCTTTAAGGAACTGGGCCGTGTCTTTACCTATCCCGGTTCCGGCAACTCCACCACGGACATCCAGCGCGGCACAAATCAGGCCATCAGCACAGATGCGCTGAACGGAGCGGGTACCTATGTGGCCTGGCAGATTCATGTGAACTATGAGGGCAGCCTGTCCGGGCGGTACCGTGTGGTCGAGCAGATCCCGGATGGGATGGAAGTAACCTATGTCCGTATATGGTGGCTGGGATCTAAAGCAGTTCGGCAGGATCCCAAACCCACCTTTGCGCGGCTCACAGCTGAGGAAATCGCCGCCCTAGGCGGCAGCTGGACGGAATACGCGAAGGCCCTGCTCAGCAACAACGCGGGAAGCCAGACGAACTACTATTACACCAACGGTCAGCAGGTGATCTGGGATATTGACAATCTGGTAGCCGGAGGCGGATACCGGGACGATTATGCCGTGGAGATACAGATCGTCTGTAAGGTAACGGATCCTGACGTTCTTCTGGGCGGCGTGAGCAAGGAGTTCAACAATGTGGTCAGCCTGCAAAATTCCGAGGGAACGACCATCGGCAACGACAGCAATGGTGTGACAATCGGAAAACAGACGCTGTCCAAGCAAGGCACTTATAACCCCGAAACCAATGGCGGCCGGTATCCCTTTAAGATCACGCTGAATGAGTTGGGCGAGGATCTGGTCAGCGGGTCGGATGCCATCACCCTGGTGGACGATCTGAGCGATACCCTGATTCTGGACACCGCTTCCATTCAGGTGGTGAACACCAAGACAGGCGAGGTGGTATCGAACTGGACCGCCTCCGTGGAAGGACAGACGCTGAAAATTGTTCTGCCGGACAACCTGCCTCTGACCGTTACCTATGAAACCACAGTCAACGCCGCGCCGGGTCAGACTATCTCCATTTCCAACAACGCCCATTGGAAAGGCTATACCACCCCAAGCGGCGGCAGCGTTGAGGTCAAAGAATTCCATTATTCTTCTGGCGGCACCGCTGGTGCGGACACTTCTCCCAGTGTAACAGTCAAAAAACTGGATCAATACAATACCAGCCAGACTCTTTCCGGCGCGACGTTCACATTGGTGGAGGGAACCTATGCTGACGGTACGTTTACCCCAACAACGGACGGCCTTTCCCTGACCGGCACCACCGGCGAGGACGGAACCCTGACCTTCGGAAAAACAAGCGAGCAGACCATGTCGTATAACACCGTCTACTGCCTGACCGAGACAGTGGCCCCGGAAGGATATGTGCTGGATGCCGTGCCCCACTACTTCGCTGTGGCAAAGCAGCAGGAGGACGGGAAATGTCCCACCTTCCCGAATGGTGTGACCGTCTGGTATCAAAGCGCGGACTACACCTATCAGGCCTACAACCACAAGGGCGAAGCCACGGTGGCCAAGGCATTTTTGGATGCGGGCGGCAATCATCTGGCAAAAATCGACGGAGCCTACCGTTTCGGAATCTATGCCGAAGCAAATCCCACCGGCAATCCGCTGCAAACGGTGACCATCACATACGCGAACAGCACGGTCACGCCGGAGAGCGGGACAGCGAAGTTTACAAACCTGACCCTTGGGAAAATGTATTACATCTACGAGTTGGATGATAACGGCGTGCCGATCCGTGGAGACAATACGCTGGCCACGGTGAACGGCGCAAACTTCCTTGTCACCTATTCCAATGGCCCCGCGGTAACCATTCCCGAGAGCGGAACCGCCGCAGCCGCCGTTACCGTGACCAATCAGGTCTGTTATCCTGAACTGCCCCACACCGGCGGGGCCGGAACCACCCTGTATACCAAGGGAGGCGTCTTGTTAACGGCAAGCGCGATGTTCCTTCTGTTGTATTACCATACAAAACGCAGAAAGGAGGAATCCACATCCTCCTGATGCGCGGCACGATCCCATTACTACGCAGAAACTTAAAAAGAAGAAGGGAAGTCAAACAATGAAACACGCAAGAAAACCCGCCAGTCTCCTGCTGGCTCTAATTATGGTTTTCGCTCTGGCTACTACCGCGTTTGCGGCAGAAAACACTACAATTTCGGCTCCCGAGGGAAGCACCCGCACCTATGATGTATACCAGATCTTCACTGGTGACCTCCATGAGGGTGTTCTGTCCAACATCAAGTGGGGCAAGAACGGCACCGGCACCGAAGGAACTGCTGTCGATCAGACCACTCTGGACGCACTGGCCGCTGTGAATGGTAAGAGCAACACCGAAAAGTTAACGGAGATTCAGAAATATGTGAAACTGGATTCTGAAAAATTCGGTACGGTTTCCAATGGTAATTCGCTGACCGTACCCACCGGCTACTATCTGATCAAGGACAACGGCCCTGTCAATGACGGTGAAGCCTACTCCCTGTATGTAGTCCAGGTTGTCGGCCCCACGACTATCTCTCCCAAGGTTGGAACCACAACCTCCGATAAGAAGGTTAAGGACACCAATGACAGCGCGGCGAACTCCACCACTGATTGGCAGGATTCCGCTGACTACGATATCGGCGATGCCGTACCCTTCAAGCTGAGCGCCACCATCGCTCAGGACTACGCCAACTACACCCACGGCTACAAGCTGACTTTCCACGATAAGGAAGACGCTGGCCTGATCTTCAATAAGAATTCTGTGAAAGTCTATGTTGACGGAACGCTGATTACCACTGGCTATGAGGTTGTGACCGAAGGCCTGACCGACGGCTGCACCTTTGAGGTCCGCTTTGCCAACCTGAAGGACATTGCCTCTGTCGAGGCCGGAAGTGTCATTTCTGTTGAGTATACCTCCACGCTGAACAATCAGGCCGTTATTGGCTCCACCGGCAACAAGAACACCTCCCATGTGACCTATACCAACAAACCCAATGACGAACAGGCCGGCGAAAACGGCGAGACCCCCGATGATGTTGTCATCGTATTCACCTACCAGACCATCGTCAACAAGGTTACCAAGAACCCCGCCTATGATGCGTCCAAGGATACTGAAAAAACTGGCACCGACAGCGACGGCAACAAGGAATTCATCCCTCTGAAGGGCGCAGGCTTCACCCTGTATAAGAAGAACGCTTCTGGTGCATATGAAGCTGTAGGGTCCGAGCTTAAGGGTGAGGACATGACCACCTTTACCTGGAGTGGCCTGGATGATGGCGACTACAAGCTGGTCGAGACCACCACGCCCTCTGGCTACAATACAATTCCCGATATCGAGTTCACCATTACGGCTACTCACGATGTGTCTTCCGATAACCCCACGCTGATATCCCTCAGTGGCGGTGATAAGTTCACCGGAGTGATTTCCACCGGTGTTGTTTCTGCCAACATTGAGAACCAATCTGGTGCACAGCTTCCCTCCACCGGCGGCATCGGCACCACCATCTTCTATGTCCTCGGCTCTATCCTGGTCCTCGGCGCGGCTGTGCTGCTGGTCACCAAGAAGCGCATGAGCACCAAGGGCTAATTCCCTGATACATATCTGAAACGCACTGACATCCCGCTGTGAACGCCGGGGAGGGACTCCCTCCCCGGCCCACAGCGGCAAGGAGAACCCCGCATGAAGAAGAAAAAAGGAAATTTCACAACGCTGCTGCTGATCCTGGTGCTTCTCGCGGGACTGTCCTTGCTGCTGTATCCTTCCGTCAGCGATTACTGGAACTCCTTCCACCAAACCCGCGCTATTGCCACGTATGCCGAAGAAGTCGCAAATTTGAACCAGGATCAATATGACGAAATCTGGGCCGCCACAAAGGCCTACAATGCGTCTTTGGCAGAACGGGACAACGCCTACCTTCTGAGCGACGCACAGAAGGAAGAATACCAGCAGCTTTTGAATGTGTCCGGTCTTGGCGTCATGGGCTATATTGAAATCCCCAGCATTGATTGCTCTCTGCCCATCTATCATGGTACGGAGGAATCGGTCCTGCAGATCGCCGTGGGCCATCTGGAATGGTCCAGCCTGCCCGTGGGCGGCGAAAGCACCCATTGCGTTCTCTCCGGCCACCGGGGACTGCCCAGCGCCAAGCTGTTCACCAACCTGGACAAACTCCGAGAGGGGGATATCTTCCTGCTGCGCATTCTGGACGAGGTGCTGACCTATGAAGTGGATCAGATCCTCATCGTGGAGCCTCAGGAAGTCGGAGCGCTGCAAATCGTGGAGGGTCAGGATTACTGCACATTGGTGACCTGCACCCCCTACGGTATCAATACCCATCGGCTTTTGGTCCGGGGACACCGCATCGACAATGTGGAGGAGGCCAAAACCGTCCGCGTCACAGCCGACGCCGTCCAGATCGAACCGCTGTTGGTGGCGCCCATTGTGGCGATCCCGATTCTATTGTTACTGCTGATACTGCTTCTGCTGCCAAAGCGGCCCAAGACGAAACACGGAGGTGAAGCCGATGAAGAGGATTAGACGCATGACTGCTGCGCTGCTTAGTGTGCTGGCAGTATTCCTTCTCCTGCCCTTGCAGGCTCTGGCGGCGGGAAGTATTGACTTGAACCAGGATGTAAGTTTGACCATTTCCTATCAAGATGGAAACACGCCCCTGGTTGGTGCAGAGTTTGAAATTTTCCTGGTTGCCACAGTAGACGAATACGGCGAGCTGACCACCACAAAAGATTTCGCCCAGTTCCATGTCAATATCCGGGGCAAGGATGACGAGGCCTGGCGGACACTGGCATCCACCCTGGAGGGCTATGTATTGCGGGATGATATTTCCCCCACAGACAGTGGAAAGACCAATGATAAGGGATTGGTTTCCTTTCCCACCGCCGGAAAGAGCCTGAAAGCGGGTTTGTACTTTGTACTGGGGTATCGACACACACAAAATGGCTTCCGCTATGATCCCACGCCATTCATGGTAATGCTGCCTGGATTGGACAAAGAGAATAACATTTGGGTTTATGATGTAGCCGTCAATGCAAAGTTCGATTCATCCCAAATCCCTGATAACCCAGATGACCATACCATCGACCGAAAGGTTCTGAAGGTCTGGGCCGATGATGGACATGAAAAAGATCGTCCCAAAGAGGTAATTGTTCAGCTTCTTCGTGACGGCAAGGTATATGATACCGTAACCCTGAACGCGGCAAACAACTGGCGGTACACCTGGACGGGATTGAATGATCGCTATACGTGGACCATTGTGGAGAAAGAGTTGGAGGGCTATACCGTGGAGGTCACACGGGAGGGTATCACTTTTGTGGTGACAAATAGCTACAATGAGGAAATTCCTGACGAACCTACTCCCACAACACCTACCACGCCGGACAAACCTACTACACCTACAAAGCCGACGCTGCCTCAGACTGGCCAGCTCTGGTGGCCGGTTCCAGTGTTGATTGCCGCCGGACTGCTCTTTGTTGTGATCGGCCTGGTGCGCCGCAGAGGTACAACAGATGAGAAATGAAGAACAGAGTGGCAGGAAACAAAGGGGTTTGCTGTCGATTACGGTTGGGCTGCTGCTAATCGCGGCGGCCCTTTTCCTCGCATCCTACAACCTATACGACGAGCTGCGGGCAGAGCAATCGGCCAGGCAAGCGGTAACCCAGCTGGATGCGTATTTGCCCGCAGAGGCCGCTCCAGAGGCTCCCTCGGACTCCGCCGGGGATCAGGAGCCGTTGGTGAGCGATGAGCGGACTGTTATTCCGGACTATGTTCTATCCCCTAATATGGAAATGCCAGTGGAAACCATCAACGGAATAGACTTTATCGGTGTTTTAAGAATCCCTGCCTTGGAGCTGGAGCTGCCGGTTATCAGTGAGTGGAATTATCCCAATCTGAAAACTGCTCCCTGCCGGTACAGCGGGTCGGCATATCTGAACAATCTGATTCTCTGTGGTCATAACTATGCCTCCCATTTCGGCAGCCTGAAAACGCTCTCGGAGGGCGATATTGCCACCTTTACAGATATAGACGGAAATGTATTCATCTACAAAATGGTGGAGCGGGAGACACTGAACCCCACAGATATAGAGGGAATGGAAAGTGGAAATTGGGATTTGACTCTGTTCACCTGTACCGTGGGAGGTCAAAGCCGTGTGACAATTCGCTTTGAGCTGGAGGAAGACTGATTCCTCCAAAAATAGAAACAGGCTTTCGCATCGGGAAATTGACGGTAGCTATGCCGACTGGGCACGAAAAAACGGCTATACCATCCGGAACTGTGTCTGTGACTGCGATGGTTCCATTGAACTGGATACCCGCACCCTCCAGCGAGCCATATCGAGATAAGATTCAAACTGCGTGTCGGCTTCCTTGGTTTCTACCCACGCCCCGCTTTGGTAGGCGTAGTGTTTACACCTTAACCCAGTCCATCGTCACCACAGACTCGCAGACTATCGCTGCAAAGCTCAACGGCGAATACATCCGTGCTAAAAATAACAACCAGCGGCTTTCTATCCTAGGGAGCCGCTCAGCTTACCATGGTACAAAACTCCATTATCATATTTGAAACCAGAAAAATACCGGGACAGCGCATTTTTTGCTGCCCCGGTATTCGTTTACGCATACGGCACAGCTTTCCTGCGCTGATTATTGGGGCTTTTCAGGTGTTCGGACTTTTTGAGAATATTGATCTGCGTGACAAATTCCTCCGGGGTCAGTTTGTCATAGTCAATGCCAAGAGTCGCCAAAAACAAACGGGCTTTCTTTTCTTCCTCGGTGCCCTCGTAGTGCAGGGCGGTCTCCATCTGCTTTTGAATTTCGACAACAGGAGAAGCGGTGTCTGCAGTAGTGGTGTCCTTCCTGTGGGCTTCCCGGATATCATGTAGGATGCCGTCAATGTCCTTATGAACCACATGGGCAAAGAAGTTTTCCTCGCTGACCTGCGCCAACTCCAGAGTGCGCACATACAGATCATTCTCGCCGGGATTATGCTTTTCCATGATTTGCTTTCGGTTGGCTTCCAGAATGGCATTCATGTCATTGATCCGCATATCGGCAACGCGATCCACAAATATCTCAATGTCCACCAGAAAGCGCTGGAAGTCCTTGTGCAGAGCCAGTTCAGACAGCAGCCGGTTGTTGAGCTTTCCGCTTTTCAGCAATTCAATCATATCATCACCCAGATGCAGATCGTGCAGGTCTGTGTTTGGGTGATTTTTTGTTTCCGTCAGCCCCAGCAGATAGTCCGTGGATACACCGTAGAATTTCGCCAGGGTGACAATGCTGAATGGGCTGATATCCTTGAAATCATCGGATTCATATTTACCCAGTGCGGATTTGGAAATGCCGGTTTCTTCCGCAAGCTGCTCCAAAGTCAGATGCCGTTCCACTCGCAGATCCTTCAGTTTTTCTTGTATTGTCAGTTTTGTATGCCCCGATGGAAGAAATCAGATCGGAAGAGCACACGTCTGAACTCCAGTCACACTTGAATCT
>OOBZ01001840.1_pt1 | contig 13586 bp, 10 predicted proteins | sample 1671601 | NCBI WGS metagenome assembly OOBZ01 (sample SAMN06348173, study PRJEB24527) | human gut metagenome | biome: human gut; feature: ankylosing spondylitis patient; material: feces | host: Homo sapiens | place: China | collected 2015-10
GCTGCCCCTGTGGTTCAAGCGGCCCAATCCGGTGATCTTCGTGCCGGTGGACTTTATCATGCTGGGGCTGTATCTTTTCTATATCAACTTCGCCACCCACGGCCACTGGTTCCTGACGTTCGCGCTGCCGGTGACGGGCGCGGCCATGGCGCTGGTAACGGCCATGGTGGCGCTGCTGCGGTATGTGCCCGCCGGGGCGCTGTACGTCTGCGCCGGGGCGCTGCTGCTCAGCGGCGGCTTCGCCGTGCTGGTGGAGTGGCTGCTGAACGTGACATTCCAGCTTCACGACACGTTTTTGTGGTCGTTCTACCCGCTGGCGGTGTGTACGGTGCTGGGCGCCATGCTGCTGGTCATCGCCATCTGCAAGCCCCTGCGCCGCAGCCTGCACCGGAAATTCTTCCTGTAATATGTCCTATAAAAGTACGGCATCCCCAACGGGATGCCGTACTTTTTTTGTTCTCAATAGTGGCCGCTGCGGCCGGAGCCGCCGCCGCCGGATTCGGCGCCGTCCTTATTGGACTTCCTGCGCCGCACCTCCGTGGTGTGGGTGTAAACGTCCGAACGCACCGTCAGGTCAAGGCCCTCGGCGGTGACGTACACATCCGCCTCCGCCCCCTGACGGACGGACTTCATCTTGGCCTTCAGCAGCAGGCAGGCCATCAGCGCCACGCCGCAGCCCACCGCCAGCGCCGGCAGGATCACCTTGCCCAGCGGCTTCGTCACCGGATGGCCGTCCGCCGCCTGCTGGAACATCTCCTCGCAGGTGGTCAGGTAGGCGTTGAACCCGCCGTACCAGTCATCGTCGCCGAAGTACCCTAAGAAGCTGTCCTCCAGCACCGTCTGGGCGTAATTGCCCACCATGCTCTTGGCGTAGCCGTCCCGGACGTACAGCGCGTAGCTTCTGTCCCATGTGCTCATCAGCAGCAGGATGCCGCTGCGCTCTCCGCCGATGCCGAAGTCCTGCCCGTTGTAGATGGTGTACGCGGCTTCGTAAACGTCGCCGGCGTACTCTCCATAGTCGCGGATGGTGACGATGTACACCGCGCAGTCGTACTGCCACGCGATGCGGTCGGCTTCCTCCTCCAGCGCCGCCCACTGGCTGTCGGTCAGCATGCCCTCCGTGTCGTAGATAAAGGTGTCGCCGGGCGTCTGCTCCGCCATGGCGGGCACGGTCAGCAGCAGCGCCGCCAGCAGCGCCAGCAGGCAGGTGCAAATTCTCTTTTTCATCTGTCCGTCCCTCCTTACGCCAGCAGCATGATGGCTGCGGTGATGGCGGTCACAGGCGCGGCGATGGCGCCGAAGATGGCCCAGAACTTGCCCATATCCGTGGGCAGGTCGCCCACCAGCTTGCCGGTCTGGCCGTTCATAGCGAACAGGAAGTCCTTCCCGTTCCACTTGGTATGCAGCATCCACACCGGCAGCAGCGCGTAGTGCACCTTGCCGCGCCGCAGGCGGATGTCCTGCCGCAGGGGCGTACAGGTGTCGTACTGCTCCGCCGTGCGGCGCAGGGCCATCTCCAGCGAGGCGGCGCACCGGCTGTCGGCACGGTCGCGGCTGTCGGCCACGCTGACATCATACCGGTCGGCCAGAAAGCCCGGCAGGTACGCGGTGGAAAACGGCTTCAGGTCATCGTAGTCATACGGCTCGATGGAGTCCATGTGGTCGTCCGGCATCTTGCTGGAGGCATCCACAGGGACTTTTTCAAAGGCGATGCTGCCGCCCCGGCGGACATCGTAGTGCTCCGTCTCCGTGACCTCGGTGTCCCCCGTCTCGTACTCGTGGATGATGCAGCCCTCGTAGTCTACGACACCCTCGGCCCGGCCGTCGAACATCCAGAAGGGGACGTACACGCCCTGGAGCTTCTCGATGTGGTTGCCGTTGGTGAACGCCTTGGGCAGCAGGGGCTTGCCCTTGTAGTGGTTTTTCAGGGCGGCCACCGCGTCCTCCTTACTGAGCTTGAAGGGAATGACGAAGTCCGGCTTCAGGGTGCCGCTGAACTGCCCCGGCACCACCGTGGGGTTGCCGCAGTAGGGGCAGGAGGTGGCGGCGGTGCTGGCGTCGCAGATCAGCTCCGCGCCGCAGGAGGGGCAGCTGTAGGCCTTCATGCCGTCGGCCTCCGCGCCCCAGTCGCTGGTCAGGCCGGAGGTGTCCCAGCCCTGAGCCTCCATATCCGCCATCTTTTGGCGGTTGGCCTCTGCCTTGGCTTCCGCCTTTTCGGAGGCCTCCACGGCGGCGGCTTCCTTGCCGGCGTACAGCCTCTCGATGTCCGCCACGTCGTACTTTCCGCCGCAGAAGTCGCACTCCAGCTTGCCGGACGCGCCCACAAAGTGCAGCGGGCCGGTGCAGGCCGGGCATTTATAATTGGTCACTTGGGATGCCATATTCTCTCCTCCCGTCTCTCGTATCCGGTGCGCCTGCCGTCAGGGGCGAGGCGTGCCGCAGTTGGCGCAGAACTTGCCCTTGTTCACCGTTCCGCATGCACACGTCCACTCGTCGGAGGCGGGCTTAGGCTGGCCGCACTCGGCACAGAACTTGCCGGTGTTCACCGCGCCGCAGGCACATTTCCACTCGCCGGCGGGCGCGGGCTTGGGCTGGCCGCACTCCGCGCAGAACTTGCCGGTATTCCCGGCGTGGCCGCAGGCGCACGTCCATCCGGCGGGTGCGGCAGGCGCCGCGGGCTGCTGTGCCGCCTGCTGCTGTCCCATGGCAAACAGGTTTCCGGCGTTCATGCCGCCTGCCTGCCCCGCCATGTTCATGCCCATGAACGCCATGGCCGCGCCGCCCTGGTTGTTGGCCGCCATCTTCATGGCGTCGCCCTGGCTGCCCACCAGATGCGCCGCCGCGCGGGTGGGATCCATGAACGCCGCGTTCCGCTGCAGCTCCTTGAGCATCTTCTCGTCTTCCTCGTCCGCCGTCACGCTGGACACGCCGAAGGACACGATCTCGATGCCCCGCAGGTCACGCCACTTCTTGCTCAGCACCTCGTTCAGCGCGTCCGCCAGCTCCAGCGTATGGCCCGGCAGCTGGGAGTAACGGATGCCGTTCTCGCCGATTTTGGCGAAAGCGGGCTGGAGGGCGGTCAGCAGCTCGGTCTTGAGCTGGCTGTCCAGCCGGTCGCGGGTGTATTCCTCGCTGACGTTGCCGCACACGTTGGTGTAAAACAGCATGGGGTTGCTGATGTGGTAGCTGTATTCGCCGAAGCAGCGGATACCCACGTCGATGTCGATGCCGGCCCGCTGATCCACCACCCGGAAGGGCACCGGGGACGGCGTGCCGTACTTGTTGCCGATCAGCTCCTTGGTGTTGAAGTAGTAGATGCGCTGGTCCTTGGGCGCCTCGCCGCCGAAGGCGAAGCGGTTGGCCATGTTGTTGAATACGTTCTTGATGCCCTCGCCCAGCTCGCCGGTAAAGATGGACGGCTCCGAGGACATATCGTATGTATACTCACCGGCCACCGCGCACATATCCACGATCTTCCCCTGATCCACGATCAGCATACACTGGCCGTCCGCCACCGCGATGACGCTGCCGTTGCTGATCACGTTGTCGTCGCCCTTGGTGTTGCTGGAGCGCTTGCCCGTCTTTTTCCGGCCCTTGACCGCCAGCACGTTTTCAGGGATCGCGTCGCAGTAAAAGAATTCCTTCCACTGATCCGCCAACACGCCGCCTGCGGCGCCCATTGCTGCCTTGATAAGTCCCATAATCCTTCTCCTTTTCTATGTTTATGATTTGTCCGCAGGGCTCATAGGCCCCTGTTAATCCTCGATCTATCGTCCGTCCGACCGCTCGCAGCTGACGAGCCACACCATGGCTGAATCCTTCACATAGCGGTACAGCTCCAGATAGTTGTTGTCAATGACGGTCACGGTGTACCTTACGTCCTCCGGGATGTCCTCCGGGCCGCCCATCAGCTCCGCGTACCACTCCTCGTTGGCGCAGCCGTCGTACATGGCTCCCTTGTGGAACCTCACGTGCAGCCCGTCCAGCTTTTGGTGGTCGCCATAGCTGTTGGTGTATTCGTACCATGCGACCATGCTCCATTCGCCGCGTCCGTCCTCGGTCACGCCGTCAGCCTCCTGAAATTCCAGCGTCACGGTCATTCCTACTTCTTCCATCCTGCACCGGTCTCCCTCGACCTCGCCCTCGACGGCGATCCACTGGCCGCTCAGGTACTTCCGGTACTTTTCCATGGTGTAGTCCGTCCCGCCATCGTAGAAGTCTTCCTCGCCGCCCTCCGGGTCGGTCACATCCACCGGGTCGGTGCCGCCGCCGGACGGGGGCGGTGTGTCTATCGTGATGCCGCCGTTGTTCTCCGACTGCCCGTGGGGGATGAACTCCACCTGACAGGCCGTCAGGATCAGCGCCAGCGCCAGAAGCAGCGCCAGCGGATACCACCGCCGTTTCATGGCTCACGCCCAGGGATCCTGCGCGGCCGGGATGCGGATGCCGCTGAGGGGACTGGAATACTCCCACAGGAACCACTCGCCGGTGGAGGGCTTCTGCCGCAGCTTGATGGGCCGGGGCGAATCCGCGCCGGGTGTGGCGATGAACAGGCGCAGATAGCCCGGCTCGATGTCCTGCGGACGGGGGTCTGCCTGTACGTTCAGCACATAGGGCTGCGTGGGAACGTAGCTGTTCTGGGGTGTGGCGCCGGCAAAGTATGCCAGCGGCAGGTACTCCTTGCCCCGCAGACGATCCCGCAGGAACTGGCTGTCATAGGGGGTCATAGGACGGGGCCCTCGCAGGAGGTTCATGGCCTCCACACCCTCGTTGGGATTTTTTACATATAGGTTCAATGCACACAGGAAGCCCGCCACCACCTCATCCGGGGTGTTCAGGGACAGGTTCCGGAATTCTGCCAGCGAAGCGGGCAGCGCGTTCAACGTTACTTGCATATCTCTGCCTTCCTTTCTCTGATTTCCGTACCGTTCGTCAGCTGTCGCCTCTCACGCTGCTGGAGAAGCTAGCGGCCGTGTAGTACTCGTCGCCGTCACGCACCACGAAGTACAGCACATAGTAGTCACCTTCGCCGTTGAACCAGCCGTAGGCGTGCTTTTCACTGTTCCAGCTCCTCTCATCCATGCCGGTATGGGGAATGCCATCCTCGCCGCCCAGCATGGCCTTGATGTCGTCATAGGTCAATTTCGAGGACTTGGCGGAGCTCATATCCCACAGCTCCTGACGCACCTTCTGCATGGTGGGCAGATCCGCCCGGCCGGTGGCATCGGGATTAGACTTGCCGTACTCACCCTGACAGTTGGTGGTAGTCCGTTCAAAGGGATAGTTCTCCGGCAGGCCACCGTTGTCGCTGCCGCCAGCCGGGGGAACAGAGGCGGTATCGCCGCTGCCGTCATCGGGGATAAGACTGGTGTCAATCTGATAGGTATTGGCGATCTCCATAAAGGTCTTGCCGCGATAGTACTCCACCGCGCTTTCGGGCATGGGAATGTAATCCTCGTCCGTCCAGTTCTCGTCGTCCAGATGGCGCAGGTTCGCCAGCAGGCTGATAGAACCGTCTACCAGGTCGGAATCCACCTCGCAGCTGACATACAGGGCGCCGGTCTCATCCACGGACAGGATACCGTCCTGCATCTCGCCGCCCATGAACTCACCCCGCAGATCCAGACCGGTATCGTCATCGGGCACCACGCGGACATAGGTGTTGGCGAAATTGAAGTCGTTCTCGCCCTCCAGATACATGGCCAGCCAGACCTGGCAGCCGCCGTTGCCGTCAAAGACCAGACGCGCCAAAATCTCGTGGGCGGTATCGTTCAGCGCCTCAAGATCACCGGTAGCATCCGTGAGACCGGCCATGCCGTGCCAGTCGCCGCCGTACACTGCGGCGAAGTCATCCAGAGACATCTCATCCGCACCGGTGGTTCCGCTGGTACCGCTGATATTACCCTCACCCTTGCGGAAGGTCAGCTGCAGATCAAAGCCGAAGTAGTCGTTCACCATAATCAGGCCGTCCTTCAGCGTGCAGTTGCAGACCGATCCGTCTCTGTCCAGCGTCAGGGCGCCATCCTTACCCAGCTTCCACTCGATGGTCGTCGGGTCGCCGTCCAGCATAAAGCAGCCCGTACCGTCCTCTTTCAGCTCGATGTAGTTGTCACCCAGATCGTAAACATCCTCCATGGGTATCCACTCGTCAAAGGACAAAACAGCCTCGCCCATGTATTTGCCCACAGCGGGGTTTGTCTTGCTGCCGCCCTTGCCGCCGCAGGCCGCCAGTGTCAGTGCCATCACCAACGCCAGAAGCAGCGCCGCAAGTTTTCTTGCTCTTTTCATCATTTCTTCCTCCTGTTTTTCGGTATTTCTGTGTTATCTTTCTCTATATTGGCACGTCTCACTTGAGGCGATGACCGCATTCGGTGCAAAATTTCTCAGACTCTCCTGTCCGCAGGAGGGACAGTGCTACTTAGCGATATTCTGAGGGCTTTCCTCATGCATGTTTTTCAGTGCCTGAAGGAGAGGATTCTCTGGGACTCCACGCCGGGCCTTGCCAGCATAAAGGTCTCTCCTTCGGTGGTGTACAGGCAAAAGGCGTCCAGCGAATGAAAGAATTCCAGAAGCTGAAAGGGCTCCGGCAGCAAGACGTCATTGTATCCCTCCGTCAGCTTTACATAACCGGTCTTGTACACCCACATATCAGACGTAAGCTTTACCACTCCATCGACCGTCAGATTCATGCGGGACGCTTCAAGCTGCCCGATGCCCTCAATCTCCAGAACAATACTTTCGTCGGCGTTCTGCCATGTTCCCGCGAAGGGGGACTGATCCTCCGGTGTATATACCATATCGGGGCCGTCCACCATCTGGCCGGCCGGCGGAGCCTCCGCCCTGCCGCAGCCCATCATTCCCCACAGCATCATGACCAGCAGTACACCTCCTATCCAAGTCCTCCATTTCACAGGCAGCTCCTCCGCTTCAGCCGTGTTTCGCGGACGATCCCTCTACCGGCTCGCCGCTCTCCTGCAAGAATACCGCGCAGTCCGTACACAAATCAATGTCCTCACCCAGCAGGAAGCAGCGGTCACAAACCAGCCGCTTGCAGATCGGGCACAGGCTGAAATACTCCATTGCCTCCGTTGCGGCCCGCTCAAAGGCATCCTCCCGTTCACGCTGGTACAGCGCCTGAAAAATCACGCGCTTTCCCTCGCTCTCCGGCTGCATTCCCGCCTTGGAAAAGCGCACCGGCTGGCTCTCCCAGAGGAAGCCGCATACAGCGCAGCGCAATGAAAACTGAAACCTCTCCATAGAAGATATGTCCTCCATGGACGCTTTAATGATGCGGCGCATTCCGGTTCCCTCCTTGCCTACATCGCCGTTTCTTTTCTGCCGTTCTTATGTCCGAAGTATATATACAGGTATATATACTTTTTAGCAATTTTTACTTAAAATGTCTATTACCCTTAGGGTGAATTTTACCTGCAACCGCCAAAATCACCCTTAGGCGTAGACAGAGTGCACAATCCAATGTGACTTGGATTGTGCACTCTGCTATCGTCTTTCTTATCTTTTCAGCAGCTCACCACTGCGGCCGCAGCTGGCGAACAGTTCAATATACACCTTCAACTCATCGAACGAATCTACCTCCATCTTTCGGTACAGATTGCGGTTATGAGTCTTTACCGTGCTAGCGCTGATATGTGCCAGTTCAGGAATATCCTTGACGGTATAGCCGTCCATATAGTATTGCAGGATGGTACGTTCCATGCCGGTCAGCGTACCCGCCCTCTCCGCAAAGCCGCACAGCCGCGCCTCCACATCGGGCGGCAGCGCGCCCGCCGGCCGGGTGCGGATCATGGTCAGCAGCTCGTCGATCTCCGAAATACCGGAGGCCACCACCTCCGTCGTGCCGCCTCTGACCGCCGCAAGGCTCTCGTTGATGGGCTTGACGAAGCGGCGGGACAGCACGGTTGCCGCAACCAGCATCGCCAGCAAAAAGAGCACCGAACCCAAAAACCACGCGAACTGTGACCCGCGCTCATAGCTGCGGAAGGTGTTGGCCGTTACAAGCGTCACCGCGGCAAGCGGAATGCCGTCCGAGGTAACGGCATCCAGCAGTCGGTGCCGCCCCAGATAGGACTCCTTGCCATCGGTATAGATGGTATAGTATTTCCCCGGCTTGATATGCAGCGTCCCCTCGGCCGTCAGGCGCGAGCCGTTGGTAGCGCCCAGCATAGCCCCCGACAGATTGAGAGTGTCGCCGTCAATCGGCGCCAGCAGGGTCAGCATATTGCCATAGCTGCTGGACACAGTGTCGTGGGAAAGGCTGAAATAGAGGTCGCTGATCTCCATACCGCAAAGCCCACGCACAGTGCCGCTGCCGTCCAGAATCGGTACGCACAGCAGCATCACATGCTCCCATGTATCCAGCAGCTCTGTGCGTTTTGTCCACAGGCTGCCCTCTGCCAGACGCTCAACCTGACTGGTGGCAACCTTATTACTGCCGGGAATCAGCGCGGTATTCAGTTCCGGATTCCAGCGGTTATGCATCTGAATCTGTAATCCCCGCGCCGCCTCCGCCGCGCCGCGGAAGCAAATCACATCCTGCTCCGACGCCACCGTGGGCTGAAGCCCGGAATAGCGCAGATACAGTCCCGCCCTGAGCGCGTCCGCATTGGGCAGCGCCGTGTTGGCGGTCACGTTCAGGCAGAAGAAGATTCCACTGCACGAGGCGGCGCTCAGCGTAGTGCTCAGCGGCGTGTACAGTCTCTTTTCCAATTCCGCGATGGTTTTCGGATCGTCGTTGAGCGCGTCAAAAGGAATGCCCTTGGCCGCGAGAAAAGCATCCAGCTCCCGGCCCAGCTTTTCCGACATGGCCACGCCATGCCCCGTCAGCTCATCCATCTGCGCATCCAATGCTGCATATGTATTTCTCTGCTGAATGTCCAGGGCGCTGGCCAGCTGCCGCGCAGGGTGGGACAGCACACCCATAGCCATCAGGATCGACAGGATGGCCGCCACCAGCAGCAGCGCCATTGTGAACCAATACAGCAGCAGCCGCACACCCATACTGTGGCTGGCTGCATATGGATTGTGAATCGCATTCCGAATTGATCGCATGTGCTTTCCTCTTTCATGTGCCGTAATCCAGCTTAAAACTGTCCAAAGTCTCCCAGATCAGGGCGTCCGGCGGATTGCCGCCCTCCAGATACTGTGTCCGGCCCGCCGTCAGCTTCAGCCGCGCCAGATTTTCAAACCGCGTCTCCAGATCCAGATAATTTTCCATCTGGGGCGGATAGTAGAAGGTATATGCCTCCTGCGTTTGCAGATATGTCTCGTACAGCGACACATACATCGGGTCGCTCAGTTTTTCCACGGCGCCGGGCAGATAGTTCTCAAATGCCTCCTGCGTCACCGGCATATAGCCCAGGCTGGTCACGAATTCCACGTTGCATGTCGGCTCAGTCAGCCATTTCAGGAATGTAATACACGCCCTCTCCCGTTCCGGGGTGGACTTCACGGTGCACATTCCCACACCGCGCTGCATCACCAGCTTCTCGCCCCCTTCAAACACCGGGCACGGCATGGAGGTGATCGTCACCTTTTCCGAGGTGTTGTCCGGATACGTCACCGTGTCGGAATAGTAGAGCACGCTGGCCGAGGATGCCACAGATACCACCACATCTCCGGTGCGAAGCGGCTCCGTGGCGTACCCGTCATGCAGCCACAGGCCGCCCGTCAGCCCCGCCCGGGCATACGGCTTCCAGGCCCGCTCGAATCCGGGGCCGAACCTGACGCCGTCATCCCGGAAAAAGTCCTCGCCCAGCGATTCCACGCCCACCTGAAAGTAGTTGAAGTGGTAATCGTGGACAAAGAAGCATTTGCCGGTATCCGCGGCGTACCGCTCTGCCAGCGCGTAAACGCCCTCCCATGTCGCAAGATCGTCATAGCTGGCGCCGGACTGGGCTGCCCACCGGTCGAATAGCGTCCGGTTGACAAACAGCACCTCCGTGGATTTGGCAAGGGGCAGGATCGCCTGCCGTCCGCCGATCATCCCCTCCTCACGAAAGGCGGGGATAAACGCCGCCAGCTCCTCCTCACTGAAATAGTCCCGGTAGTCCACCAGAATGTCCTGCTCCGGAAGGGCCAGCACCGTCTTGGGATAGGATACGAACATATCCGGCAGCGACGGCGCGCCCGGGTCGCCGTTGGCGGCGGCCAGCACGCTTTTGTGGATGCTGCCGCTGTTGCTGACCAGCTCCACCTTCACGCGGATGTTCTGCTTTGCGCCCACGGTGCTGTTGAACCGCTCGATCAGGCCGTTCAGCGGGGAATCCACCTCGCCGCCATAGACATGCCACAGCGTTACGGTCAGCGGTTCCGCGTCCTTTTTCTGCGTACATCCTGTCACCGACAAAAGCGCCAGCACCAACAGGCACAAAACGATTCTTTTTTTCATGTTAGCGTCTCACCCTTTCGCGGGGGCGGGAAAAGCCCATTTTCCTGTCCTCGCCCTTCACATATTTCCTGCATCCGGGGACTGCGGAGGCGGCGGCTGCCGCCTCCGCGTCATCCTGCAAAAGTCTTGCGGCGGGCGTATGGAAAGCACCCCGGCACTGACAAAGCAGCTTACTGGAGCGTATGGAAAGCACCCTCCGCTGCCTGTAACCGCGGGTCACACGCCGCAAGGCTCTTTGCCCGTTACAGGGGCGGCGTGGCGAGGCCGGTCGCCACCTCGTACAGAAACTGCAGATCGTACACGTCCACGCTGCCATCATCGTTCAGGTCGCAGGCGTTTGCACCCGCCGTGGGAGACTGGCTGGGATCTGTCAGATATGCATACAGCGCCTGAACATCCATGATATTACACTTGTTGTCACCGTTTAGGTCACCCCAGACACCACCCTGCGTCGTAAATTCGACCTTGATGACCCTAGCCTGAGGAACATAGACTGCCTTTTTGCCGTTGACAGAGACTGTGACATTATCGCTGATCTGATAGCCAAAGTCAACATCGAGGCGGAGCCAGCAGTAATAGGTCTGTCCCAGCTGGAATTTATCTCCCTGTTTCAGCCGCAGGCTGGCGCTGCCGTCTGCATTCTTTCTATACCATTCAAAGCCGCGCTTCTGCAGGCGAACACCGTCCGGCAGCCCCATAAGTTGCTCCGGTGCGTAGGGGACTCGTGCGTTTGCCCAAGGAACTGGTTGGACGTTGATCAGCAGGGAGTTATACACGGTCGTACTCGGCTCCGGGGTGAGCGGATCTGATGTAAAGTAGTACTTGCCGTTGTCATACTTTATACAATCCGCAAAGGCGGTAGACGGCATGGGGTCGTCGTTGTTCATCCGCAGTCGAAGCGTCGTGTAGAAATTACGGCCGCCCTGTGAGTGAAGGGGATTCACCGGGAGGTTCACGAAGGTCTTATCGCCCTTTCCCCGGCCAAGCAGCTTAACCTTATAGGTAAACCCGTCTTCAATGATGTCGCTTGACGTAAGGGTCTTCACGAAGGTCTTACCATCGCTTGTATATTTCAAAACCTCCACATCGGTGAACTCATATTTTCCGTAGATGGTGGCGTTGATGGTATCGTCCTGCTTGACCTTCACTTGGCTGGCCTTTTTTCCCACCTTCAGTCCGGAGACGGTGCCGTAGGCGTATTGAATCACCTCGGAGGGATAGGCGTCGAGATATACCTGAATCGTTGTCTCATCCTTATATTTGACAGTTATGCTATCACAGGGCCTGTTAAGACCTGTTACCGTGACACGCGGCAGCTCCTCCTTATCGAAGCGATAGCCCGTCTTAGCGGTCAGGGTCAGCAGCCGATGGTACATCCACTTCAGGTTGGCAGGGAAATTGTTGCCTGGTTTCAGAGGAAAGTCATCTTCATCCCAATAGCCGTAGGTATCCACCATGGTATACCCGGCGTTGCTGTCAGAAACGGTAAAGGCTCCGCTGCTTGTGTCGCCCTCCACCAGCGGCTTGTCGATGCTCAACCCTACATCGAGGATGGGGGTCTTATACTTTCTTATTTGCCGAAACTGCATACAGGCCTCGATCTTATCGACAACCTCAAATTCAGTCTTTTCACTGGTATTCTCGCTATACCACAGACGGCTGGTGTAGGAACCCTCGGTAACGGTATAAATATGCTTTGTCCTTCCCGGCCAGTGAAGCAGCCAGACGGTGCTTTCGATCCGGTTCAGAATATCCTGATCGGTCGTATTTTCCACTAGCCGGATTTCCTTCTCCAGTTTGCTCCAATTCGTAAACTCACGGCCATTTTTGTCGAAGCGTTCACCGTCGTTCTCAAAAGTAAGATCAATACCGTAGGTTTTGGTTGTATTGCCGTCCTTCTCGCGGAAGCAGCCGTTGGCGATAACATAATCGTCTTCCTGCAGTCTCTCGTCCAAATACCAGTACAGGTTCAGCAGGGAGTCTCTGTCGCCGCTGTAGTCGATTCGGGTCGGAGAAAGCGTATTGCTGTTGGCAAACGGCACATCCTGCAGAGTCCCACTCGAACGCAGCTTCGCCGCCTTGAAGTAATAGGCGTCAGAAATCACAAGGATAAGATTTCCCTGAAGACCCCGCTGATAGGGGTAATCAGAATAATTTTTTCCCATATCGCCCCGGGCGGGGCCATTCTCAGAGGCCGTCTTATTCATGTTACCCCGCACATACCAGTGTTGAGTGCCTGTCACATCGCAGGAGACCGCGCCGTTGGGGGTGATGAGGTACTGCACCAGACTGTTCAGCTTTTTGATGATCTCATCCTGGGTGGCGTCGAAGGGCACATCCGTCAGACGGAAGTTTCCGTATCTGTGGTAGCCGTTCTGCTTGGGAGCGCCGGCCACGACAAGGCGGTTCTGACGTGACGTACTGGTGTTATACAGGAAGGTGGCCGACCTTACCTCAAGAGGCAGGTGATCCAGATCAGACCAGGCTATATCTCCTGTAAGCGCCATCACGACGGACTTATTGAAGCTACCGTAGTGGATGAGCAGCTCAGGGGTGCTGTAGTTGGCCTCGGTGGGGCGGCTATCCAGCCGCACCAGATCAAATGTACCGCCGTTGATGGTGACGCGGGCTTTCGTCTGCACCTCGACGGCAGTGGCCATGTACCGGTAGTTCGTGGTGCTTTCAGATGTGCTGGTATTTGCCAGCACCGCGCCGCCCGTAAACACAGCGGTTGCGTCCTCGCAGACACGGATGGCGGATCGCCGCAGGTTGCTGTCCGCCGGCGGAACCGTTATCTCCACCGTGCCGCCCTCCAGCGTAAAGGAGCCACCGGATTCCACCTTGATAAGAACGTATTCCCGCAGGGACGGAAGCGTACCTTTCAGTTTTCCTGACGATCCGCTGTCGCAAACAGTCAGCGAGCCACCGCTTCCAATGGTGATAATGAACGAGATTATTGTGTTGACATCCACGGTGTGGCCGTTCAGATCCAGCCGCTTATTGCCGGTGACTATGATACGATCATCCATTAGTGAGGTAGAGTACGTAATATCTTTTGTGAGCCTCACGGTATTAACGCCGGCGCCCTGCAAGGCATCCCGTAGCAAACTCCAGCTACTTACCTCGGCGACGCCGCCGTTCATCGCCAGCATCATCTGCTCCTCTGCCGCTTCTACCT
>OOBZ01001854.1_pt1 | contig 13502 bp, 15 predicted proteins | sample 1671601 | NCBI WGS metagenome assembly OOBZ01 (sample SAMN06348173, study PRJEB24527) | human gut metagenome | biome: human gut; feature: ankylosing spondylitis patient; material: feces | host: Homo sapiens | place: China | collected 2015-10
TACGAGATTCAAGTGTGACTGGAGTTCAGACGTGTGCTCTTCCGATCTCCCTCGTGCGAGATTTTTTCCCCACGGGGAATTTTCGGAAAAGCTCCTGCGTGTTCCCCGCTCTTTGACCGGGGCGGTCATGAATTCCTCCTACCCCGCGGCCCTCGAATTGCGAGGGGCGGGGAATGCGCAGGAGCAAAGAAAAGCAAAACGCCGCCCTGCCTGGGCCGAAGGATTGCGCTTGATGCGTGGTGTATTGACGTAGGCCCGGTGGGGCGGATACTAAATCGTCCGGTGTGGTCCCCGGCTCTTGAAGCCGGCCATAGCCTTCACGGTTCTGTCCCCCCGCGCTCTCGCTCGTCGAGGGCCGGGGACTGCATCGGAGATATCGACAGGAGGCAAGGCATGGGAAAGAAGCAGACAGCAGTGCAGACGCCGGTGCGCGTGGTGGTCAAGGACCTGCCGACAATACGCATCGACGAGCTGATTCCTTACGAGAACAACGCAAAGATCCACGGGCCGGAGCAGATCGAGCAGCTGCGGCGCAGCCTGCGCGAGTTTGGCTTCGTCTCACCGGTGCTGATCGACGAGGACAAGAACCTGATCGCCGGTCACGGCCGCGTGGAAGCGGCGCGGGCCGAGGGCATGACGGAGGTCCCCTATGTGCTGGTGAGCGAGCTGAGCGAGGCGCAGCGGCGCGCCTACATCATCGCCGACAACCGACTTTCCGAGACGGGAGAGTGGGACGCGGCGCGGCTCAAGTTTGAGATGGAGGAGCTAAACAGCCTTTCTTTCGACACCGCGCTGACCGGTTTCACGATGGACGAGATCGAGACGATCCATGTCAGAGCCCACGAGCGGGCGAAACCAGCGGCAGAAGGAAGCCACTTCTGGGGAGATGTCGAGAGCGAAAGCAGCGAGGATTATGAGAAATTTGTGGATAAATTTAAGCCGAAACTCACCACCGACGACTGCTACACGCCGCAGAACATCTACGAGGTGATTCGCGACTGGGCTTTGGCGCACTACGGCTTGCAGGGCGCGCCGGTGATTCGGCCATTTTACCCCGGAGGCGACTATGAGCACGAGACCTACCCGGACGGCTGCGTAGTGATCGACAACCCGCCGTTTTCTATCCTCTCGCAGATCTGCCGATTTTACATGGAGCGCGGCATCCAATTTTTTCTTTTTGCGCCGGCGCTGACGCTTTTTAGCATCGCGGCCGGGACATGCAACTATTTGCCGATTGGTGCGAACGTGACTTATGAAAACGGTGCGACGGTCGGGACCTCGTTTGTTACCAACCTTGGATCAATGAAAATCGAAACCGATCCTGAATTTTATTCCGCAATTAAATCTGTTGATGACGAAAACCGTCACGAATCCGCAACGGACCTGCCTGGATACGTGTATCCAGATTATGTTTTGACCTCATCGACAATCGTAAAAACCGGCAGACGCAAGGCTTTAAAAGTTGCGCAGGAGGACGCTGTTTTTATAAGGGCGCTTGATGCGCAGCGCGAAAAGAAAGCGGCCATTTACGGTGGAGGTTTTCTTCTGTCGGAGAAGGCGGCGGCGGAGAAGGCTGCGGCGGAGAAGGCTGCGGCGGAGAAGGCTGCGGCGGAGAAGGCTGCGGCGCATGTTTGGGAGCTGAGCGACCGCGAAAAGGAAATTGTCGCCGCGCTGGGAAAGCATGACGATTGCTGAAGCTGAGCGGATCATGGCCGCGACGGCAAGCCCGTATCTCAAGCGGGACATGGATCGATATATTCGGCGGCAACGCAGGAAGGAGCGCGGAAATGGCAGGAGCGAGACAACCGACCGATCTGGTCGTGAGGAACGGGCGCAAGCACATGACGCGCGCCGAGGAGGACGCGCGGCGCGACCGTGAGGTGGTGGTTCCGGCGCCGCAGCGGGCGAAGCCGCCCAAGTGGCTGCCCAAGGAGCTGCATCGCGAGTTTCGCGCGATCGGCAAGCAGCTCATCGACGTGGGGCTTTACACCGACCTCGACGCGGACAACCTCGGGCGCTATCTGGTCGCCCACCACGAGTATATCAGCGCGACGGCGGAGGTGCAGCGGGCCTTGACTCAGGCGCCGGGCCACGCGCGCGACTTAGAGGCGGCGGACGGCTGGGGCCGCGTGCAGGAGCGCTACTTTAAGCAGGCGCGCAACTGCGCGAACGACATGGGCCTGACGGTATCAAGCCGCTGCCGGCTGGTCCTGCCGAGCAATCTGCCCGCGGCGGCGTTCACGCCGGGGAACGGGACGGATGAGTTCACGGAGCGGCTGCGGCAGCGGCAGGCGGACGCGCTGGCGCGGAGCCTGTAGCATGGCATACGTTTTCGACCGCGAGGCGGGGCAGTTCGTGTGCGACTTTGTCGAGCGCCTGCCGACGACCGACACGGGCAAGCCCTTCTGCCTTTACGACTGGCAGCGCGAGGCGCTGATGGAATTTTACGGCACGATGGACGTGCCCGAATCGGGCACGGAGGAGGGCGCAGAGCGGCTGCGCCGCTACTGGTATCTCTACCTCGAGATCCCAAAAAAGAACGGCAAGAGCGAGCTTGCCGCGGCGCTCGCGCTCTACCACCTTTTTGCCGACGGCGAAATGAATGCGGAGGTTTACCTCTGCGCTGTCGACCGGAACAACGCTTCCATCGTCTACCGCGCGGCGGTCTTTATGGCAACGAGCGCGCCGTGGACGGCGAAAATGATCGCCCGCGGCGAGTTGAACATCGTGGAAAGCCGGAAGATCATCGAATACCGGCGGCGCGTGCGGACCGAGAACGGTGGCTACAAGTGGATCACGCTTGGCATCTTGCAGGTGCTTTCCGCCGAGACGGCGGGCAAGCACGGCCCGAAACCGAGCTGCGTCATTTTCGACGAGCTCCATGCTCAGCCAAACCGAAAACTGTGGGATCTGATGACCGGAGCGGCGGGTGCAAGCCGGCGGCAGCCGGCATGGATCGTACTGACGACCGCGGGCGACGACCCCGACCGAAATTCGATCGGCTGGGAGATCCACGAGAAAGCCGTGGCGATCCGCGACGCGCGGCAGCTGCGGCGCATCCGCGCTGAGGGCGGCGACGTGCGCAAGGTCCTCTCTCTCCGGCATGCCAGCGACGAGGACCTTGCCGACGCCGAGCGCGAGCTGCTATCGCGCGACGAGGACAACTGGCTGCCGATCCTCTATGGCCTGACGGCGACCTTCGGCGATGACCCGGACGACCTCGAGGCGCTGGACATCTGGGACGAGAGCTTGTGGAAACTTTGTAATCCATCGCTCGGTAAGCACTTGAGTTTGCGCAATATCCGTCTGGAGGCAGCGAGTGCGAAGCACAACGAGGCCGAAGAGCGCGTGTTCCGCTGGCTGCGGCTCAACCAGTGGATCACGACAAAGTCGGTCGGCTGGATCTCGCTCAACCTCTACGACAAAACGCAGTTGGGGCCGAGCAAGCGCCGCGAGCGCGAGGAATGGCTGAGGCAGCTGGACGGCAAGCTCTGCTACGGCGGCGTAGACCTTTCGACGAGCCGAGACCTGACCGCCTTTGTGCTGCTCTTCCCGCCCCAGCCCGGGCTGGATGCGGCGGTGCTGCTGCCCTATGGCATCTGGCGGCCCGAGGCAACGGTGGCCGAGGCGGAAAAGCGCGACCATGTCCCCTACCGGGACTGGGCGCGTGCCGGCTTCCTCGACCTCTGCCCCGGCGAGGTCATCGACTACGGCGCGGTGGAGGAGCGCATCCGCGAGGCGGCAGACCGGTACGACCTGCGGATGATCGGCTTTGACCCGTTTTTGAGCCGCACGATCACGCAGAGGATCTCCCCAATCGTGCCGACTATCGAGATCCCGCAGGACCTGAAGAATATGAGCCCTGCGATGAAGGAGATGGACTACATGATGCAGCGCCACACGCTGCTGCACGTGCACAACACCTGCTTCCGCTGGACCTTTGGCAGTGTCCGCTGCTATGCGGACGGCAACGGCAACATCAAGCCGCTCAAAAACATACCGGCGGTGCGCATCGACCCTGCGGTCGCGAGCATCATCGCAATGGTCGTGTGGATGATCGCAAAGAACCAGAAACCTGATCTCGCCGCGGCAGTGGCGCGTCCGGGCTTCACGCTATAAGGAGGGGAAAGCTGTGGAAAAGCTGCGAGACGCCGCGCTGCTGCTCGGCGTGCTGCTCATTACGCTCGGCGCGGGCATGATCTACCTGCCCGCCGGCTTTATCGTGGGCGGCATTCTTTTGATCGTAATGGCCGTTGTCGACGGCTTTGACGATAGTGCAAACGACGAAGGGAGTGATGGTCAAGCATGAGCATCATCAAGGGCCTGCGCGCGGCAACCGCACGCTCGCCCACCGTGAGCAAGTCCGTAACGGTCGGCAGCCTGACGGCCTCCGGCGGTCTGGCCGCCGGCGAGGACCCGCAGAGCGCGGCGCGCAAGCTCAGCGCGGTCGACCGCTGCATTGAGCTGCTGAGCGACAGCATCGCGAAGCTGCCGAATTATGTGATCGACACGAGGACGCGCGAGCGCACGGACCACGAGCTGCTGCGGCTGCTGAACATCCGGCCGAACGAGGCCATGACCCCGTTCATTCGCAAGAAAGTGCTGGAGACAAGCCGCCTGGAGGGCGGCAACGGCTACGACTGGATCGTGCGCGACGAGCGCACGGGCAAGCCGGTGGAGCTGATCCCGGTGCCGTGGTATCTGGTGCAGCCCTGGCACGACATGGCGGGGCGCGTGTGGTACGACGTAACGCATCCATTTTCCGGCAAGGTCATGCGATTGCCGAACGAGGACGTGTGCCACTACAAAAACGCCACGCGCAACGGCCTTCTCGGTCTCGGCACGGTGACGCGCGCCGGCGAGGTGATCGCCGCGGCGCGGGCCGCGCAGGAGTATGAGCTGAGCTACTACGCCAACGGCGGGCAGCCGGGCGGCGTGCTGGAGACCGACACCGACCTCGGCGGCTATGTCACCGACGAAAAGGGCAGTCCGGTCAAGGCGGCGGACGGCTCGCTCGTGACCAAAAAGGACCGGCTGCGCGCCGAGTGGGAGCGCGTCCACATGGGGCCGAGCAAGGCGCACCGGACGGCGATCCTCGACCTCGGTCTCAAATACACGAGCATTGCTGGGACGAACCGCGACGCGCAGTTTGTGGAAAACAAGCAGCTGTCGATCACGGACATCGCGCGCTACTTCGGCGTCCCCCTCTACAAGCTCAACGAGGGCAAGCAGGCCTACGGCAGCAATGAGCAAAACGCGATCGAGTATGTCGTCGGCACGCTGCACCCCATCGTGACCCAGTACGAGGAGGAACAGAGCTACAAGCTGCTGACCGACAGCGAGCTGGCCGCGGGGCTGGAGCTGCGCATCAACATGATGGCGGAGCTCAAGGGCGACACGGCGAGCCGCGCGAACTGGTACCGCACGATGAGCGAGCTGAGCGTATTCAGTCCCGACGACATCGCGGCGCTGGAGGATCTGCCGAACGTGCCGGGCGGCAACCGCAGGCGCGCGAGCCTCAACTATGTGCCGCTTGACCTGTGGCCAGAGCTGAGTGCGCAGAGAAACGGCGGCGCGGCCGCCGGAAAGGAGTAAACCGCATGGATATGATCTTTAAGGCGGCACGGATCGAAAAGGCCGCCGTGGGCAAGCGGGAGCTTGACCTCATTAACGCACAGGCGCTGCGTGAGCTGAGCGCGGACGAGGTGTTCGCCTTCCGTCTGGCTGCCTGCGACAACCAGATCGACCGCGACGGCGAGCGCTTCACCGAGGCGACGCTCGAGCAGCTCAGCAAGCTCTATGTCGGCAAGCCTGTGCTGCGCGATCACAAGTGGAGCGCGGAAACGCAGACTGCGCGCGTGTACGACGCACAGGTGGCGGACGAGGGCGAGGTCAAGCGTCTGGTACTCAGCTGCTACATGGTCCGCACGGCAGGCGCCGCGGACACCATCGCCGCCATTGAGGGCGGCATCCTGCGCGAGTGCAGCGTGGGCTGCGCGGTGGAGCACGTCAACTGCTCGATCTGCGGCGCGGACCAGCGCGAGACGATGTGCAAACATTGGCCGAACCGCGAGTACGACGGGCAGCTCTGCCACTTCGAGCTGGACGGCGCGGAGGACGCCTACGAGGTAAGCCTCGTGGCCGTGCCCGCGCAGCCTGAGGCCGGCGTGGTGAAGACGAAGCGCTACGGCGGCGCCGAAATGAAGGAGACCCACGCGCCGGAGGGCGCGGATAACGACGAGCACTGGGCGGACGAGGCCGCACTGGAGCTTGAAAAAATGAGATTTTAAGGAGGCAAAAAAATGCGCAGAAAGTACAACGACCTGCTGGCGAAGCGCGCCGGCATGCTCACGGAGGCCGAGGGCCTGCTCAAGGAGGGCAAGCGCGAGGATTATCGGAGCAAGATGACCGAGATCGAGAACCTCAACGGCGAGATCACCGAGGTCAAGACCCTCATTGACGAGCAGGACCGCCAGTTCATGCAGAAGCAGGATACTCCGGGCGAGGCCAGGGACAAGGCTCTCGAGCGCGCGGAGATCCTGCGCAAGGGCGGCGAGGTGAAGTTTGAGGCGGCGGAGGTCCGCAAGGCCATCACGCTCGCGACCACCTCGCTCGCCGAGCCCACCGGCGTAGGCCGCGACATCCGCGGCGGCGACGCACCGATCAGCGCGATCATCGACCAGGTGCAGGTCGTCAACCTCTCCGGCATGGGCGAGTATCAGGAGCCCTATGTCATCACCGAGCTGGACGCAAAGGTCGGCACGGTGGCGTCCACCGCCGGCAAGGCCCGCACGGCGAGCACCGACCCCACCTTTGGCGTGGCGCAGATCAAGCCCTACGACATGAGCGTGACGAGCTTCGTCGACCGCAACATCGGCAACCTGACCCCCGCGGACTATTACGCGAAGATCTACGGCATGGCGCTGCGCGCGATGCGCCGCAAGTGCTCCGAGCTGATTGTCAACGGCGACGGCGAGACCAGCCATGTGTTCTACGGCATGAAGAACGCCAAGAACAAGGCGGGCGCGAGCATCTTCGCGAGCGTGGACGTGGCCGCGGTGGACGTCGACCTGCTCGACACCCTCTATTTTGCCTACGGTGCGGACACCGAGGTCGGCGGCAGCGCCCGCTTGCTGCTCACCAAGGCCGACCTCAAGGCCATCGGTCAGCTGCGCGGCACGAACGAGAAGCGCCGCCTGTTCACCATCGAGCCGGACATGGCGAACCCCAACATCGGCGTCATCCGCGACGGCGGCGTGGTGATCCCCTATACCCTTTGCCCCGACCTCACGAGCCTTTCCGGCTCGACCGCGAGCGCGAGCGCCGCGATCCAGACCATGATCTACGGCAACCCGCTCAACTATGAGCTGGGCCTCTTCTCCGATTTCACCGTGCGCGTGGACGAGAGCTACAAGGCGCAGGAGCGCCTGCTGACCATCCTCGGCGACGTGATGGTGGGCGGCAACCTCGTGGTCGACAAGGGCGTCGTCGTCGCGACGCTGCCCAAGAGCGGGGGCTAAGCGATGCTGCGCGAGAGGCTGAGCGAAATCGCCGCCTATTGCAAGGTCGACGCGGACGACGCGGAGCTCCCCGGCTTTGTGGACGCGGCAGCGGCCTACCTCGCCGGCGCGGGCGTGCGAGAGCCGCAGGACGGCTCGCCGCGCTATGCGCAGTATCTGCAATGCGTCAAGTACCTCGTGCTCGACCTCTACGACCGACGCGACACGGCGGTCGATGGGACGCTCGGCGACAACCCCGCCTTCCGGCGGATGCTCAACCAGCTCAAGCTGACCGAGCCCGTGCCCGAATCGGGCACGGGCGAGGGAGCGGAGGGAGGCGCGTGATGCACGTCGACGCAGGGAAGCTCTCGAAGCGCATTCAGTTTTTGCGGAAAACGACGGCAAAGGACGCGGACGGCTACGACGTACCCGGCGAGCCGGAGCCCGTGCGCGAGACCTGGGCGCAGTTCTCGCAGACGAGCGGCACGGAGCTGGTCCGGGCAAACGCCGAGTTCGGCGAGGCGAAGGTGCGCTTTCTCACGCGCGCGAACCCGGAGCTGCTTGACCGGCGGCTCCTGATCCGCTACGACGGGCGCGACTACAACATCCTCTACGTCAACACCTACGGCGACGAGGGGAAGTACATGGAGTTCTGGTGCGAGCGCATCACGCAGGAGGGCAAGGTATGACGCTGAATGAGAGAATCATCGCAGTCGTGACGCCGATCGTGCCGGTGTGCGTGCCGGATTTGCTGGTCACAGAGGCGGGCGAGACGCCGCCGGAGGAATACTGCACGTTCAATTTCCCGCTCGAGCCCGAGGCGCTTGCCGACGACACCGCGCAGCTGCTGCGCGCGCTCGTGCAGGTCCACTACTTTGCCCCGCTCAAGGCGAACACCGTCGCCACGCGGCGCAAACTCTGGCAGGCTCTTGCGGCGGTCGATGCGTTTACTGCGCCGGACATCACCAACGCCACCGACCAGACCGGCCAGCACTATGTGTTCGAGTTCGAGGCGGTCGGGCGCTGGCTGGGAGATGAGCGCAGTGGCTGAGATCCGTTTTGACGGGCTGGACACCTTTGTCCTCTCAATGCGGCAGGTCGCGGAGCTGCCCAACGACGTGCATGAAGCGATGCTCAACGCCGGGGCTGACGTGGTGGTCGAGGCCCAGCGCGCCGAGGCGCGCAAGCTTGGCAAGCCCGGCGGCTACCGCAACAGCCGACAGAGGCGCGACTATTCGACCGGCATTACGGCGGAGTGCATCAAAAAGGGCAAGGTCAAGGTGAAAAACGGCGAGCGCGGCATCTATGTGACGCCTACCGGCACGCGCCGGCGCGGCAATACGACCACGCGCAACGCCGAGATCGCCTACGTCAACGAGTACGGCACGGATAGCATCCAGGCGCGCGGCTTTATCCGCAAGGCCAACGAGAAGTGCGCCGACAAGACCACGACCGCAGAGTTTATGGTCTACAACCAATTCCTCGAATCCAAAAACCTGTAAAGGAGGGCACAACTATGCCTCAGTACGGAGCGAAAAATCTCCAGTGGGCGCCGTTTGCGGCGACAAACCCCGAGCCGGAGGACGCGCTGCCCAACTACGGCACGCCGATGAAGCTCGGCGACCTCATGAGCGTCGCCGAAACACTCAACTTCTCCGAGGTCGAATCGCGCGCGGACGATGTGCGCAAGATCTACCTGCGCGAGTTCGTTGACGGCTCGCTTGCCGTCGGCGTGCTGGAGCTGCCCAACGAGACCGCCTCGGCCGTCACCGGCGCGCAGATCGACAACACCGAGGGCGCGAAGGACATCCACTTTTCCAGCAACGACACCGCGCCCTACGGCTGCCTCGGCTTCTACACGACCAACATCAAGGCCGACGGCTCGAAGTATTACAAGGGCATCTTCTACCCCAAGGTCAAGGCGAGCCTCGACGGGCGCACCTATAACACAAAGCAGAAGACTATCGTGCTCGACAGCCCCAAGCTGACGCTCTCGGTGGACGCCTGCAACACCGGCGAGTACCGCATCGAAAGCGACGAGCTCACGACCGAAGCCGCCGCGAAGGCGTGGGTCAACGGCAAGGTCAAGGCTGCGGTCGGCGGCTGAGAACACCAAGGAAGGCGCAGCACCCCGCTGCGCCTTTTCTCAAATTGGAGGCAAATATGAAAGTACACGAAGTTGATCTCTGCGGGCAGCACCTGTATCTCTGCCTTAACGGACAGGCGCTGTTCGATCTCTACGATAAATTCGGCACCAAGGGTTTTATCACCGATCCCCTCAAGGGCAGCGGCAAGAAGAGCTTCGAGGCGGTGTGCTATTACTTATTCAAGCTCTCCGAGCAGGGCGAGCTCTATCGGCGCTGGCAGGGCCATACACGCGGCCCCGTCCTCACCGAGCAGTTTTTCCGCGTCAACCTCGCCCCGCGCGAGGTCGCCGCGGCGAAGGACGCCATCCTCGCCGCCATCGTCCTCGGCTTCCGGCGCGAGGAAAAAGAGACGGGCGACCTTGACCTCGGCCTTGTGGAGCTTCAAAAAAAAACGGGATCTCCGTGACGCGCGCGCTCTGGCTCCAGCTTCTGACGCAGTTCCTGCGCCTGAGCGTCCGCGAGGGCCTGCTGCTTACGCCGGGGCAGGTCATGGACCTGCAAACGCTTGAGGAGCGGCGGCGCGAACTGAAAAGAGAGGAGGGTGCGTGATGGCAGTACGCCAGATCACCACACGGCTCGCCATCGACGGCGAGCAGGAATACAAAAAACAGCTCGCGGCGGTCAACCGCGAGCTCGGCAACCTCGGCGCGGAGATGAAGCTCGTCGACGCGCAGTTCAAGGGGCAGGCGAACAGCTCCGAGGCGCTGCGCGCCAAGCACAACCAGCTCAAGCAGTCTATTGAGCAGCAGACCGTCAAGGTCGAATCGCTCAAAGATGCGCTCGAGGAAGCAAAGCAGGCCTACACCGAAAATGACGCTCGCACCGACAGCTACCGCAGGCAGCTCTTAAGCGCGGAGACCGCGCTCGCCAAGCTCAACAGCGAGCTGAGCGAAAACGACAAACTGCTCAAGGAGGCCGAGGACAGCGCGGACGGCTGCGCGAAAAGCATCGACGGCTACGGCAAGGCGGTCAAGGATGCCGCAGGCAAAACCGATGATCTCGACGATGGCCTCGGCGGCATCGGTGGCGCACTCAAGGGCTTGCGCAACGAGGACGGCAGCTTTAACCTTGGCGGCGTAACTTCAGCGCTCAGCAACCTCAAGGGGCTGCTGGTTGGCAGCGCCATCGTCACAGGCGCAAAGGCGGTCAAAGATGCGATCTTTGAGATCGTAGAATCGACCGAGGAATACCGAAAGATCATGGGCACGCTTGAGGTCTCCAGCGCGGCTGCCGGCTACACAGCCGAGGAGACTGCGCAGGTCTACCAAGAGCTGCAGGCCGTGCTTGGCGACACGCAGACCGCCGCGACCGCGACGGCGAACCTGCAAGCCCTCGGCCTCGCGCAGGAAGACCTCAAAGTCCTTATTGACGAGGTCATCGGCGCGTGGGCGACCTACGGCGACTCGATCCCGATCGACAGTCTCTCCGAGGCCATCAACGAGACCGTGCAGGCCGGAAAGGTCACCGGCGTCTTTGCGGACGTGCTCAACTGGGCGGGCGTCAATGAGGACGAGTTCAACCGGCAGCTCGAAGCCTGCGCCGATACATCCGAGCGAGCGCAGCTTGTGCTTGTGCAGCTGGCCAACCAAGGCTTGCGGGAGACCGGGCAGGCGTGGAAGGACGCCAACCAGGACATTATGGAAATGAACCGCTCGCAGGAGGAACTCAACGCAGCGATGGCGCGGTTGGGCGAGCTGCTGACACCCATTGCGGCTGGTATCATCGGATTCACGGCGGACATTGTTGAGGGCGTAACGGCTGCAATCACTGCTATTAGTGATCTGATCTCGAAGATCCGCGAGGCACGCGAGGAAGCAAACGAAAAAAACGTGGAGCGCTCGTCCACCTCGAAGAACTCCCGCTACCGCGCCGAGGCGAGGCTGCGCGAGCACCTCTCCGGCTCCCACGCCGCGGGGCTCGACCGCGTGCCCTACGACGGCTATCTCGCCGAGCTCCACGCGGACGAGGCCGTCCTCAATGCGCAGGAGGCCGCGCTGTGGCGCTCCGTGGGGCGCTCAGGCGCGTCCGGTGCTCTGGTGGCATCTGCCCCCGCCCCGTCTCTCGCGACCGCACAGAGCGCTGCACGGAGCGAAAACGTGACCATTGACGTCACGCTCGAGCTGGACGGCCAGACGCTCGCGCGCAAGCAGTACCCGCTCATGCAGGCCGAGGGCCGCCGGCGCGGCACCCCGCTGGCCGGAAAGGAGGGCACCTGATGGCGAAATACCCCTTCATTGTGGACGGGCAGGACTTCACCGACCTGTTCCACAAGTACGGCTATGAGGTCACCTACGAGTTCCGCGAGGGCGAGAACGGCGGCCTCATGTGCTCCGGCGAGGAGCAGCGCGATCTGCTCGCCATCAAGCCGACGATCGTCGGCACCACCAACGACGCGCCGACCGAGCGCATCACCGCGCTGCTGACGGCCTGCCTCAAAAACGAAGTCCTCTTCCGCTACTTCGACCCACGGACCGGCGCGGAGAAAACCATTACCGCGCACCCCACGGTCGACACCGTGTCCGTCCTGCTCGACGACAGCGGCACGCATTGGTGGAACGGCTTCCGCGTTACCATGAGGGCCAAGTGATGAGTCTGAACACCGTAAAATACAAAGGCGAGCTCCTCGCCGAGGACGAGCGCATCAGCACCGACACCCCCGGCGTGCTGGGCGAGTATAAGGAGCTGCGCGCGGACGCGCTCGAGGCGGACACGCTCGACATCACCGTTTTGTCCGAATCGGGCACGATCCGCAGCTTTAAGAAAAACGACAAGGTCGAGTATTTCCGCTCCGGCAGCCGCGTCGGCGTCTACTACCTGCAGAGCGTCACGCGCGTGGGACCGAAGCTCTACACGCTCTCTGCGCTTTCCGCGGTCGGGCTGCTGATCGTCCGGCCGCACCGCGGCGGCATCTACACCGGGCAGACGGTCGCCGAGGTCGTCGCGGAGATCTGCGGCGACATCCCCGTGCTCATCGAGACCGTCTACCGCGGCATCAAGCTCTACGGCTGGCTGCCCATCGCCTCGGCGCGCGACAGCCTCGTGCAGGTGCTCTTTGCCATCGGCGCGTGGCTGCACACGGACGAGAACGGCACGCTGCGCGTGCAGAAGCTCTGGGACGGCACGGCGAGCATCATCGGCCCCGGGAGCGTCCACGCTGCGAACATCCAGGTCAAGTACCTCGACCCCGTCAGCGCGGTCGCCGTCACCGAGCACCAGTACATTGCCGGCACGGAGGACGTCACGCTCTTCGAGGGCACGGCCCAGCAGGGCGACGTGATCGAGTTCGACGAGCCGGCGCACACGCTCACCGCCGAGGGCTTCACCATCCTCGAGAGCGGCGCGAACTACGCCGTCCTCTCTGCGGGCACCGGCAAGCTCACCGGCAAGAGCTACGTCCACAACCGGCGCGTCGTCACGCGCACCGTGACCGAGGGCGCGGCAAAGAACGTCGAGGAGATCGCCGACGCGACGCTCGTCTCGCTCGTCAACTCCTCCGCGGTCGCGCAGCGCATGGCAGCCTATTACGCCTGCCGCGAGCAGCTCACCGTGGACGTCAACCCAGCGGCCGAGCACGCCGGGCACGTCGTCTCGCTCTGGAACGAGTGGGACAAGCAGCAGACGCTCGCCTGCATCGCCTCGCGCGAGACGAAGATCTCCGGCCTGCTAAAGTCCCGCACTACCGCCCTCGTCGGCTTTCTGCCCCCTCAGCCGGAAACCACGGAATACTACGACGAGCGCGTCATCCTCACAGGCTCGGGCGAGTGGACGGTCCCCGAGGGCGTGACGACCTACACCCGCGTGCTTATCGGCGGGGGCCGCGGCGGCAGCAGCGGCCATCGGGGCGAAAGCCCCGCCG
>OOBZ01001855.1_pt1 | contig 13495 bp, 6 predicted proteins | sample 1671601 | NCBI WGS metagenome assembly OOBZ01 (sample SAMN06348173, study PRJEB24527) | human gut metagenome | biome: human gut; feature: ankylosing spondylitis patient; material: feces | host: Homo sapiens | place: China | collected 2015-10
TCTGCGGCGTGGTGTTTTCCGGCTGCGTGGCCATTGCCGCCGCATGGATCCCCGCCCGCAAGGCAACGCTCATCAGCCCCAACGAGGCCATCCGCTCTGAGTGAGGTGACGATATGAAAAAGATATGCTGTATAGTGCTGACCGTACTCTGCCTCCTGCCGTGCTTGGCAGGGTGTGGAAAGAATGATAAATATGAAGAACAGCGCGTGATTCTGGATGCCGATTTATCACAGCCTGGGGCGATTTGCATGCAGTACAGGGACTTGTCATTTGAAATCGAGCAGCTACAAATCACGGATAAAGAAAGCGGTGTTGTGACAAATAGCTACTCTGCGACGCTGGATTTACCAGAAGCACGAGAAGTTAGTGCGCTTCCAGTCGTGATTGAATTTAATGGTGATTCTCTCAAAATTGACGGTTATTTCTTCTCGGATGAATCTCCCGCAATGGTTTACTTGGACTACGCGAATGGAGTAACACATGACATTACCGTGACCTTTGATGGATACGAAAAGACAGTTGTTTCTTCTGTAAGTTGTTTGGATTGATATTCCAGACAGCTTACAGCTAAAAGGGATTCGGATAGAGAGGAGGGCGTTGCCAATGACCCATTAAAAATCGGCATACGAATTGCCAACCTGCGGACGGTTACCTTTTGTGGAGTGTGGGTAACCGGAAAAATGAGAACACTCCGAATGACAGAACAAAATGGAGGAGAAAACATGCGCAATAATTTGAAGCGTATTTCCGCACTGTTTCTCGCGCTGGTGATGGCTCTCAGCCTCAGCGTGACCGCCTTCGCGACGACCCCCACCACGGCTGGTGATATGAATGTCACTTGGGGTACAACCACATTCGAGAAGACCTCAATTAACTACTTTGACAAGCGCGAAGAGAAGAATATTGTGGCCTATTCTCATCTGCTGGTCAATAGCAGTGTATCCAGCAGCATGGATCTTACTCTGGAGTTCAATGGAACCGGCATCAAGATCAACGGCGAAAGTGTTGCAACCACCGGCTCTACTTACACTGGCACTTTCAATCCGGCAAGTCAGGTGCTGGAAGTCGAGGTGCTTTATGGCACTAACGAGAGCTCGATGCACTACATTTCCGCCTATGCTCCTGGTGCACTGAACGCAACTGTGAACATTGACTATTCTCGTGCCACCTACTTTGGCACCCTGACCGGCCCCACCACCTATACCTATCCCGGTATGCAGCATTGCCCGTATCTTGATACCGTGACTCAGGATCAGATCGACTACATGAAAGAGTGCCTCGGGATCATGGATACGTACTTTGCTACAGAGGCTTCCAAGACCGCGACCTATAGCAGTCTGACGAATACCACGGCTGCCGGCATTCTGGACAAGCTCTGCTACGATAGAAATCAACTGACGGTTACCTATGATGACGCAGGAACCTATGTTACTCATGTTGGCTTCCTCGGAATCGATAGTGCCACCTCTTGGACTTACGGGGGACAGTACTATCCTAATTCCGGCGGTTGGATGTACAAGGTCGTTCGCGGTGGTGTCGAGATGCTGCCCATGATCGGCGCTACCGCATTCCCGCTGATGCCCGGTGATGTTGTGACCTGGTACTACAGTGTTGACCTGGGTTATGACTACGGGCATGCTATGATGTAATTGCCCCTCGGCCAGCAGGAGCGATATGCTCCAAGCCTGTAATCTCTATCTGAATACCTGCGGTGGGTCCGGCTCATATCGGGCCGGGCCCACCGCCCTTTTAATAACGTGCGTAAGCGGGGCAAAGAACATGAAGACACAACAGAAAATAAAGAAGTTAGCAATTCTATTGCTGACGATAACGCTGGTTCTGGGATCATTAGTCACAACAGCCGTCGCGATGCCGGGAATGGACACATTCTGGCCGATGGATTATGATGCGTCTAATGCGACAGGATTCCCGAGCAATTCATACACTCGTATTTCAATCTCGGCAGATGAATACCCCGAAGTGCAAGAATTGCCGATTTTGAATGACAGCAAGGATAAGTTGGATCGCTGCAACATTTTTTACATTGTCGTGATCCCCGGTTTAGATACGAAAAGCGCAACGCGAGACAACTATGCGTTGACGTTGACCTTAACGGAGCGCGATGGCAATGCGCCTACCGTTAAGCTTGCAAAAGCTAATTATTATCGGCCTGTTCAAGTGAAATGGACAGCAAATGACGGGAGACAATGCGATCTATTCATTATCGCGACACCCGAAATACGTGACTATACGGATGCCGATTATACAGAAGCATCCATTTATTATCTGGAATCATTAAATAAGGTGCAGTCACTGTATGACACGCTTTCTACAAATACAAAAGCAGTTGTTGGCGGCTATCACCCTCAGAATTTCCGGTGCTTACAAAAAATATGCAAGAACTATAGTGGTACAGTATCGAGTTTTGGGTGGAGCGATGCTTATGTATCGAACCCGCCTGAATTTAGTGCAATTAGGCAGAATTTTTCCGAACGTAGTGCGCTGGCGCCGGACCAGGCGGCGGCGTTTTTTACTGATATACTTCCCTATTATATGGATTATTGCCGGCAGCCTATTGAAAAGCCGGAGCTATCCAGCCTGCAAGTCATGGGGAGTGAAGCCGTTGCTGTATCAGATACGGAATATGCGCTATATTTGCCGAAGGGAACCAATTGGAAGAAGGCTAACGGATCACTTAACATGGTGGTAACGGCGCCATATTCTGCGGTCACGAGCGGCACATGGGCAGCGAACACCACGGTCTTGTTGGACATTTACGCAAGAGACCCTGCCACGAATACCGTTTATGATACCGAAAAGGGTGGGCGCATCGTCAGTAGCTATGTTCTGAAGCTCTACTCCGGTGCTCCGAATTATGCGGTCACAGCATTTCAAATAAATGATCGCACTGCCGATATTGACGAAGATAACAAAATCATTTCCCTGCATTTAGCCAAGAACTGGTCATGGAGCCAAGTCCCGCAGATCACGAATTCCGGTACATCCTATGAATTCTTGGATGCGGATGGACAACTCGTAGCACCTGATGCAGATGGCAAGATCGACTTTGCGGCGGCAAAGAAGCTGCGGTTGATTGAGGATCTGACATCGTATGCGCAGGCAGGCGCCGATACGGATGGGCTTTATTACACCAAGGATTATACGCTGAATATAACACAGGGCAATTCATCAGAATGTAAATTACTCAGCTATTCTGTGGGCTTAACAGGTGAAACGATCCTATGGGGTGAAAATAATACAATCACTGTGACCATCCCCTACGCGGACAACTGGAGTATTCTCAAAAGCAGTTATACCGCATCTTATGATGCGACAGTCACTGTATTGGGAACAGAAGATTTTGAGCATTCTGAGATCACTCCTATTAAGTACCGGGTAACGGCGGAGAATGGAACGTCTCATCAGGACTACTCGATTGTCGTGAAGATGCTCCCTGCCTCTTCTGACAACAAGTTAAAGACTTTCGATTTCGGCACGCTGTCGGGTAAAATCGACCACGAAGCCGGGACGGTCACGCTGGAGTTGCCAGCCGGTTCATCCAAGCGATTTGCACCGTCCATTACGCTTCCTGAGTTTGCCACGGTAGAGCCTGCCAGCGGCGTTTTGCAGGATTTTACTGAGCCGGTTGTCTATACAGTTACCGCACAAAACGGGGAGGCCAAGAGATATACCGTCACCGTTACAGTATCCACGCAGCGGCAGGAAAATCCGGATAAAAGCAAATATGAAAGCCTACTGAATACCATTATCGATAAATATCGGGACAGCGCCAGTGATGACTGGGAGTGGATGCAGCTTGGTATATATGAAAACCAGCAGCAGAGCAGTGGGCCAAATACAAACAACGGCTTCAGTATTGCCAAGGAGATCAATGATCTGAATGTAGGCCCCAATGGCACTATGACAGACGTCGCACGGTTGATTATGCTCTTGACCTCAAGAGGCTACGATTGTTCAAATCTTGCACAGTATAACGATGACGCGCCGTTTATAGATAAGGTTGGAAATCAGATCGACAACCTGGTTGCGAATCTGCTTGAAACGAAAAGCGGAACAATTTTTGGCGTCTCATTCGGCTTATGTGCATTGGATATGGGCAATTATTCTGTTCCCGCGAATGCTGCACGCACAAGAGAGTCTTTGCTGGATACACTTCTCCAATGCACGTTTGATCCACCGGGAATGTACGGAATGGATGAGGTTGGCATGGTCATGTATGCGTTCGCACCTTATCAGGATGATCCTGTGTATGGTGAGCGTGTTCGTGCGAAATTAGATGATGGTGTCGCTGCGATTGTCAAGTATATGCGAGAGGACTACACATTCGTGTATGGCGCACAGGTCAACAGTGAGACAACGGCGCAGGTCATTTGCGCCTTGGCATCCTGCGGTATCGACCCCTACAGCGATCCGAGATTCGGTAATGGAACAACTACCGTGTTGACGCAATGGATGGACTTGTTTGCGACATTAGACGGATTCAAGCACACACAGGATGGTACCACTAATGCAATGGCGACGTACCAATCTTGCTATGCGCTGCAATGGTATCTTGGATTCTTGAATAAGGGTGGAGCAGGGTATCCGTACCACCTCTACTATCATCGTTACGATTTTTCTACGGTTCTCTCGACCGACGCAGATATCTTGTCGTTTTCCATTGAGGGCCAAAACGGAAAAATCGAGACAAAGGATGGTAAAAATACAATCACCGTTACCTTACCGAAGGGAATGTCCCTCCAGAATATAACGCCCGACTTCACGTTATCGGCAGGTGCAGCCTTGGCAGCTCCGACGCTCCCTGTTACATTTGTCGAGAACGTAGCCCAGCCGTTCACAGTGCTGGCTGAGGATGGCCTGACCACAAAAACCTATGAGGTCACGGTTACACTTGGCGACGTGGATCCGGCAGGCGCGAAGCTTGATACTTCGACCATAGTCCTGCAAGATGCCAATCAGCGTAATCTTGATATTCTGGACAAGGCCGTCACAGTGAAAGAGGACGGCGCGGACGTTTTGCTGACGGTCAGCAGTGGCATTAATGTGACAAAGCTGCGTGTTATCGCCAACATCTCGTATGGCGCGAGTGCCTCGCCTGTCTTGGATGGCTCTGTGAACCTTGACCTTTCGGATTGGACGGAGTTTACCATTACCTCTGCGGATGGCAAAAACCACGCTGTTTATCGCATCAAGGTACAAGCGAAAACGGTAGCCTCCATCACGGCATTTTCGCTGACGATCAATGGCAAGGTTTACGACGGAGGCATTGACAACGTTAGCGGCACGATCTCCGTGACTGGGGTGGATGACAGCAATCTGACCACTACAAAATTTGCGCCGGACATCACGCTGGGTGCAGGCACAACGGTGTGCAGCCCGCTATCTGGAACTGAACAGGACTTCTCCGCACCGGTCACCTATACGGTCACAGGCCGCGATGTAGAGAGCCGTACTTATACGGTTCGGGTAACGAACACGGCAGGCAGCTTGATCTCTGCCTCCGGAGAGACGCCAACACCGTCCAGCTCTGCCAGGATTGAGAAGTTCACGGTGCTGGGTGTAGACGGTGAGATCGATCACACCGCTGGTACGATTGAGGTCGTACTGCCGAACGGGACGGACGTAACCGCGGTAGCACCTGTGGTCACTGTATCTGCTGGCGCGGTGGTAAGCCCTGTGTCCGGTGAAGTGGTGAATCTGTCCACACCGCTTACCTATACCGTGAGGCTTGGCAGCGAGACGCGATACTATGTTGTTCGCGTGGTGTATCAGCGCAGTACCTCGCAGCAACTTTGGGACAAGGTCTCTGAAGATAATACGGTAACCGATCATCAGGAGAGCCACAGCACACACCGGTTTTCGTAAGGAAGGTCAGACCGATGATGGAGAATATAATCACTATTAAATGAAGGTGGGAATTTAATGAAAAAAAGATTCATTCCCCTATTGGCACTTTTGCTGTCGCTATGCATTATTGTGCCTGTATCTATCGCGCAAATAATGGCGGCAAGTGCAGTTCAGATCAATGTTACCGCCAAAGGCGGCAGTGTAGTAATTGACAGCCATGCCGTAGCCGATGGCAACAGCTATAATGTTGAGGAAAATGCAACTGTCTCTATAAAGGCAGTTCCGCAGGACGGTTATGTGTTTGACAGTTGGTCTGTGACCGAAGGAGGAACAATAACCGAAGATACGCTCGAAAAGAATCTGGCAACATTGAGTGTAACGACCGGAGCTGTTACACTTACCGCGAACTTCCAAAAGACGCTAACCGTCACGCTGAATCAGGCAGAGGGCGGCACGGCAAAGATCACGCGGACGGATAATGCCATTAGCAGTACGGAAACGACTGTGACCGGCTTGGATGACTCCACCGGTAAGATGGTCGCTACGCTGACTGCAACGGCTAATGATGGTTATGCCTTTTCTGGATGGAAAGTCACCTATGTTAAAGCGAATGGTTCTTCCGCCACTGCTTATGCAAAAGGTGATAAGATGATGTACCAATATGTGAGAAAGGGTAACTTGTCGGATAAATACATCGAAGTGGGCTTTCATAATAAAGGCGCCAAACAGTACGAGAGCTTCCACGTGTCGCTCATTATTACCCCGCAATTCACTAAGCAGTTGGATGTTATCATCGAGCAATCCGAGGGCGGCGCCGTTACCTCTTCTGATACGCTGACAAGCCTTGCATCCGGAGCGCAGGTGACTCTTACCGCAGCTCCCCATGAGGGCTACGGCGTGCTGGGCTGGAATGTAACAGACAAGGATGGCAACGCCACGAGCGACTATACGCTGAAGATGGCAAACGACACGGCGACGATCACACTGGGAAATACCTCGCTGAAGGTCTCTGCCCAATTCAGCACTGATGCCGGAAAATTTGTAGCGAATCCTTTGGAGGCAAATCCCCCTGCACCAGAGATCCGCGAAGGTTCAACGAACGCTTTCGGAAAAGCGACGATTTCTGGTTGGAACAATAACAAGAATGATGATCTTGTTATGACGATCATTCCCACAAAGGATCCAAGGTCGTCCGAATATGCATATTTGTATATGCCAATACTGCAAAGCGGCACTGCTGGTTATGCCGATGGTGCGAAGCTGACCTTTTCTGACGATGTGGAAGTAAGTAATACCAGCAGTGAGAGTATTAAGAACATCAAGTTCAAGGCGGACTGTGCCCACCCGTGGGAAGAGATTCCCTTCACCATCACGGATGTCAACAGCAATGTAAAGCAGGCGAAGATCGTGCTGGATTACCCCAGCAAGGGCACTGTCAGCATTGAAGGCACCGGTAAGGTAACGGTCAACGGCAGCGAATATGCCAATGGCGATGTGGTCAAGGCCGTGACCGGCGCGGAACTGAAGCTTCAGGCAACAGAGGCCAGCACATTTGCGGGCTGGGAAGTCTCTGGTACCGGTATAACGCTGACTGAGGAACAGGCCACGGCAAATCCGCTGACCATTACCGCACCCGAAGGCAGCTTTACCATTAAGGCGAACTTCCAAAAGACGCTAACCGTCACGCTGAATCAGGCAGAGGGCGGCACGGCAAAGATCACGCGGACGGATAATGCCATTAGCAGTACGGAAACGACTGTGACCGGCTTGGATGACTCCACCGGTAAGATGGTCGCTACGCTGACTGCAACGGCTAATGATGGTTATGCCTTTTCTGGATGGAAAGTCACCTATGTTAAAGCGAATGGTTCTTCCGCCACTGCTTATGCAAAAGGTGATAAGATGATGTACCAATATGTGAGAAAGGGTAACTTGTCGGATAAATACATCGAAGTGGGCTTTCATAATAAAGGCGCCAAACAGTACGAGAGCTTCCACGTGTCGCTCATTATTACCCCGCAATTCACTAAGCAGTTGGATGTTATCATCGAGCAATCCGAGGGCGGCGCCGTTACCTCTTCTGATACGCTGACAAGCCTTGCATCCGGAGCGCAGGTGACTCTTACCGCAGCTCCCCATGAGGGCTACGGCGTGCTGGGCTGGAATGTAACAGACAAGGATGGCAACGCCACGAGCGACTATACGCTGAAGATGGCAAACGACACGGCGACGATCACACTGGGAAATACCTCGCTGAAGGTCTCTGCCCAATTCAGCACTGATGCCGGAAAATTTGTAGCGAATCCTTTGGAGGCAAATCCCCCTGCACCAGAGATCCGCGAAGGTTCAACGAACGCTTTCGGAAAAGCGACGATTTCTGGTTGGAACAATAACAAGAATGATGATCTTGTTATGACGATCATTCCCACAAAGGATCCAAGGTCGTCCGAATATGCATATTTGTATATGCCAATACTGCAAAGCGGCACTGCTGGTTATGCCGATGGTGCGAAGCTGACCTTTTCTGACGATGTGGAAGTAAGTAATACCAGCAGTGAGAGTATTAAGAACATCAAGTTCAAGGCGGACTGTGCCCACCCGTGGGAAGAGATTCCCTTCACCATCACGGATGTCAACAGCAATGTAAAGCAGGCGAAGATCGTGCTGGATTACCCCAGCAAGGGCACTGTCAGCATTGAAGGCACCGGTAAGGTAACGGTCAACGGCAGCGAATATGCCAATGGCGATGTGGTCAAGGCCGTGACCGGCGCGGAACTGAAGCTTCAAGCGGCAGAGGCCAGTACATTCGCAGGCTGGGAAGTCACCGGCGTGACGCTGACTGATGAGCAGGCCAAGGCGAATCCGCTGACCATTACCGCACCCGAAGGCAGCTTTATCATTAAGGCAAAGTTCCAGACAGGTGATAGTGACAATGTTACTGTCCAAGTGAAGCTTATGGAAGGTATCTTCGATAGAAGCTCAGCTAAATTCTGGGCTGAAGGAGTCTTTGTTAACAAAATGTTTGACGTTGTTCTCATGAATGACAAGAGCTTTGATGATCTGGTAGCTGGCGGGTTCTTTGGCACTGATAAAAGAGCCACCGCAGTTGATGATAATCACAATGTCTTCAGAGTTGAGAAGGGCCAGAAAGTATGTGTAAAGCTTTTGGGATTCAACGAGAAATTCAAGTCAAAAGTCGGGTATGTCTTAGAGAGCCTGAAGTCGGATATTCCTAAGAGCGACATTATAGGCGAAAGGACAGTTAATGAAAACATAAACGGCACTGCATACGAGGTTACATATCTGGCGTTTTATGCTAAGCAGAACATTGTTGTGACGGGCGACATTCGCCAACTGCGTAATGTGGAAATAAAGGCATCCAGCAACGACTCTCAGAAGGGCAGGGTTGAATTGACCCCCACAAGCAGCACTAATTTCTATAAAGAGAGAACGACGTTGCTTATGTACGCCATTCCCGAAGACGGGTATGTATTCAAAGGCTGGACAGAAACGGGCGGATCGTATTTGACCGAAGCCCAGAAATCACAGATGACTGTACAGTTCGTAGTAGGAACGAAGAACACGCAGTTCACCGCCACCTTTGAAGAGGCCAGCGAGATCACACCGCTTCCCATAACGGTCAATGTGGATTATAGCGATAAAGCTGTTGTTACCGTTAATGGGAGCCGTGATATCACGTCCGCCAAGCCCGGAGCGCAGCTTACCGTAGCAATCAGCGATGTTGACGAGTATTATCTCTTTGACCATTGGGAGATCTCGCAGAACGGAGTTGAAAACGCGGATCCACTGTTTCCTGATGCAGATAAGAAGAATACATCGGTAACCTTCACGATGCCGTCTAATGCAGAGGGTATAACGATTCGTGCCGTGATGAAAGAACGGCTTATTAGTGTAGGCGGCCAGATAAATCTGGGCGATCACGTTCGTAGTGATTTGGCTTCATTTTCCTATACCGTAAATGGTAAGAGTATGCCTTCCGGCAAAGATATTCTGAAGAAGGGAGATATCTGTGAATTTACCATAACACTTGCGGAACCTGAGCATTACGTGTTGAAGGAAATCACTGCGTACCGTGTCGATGACGGATTTAGGCGGATCCTCGTAACGACAAACACATCAGGTTCGTTCGCAGTTGATGATTGGTATTACAGCTATTCACTTGATGCCACGCTTGAAGAAAAGACCGAAGATAATGCCCGGCACGACATCGAGCTGACACAGGCGACAGGCGGTACGATCACATCTTCCAACTTGACCGCGCAGCCGAACACGACCGTTACGCTGACCGCTGCTCCCGGTAGCGGCTACACGCTGAAGAGCTGGATCGTGAAGGACGAACAGCAGAAGGCCATTTCTGTCACCACGGATAAGACTGACCGCAATGTTGGTACTTTCACGATGCCTAAGAGCAATGTCACGGTAACGGCAGAGTTTGAGTCCACATCGGAGATCACACCGACGATCGCATCTGTCGCACTGGTAAAGAGTGCAGATGGCAGTCTGGTCGCAAAAGGCGCTCCGTCTGGCGACAATTGGACGATCACCATTCCCAACACCGTGTCGGCAGAGACGGTTGCCAAGATCCCTGAAGGACTGTCCGGTTTGAACCTAAAAATCGTTACACCTGCTGGCGTAAAGGTAAAGCAGGAAGGCGGAGGCGGCAGCTATGAAGGCGATTGGTCTAAGGGTGACATCTCCTGCTATATGCCGGTAGGCGAAGAAGTTATGTTCAAGGCAACAGCAGGAACAGCTACCAAGGATTATACCATTAAGCTGATCTATTCTGGCTCTGGTGAACCTACGGAGCCTATCCTGTCCAACGGCTCCGCCACCCGCACCAGCAAGACCGGCGCAGCCGTACAGTTCAGCTCGAATGTGGCAGGCAATTACTTCTATAAGGTTGTCAACCACAGCGCGGCGGCGCCTACGGTGGAAGAGATTTTGGCTTCTTCCAACAAGGGGACAGCCAGTACAGGCGTGAATAACATCACTCTCAGCAATCTGGGCGATGGCGCACGCGACATCTATATTGTTGTTGTGGATGCCTCCAATAACAGGAGCGTGGTTCTCAAGATCGAGATCCCCGCTTATGGCAGCATTGATGTACCGGATACCGGAGCGTACACTATTACAGTGAAGGCACCCAAGGGCGGCACCATCACCCCCAACCGCACCAAGGCCAACGCGGGCGATGAGATCATCGTTACCGTAACCCCCGACAGCGGTTATCAGATGGTGGCGGATTCGCTGACCTACACGCTGGCTGTTGCTGGCGGCGAAACAGTGAAAATCACTAACAACCGCTTTACCATGCCTGAGGGTAATGTGAGCATCAGTTGTCAGTGGGAGACTGCCGCGACGACCTCCAAGGGCATCACCAGCTTCTCCATCAGCGGTGTGGTCGGTGCGGTGAACAACACCACCAATACCATTACCATCACACTGCCCCGCGGCACAGATGTGACGAAGCTGACCCCGGTTATCGCCACAAACGGTGTCAAGTCCCTGACACCTGGCAGCGGTGAAACGGTGGACTTCACCAATGCCGTGACCTACACCGCCGCCATGGAGGATGGCAGCAGCAAAACCTATACTGTCACGGTCTACGTGGACAAGGGAACGCTGGCCGATCAGTTCTGGGACAAGCTGACGGACTTTGCCACCCAAGTTCCCTGGTGGGAGTATGCAAAGCATCAGCAAAGCACCAGCAAGTATCCCAAGTATTGGTAAGTAGTTTTCTCTACGCAAGGGAGGCTGTCGGCAACGCCGGCAGCCTCCTTCTTATTTTCCATCCTTCGCTGCTACGAACCAGCGGCCTTTTTCAAACCAGAGATAACTCTCCCTGCCCCGTATGCGGCAGGTATATCTCTCTCCCACGCCGCCTACACTTTGGCAGGCTGCGCGGCGCACGTCCAGTATCTTGTCGATATGATATCTGCGTATTTCGTCAAACTCGATCTCGATAGGACGCATCTTCCCGTTGGCGTCAAAATGCACCGTCACCGGCACATACTTCTTTTCAAGTTCCATGGATATTCCCCCTATCTTGCGAAGTAGCCTATCGGATGCACGGTATGGTCATCCTTGGGATTGATGCAGCCCAATGCCGGGTCAGACATGGTGATGGCGCGGCGCACACTCATATAGCCATATCGCTGCCGCAGCCTGTCCATGGTCACATCGATTTGTTCCCACGCGCCCCGACGCCTATCGTTATCAAAAAGCGACGTTTGTATACCAATAGTCGCATCTACCAGATCGGCGCCGCGCACACCAATGCTGCGTACCGGCAGCGTCCACAGATAGCTGCGGCGAAACAAGTCAAAGGCCACCTCCGCGATCTCCGCACTGGAGCAGGTGGGAACTGCCAGTTTCTTTTGCCGGCAGTACCAATGCAGCTCCGTATCCCGGACAGCAACTTCGACCACCGTACACTTTGATGCCAGCTCCCGCATTCTGCAGGCGACGCTTTCCGCCAACAGATACAGCATGAGACGCACATCATCGTCGCTCACCAGATCGCGCGGCGTGGTGGCGCTGTTGCCCACCGATTTTATGGCGCGGATATGATCACTGCGCTGCACAGGCGATACATCAAGCCCGTTGGCAAAAGTGTGCAGCACCAGCCCCATTTTCCCCAGCTTGTGTTCCAAAAGCTTCGGCGACGCCTCGGCAAGCTGCCCGATGGTATAAATCCCAATACCGCGCAGCTTGCGCTCTGTGGCAGGACCAACATAGAGCAGATCGGATGCTGGCAGCGGATAGACAATTTCTTTATAGTTATCCCGCTCGATACGGGTGATGGCGTCCGGCTTTTTATAGTCACTACCCAGCTTCGCCGTGATCTTATTGTCGGAAACGCCGATGCTGGCGGTGATCCCCAACTCAAACTTGATCTGCTCGCTGATCTCTTCAGCAATACTCACGGCCGAACCGAACAGACCGACGCTGCCGGTCACATCCAACCAGCTTTCATCAAGGCCAAACGGCTCGATCTGGTCGGTGTATTTCTCGTAAATCTCGCGAGCCATCTTACTGAATCGGATATACTCCCTCATATCGGCAGACAGCACCACCAAATCGGGACAAAGCTGCTTCGCCTGCCAGATGGTCATGCCGGTTTTGACGCCTCGTGGCTTTGCTACATAGTTGGCAGTAAGGACGATTCCGTGACGGGCCTCCGGATCACCGCAGACTGCCACCGGCTTTTGTCGCAGTTCAGGGCGACGCTGACATTCCACGGATGCATAAAATGCGTTCATGTCTACGTGTAGAATATTCCGTCCCATCTATCCGTCCTCCTCTCAGTTTTCTCAAACGTTATAATAGAACATAAGTTCTATATACGCAAGAGGTAAATACTGTCGGCACAGCTCATGACTGTCATTTTGACGACACAAAATATAGGAGGCATGTCTGCACAGTTCTTACAGCGGTTGTGCATTGATAAACAAGAGACTGGCGGTAAGACCACATCTGCGAGGGAAAATTCTACGCCTTACACAAAAATGCAACGGCCTGAGCAGAGTTCCGACATACATCGCATACAAAAGACCGTACCCGGCAGCGTTGGCGCCAATCTCCTCCACAAAGATGGCTGTACCGA